>Ga0209075_1001654_pt1 | contig 20824 bp, 19 predicted proteins | sample Stecom2011_FD_187523 | JGI IMG/M metagenome (GOLD analysis project Ga0209075, IMG submission 187523) | Agricultural soil microbial communities from Utah to study Nitrogen management - Steer compost 2011 (SPAdes) (version 2) | ecosystem: Environmental > Terrestrial > Soil > Agricultural land...
GGATAGGACCTGCACTCCTCCTGGGTTGGTGCGCTCTAGGGCCAAATCCTGATCCAGCCAGCGCTTTAAGTCCATTAAAAATTCTCCCAAATCCACTATAGTATCCTGGGACAATAGCAGACAACAGGTCAGATATTCCTTGATGATGGCAGTGAATTTTGTCCGCGCCGCTTGATCTCGGATTTGCTCCTGCTCCCCACCCAAGGTAGAAGGGATATTGCTCTCCACCAGGTCGATGAATCGGCGGCAATGGGCTTGGCGTGTCTTTGGCTGGGCCAATTCTTGCCCAAGTTGGAGCCAGGAGGCAATGCCAGGTTGAGCGTGGTGGTATAATTCCATGAGCTGGCGCCACCTGCCCTCTTGCCAACCTGCACCAGCCTCTACCTGCTCCAGGCGTGCTTCTTGTTGCTCCAACTGCTGTAGCCATTGCTTACCCCGGAATTGGCCGTAAAGGCTATGTAGCGCCCATTCCACAGCTTCGCCATCATAATCCTCAGGCAAATGATCGGTTATGTAACGACTTTTTATTACCTGAAGCAAATTGTCCCTATCCCATCCTGCCACAGCTGCCTGGCCCAGGGCCAACAGTTCTCTTACCCAGGGAACGGCGATGAGGTTCACCACCCGGGGCAAAGATAATTCAATTTGAAAGAGGTGGAACAACTTGCGCAGTTGGGGTAGGTACTTGTTCTGTTCAGGTACGACCAAACAGATGGCATTAGGGTCAGTCCCCTGGCCTACCAATTGTTTGATCTTGCGGGCAACCAGCTGGAGTTCTTGTTTTATCCGGGGCGCCGCCAGGCCTTGAACAGAGGCGGACACAGGTTGTGATGGATGCAAAAATATATTGTTCACCAAGTCCCCGACGCTGCCCTGGGCTTGACGCAATTGAAAACCCAGCTCCTGGAGCTTGTCCACTGTCCTTTGAATATAATCGGTATGGGCAGGATGTTGGTAGGGCATCCATACAGTAATGCTGGCCCCAGTGGCACCTAGGCCGGCCAGAATTTCCAGCTGAAGGGGTTCAAAATCAAAGAACCAGGCCACATGGATTTCCTTAAGATATCTTAGTCCCGGCCACCGAGGCAGAGCTTCGGCAGCCTGGACATACTGTTCTTCGATATCCGCAAATTTGTCTCTGCGGATCCTGGCCTGGTATTCCCTCCAGATTACAATTAAGTCTTGAACCACTTGGTCTTTTGAGCAGCTTTGCTCTAATTCCTCTGGGGTCATATTTGCCCGGCGCAACTGCCCCAGGGCATAGACCAAACTTTGTACCATTTCCCGAGACTGGGCATAGCTACCCAGGGCCGGAAGATCAAGAGCTAGGGTGGCCATAATCTGCCGAACTAATTCCTCCACTGCCAGGGCGGAAAGGGGCGAAGGTTCGCCACCCGTTGCCTGCAAAGTGTCGGCCACCAAATCGTCAAAGGTTTTGAGATTTAGTGCCCTGGATGCATTTTTGACCAATTTGTGCCTGTAGGAATGGAGCAACTGGCGGGTGGGAAGTAGCAGGGCGAATTCCCTTTCCCGACCCTGACCAACCAAGCGTTGTAGTCGCTCCAGCAGAGTTTCAATATGACTTTTGTCTCCCAGGGGCAATAGTACAATTTCTTTCATCGCATCCACCTCACTGTGAAAATTCTGGACAAGGGCCTCCATTCCTGCTGGAAATGTATGAAAAAGCAGCTGCCAGCCAGCTGCTCACTTTTTTTTGTCTTTGGTTTTCCTGGGCCGCTTGCCTAGGTCAATCTCCAGTTGCTTCCAACGGGTGTTACCCATTATTACTCCGCCGATGGAAAATACCACTAGCCCAATGACTATGTTCCCCGGAAATAGCCCATGGAGGGCATCGACAAAGGACATGTTCTGAAAGAGCATATTAATGATGACCATGATGACCAAGTAGAGAACAAAGGTGGGTAACCCCCATCCCAGCAAACCCTGATGAATGATGCAATTTTTCTTTCCCCGAGCATGTTCAGCCTTCAGCTGTTTGCGTTTCTGTTGTTTTGCTTTGGTGGACACTATCTTCTACCTCCTTTGTTCTATTATATACCAGACCCCACCATGGGAAAAGCCCGGACAAGCCGGGCTTGCAACTTAGAGGTTAAAATCGCCGGTGTGGGCGGTTTCCAAGAATTTGGTCAATAATTTGGCTGTGTTAGCAATATCATCTTTGTTCATGGTTTCCACATTGCTATGCACGTAGCGGGTGGGGACAGATAGGGATATCACCGGGCAACCGGTATGGGCACGCTGGATGGCGCCTGCATCGGTTCCGCCCCGGGGCAGAATTTCCATTTGATGTTTAATCTCGTTGGCCTCAGCCAGTTCCCGCATGAAGTCCACCAATTTGTAATTGGAGATGGAAGCGCTGTCCATGACCTTGATGGCGGCTCCCTGGCCCAGGGCAGTAACTTGAAATTGGGGTGAAGCGCCGGGACCGTCTACTGCTAGGGTCACATCCAGGGCAATGCCAATGTCGGGACGAATACCGTAGGCACCGGTGGTGGCTCCCCTCAAGCCCACTTCTTCCTGGACCGAAGCCACAGCATAGATGTCCACATCGTGATTCTTGACCTGGCGCAAGGCTTCCAACATCACCCAAATACCGGCACGGTCATCCATGGCTTTGCCGGAAACAGTGTTGCCGATTTCCACAAAGTCTCGCTGCAAAGTGACGGGATCACCAATACGGACCAGTTTTTCCACCTCATCCTGGGTTCTGCCCAAATCTACGCAGAGGTCGCTGATTTTGAGGGGAGCTTTGGCCTCCTCGGGGGTCATGATATGTACCGGCTTTAGACCTGGCATCAGGGTGCCGATTAAGTCCTCCCGACCATGGACCACAACCCGCTGGGCCACCAGGTTTCGAGGGTCAAAGCCGCCCACAGGATTGAGGCGCAAAAATCCCTTATCGATTTGAGAAACAATAAAACCTATTTCATCCATATGGCCGCTGATCATTACTTTTTTACTTCCGCTCTTACCCTTCTTGAGAGCGATGACATTGCCCATGGCATCCACCCGGACCTCATCCGCCAAATTGGTCAATTCTTCTTTGACCAGGGCGCGTATTCTCTCTTCCCGGCCAGAAATGCCCGGGGTCTGTGAGAGTTTCTTTAGCAGTTCCACAAAAATCCCTCCTTAGTATTACTACCACCTAGGGTATTCTCTTTGACCCTTAATAATTCCTGCCCTACTAATCCAGGTCTTTTTCTCCAGATTATAGTAGCAGAAAAAGGATTTCCCTGACCTAATAAAGAATTATATTAAAAAGCAGTAAAAAGCGGAGTTGATACTATGAAACAGGGCATGACCACCTTATCAGTAGCAGAGGCCAAGCGCTTGATTGCCAAGGGTGTCGCCGCTCTGCCCCAGGTCCAGGCAGCTTTGCGCCAAGGTACCATCATCATCGCCGGCGGAACAACAAATGCCTATGTCGCCGAAGAATTGAGCGGAATTAAAATTGATAAAGGACGTTACACTGCAGGAGTGATTGCCGGTGGGCACTGTTGCGTGACACCAGCAGAGTCCCGCTGGCAATCCATGGTCCTGCAGAAAGGGCAACAGGTCCAGCTCCCTTGGATACAAGCTCTGGAGGAGTTGAAGCCCGGGGACATATTTGTTAAAGGCGGGAACGCCATCGATTCCGATGGCAACTTGGGTATATTGCTGGGCAATTCCAGGGGTGGGACCATCGGAAAAGCCCTGGGTGCCATCTCTGCTCGAGGCATAGAGATTGTGGTCCCGGTGGGGCTGGAAAAGTTTATACCCTCTGTGCCGGCGGCTGCCGCCAGCCTTGGTAGTGAGCGAATGGATTATTCGCGGGGGATGAAATGCGGTATGCAGGTCATCACCGGGGCGACGGTGGTCAGAGAGGATACCGCCTTGGGCCTGCTCAGCGGCTGTATGGTAACCGTGGCAGCCAAGGGCGGCATCGGCATCAGCGCCGGTAGCACGACCTTAGCCTTTTCCGGAGAAGAGCCTAAATTCCAGCAAGCTCTTAGCATTCTCGCTTCAGTATTGGGGGAAAAGGCCCTAAAAGTTGAGACACAGAAATGCCCTTGCCAATATCCCTGTGATTTTGGCAAAGGGATAACAAGGGGGCAGTAGCATGAAATCGATTAGAATAAAACTGCTTTTGGCAGTTGCCGCGACCCTGGTGGTAACCTTTATGATTTCCACCTTAGTCAATGTCAACTTGGTGGGAGACAACGTGCGGGAACAGATTGGACGCTTCGGTACTACCCTGGTCACCGAACGGGCCCAACAACTAACCCTGTGGCTGAACAGCCGGAGACAAGAAATTCAGTATCTGGCGGCCCACACAGAACTGGTTACCCCGGATATCGAGGACAGCCAATCCCGGGTTCGATTCTTGAACCAACAGCACGAAAACCACCTCAGTTCCTATGAGAACCTATTCTATGTGGACAACGATTTTCGGGCCTATTTGAACGGACAGATTGTCCATCTGAAGGAAGACGATGAGGCTTACTTTACCTTCCGCAACGCTTTAGAATCCCGGGCAACCCAGGTGAGTAGCCCCTATACCTCTGCCTTCACCAGCAACCACATCATCGCCATAGCCACACCAATTTTATCTCCCCGGGGGGAAAACCTGGGCCTGCTGGCGGGCACCATCAGTTTGCGCGATCTTAGTACCATGGTGGCCGACCTATACAACCCCGATGAAAACAGCTTAGCTTTTATTGTTGATGATATGGGGACAATTGTAGCCCACCCGGATCCTGACCTGATTGGCTGGGAAAACATTCGCACCACCGAGTTAATCCCAGGAATCTCCTCGGCTGCCGATACGATTCTGGGACAGCCCGGGGGCAACGTTTCCTATGAGGGGGAAGGCACAGAATACGCATATTTTCAGCGTCTGCTGGAGACCGATGGCTGGGCTCTAATATACACTGCTCCCGCCAGTGCCTTTAACCGACCGGTGGCCTTGACTCGACTGTGGCTGATCTTTAGTAATTTCGTGGCTGTTGCACTGGTGGCCGGGGTTATCTACCTATTGGCGGAGGCCATCACTCGACCACTACGACAGATGGTTAACGTCATGGGAGATATCGCCACCGGGGATTTGACCCAAAAAGTTGAAGTGGTCTCCGATGACGAAGTGGGGCAAGCCGCCCGCTATGCAAACCTTATGGCCGACGGTTTGGCCGGTATCATCCGCGAGCTCAAGGGTTTGGCCAATACCATTGTCACATCTGGAGAGCAAATCGCGGCTTCGGTTGAAGAAAGCACCAGTGGTCTGGAACAGTCCAGCAACCTGGCCACAGAAATCGGTAGCAATATGCAGCTCAACGCTGCCTCCATCGATCAGACCAAAAACTCAGCTCAACATGTGGCCGGTAGCGCCCAAACGGTTTCTCAGCTCACTGGAGAGGCAGCCAGCGAGTGTACCACCGCTGTCCATCAGGCCAATACCGGCAGTGAGGCCGTTGCCGATGTAGCCAACGCCATGACGGAAATCAGTGCATCTTCGGAACAAGTAAACCAATTGGTTGAAAACCTAATTGACTCAGCCCAGCGCATCGAAGACATGCTGGAACTAATCACCCAAATTTCCGAACAAACCAACCTCCTCTCCCTCAACGCCGCCATTGAAGCAGCCAGGGCCGGTGAAATGGGCCAGGGCTTCGCCGTGGTCGCCAGCGAGGTGCGCAAGCTGGCTACTCGCAGTACCCACGCCGTAGAGGAGATATCCGAATTGGTGGAGGACATTCGGCTCAAGGTTAACAGCACCAGTGAAGCGGTCAGTCATAGTAACTCTATCATCCATCAGGCAGAAGACAGATCCCGCCTAACCTTGTCCACCATCGACAGCATGGTGACCAGTATCAACAATGTGGAACAAAAAATTCGCCAGGTCGCTGAAGCTGCAGCTGAGCAGGCTGTTAACAGTAACGCCATCAGAGAAGCTGTGGCCAACATAGCAGCCTCCACCCAGGAGACTTCCGCTGGTTCCCAAGAGCTGGGCGCAACCCTGGAGGAGCAGGTGGCCATTCTGGCCGACATCGAGGATACCATATCCGAGCTAACCCAATTGGTCCAGACTCTGGATCAGATGATGCAACGGTTCAAACTAGAGGAAGAATAAACCGCATAGAAAGCGGATGCCGAACTGGCATCCGCTTTCTTTTATGAAAATATTTTGCTTAGACGTTGCCAACTAGCTCTGAGCTGACCGACGCTGTCCACCTTACTTCCGTATGTCTCCAAAATAATTGGGCCCTGGTAACCGCAGGCCCTTAACCTATGGGCCACCCCCGAAAAATCATAACTGGCCGGCGGAACCCCGCCGTGGCCGTCGCTGAGGTGGACATTGATCAGGCGATTCCCCATGGCCTGAATATAATCCTGGGAGGGAAAACCGCTACGGCGGGCTTGCTTGCTGTCAAAGGTATAGTATAGATTGGCTATCTCCTGTTGGTTGAGCCAGTCAAATACTTCCGGCGAACAGCCCACCCCCCAGGAGACATTCTCCAGGGCCAGTTTTATGCCCCAACTGGCCTCAATTTCTGCCACTTGATGTAGTCGCTCAGCCACTCGAGCCCCTTCGGGGTTCTCTACCCGCAGGGGGCCATGGAATACATGGCAGCGGGCTCCTAAAATAGCTGCCGCTTCCAAAACCTGGTTTAGGGTATCTAAACCGTCTTGATACTGACGGCGGTAGGTGTAGAAAAGCATGGGCTCAAATTGGGCAGAGGCTGCATGAAGAGAGAGGACCTGCACCCCCAAACTGCGACACAGTTGGGCCAAGCCCCGGGCAAAAGCGGGAGAATATTCCCGCCGGGTCTGCAAAAATACTTCCACGTGGCGGCAACCCAAGGCGGCAATGTTCACAACTGCCGCCTCAGTTCTGAGCTGAGGATAAAGGCTGGCGCTGGATATGCCAATCTGCAAAGGATTTCACTCCTGTCAGTTTTCCAAGTTGATTAGCTGGTAGCTACCCGATGCCACACTGGACAATTCCTTTACTTCTCGCTCCTGGCAAGTGAGCAGGATTATCTGACGGGTGTTGCCCAATTCCACCAACAATCTTAACATATGCTGCAAGCGCTGATCATCATACTGGACAAAACTGTCATCCAAAAATAGTGGCAGTCCCCCACCTGTAATCATGTCGGCAATTGCTACTCGGCAGGCAAAGTAGAATTGGTCGATGGTTCCGCCGCTGAGCCTACCTATATCTACCTGGGCCTGCTCTTCGGGAGTAGTGACGCTAATGGACATATCCTTAGCCACTTGCAGATCCCGGTATTTTCCGCCGGTGATTCGCTGCACCAGGGAAGAGACCATTTGGTTTAGCTCTGGAGCCAATTGCTTATTAAGTTCTTCCGCCAGTTGGGCTATGGTGGTGGCCGCAAGATCCAGGGCTCGGATAGACTGTTGCAGCTGGGCAGTTTGGGCTTTTAATACTTCCAATTCTTCTTCTAAATCCGCCGGCGCTGGCATGTCTGCATACATCCCCTCCAGCCGGCCCATACCTTCACTTTTTTTCGCTTGGATGTCCAAAATTTGTTGCTCCAGTTCTTCCAGACGCTGGGGAAGGTCCTGGCTATCTTGGATTTCGCCTGTGTCGGAGGCAGCTGCTGCCTGTTCCCGAAGCTGGGCCTCGCTAATACCTTCCAATAGATCTGCCATGCGCTGCTCTAGGCCCTGGGCTTGCTGGGCCAAGTCCTGACGCCTGGCATGCTCGGCGGCCAAAACTTTCACTTGGTCCGGAGTATCCAGTCCCAAGGAACTCAATATTTCTTGGCTACGTTTTTCCACTTGGTCCAATTCACCCTGGGACTGTTCCCAGCGCTGGCGGGCGGTCTTTTCTTGGTCTTGGCATTGTTCCAGGGTAAGTCTGGTATCCAATAGTTTATCCAGATTGTTGCGAAAGCTAGCCAAGGCATCTTCCAAACTGGCATCGGACAAATTCACCAAATCTAAAATTTCCTGGAGTTCCCGAGCTTTGACCTGGGTTTCCTGGCTATAATTCTCCATTTTTTCTGTGAGGTATTTTTGCTCCCGGAGTAATGCATCCTTGCGTTGACTGAGATGTTCAAAGGTATGATACTTTTGTTCTAACTCCTTCATACTGTCCACCTGGGAGTGGCTAAATATTGTTCCCAATTCCCTCTGGGCCTGTTCCCGTTGCCGTTGCCCATTTAATAGCTCCACTTCGGCTGAATAAATACTCCGCCGCAATTTGCGGCAACTGAGGTTGCTCTTTTTTACAGAGCTGTTTAATAAGATATAGCTAAAAAGAATTGGAATAATTCCTAAGCCCCACAGTGGATTGAGCAAATAGCCGGCCGCGCCGGCTCCCAACATCGGAAAAACTAGCGACCAGCGCAGGGCTTTGAGCCGCTCCAGTGCCCGCTCCCGCTGATCCAGCTCTTCTCCCAATTCATCCAGAGTCCCCTGTTCTGCCACTCCCCTGGCTTGGGCCTGAAGTACTGCCGCCCTATCCAGGGTATCCGGACGGAAATAGGGCAGTTTTGCCAACTCTGTGGTCAGTTGACGTATCTCTGTACCGATGCTTTCTAATTGGCTCTGCAAATCGTCAATGACCTGCTGGCCCTTAGTTTGCATTTGCCAAGCCGAACTCATTTCTATCAGTGTATCCTTATCGAATTTAGCATAAGGGGCCAAATCTGCAATAACTTTCTCCAGCCCCTGTCTTCTCTCAACAACTTCCTCCAGGTTTTCAGCGTGAACTTGGTGCAATTCCTGGGCTTTGGTTTTCTCGGCTTGTAGTTGTTGCCACTGCTCAAAGATGGCAGAGGGCATTGGTCGGGAGCTAAGGGTGACCAATTCTCTATCTATGGTTTCCTTTTGGTTGCGCAATTTGCTCAACCGCTCCAGTTTGCCCAGGGCGGCTTGTGCTTCCATCTGCTGGGCCAGTTCCTTTAGATGGCGGCGCAGGGCCTGAAGGCGTTCCAGTTGGTCTGTAGCCTGATATTGCTCAATTTCCAACTTTGTAGCCTGGGCGACCTGATCCTTGGCTGCTGCCCAACTCTGTTTCTTTTCTTCCACCGCCGACTGTGTTTTTGTCAATTCCAACTCGGTTTCCCTTTGTAGCTGGGCTAGTCTGGTCAAGGCTCTTTCCACCGAAATTCCACTGCCACCGGATTGGGCCAGGTTGCTCAAGAAATTGCGCACTTCCAGGGCCACCGCAGAATCAGTGGCTGAGCCCAACTGGCTAATACTGATGGTGTTCCGGAAAACCAATTTGGTACAACCAAAATGTAGGCGGGCATAGTCCGGTTCGCCCCAGCTATTTTGGGGCAAATCAGTAAGTTCCCGCTGATTGGTGAGGTCAAGGAGACGAACACTGTCCTCATTAAAGTCTCGCGCCACCCGGACCTTCCCCTCAGACCACGAATAGGTCAATTCTCCACCATATCTTTCACCCTGCCAGGGTCGATACTTCTCCCAGCCCTCTTCCCGGGTGGGGCCGGATCGATGGGGTTGCCAGAAACCAAAGAGCATAGCTTCAATAAAGCTATGGATTGTACTCTTGCCTGCTTCGTTGCCGCCAAAGACTAGGTTGAGGCCGGGAGCAAGGTCAAATTCTTTGTCCTTAAAGCGACCAAACCCATGAATTTTTAGCTTGTCCACAGTTACCATCAACTGTCCCCCCCAGTTAAAAGAGCATCCAATCCGTAATCCAAAGCCAGTTTACGTATGTCCGAACTAAGCTGGGATTCCTGGATGGCAGTGATGTATTTCCCTACAACGCCCTTATTATGTTCTGTGGCCAAGGAACCCAGATCAATATTCGAATCAGTGTTGTCCTCCAGCCACAAGTAAAAGACATCTTTTAATTCTTCCCGCAGAGCGGCTAAATCCCAACTTCCTTGGGGCCGCATTCCCTTTAGCACAAGATGGAACAAATCCCGATTCCGGTCAGATATGGCGGCCTGCACCGCCGAAAGAATTTCTGCTTGGGAGGAGTATTGACCAATATCCATGGTAATTTTGTGAACATGTCGGCTACCCAGCTGCTGTAATTCCAAGCTGGTGGAGGCCCCAATATTGCCCACCAGCACACCCTTGGCACCGACGTCGGAAATGCTTAGAGGTTCCGGGCTGCCGGGGTCCAGCACCCGGCGAGACCAAATTTTATGGCTATGGTTGCCTCCCAAGGCTATATAAGCAATGTGATCCATGTCCAAAAGCCTGGAGGGAATTTTTAGAGTTTCCGGGGTTCCATGGGCTATTACCATCACTTGGCTACCAGAATCCGGCTGCACCTGACTCCAATCCAAGTCTTGGGGTGGTTCTGCGCCCGTCCATCCACAGCCAAATACCCGTAGGTTAAGATGAGAAAACCATATGCTGGATATTCCTGCCCCCTGGAAAATGTGAACATTGTCCGGCCATGGATAATGTCTGTAAAAGCTCTCTTGATAAAAAGCATCGGAAGATCCAGGTGCTATTACAATGGTGGTACTGGGGATACGCCGAAATTGGTCGGCGACAAAATCCACCTGAGGTCGGGTAATGTGTTGGTTCTCCCAGAGGTTGCCGGCAATTAGCAATATGTCGGTCTGGCGTTGCCGACACATTTCGGTAATCCGTGTCAGGGTCTGCATCAGGTCTCTCCGGCGTTGACGACCAATTTCCGGAGGCATTTTTTGAAAGGTAGTGCCTAAGTGCAAACCTGCTGTGTGCATAACTGTAACTCTGCCCATATCCATTCCCCCCGCCAAAATCATCAATACAATCTAATTCTGTAGTCTGGTTGGTTTTTCCTCCCAGCCGATAGAATTGCGAAAAATAATCCCTCTACACCTCGGGCAAGCTAACAATATTAGTATGATGGAGGGATTAGATGAACAATAGACAGCGCTTACAAGAAATCGTAGACAAGCAACAAGACTTAGTGCGTGATTTTCAGTACTGTGTCAATTCCAGCGAAGATCGACAGTGGAAAGACTTTTTCGGTTCTTTGGCCCGGGAACAGGCTGAACTGGCCCGGCGTTGTTTAGACAGAATATCTAAGCAGGAATAACTATTCCGGAAGGTTTAGGACAGGATGCTGGGAATTGGGCCGGTATAGAACAATTTTCTTGCCCAATTGCTGGACCACAGTACTGTTGGTTCGTTGGGCCAGGCCCTGGGCTATTTCTTGTACCGGCTGGAGACAGTTATTGAGCACCGTGACCTTGACCAGTTCCCGAGCAGTCAGGGCTTGCTCCACCGATGTCACTACTGCATCGGTGATTCCCCCCTTGCCCACCTGGGCAATGGGATTCATGGTGTTGGCCCGGGACCGCAAGTATGATTTCTGTTTACCTGTTAACAATAGATTAACCACCTTTGTTTTCTTTTCCATAGCATACCACATGGGTAAGGCAAAAACAGCACCTGTCAGCCAGGTGCTGTTTCGCTTTAACTGATTACTTTATCGCTGATTAGCGTACTTTTGATGTAATTGAGCAATTCCAGGGCCCTTCCTGTCCCATTGACCACACAGGAAATCGGGTTCTCGGCAATTATTACCGGCGCACCCAGCTTATCCGAGAGGAATACATCAAGCCCATGGAGCAAGGCACCTCCCCCGGACATAACAATACCTTTATCCATAATATCTGAATGGAGCTCCGGTGGAGTTACCTCCAGGACCTGAACAATACTACGCATGATGCTGTTGACAGGGGTGGCAAGTGCTTCACCAGCTTCTTGGGAAGTTACCACTAGGCTCTTGGGCAGGCCAGAGACCAGGTCCCTGCCCCGAATCTCCATCTTTTCTTTTCGGCCCTGGGGGTGGACCGAGGCCACTTTGATTTTTATATCCTCTGCCGTACGTTCGCCAATCATTATATTGTATTTGTCCCGTACGTACCTAACTATGTGCTCGTCGAATCGATTGCCACCTACGCGGATGGAAGTGCTGTGGACCACATCGCCCAGGGACATTATTGCCACATCACAGGTCCCACCGCCGATATCTATAACCATACTTCCGTGGGGTTGAAATATTTCCATACCGGCACCCAAGGCGGCAGCCCGGGGTTCTTCGATTAGGAACACCTCTCGAGCTCCAGTGCGCTTCACTGTCTCCAGAACTGCCCTCTGCTCCACAGCGGTGATTCCTGCTGGCACGCAGACCATTACCCGGGGCTTTGCAAAGAGCATATTGCCGCAAACTTTGGCGATAAAGTGTTTGAGCATTATCTCTGTGACTTCAAAATCTGCAATAACCCCTTCCCGCAGGGGGCGAATAGCTTTGATGTTGCCAGGGGTGCGTCCCACCATTTGACTGGCCTCTTGGCCCACCGCCAAGACTTTATCGCTTTGACTATCCAAGGCAACCACTGCCGGTTCGTGTAAGACTACACCTTTCCCTTTTATATAGACCAGTACGGTAGCAGTTCCCAAATCGATACCGATATCCCTGGAAAAACCAAACACTTTAAATCCCCCTTTGCTGCGTATAGTCTCTTCTGTTCTATTGGAATATTCTACAAGGGGAAGTTAAAATCCTTTAATTAACCAACCTTTTCCTGCTCTTGCCGGTATTTTTTTCTGGTAGCTTCCCCCCCACGTAAATGGCGCTCTGCTTTATTATTTTCAAGCACCACCCTCACCTGCTCAGCCAACCCTGGATTAATTTGATACAGCCGTTCGGTCAAGTCCTTGTGGACTGTGCTTTTACTTACGCCGAAGACCTCTGCCACTGAACGCACCGTATCCCCGGTACTGAGAACATAGTTGGCAATGTCAATTACCCGTTGCCAGATATAATCGTTCATTCCACGGCCCTCCTAACCATAGTACTGTTCAATTTATATGTCCCCAGGGAATGTGTTAGACCTTTCTGGCAACAAAAGGGTTAACGTTCTTCATTGGGATTGCTGCTCCCCACCGCCTGCACCCCTATGTAGTCATGGGGATCTATGGGCAGGCCTTGAGGACCCCAAAGTTGAAACTCCAGAAAGTCGCCGGCATAGGCCTCGTAGTAGTCCCCTGCCAGTTCACCCAGCTTTTGGCCGACGCCAACAGACTGTCCTGGTTTCACTACAATGTCCTCCAAATTTTTGTAGACGGTGGTCCATTCCCCATGCTCAATCCAAACCTCTCCAGGTTCCATGGGGTCAGCGGGAAACACTTCCTTGACTGTTCCATTCCAGGCAGCGTGGACGGCATCGCCCCTGGTCCCGTCGATATGAACGCCATCGATGCCGCCGTTGTACATACCTAGGTAAGCAAAGGGTTGCCCAAAGGCTGTCAATACGTCACCGGACAGCGGCTCCGAGAGTTTGTCCCCTTTCTGGGGCAAAAACACAGTCCAATCCCGGCCGGCTTGGGAATCCTCGTCATCTTCAGATTCCTTATCCGGGTCCGCAGCTTCTTGATCCTCGGAGCCCTGGGCAGAAGGTTCCTCGGGATCGAAGACCAGACCGCTGCCCGGATTATATTGCCACCAAACCAGGGAGGCAATGCATACGACACAGACGAAATATACCAGTGCATAGCGGAAACCTGGGGAAAGGGACCGCCAGCGCTGGGCGATGCCATTCTTAAGATTGCGGACCTTGGCCAATAATTTTTCTTTTGTTGCCTTTACAGTGTGTTTGATAGACATGTCCAATCACCTCAGGGCTAGTCTACCCCGGACAGGCCCCGTTATTCTTCCAACTTTACTCGTTGTACTTGAATCCCTGTATAATAATGGGCCAAAATTTCTTCGGCGCTATACCCCTGGCGGGCCATGCCGTCGGCACCGTATTGGCACATGCCTACAGCGTGCCCATAGCCTGTGGTGGTAAAACTTATGACATCCCTTTCCTCCAAGATGCTAATCTTGCTGGATTTTAGATCCAGCCGCGTCCGAAACTCCAGGCCCCGCAGGATCTGGCTACCCACATCAATGCTGATGATTCGGCCGCTTTCTGTTTTATCCAGGATGTCCAGCTTTAAATCCTCGTAGTCTTCTCCTAATTTATCGGCAACATCCTGGACACTTAGCCTAACTGTCTCGGTGATTCTTGGGGAGTGCGTACAATAGCCGCAGGGTACAGCCCGCAGGTAAGGGATCATATTGGTATATACATCTTCGGAGTTTTCGGTGGTGCCACCGCAGGTGGAATGGTAGACAGCATCGATGAAATTGCCCTCGTGGGTTACCACCTGGCCCTGGGTGTCTGCCACCGCTCGTTGTATTTTGCTCCAGTTGGCGTTCTGGCGAAAGAAGGGCCACTTGGCCATGGCCTCCTCTTGACTCACCCAAGCCTGACAATGGGTGCTGTCGGTACATATATCGGCGTGGGGATTTTGATCGCAGCCCTGACCGCCATGCTGCCGCAACCTAGTAATGGTATAGGTCCTGGCCACGATGGCCTGAGCCTTTAGCGCCTCTATGTGAAAATCTGCCGGCATTTCCGCTGCCACCACTCCAAGCAGGTATTGGCTTAGGGGCATTTCCACTAATTCCTCAGCCCGATGATCCCAAACCTTGACATGGTAGGGTTCTACCTCTACTTTTGGGGGAGCTGGCCCATCACACCCCCGCACAATGAGGGCAGGCAACAAAATTAATAGTATGAATAGTACCAGCACTAATACCCCAAGTAATTTTAAGCGTCGCAATTTTATCCCCTCCTGCCGCTATAAATATGCGGCAACAGGCCGAGATAGACTTGTACACAAAAAAAGCCGCTAAAAGCGGCTTACTCTCTCCAAATATCTGCACCGATTTTTTTGAGCTTGGCGACTAAGTCATGATAACCTCGATCTATATGATGGATATTGCCCAGCTCGGTGACACCACTGGCCGCCAGGCCAGCCACGACCAGAGAGGCTCCGGCCCGAAGGTCGCTGGCGTTAACGGGGGCGCCGGTGATCTCTGGTACCCCTTCAATTATGGCACTACGCCCTTTGATTTTGATATTGGCGTTCATTCGCTTGAGCTCATCCACATGCATAAAACGGTTTTCAAAAATTGTTTCGGTGACGACGCTGGTTCCCCGGGCAACGGTAAGTACAGATGTGACCTGGGCCTGCATGTCGGTGGGAAACCCAGGGTAGGGCAGAGTCTTTATGTCTGTGGCGCTGAGACGGTTGTTGGCCACCACCAGCAAACCGTCATCCCTTTCCAGAATCCTCACCCCCACCTCTTCAAATTTGGCTATCACCGGTTTCAAGTGGTCCACCAAGACATTCTTTAACAACACTTGGCCACCGGTGATGGCGGTGGCGGCGATAAAAGTCCCTGCTTCAATGCGATCTGGAATTACCGTATGCACTGTTCCCCGGAGTTCAGGCACCCCGGTGATGCGAATCAAGCTGGTCCCGGCCCCACGAACCTGTGCACCAGCGGCATTGAGGTAGTTGGCCAGGTCGACGATCTCCGGTTCTGCCGCTGCATTTTCGATGATGGTGGTGCCAGTGGCCAAGGTTGCGGCCATCATTATATTTTCGGTGGCGCCCACGCTGGGAAAGTCCAAATAAATACGGCCACCAGTGAGTTTTGGGGCAACGGCCTCAATGTAACCATGACCCATGATGACCTCGGCTCCCAAGGCCATAAAACCCTTGAGATGCAAATCTATGGGGCGGGAACCAATATTACAGCCACCCGGCAAAGAGACCCGGGCTCGACCCAGGCGAGCCAAAAGCGGTCCCATCACTAGGATTGAGGCGCGCATCTTCCGCACCAGCTCATATGGTGTCTCAGAAGTCCTGAGATCGCTGGCATCAATCTGTAACTGGCCATCACCTTGCCAAGAGATGTCCGCACCTAGGTCTTCCAGCAGGTTACATATGGTAACTACATCGTCCAGGGGGGGGACCTCTTCAAAACTCGATGGCCCTGTAGCCAGCAACGATGCTGCCAAGACCGGTAATGCTGCGTTTTTGGCTCCGTCTATTTTAACTGTTCCTTTCAGGGCGTTGCCACCCCGAATATATATCTTTCCCATATTTTCTCCTCCAGCCGGGTAAACCGGTCCGCGATTTAATAACTTCCCGGCAATACTGGCGTAGCTACCCGCACCATAGTTTTGTTGCTCCCGCTCTCATGGCGGAAGGCTATCCCAAAATTTATATTCCCACGATTATTGCTTACGCTCTGTTCAAACTGGGGAGACCAACCGCTCCATACAGCCACCCCATCTTCTTCCATACCCTCGCGATACTCTGCGTCCACAGAGTTGAAGGCGGTGTAGACCAAGTTTAGTTTCTCACTATTCCCAAGTCTAGCATCCAAGTACCCTTCCAGGCAAGAGGTAATTTTAACATCTTTCTCACCTATGCCCAGAGATTCTAAAGCCATCTGAATTTGTTCTACCCTTTTTTCCAAACCCCGCTGATGCTGCTGACGAAGTTCGATGCTGGCAATAGTCTCATCATCCACCGACTGCACTTGAATGCGGAGGAAAACATCCTGGGAGAGATCGTATTCCAAAACAGCATAACCATAGTAACCCGTCGAACGCAATTGGATTTTATACTCATTGCGATTCAGCTCAAATGCCGAAGCCATAACGGCCGCGGCCTCTTCTGCTTGACGGGGAGAATAATATTCCTCGGCCACCATAGCCCATCCATACAACTCTGCCCCTCCAGGCGTAGCTGCTGTGGTGGCGAAGGCCTGCTTAAGTAGGGTAATAGTTTCAGCACCTTGGGCTGAACTTGCCTCTTGACCACCGCCGGCGATAGCTACATAGAGAATAACCAATGCAAAGATAAATGCCAACCTCTTCATTATCTTTTCCCCTCCCTTTCCGTTTATAATGGTTGACATATATCTCCTTTAATATTCCTTGACACACAAAAAAAGCAGGACTGTTTAAACAATCCTGCTTCTCTTTATTTTTGACAGGGGCACTTATAGCCCAATATCCTGTCCAGCAAGTTAAGTTTGCGGTAATTCTTACGTTCCTCTGGTGCTGCCCGTTCAATTAAATCCAGGCAGGATTGGCACAGACCTTGCCCCTGGGCGTCGATCACCGCCTGGGGAACTCCTGCAGCCAAAAGCCGCTGGGTGCGATCCGGCACGCTAATTTCTTTAAAATCCACCGCATTCTCTGCCGCCACCACCAAGCCCACCGAGCCTTTGTACGCGGGATTATCCACCGTTGTAAAGGAAAGGTTGTGCTGCCGGGCCAAGTGAATATACTCGGCTGCAGCCTGTAAGTCCGCCCTGCGGCTGATAATCAGGCGACGGGCCTGGGGATGGGCTATGGCTGCTCGGATATCTTGGTAGGTCCCCGGCTCAGCTATTTGGGCAAAACTCAAGACCTTTATCACTCGCTCCCGGAACTGGCCCAGTAAGTATTGGCGTTCCTGTTGCTTTAACTCTGGCGGACCATATAGCCCCGTGAGGATACTCTGCTCCAGGGGAGACTTTTCGCTAAACTTAGTCTTCACGTCCCGCCACCCTCAAGCGGATAACCGCCCGCTGGAGGGCGGCTTGTGCCCGGGCATGATCTATACTAGCTTGTTTCTTTTCCAGGCGGGCCAAGGCCCGGTTCTTGGCCTCTTCCGCCCGGCTGACATCAATTTCTTCTGCCATCTCCGCAGATTCCGTCAGCAGTACCACCTGGTCAGGGTTGACCTCAATGAAACCGCCATTCAGGGCGGCCTTGCGCTCACCAGTAGGGGTCTTGATGGTGGCTGCCCCTATTTCCAATGGTGCCACCAGGGGCGCATGGCCTGGCAAAATCCCGATATCACCGTCAACGGTGCGGGCTATTACCATGTTAACCGCCTCTTGAAAGACCCGGCGCTGGGGAGTGACAACTGTCAGGACAAAAGTTTTGTCACTCATGACTACCCCCCTTACAAGGTTTCGGCCTTTTTAACGGCGTCTTCGATGGTGCCAACCATGTAGAACGCTGCTTCGGGCAAATCATCATGTTTTCCGTCTAGAATCTCCCGGAAACTACGGATGGTATCCTTGAGGGAAACATAGGCACCAGGGGTACCCGTGAACACCTCCGCCACAAAGAAGGGCTGAGACAAAAAGCGCTGAATCTTTCTAGCCCGGGAGACGGTGAGTTTGTCATCATCGGACAGCTCATCCATACCCAAAATAGCGATGATATCCTGTAGCTCTTTGTAGCGCTGAAGCACACCCTGAACATCCCGGGCAACTTGATAATGTTCTTCGCCCAGAATCTGGGGGTCAAGAATCCGGGATGAGGACTCCAAGGGATCCACAGCCGGATAGATACCCAACTCAGAAATGCTTCGGGAGAGATAGGTTGTGGCATCCAAGTGGGCAAAGGTAGTCGCCGGCGCCGGGTCTGTGGGGTCGTCGGCGGGAACGAAAATTGCCTGCACCGAAGTGATGGAGCCCTTGTTGGTGGAGGTAATCCGTTCCTGCAACTGCCCCATCTCGGTCTGCAAGGTAGGCTGATAACCCACCGCCGAGGGCATACGGCCCAGCAGCGCTGACACTTCGGAGCCAGCCTGGGTAAACCTAAATATATTGTCTATAAAGAGCAGGACATCCTGCCCCTCTTTATCCCGGAAATACTCGGCCAAAGTCAAGCCGGTCAGGCCCACCCGCAGACGTGCACCGGGGGGCTCATTCATTTGACCAAAGACCATGGCCGTCTTGTCGATAACTCCGGACTCCTTCATCTCGTTCCAAAGGTCATTACCTTCCCGGGTCCTCTCACCAACACCGGAGAAAACGGAAAATCCGCCGTGCTCATAGGCAATATTGCGAATCAGTTCCATAATCAACACGGTTTTGCCTACACCAGCGCCACCAAATAGGCCAACCTTTCCGCCCCGGGCGTAGGGAAGAAGCAGGTCGATGACCTTAATTCCGGTCTCCAGCACCTCTGTGGCAGTGCGCTGTTCTTCAAAGCTGGGGGCGTTGCGGTGGATTGGCAAATACTCGTCGGCCTCGAATTCCTCACCCTCGTCGATGACCTCGCCCAAGACATTGAGCATACGGCCCAAAGTGGCCCTTCCCACAGGAACGGTGATGGGAGAACCTGTATCCACAACCTCTGCACCGCGAATCAGGCCATCGGTGGAGGACATGGCTACACAGCGAACCACATCATCGCCCAGGTGGTGCATGGTTTCCAAGACTACCTCCCGGCCATCGATTAGTTTTACCTTTAGAGAGTTATATATAGCTGGCAATTTGTCTTCGAATTTGACGTCGACAACAGGACCTATAACCTGTACAACATTTCCTGTATTCAAGAATGCATTCCTCCTTCCTTACCCTTCCAGGGCCTGGGCACCGCTGACCACCTCTAAGATTTCCAGGGTTATCGCCGTCTGACGTGCCCTGTTATAGGATAAGGTCAGTTTATCTATCATTTCGTCAGCGTTTTCGGTGGCCGACTTCATGGCCGTCATTTGTGCTCCCCGCTCAGAAGCCTTAGCCTCCAACAATCCTTGATAAACAACGGAATTGACGTATCGGGGCAGGAGCCCCTGTAGCACCACATCTTGGCTTGGTTCATACAAATACTGGGCTGAACTGACATCCTCGGGAGCCTTTAGCTCTGCCACCGGCAAAAGCTGGACCATGATGGGTTTATGACTGAGCACGCTGACGAATTCTGTATATATCAAATGCAAGGAACCAAAGACACCTTGTTGAAAATTGGCAAACAAAGGCTCCATAATTCTGGTGGCATCGGCATACCTGGGTTCTTCGTACGGAAGGCTGTACTCGCCAATATGCTCGATGCCCCGCCGAACCACATAATCCCTAGCCTTGCGCCCAACGGTGATTACAGGTCCCGGGTTTTCCTGCACTTTTTCATGAGCATAGCGTAACAAGTTGCCGTTATAGGGTCCACTCAAACCTCGGTCAGAGGAGACAACTATATAAGCCGGCGGGCCCTCACCAGGGTTGAGCATAGGTATGTCAGATTCTGCCCCCTTGGCCAGAATTCGACTGATAACCTCTACCAATTTTGTGGTGTAAGGCCGGGCAGCGATGACATTGGCCTGGGCACGGCGCAGTTTGGCCGAAGCCACCATTTCCATTGCCTTGGTTATCTGCTGAATGCTGGAAACACTGGTTATGCGCCTTTTGATATCGCGGGTACTGGCCATCTCTATCCCTCCCTAGGCCACAAACTGCTCTTTGAATTCTTGAATGGCTTTCTTTAACTCTTGCTCTGCGCTATCGTCTAATTCACCCGTATCGAAAATTTTCTTGCTTAGTTCAGCATAACGCTGGTCGATAAAGCGGAAGAAATCTTCTTCAAAGCGAGCTATTTTATCAAGATCTATTTCGTCAAGGTAGCCGTTGACGGCGGCATAGATTATCATTACCTGCTTTTCCACCGGCAGAGGAGCATATTGTTTCTGCTTGAGAATTTCCGCCGTGCGCCGACCACGGTTAATCTGAGTCTGGGTGGACTTATCCAGATCAGTACCAAATTGGGCAAATGCTTCCAACTCTCTAAACTGGGCCAGGTCCAGGCGTAGGCGTCCTGCGACCTTGCGCATGGCCTTTACCTGGGCACTACCTCCCACTCGAGAGACAGAAAATCCGACGTTGATGGCAGGTCGAACCCCGGCGAAAAAGAGGTCGGTTTCCAAAAATATTTGGCCGTCTGTGATGGAAATAACGTTGGTGGGAATGTAGGCAGAGATATCGCCAGCCTGGGTCTCGATGATGGGCAAAGCCGTCAAGGATCCGCCACCGCGCTCATCATCCAACTTGGCGGCCCTTTCCAGCAGACGAGAGTGGAGATAAAAGACATCTCCAGGATAAGCTTCCCGTCCCGGTGGCCGCCGTAGCAACAGCGACATCTCCCGGTAGGCAACTGCGTGCTTGGAGAGATCATCGTATACCACCAAGACATGT
>Ga0209075_1001655_pt1 | contig 20820 bp, 21 predicted proteins | sample Stecom2011_FD_187523 | JGI IMG/M metagenome (GOLD analysis project Ga0209075, IMG submission 187523) | Agricultural soil microbial communities from Utah to study Nitrogen management - Steer compost 2011 (SPAdes) (version 2) | ecosystem: Environmental > Terrestrial > Soil > Agricultural land...
GGGCTGATACTGAATGACTGGCGGAAGACCGGGTACCAGGTTTGCACCTGGTGGGCGAGGGATTCAATAAAACGCCCGGGCTTCAGCCGGTCCGGGCTGCCGGCCACCTGGCGCCAGCGGCAACCATCATCTGCCTCCGATTGGCACAGAAATATCCGCTCCGGATCCAGAGCGGTACCGACACCGTCCCGGAACAGCCGGATCACCGCGGGGGCAATAACCTGCAGCGCCAGGCTCTGGTGCAAAACGGACATCCGTGCTCTGCGTAGGCGGGGCTCTGTACTGTCGGGGTGCTCCGAGGTCAGCTGGTGATGGAGTCGATCAGGCTGCTCCAGAATCTGTGCCAGCGACAAGAGGGCGGGCCGCTGGGGGACGGTCTGATCCACGGCGTCAGTGAGCACCGTGGTGGGGTCGAGCCGGTGGCGGGCCAGCAGCCGGTGATAATCTGCCAGCCAGTCCCGGGTAGCTTCAGTTGCGGCCATGACGGCTTAACCCCCAGATAAAATACAGGCCGCCCGCCAGCGCCGCCAGAAGGCCGGCCGGCAGTTGATTCGGGTAGACCAGTACCCGGGCCAGGTAATCCGCCAGCGAGAGCAGAACGCCTCCGGCCAGCGCTGCCACGATCAGCTGCCGGCCTACGGTTTGTTGTCCCAGTACCCGCGCCAGATGGGGCGCAATCAGTCCGACAAAGCTCAGGGGGCCGATGACCAGGGTGGCTGCGGCGGTGAGGACCGCGGCCATTATCAGCAGGCACAGTCGGGCCCGGGACACGGAGAGCCCCAGTGCCGAGGCGGCACTGTCACCCAGTGGTAACAGGGTCAGCGGTCGCAGAGCCAGCAGAAGGGTAACGGCCAGCCCGGTTACCAGCGCCAGCAGGCCCAGAGCTTCTGGCTCCGAAATCAGCCAGGTTGAGCCATACATCCAGTTAAGCAACTGAGCGGCTGTTGAGCCTCCGGAGGCCATGACCAGGCGCAGCCCGGCATCCATAAAGACATACAGGGCCACCCCGCCAAGCAGCAGCTGGTTGCCGGCAAACCGGTGTTTACGAGCCAGAAGCAGAAGCAGGCCAAGAGCTGCAGCGGCGCCGGCGGTCGCGGCGGCGAGCTGGCCAGCCCGGCCTGTCTCGATTCCGGTCAGGGTCAGCATTACCATGACCAGAGCGGCGCCGCCGCTGATACCGAGCAGTTCGGGGCTGGCCATCGGATTACCGGTCATGCGCTGGATCAGGGTGCCGGCCAGGCCCAGCGCCATGCCGGCTACGATCGCAGCCAGTAATCGGGGCCCCCGCCATAGCCACGCATCGGCCCACTGGGATACCGGCGTCCAGCGCCAGCCCTCCAGACCGGGTGACCAGCCCATCGCAACGATGATGATGAGTAGCAGCAAAGCCGCCAGGACGCTGGCAACGAGCCGGGTATCGCCACGCCGGGGCAGGAATCCGCCCGGGCTGGTGGCCTGCCCGGGCAGATGATGGGTGTTGCGGAACCCTTGCAGTGCCAGCAGGATGACAGGCCCGCCCACCAGTGCCGTGGTGGTGCCGGTAGGGACCAGGGAGCCTCCACTGTATGAGGTGGCCCAGTGTGCCAGGGTATCGGCCAGCAGCAGCAGACCGCTGCCGGCCAGGGTACTCCACAACAGCCGCTCCGGCAGAGTTCTGGCTCCCAGCAGCCGGGCCAGAACCGGGGCAGCGAGACCGGTAAAGGCCACGACACCGACACGGCTGACCACCACGGAACTCATGAGCACCACCAGAAAGAGTGCCGCCGCCCTGAGCAGCGCCACCCGGGCGCCCAGCGCGCTGGCGGAGACAGCACCCAGCTGCAGGAGCTGAAGTGGCCGCATGAGCGCCAGCATTAACGCCCCGATGACCAGAACCCGGGGCAACAGTTCGAAGAACGGTGCCCAGCTGTTCTGAACCAGGGAGCCGGCACCCCAGATAAACAGGTTGCCCAGCCATTCCCCCTTGAGCAGAAGAAACGCCATGTTGATGGCACCGAGAAAGAAGGTAACCACAAGCCCGGAGAGAATGACGGTGACGGGTGAAAACCCCAGGCGCCAGGTCAGTGCTATGACCAGGCCGATTGCCAGCAGCCCGCCACTCACCGCCGCCAGGTCCGGACTTAACGCCAGTATTCCGGGGGTGAATACTGTCGCCAGAGTAATGCCGAACTGGCCTCCGGCTTCGACACCAAGCGTGGTGGGCGAGGCCAGGGGGTTGCCAAGCACTTGCTGGGTGACGGCACCGGCAAGCCCGAGTGCGCCGCCAATCAGGATCGCAATGGCAACCCTGGGTGCCCATGAGAAGTGAGCCAGAACCGAGTCGTAATGACTGGCCTCAAAGCTCCAGAATACGGAAACCAGCTGTGGCAGCTGAAACTGGTCGAGCCAGGGGAAAACAGCCATTACCAGTGCCGTGAGCCAGAGCATGGCAATAGTGACCGGCAGCCGGACCGGGGTTCTGGGCCGGAAGAGGCTGAGCGGGCGGGCAGGTTCAGTGGACACTGGTCTGTCCTCCACCGATCAGGGCATCGGTGAGCGCCACGGCCAGCCGTTTAACCGGGAGGATGCCGCCAAAAGGCCAGGCCGGGGGGATCTGATAGACTTCCCGGTTCCGGACCGGGGGCAGGTAGGTCCAGAACGGGCTTTGGCTGAGGGTGGCAGGCAAGCCCGGGGCCAGGGGCTCGATAACGACAAGGCGGCTTTCGGGAGTGTCTGCGATGGCGTCCAGGCTGATGGCCGAGAAGCCCCAGTAATTACCTTCCCCGGGCCAGGCATTGGCTAGCCCCAGCTGATCCAGAGCGGTCTGGAAGAGGCTGTTTGAGGTGTAGATCCGGACGTGGCGGTCGTCAAGAAAGCTCACCAGTGCGATGGGTTTTCGGGCTAGCTCTGCCTGCCTCAGCCGATGCCGCTGATGCTCAAGAGTCGTGTCGATATCGGCGAGAATGGCGTCGGCCTGCTCGCTTCGGCCGGTCATGTCCGCCAGGGTGCGCAGCATTTCCCGGGCCTTTTCAAACGGGCGTGTCCCGTCTTTATAAACACTGATGACGTAGGTGGGAGCAATGCGCTGCAGCAACTCGGCCGCAGGTGCCATTTCTGCGCTGGTTACGATCAGGTCCGGCTTCAGTTCGGCGATGGTCTCAAGGCTGGGTGCCACCCGGGTGCCCACGTTCGCCACATGGTCTGGCATTTCCGGTTCCCGGACCCAGGTGCTGTAGCCGGGCAAGTCGGCCACCCCTACCGGGGTAATGCCCAGCAGTAGCAGGCTCTCGGCGGCCGCCCAGTTAAGCGCGACGATCCGCTCCGGCGGCTGTTCCAGGACGAGGGTGCCGGCTTCGTGGGACCATGACCGGGCCAGGCTCGTGGCCGGCATCAGGCACAGCAGGAGCAGGGCCGTTGTGAGCGGTGCCCTGAGGTTAATGGACATAAGAGACCCAGTGCCCGGGAGCACGTTCCATCACACCCATCGATACGTCGTAGATGGCTTCCAGTGTGTGGCTGCTCATGATCTGCGACGGTGAGCCATCGGCGACCACCCGGCCGGCCTTCAGGGCGACCAGTCGATCACAGAATCGTGCGGCCAGGTCGACATCGTGCAGCACGACAATCACCGTCAGTTCACGCTCCAGGGCCAGTCGGCGTACCAGCCGCAGCGTTTCTACCTGATGTTTTACGTCCAGCGCCGAGATGGGCTCATCCAGCAACAGACAGCGGGTTTGCTGCACCAGCAGCATGGCGATCCAGGCGCGCTGGCGCTCGCCGCCGGACAGGGTGTCTACCGAACGTGAGGCAAAAGCGGTCAGTTCGGTATCGGCCAGGGCCTGGTCAATCAGGGCGTGGTCGTCTGCGTTATAGCGCCCGAGCGGGCCGCGCCAGGGATAGCGCCCCAGCGCCACCAGCTCACGCACGGTGAGCCCGTCGGTCGCAGGCGGATGTTGGGGCAGATAACCCACTACCCGGGCGAAAGCACGACTGCCCAGGCCGTATACCGGGCGGCTTTCCAGCAGGATCTCGCCTTCACTGCCGGCCACCTGGCGGGCAAGTGTTTTCAGGAGAGTCGACTTGCCGGAGCCGTTGTGGCCCAGGAGTGCAGTCACCTGGCCTTCGTTAAAGGTCAGGTGGATATTGTGGAGAATGGCGTTGCCACCGATACGGACGGCAAGGTTCCGGATATCGAAAAAAACAGGCATTCAGGTTCCCCTGTTGGTGTCCGGGAAGGGTAATCTAAATGCAAATGTGTATCAATCACTGCGTGTAGAAAGCAATAGCCGAAGGTGGCCTTCAGGCGCCTCCGGTCTGAACCCGCCATTGAGCCGCATAAGCACCATCACGACTGATCAGGCTGGCATGATCTCCCTGTTCGATAATCTGGCCGTTTTCCACCACCGCAATAATGTCGGCGTCTACGATGGTGGATAGCCGGTGGGCAATGATAATGACGGTGCGGCCGTGGCCGATGCGCCGGAGCGACCGCTGGATGGCGGCCTCGGTTTCATTATCCACGGCACTCGTGGCCTCATCCAGAACCAGAATGGGCGGGTCCTTCAGTAACGCCCGGGCCAGGGATAAACGCTGGCGCTGGCCGCCGGAGAGCCGGATGCCGCGCTCGCCTACCTGCGTCTCCAGCCCCTGGGGCAGGGTGCTGATAAAGCCCCAGGCCTCGGCTGTACGGGCGGCTTCGATAATCTGCTGGTCGGTGGCGTCGGGCCGGCCATAGGTCAGGTTGTCACGGATGCTGCCCTCAAACAGGTACACATCCTGACTGACCAGGCCGATGGCGTCGCGCAGCGACTTCAGGCTGACCGTATGGATGGGCTGGTCGTCGATGCGGATTTCGCCCCGGGCCGGGTCATAGAAACGCAGCAGCAGCTTGATGATTGTGGACTTGCCAGACCCTGTGGTGCCGGCCAGTGCCAGGGTGCTGCCAGCGGGCAGGGTCAGCGAGATATTCTCGATACCGGCGCCGCTGCCGGCGTAGCGGAAGCTTACCTGGCGGAAGATCACCTCGCCGCGGACCGGCTGGACCAGTCCGGTGTCGCTGCTGTTGTCGACGTGTACCGGCTCGGCCAGCAAGTCCAGAATACGCCGGGTGCTGGCCATGGCGCGCTCGAACAGATCGACGACTTCGGCCAGGCCGGTCAGGGGCCAGAGCAGGCGCTGGGTCAGGAATACCAGCACGCCATAGGCCCCAACGTTCAGGTTGCCCTGCAGGGCCATCATGCCGCCGACCGTGAAGGTGGCCAGAAATCCGGCGAGAATAGCCATGCGAATCACCGGAATGAAAGCGGAACTGATGCGGATGGCGCGCTGGTTGGCGGCCACATAGGCCTCGCTTGCCACTTTCAGGCGTTGGGCTTCCCGGTGTTCTGCGGTAAAGCTCTTGATGGTGGCGATGCCGCCCAGGTTGTTGGCCAGGCGACTGGACAGGTCACCCACCTTTTCCCGGACATCGGCATACAGCGGGCCGGCTTTACGCTGAAAATAAAAGGCGCCCCAGATGATCAGGGGGATGGGTGTAAACGCCAGCAGAGCGATCAGGGGGGAAAGGACAAAGAACACTGCACCCACCGCCACAACGGTGACCGCAACCTGAATCATGGCATTGGCACCACCGTCCAGAAACCGCTCAAGCTGGTTAACGTCATCGTTCATGGTGGCCACCAGCTGCCCCGAACTGCGGCTTTCAAAAAAGCTCATGTCCAGTCGTTGCGCGTGCTCATAGGCATCCTGACGAAGGTCAGACTGCAGGCGCTGGGCCAGGTTGCGCCACAAAATCTGGTACAGGTACTCGAACAGGGACTCGCCAGCCCAGATAAAAAAGGTCAGCACGGCAAGAATGGTGATCTGTTGCTGGGCGGTCTCAAAGCCCAGGCCCGCGACAAAGCTCTCTTCCTGATTCACCACCACGTCAATCGCCACCCCGATCAGGAGCTCCGGAGCAATGTCGAACAGTTTGTTAATGACCGAGCAGGTGGCGGCGGTGATGATCCGGCGGCGGTAGCCCCGGGCGTAGCGGAGCAGGCGGGCCAGGGCGGCAAAACTACTGGTCGGGCGGGCCTGCGCGGTCATCGTCGGCATCCTTATGACGGGTATCTGATCAAGCGGGGAGGTTAGCGGATTCTGTGGTCCATGGAAACCGGACGGTACTAGCGCCCCGGGCTGCGCAGGTTCCGTTGCAGCCAGCGGTCCAGCTGGTCGGCAAACTCTTTGCGATCGCTCTGGCTGAACGGTGCCGGCCCGCCGGTGACCTGGCCGGCATTGCGCATTTCCTCCATGAAGTTGCGCATCGCCAGCCGTTGGCGGATGTTTTCCCGGGTAAACGCCTGGCCTCTGGGGTTAAACACGTCGGCCCCTTTTTCGATAGCCTCGGCGGCCAGCGGGATGTCCTGGGTAATCACCAGATCGCCCTTGTTCATCTGGTCCATAATCTCGTTATCGGCCACATCAAACCCGTGGGCCACCTGCCGGCGGCTGATAAACGGACTGGGTGGCAAGGCAATGGCATGGTTGGCGATAAACGTGGTCTGGACTTTCCAGCGGGTAGCGGCGCGGCACAGGATGTCCCGGACAGGGACGGGGCAGGCGTCGGCATCAACCCAGATTGGCATGTAAAATTCCCCTGTAGGCTTGGCTGGTGGCCAGTTTGGCCATTCGGAGTATAATAGCGTGCCCATTCAATTAACAGGAAATGATAATGTCCCAGTTGCCTCCGTGCCCTCAGTGCAGTTCTGAATACACCTATGAAGACGGCGTTCAGCTGGTTTGTCCCGAATGCGGCCATGAGTGGTCCGAGGCGGAACAGGCGGCAGCTGAGGCAGAAAAGGTGGTGCATGATGCCAATGGTAACGAGCTTCAGGATGGCGATACCGTTACCGTGATCAAAGACCTGAAAATCAAAGGCTCCAGCCAGGTGGTAAAAGTCGGGACCAAGGTCAAGAACATCCGTCTGGTAGAGGGTGACCACGACATCGATTGCAAGATCGATGGCATCGGGCCCATGAAGCTGAAATCCGAGTTCGTCAAGAAAGCCTGACCTTCCGCCGTTTGATCTATTCCCTCCTCTCGACTAAATATTAAGCAGAGTACCCTCGGGTACTCTGCAAAATCCCGTAGCGTGTAATCCACGCCAACAACAAGACGAACCACCCCAATGCTGCCGTTGTCTGCCACAAGCGGGCTTGCTGAGCAGCAGGGCTTTTATCGCGAAGCCGGGGGACAGGAGGAAGGGATGAAAGAGATCCACGAGTTTCGGGTGGACCGCACCCGCTATCTGGACGACCGGGGAGCCCCCCTGGGCGAGCTTCCCCCCCAGGCTGGCGACGCCGGCCGGGTACTCGCCGCCTACCGTAACATGGTGCTCGCCCGCACCTTTGATGCCAAAGCTATTGCACTCCAGCGCACCGGAAAGTGCGGGACCTACCCATCCGTGCTGGGGCACGAAACCGTGGGCACGGCCATTGGCCAGAGCCTGGCCGGCACCGATATTTTCGTGCCCTACTACCGCGACCAGGCAACGCATATTCTGCGCGGCGTGACCCTGGCCGAGCTGCTCCTGTACTGGGGCGGTGATGAGCGCGGAAGTGCCTGGAAAAACTGCCCTCACGACTTACCGGTGTCGGTGCCTATTGCTACCCAGTGCTGTCATGCCGCCGGGGTCGCCTCGGCGGTGAAAATCCGGGGTGAGGCCCGGGCGGTGGTGTGCACTCTGGGCGATGGCGCTACCTCCAAGGGCGACTTTCTCGAAAGCATCAACCTGGCCGGAGCCTGGCATCTGCCGCTGGTGTTTGTGGTCATCAACAACCAATGGGCAATCTCGACGCCCCGGGCCATTCAGACCGGCGCTGAAACCATCGCCCAGAAAGCCATCAGTGCCGGTATACCGGGCCACATTGTTGACGGCAACGACTACTTTGCAGCGGTTGAGGCACTGGATGGGGCTGTGGAACGCGCCCGGGCCGGTAAAGGGGCCACCGTTATCGAGGCCGTGACTTACCGGCTGGGCGACCACACCACGGCGGATGACGCCACCCGTTACCGCACCGCAGAAGAGCTCAAGCAAGCCTGGGAGCGTGATGGCGTCAAACGCCTGCAGAACTGGCTGCATAGCAATGGCTACTGGAACCCTGAAAAAGAGCAGGTACTGCAGGCGGACTGCAAAGCGACCGTGGAGCAGGCCGTACAGGAATATCTGGCCACTGAGGCAGAGCCGCCCACGGCCATGCTGGACTATCTGTTTGACACGCTTCCTGTGGCGCTCCAGGCCCAGCGTGAACAGCTGGCGGACAAATACCGGGGAGGTGAGGCATGAATCCTGCGAACTCCTCCCCCAAAACCCATGATGTCACCCTGGTTGAAGCCGTTAACCTGGCCCTGCACCGTGCCATGGCGGATGATGAGCGAGTGGTCCTGCTGGGCGAGGATATCGCCACCAATGGCGGGGTCTTCCGTGCCACCGTGGGGCTGAAGGACAGCTTTGGCTTCAAGCGGGTGATGGATACGCCACTGGCCGAAAACCTCATTGCCGGTACCGCCATCGGGATGGCCACTCAAGGCCTGAAACCGGTGGCCGAATTTCAGTTTCTTGGTTTTATCTACGCGGGCATGGAGCAGATTGTCAGCCATGCCAGCCGGATGCGTAACCGCACCCGTGGCCGGCTGCACTGTCCGGTGGTATTTCGGGCACCCTTTGGTGGCGGTATTCATGCCCCTGAGCACCATTCCGAGAGTACCGAGGCCCTGTTTGCCCATATTCCGGGGCTGCGTGTGGTGATTCCCAGCTCACCCCGGAGGGCCTATGGCCTGTTGCTGGCGGCAATCCGGGACCCGGATCCGGTCATCTTTCTTGAGCCCAAACGAATCTACCGGGCCGTTACGCAACGGGTGGTGGATGATGGCGAGGCCTTGCCACTTGATACCTGCTTTACGCTGCGGGAAGGGGAAGACGTTACCCTGATCACCTGGGGTGCCTGTGTGCAGGAAACCCTGCAGGCAGCGGAATCCCTGTCTGGTCAGGGGGTCAGTTGCGAGGTGATTGATGTGGCGACCATCAGCCCGCTGGACCGGGAAACCCTGCTGTGCTCCGTGGCCAAAACCGGGCGCGCGGTGATCATTCACGAAGCCTGTCGAAACGGCGGGGTGGGGGCAGAGATTGCCGCCTCGATTGCCGAAGGAGCGTTTCTCGACCTGCAGGCACCTGTGGTGCGGGTAACCGGCTACGACACGGTAATGCCCTACTATCGCAACGAGCAGTATTACCTGCCGCAGACCGACGATATCGTTCGCGCGGTTGAGCAGGTGATCGCACTCTAGGAGGCGCTCTATGAAGAATTTCAGACTTCCGGATCTGGGCGAGGGGCTGCCTGAGGCGGAGATTGTGCAATGGCACGTGAAAACGGGGGACACCGTTGAGGCAGACCAGGTGCTGGTAAGTGTAGAAACCGCCAAGGCGATTGTTGAGGTGCCCTCACCCGAATCCGGTGTGATTGCCAGGCTCTACGGCGAAGCCGGTGACATTATTCACACCGGCGAACCCTTGCTGGCGTTTGAGGGTGAGGGCGAGGATACCGGCACCGTGGTGGGGCAGCTCAAATCGTCCGGTAAGGAGGAGGGGGCCGGTCAGGACGAGTTCATTATCGGGGCGGCACCTTCGAGCAAGCGCGCCCGGGCCAACCGGGCAACACCGGGCGTAAGGGCTCTGGCAGAGCGGCTGGGGGTCAGTCTTGAAACCATCTCGGGCAGTGGTCCGGGCGGGCTGATCACCACCGATGATGTTCACCATCAGGCCAGCCATCAGAAACAACTGGGGGATGCCGAAGCCTTGCGGGGTACCCGGCGCACCATGGCCAGGAATATGGCGTTGTCCCACGCCCAGGTGGTCCCCGTAACCATCTTTGAGGATGCCGACATCGGCGACTGGGGCAAAGGCACAGACACCACCATGCGCCTTGTTCAGGCCATCGGAAGCGCCTGCCAGGCCGTGCCGGAGCTTAATTGCTGGTTTGATGGCGACAATCTGAGCCGGCGATTGCTGGATGAGGTTCATGTGGGGATTGCGGTGGATACACCGGAGGGCCTGTTTGTACCGGTCTTACGGGATATCACCCACCGTAACCTGAAAGACCTGAGGCAAGGGCTGGAAAACCTGCGCGAAGCTGTTGCCACCCGAAAAATCCCGCCCAAAGAAATGCAGGGGGCAACGATCACGCTGTCCAATTTTGGCACCATGACCGGGCAATACGCCAACCCCATCGTGAGCCCGCCCCAGGTAGCCATTGTGGGAGCCGGCCGCAGCCGGGACAAAGTGGTGCCGCATAAGGGCAATGCCACTATCCGTCGTATCATGCCGTTGTCCCTGACGTTTGATCACCGCGCTGCCACCGGTGGTGAAGCCTCACGGTTTATGGGAGCGCTGATCGAGGCGTTACAGAAAACCAGCTGAGCCCCGGGGAAGCTCAACACAGGCCCGGGCTCATCCGGGCTTGCCAAATCGCCGTTCCCGGACAAGACTGGAATCCTGTTACTCTCTTTTCACAGCGATGCGAGCCCAATGAAACCACTCAAGATTCTGATTTCTGCTTTTCTGCTTGGCAGCGGTGTAGCGATGATGCCGCTGGCCACAGCCCATGATGGCCACGCCCATCATGCCCATGTGGCTGCGAAGGTTCAGGTGAACCATGCCTGGAGCCGGCCGACACCACCGGGAACGCCGATGGGCGTGGGTTATATGATGATCTCCAATCAGGGGGATCAGGCCATCACCCTGGTCGCGGCCGATAGCCCGCGTGCCGGGAAGGTGTCGATTCATGAGACTTACACCCACGAAGGCATGATGCGGATGCAGCCTGTCCCGGGTCTGGAAATTCCCGCAGGAAAAACCGTCGAGCTCAGGCCCCACAGCTACCACCTGATGCTTGAGCAGCTGGCGTCGCCGTTACAGGAGGGGGAGCAGATTCCGGTAAGGCTGGTGTTCGACGGCGCGGATGAGCTCGCTATTGAACTCACCGTGCGGCCGCTGGATGGAGAGGCAGCTGACCACTCAGAGATGGATCATTCCGCCATGGGCCATCACTGAGCCGGTCCAGCCCGTCGGAACCACCCTGTTCAGACAGACCGCCGGAGGCGCTCTGTCTGCAGTTGCTATGGTGTCAGGTTGACTGCAGAATGCTGGTAAGGTTTGATTCCGGTTTTTAACCGCCCCGAATACGGAGTTTAGTTATGTCGCCTAAGGAACTTGTGGCGCAGTTTATTTCAGACATTCAGGCTCAGCATTTTGACGATGCAAAGACGCTGTTGGCGGAAGAAGATTTTGAATATGTGGGCCCCAATATGCGCTTCCTCAGCCGGGACGACATGCTGTCCTACCAGTTTGGAATGGCCGCCATCCAGAAGGCGCTGGTGCTCCGGCAGCTCAGCGCAGACGGTGAGCATGTGTTTGCCATTCTGGATTATCAGACGCATTTTGAGCCGATCGGAGACGTGAGGCTGGCGGTATGGTTTCGGGTGGCGAACAACCGGATCCACACCGTTGAGGCCTTTTACAATGCGGCGGTTGTCGAGAACATGCTGGGCGGTAACTTGCCCACCGCCGGCTGAACCGGCGCCTGGCCCGGTTGGCCGGGTCAGGCGCGGCCGGGTGCCGGAACGGCAGCCCGGTCGATCTGGATCAGTGCCTGATGCGGCGCCTTGCCGCACCCAGCCCCAGCAGACCAAGGCCCAGAAGAGCCAGGGTGCCTGGCTCAGGAACAGGAAGCTCCGTCACGTTCAGGCGGGCCAGCAGGTTAATGCTTGTTGAGGCATTTTCTGCGGTCAGGAAGGTTTCCAGGTCACCCTCAAAACCAAGCAGGTCCAGACTGTACATGTTATTGCCGAGCTGGAAGTCAGAGCTGGTCACATACTGATTCAGGATCCAGATCTGATCGTCGACATCACCGGTATTGGTAATCTTGTCTTTCCAGTCTCCAAAAAGGCAGTGGTGAAAGATAGGGATACCTGTGCACACCGTTCCAACGACTTCGGGTGCTGTGTTTGGTGTTTCATCGTGGGCAAAGACAAACGTTCCGGTGGAGGCGCTGCTGTCTCCAAATCCACCAAAGCCCAGAATCACCGCAAGGTCAACTCCGGTAATGCCCTCGCCTGTGATGGGCTTGTTATGGTGCGTCAGGCTGCCCAGGATAAAGGCGTCGTCGTTCAGGATGGTCTGTGGCAGTGGTGAGGTGCCGTTAAAGTCATACCCGCTCTTGCCGTACCCGGTGCTGTAGCCCCAGCGGATCTGGCTGGAGCCTTCGCCGCTGACATTGCTTCCGCCGACAACATTTTCAAATGTGCCGGACACCGAGGTCAGGTCGACCGGGAATGCCAGGGCAACGCTGGCGGTCAGAGAGAGGGCGGTTCCCACCAGGGTTTTCGCTATTGTGTTCATGTGTCGATCCTTCGTTTGGAGTAAGTCCAGTCTCTACTAGCAAGAGCGATGCCATATTCGTAACGCTTTGAAATTAAATCGTTTCATGTTTGTTTTTGGAAAGGTGTGTCAATAAACCTGACAGGTAAGCCATTTAGTAGGGGTTCGGGGCCCTGTGCCGGCCTTAATATGTCAGGAAAACTTACATATCGTGTCAGCTGCCGGGACCGGCGTTGCGGGATGGTAATGGCATTCAGATGAATTCCACGGGCAGCAGTGCTATTTAACAGGATAAAATAAACCTCCCTTTCGTGAGCGGGGTAACGGCAATGTACTGGTTGGTAGACAGCCCGGGCTCCGGTGACGGCCGGCGTGACGGCGAATTCTGGCGGCAGCAGCTGGACGCCTCGGGCCTTGACGCGGTTACTCTGTGCGCACTGGGTGACTCTGATCAGTGGATTGGGCAAGTAGCAGACGGAGACTGTCTGCTGGCAGCGGGCGGAGATGGTACGGTTAACGCCGTGGCACAGCTGTGTCTGAAAACCGGGGCCACGCTCGGCGTGCTGCCGTCCGGAACGGCCAATGATTTTGCCCGCAATCTCGGACTGCCCACTGACCCCGGGGAGATTGCGGACGTGGTGGCGAAAGGCGCAATTCAACACATTGATGTGGCTGAGTTTGGCGATCGGATCTTTCTGAACGTTGCCCATATCGGACTGGGAACCTTACCGGCCCGAAGGGCGGCTTCGCCGACCAAGAAGTTGCTGGGGCGGTTCAGCTATATCGCCACCCTTTTACAGCAGATGGGCGCCAAGCGGGGCTTCCGGGCGCGGATCAGGACCGAGCGCTCGCTGCTCGACGGCCGCTGGCTGTCGGTTGCCGTTGCCACGGGGGCGTATTTTGGCGGAGGCCAGGAAATTCCGGAGGCATCCGCCAATGATGGGTTGCTGGATGTGATCGCCGTCCGGCCCCGGCCACTGCTTCAGCTGTTGCTCACATTCCTGCTGGTGCGGATAAACCGTAAGACACCGCAGCGCACCAGTACGGTTATTCAGGTCAAGGCCAAATGGTGTCAGATAGACACCATCCGGCCGAAAACCATCACGGTGGATGGTGATGTGGCAGGAAAGACGCCGCTGCGGGTTACCTGCCGGCCAGGAGCTCTGCGGGTACTCGCCCGGGAGGTGGTCAGCACAGGCGGTGAGGCAACCGGTGCCTAAGCCTCAATGCCGGCCTGCCGGGCACGGGCGGTGTGGAGTTTCTTCAGGCTCTCGATCATCTTCAGGTGGCGATCGAGCCCACGCAGATCCATCCCGGTCTCTTCCAGGCCAAAAAAGCGGACCCTGCCGTCAATAGAGCCGGTCACGGCATCCATGACGTCGTTTCCAAACATGCGCCGGAAGTTATGGAGGTAGTCCGCCAGTTCCAGCTCTTCGTCCAGTGTGGCATCCAGGGCAGCTTCCATCGCCTGGTAGAACAACCCCCGCTCGACGGTGTTGTCGTTATACTGAAGGAACATGCCCACCAGTTCCCGGGCTTCTTCCAGCTCGCCCAGCGCCAGGTAGATCAGCAGTTTGAGCTCCAGGATGGTGAGCTGGCCCCAGACCGTGTTTTCGTCAAACTCGACCCCGATCAGCGTGACAATTGTCATATAAACGTCAAGCTCACTTTCTTCAAGCCGCTCGACCAGACTGGTCAGCTCATCGTTGTTCAGGCGGTGCAGATTCAGAATGTCTTCACGGAACTGAAGCGCAACGTTGGTGTTATCCCAGATCAGATCCTCGATCAGGTAAACCTCGGAGAAACCCGGCACCAGAATCCGGCACACCGGAGCGCCCAGGGTGTCAAAGCCTGCGACGTAGCATTCCTTGCCCATGTCCTCAAGAATGCCGAACAAAGTGGCTGCTTCTTCTTCGTTGGTACCTGAGAAATCCCACTCGACAAAGTCGTAGTCCGCTTTGGCGCTGAAGAAGCGCCAGGACATCACGCCGCTGGAGTCGATAAAGTGCTCCACCGAGTTGTTGGGTTCGGTGATGGCCATGGAGTTGAAGGTGGGGGCGGGAAGGTCGTTCAACCCTTCAAAGCTGCGACCCTGCATCAGTTCGGTCAGGCTCCGCTCGAGCGCTACCTCCAGGCACGGGTGGGCTCCGAACGACGAGAAGACACCACCGGTTTTGGGATTCATCAGCGTCACGTTCATCACCGGGAACCGGCCGCCGAGGGAGGCATCCTTCACCAGTACCGGAAAACCCTGGGCTTCCAGTTCCCGGATGCCCTCAAGGATACGGGGGTATCTGGCCAGCACGTGGTCCGGTACATCCGGCAGGGCGATCTCGTTAACAATGATTTCTTTCTTGATGGCCCGTTCAAAAATTTCTGACAGACACTGTACCTGGGCTTCCTGCGGTGTATTACCGGCACTCATGCCGTTGCTCAGGTACAGGTTCTCGATAAGGTTGGTGGGGAAGTAGACTGTCTGGCCGTCCGAGTGGCGGGTATAGGGGATGCTGCAGATGCCCCGCTCAGGTGTGCCGGAGTTGGTATCAAACAGGTGGGTGCCCAGGAGTTCGCCGTCGGGGTTGTAGATGCCGAGGCAGTATTTATCCAGAATCCCGTCTGGCAGCTCGCCATCAGGGCCCGGCTGGAACCACTTCTCGCTCGGGTAATGGACAAAGGCACTGCTGGCAATTTCCTGGCCAAAGTATTGATCATTATAGAAGAAATTGCAGTTAAGGCGTTCGATAAACTCGCCAAGGGCCGAGCACAGGGCGGCTTCCTTGGTGGCGCCCTTGCCGTTGGTAAAGCACATGTGGGCCGCGGTATCCCGCATGTGCAAAGACCACACGTGCGGCACGATGTTGCGCCAGGAGGCAATCTCGATTTTCATGCCCAGATCCGCGAGGATACGGCTCATGTTGGCAATGGTCTGCTCAAGGGGCAGATCCTTGCCTTCTATGTACGTGCTCGTGTCGCTGTCAGGGCTGACGGTCAGCAGTGCCTGCGCATCTTCGTCCAGATTCTCAACTACCTCGATCTGGAAGTCAGGTCCTGTCTGAACAACCTTTTTCACGGTACAGCGGTCGATCGAGCGGATGATGCCCTGGCGATCCTTGTCGGAAATGTCTTCCGGCAGCTCTACCTGAATTTTGAAGATCTGCTTGTAGCGGTTCTCCGGGTCTACAATGTTGTTCTGGGACAGCCGGATATTGTCGGTCGGAATGTTGCGGGCGTTGCAATACACCTTGACGAAATAGGCTGCACACATGGCCGATGATGCCAGAAAGTAATCAAACGGGCCTGGTGCCGAGCCATCGCCCTTGTAGCGTACGGGCTGGTCAGAGATGACGGTGAAATCGTCAAACCTGGCCTCTAGCCTCAGGTTGTCGAGATAATTGACTTTGATTTCCATGGCAGCTTACCGGATTCAGAGATGAGCAGATTAAGCGGAATAGATGAGGTGATTCCTGATGCGCGGGATGGTCTCACAAAAACGGAGCGGACGATACTTTACGTGCTTGCTGAAACCCAAAAGGAGCTGGGTGATCGCTACGTGCCGACGGTGATGTTATACGGCCGGGTGCTGGAATACGTGAACCTCAGCGAGCAGGAGTTTCACCTGTATCTGGACCGGCTGGGTGTCCGGGGCGGTGGTTCAGGCGCCTGACACGCCGGGGTGATACGGGGTCATGTGTTCCGGGTCCAGGCGGTAGAAGCGACGCAGTGCCTCGTATACTTCCGGCTGCGCCTGGCGCAGTTGAGCGGGTTGCTGGTAGAAGGCCTCCGTCAGGACCGCAAAGAACTCGGCGGGCTCGGTCGCACCGTATGGGTCCAGCCAGGGTGTATGGTCCTGCTCAAGCCGGTCCTGAAGGTGCGTCCAGGCTTTGCTCATGGTGTGTTGCCAGTGTACCGCATCGTCACCTCTCAGGGGCGGCGCACCGTCGGCGGTGCCGTCCAGGTAGTCCAGCTGGTGCGCAAACTCATGGAGGATGACGTTATGGGGGCCGTCAGGGTGGGTGACCGCAAGTTCACACTGGCTCCAGGCGAGGATAACCCGACCCTGTTCCCAGGCTTCGCCGGCACGGGCTTCATCCGTACGGCTCACCACCAGGCCGTCATGGTCGATATCCCGGACACGGTAGATATCGGGATAGACCAGGATGCTTCTGACCTCGTCGAAATCTGAGTAGTCCCGTTCCAGAAGGAGGGTGCAGGCGTGTCCGGCGATGGTGACCCGTACCCGGTCATCAACCTCGAAACCGGCACAGCCGTAAAAGCTTTTCTCAGACAGGAACAGTTGTACCAGATTTTCGAGTCGCGCTTTATGGGATTCAGAAAGCCTGCTGTAAAAGGGTACAGAGATCTGGAGATGGCGCCGCCAGCGCGCGGGAAAGGGGTTTCTCAGGGCCCGCTGCCGGCGCCAGCTGCGGTAGAAGAAAAGATAGAACAGGGAGCCGGCAACCAGTAGCACGGCCACGATGGCAAACACGAGCGGAGCAAACATCGGCGATACCTTTAACCGGAGGACGGGTGATGAAATACATTTTTGAGGTAACCATAAACGAAGGCCATACCGCTGAGGAGTATGCCGATGCCTGGGTAAAAGCCAGCAAGCTGATCCAGCAGGCCCCGGGGGCACGCGGTACGCAGTTGCACCGCAAGATCGGAGAGCCGAACAAGTTGATTGCCATTGCCAGCTGGGATACCAAGGCCGACAGGGACGCGATGGATGCACGGAAAGACGCCCGTATTCGCGGGATTATCCAGAGTGCCGCTCCGTTTGTGGAAATCCGCGCTCTCGGGGAGTTTGAAGAGCCGGAGTGGGTGGTCATGCCGCCGGACAGCCCCACGGAATAATCGCCCTGGGGTGACGGGCGCTGTGCCAATTCCATCAGGCCCGGTTTCGCGGTAAGGTGCCTGCTGATACCACAAGATCATGCACTTATCCTGGATGATATGGAACCCATCATGCCTGAACCTGCACAATACGAAAGCTTTCGCGTTGATGTAAATAATTATGTCGCCCACGTTCAGTTCAGCCGGCCTGAGGCGCTGAACACCATGAATAAGGCATTCTGGCTGGAGCTGCCCCGCTGTATGCAGGACATTGAGGCCAATACCGATGCCCGGGTAATTGTTATCTCGTCTACCGGCCGGCATTTTTCAGCGGGCATGGATCTGGGCGTGTTCTCCGATCCGAAATCCGTGCCGATGACCGGGGACCCCGGCCGCATGGCCGAGAACCTGCGCCGGGTAGTGTTGCAGCTCCAGGATACCCTCTCGTCCCTGGAGAAGGTGCGTATGCCTGTACTCGCAGCGGTGCACGGTGGCTGTATCGGCGGAGCGCTGGACCTGGTGTGTGCGGCGGATAGCCGCTATTGCACCTCAGACGCCTACTTCACGATCAAGGAAACCGAGCTGGGCATGACCGCAGACGTTGGTACCTTACAGCGTATGCCCAAACTGATACCGGAAGGTGTTGTCCGGGAACTGGCTTACACCGGGCGTAAGTTTGGCGCGGAAGAGGCCTTGAGGCTGGGCTTCGTAAATACGGTTTATGATACTCAGGAAGCCCTGCTCGACGGGGTAATGGCGATCGCCAGTCAGATTGCGGCCAACTCACCGCTGGCGGTGGCCGGATGCAAGGAAATGATTAATTACAGCCGTGACCACAGTGTCGAAGACAGCCTGAGATACATGGCCACCTGGCAGGCCGGCATGTTCCGCCCCGGCGACATGATGAAGACCTTTCAGGCCAAAGCTCAGAAACAGCCTCTTGTCTACGATGACCTGTTTCCGGTAAAAGGTCTGTTCGACAACTGATCCATGGCCGGGAAAACACCACCCGCCCTGTCCATTGCCGCCGCCCTGCTGTTTCAGGGGGGCATCGGTGTGGTGGGGCTGATAGGGGTCTGGTTATTAGCCATTCCGCTGAAGACTGCCGGCCTGCCGGTGCTGCAGGCGATTGGGTGGGGCATGCTGGGCGCAGGTGCCACCTATCTGACGCTGCTAGGGTTTTCCTCGATACCGGGGCTGGTGCCGGATGACCTGAAACGCCAGATGCAGGGGCTTTATCGCTTTGCCAGGCGCTACCCGGGATGGGTGCTTGTGCTCCTGTCTGTACTGGCGGGGGTGGGCGAGGAACTGCTGTTTCGTGGCGCAATCCAGGGGGGACTGGAGCGGTACACCGGCCCCTGGCTGGCCATTGTGATCGCTTCGATGCTGTTTGGCCTGGCGCACTGCATTTCCATCACTTACTTTCTGATCGCGACCGGCCTCGGCGTGCTGTTGGGTGTCGTCTATGTGATCAGCGACAGCCTTGCCCTGGTGATGGTGTGGCATGCGGTGTACGACATGCTTGCCCTGTATTGTTTGCTGCGTTATCCCCACTGGTTTGGGCTGGAGCCCCGTTAACCCCTCAGGAGCCCCCTGTATGTTCGAAAGTTATTTCACAGGCCTGATCGTCTGTGGCGGTATTATCGTGGCCATTGGTGCCCAGAATGCTTACCTGCTGAGCCAGGCTATCCGCCGGGAGCACCACTGGTGGGTGGCCGGGATATGTTCGGTGTCAGATATCCTGCTGTTCAGCCTGGGAATGTTCGGGGTTAACGCGGCACTGACGGCAGCCCCCCAGGCCCTGGAGGTACTGCGCTGGCTCGGCGTGGCATTTCTGGCATGGCTGGCGGTTCAGGCCGGTGTCCGGGCCGCCCGTGGCCGTGCCGCCCTAACCGCCTCGGGTGTGGTTGAGCACAGCCTGAGGCGGGTGGTGCTGACGACCCTTGCGGTGACGCTGCTGAATCCTCAGGTGTACCTTGATACGCTGCTGCTGATTCCCGCCATTGGGGCCCAGCAGTCCAGTATTTATGGCTTTTTGGCCGGGGCGTGCAGCGCCTCTTTGCTTTGGTTTGGCAGTCTCGCCTGGTTCGGCTCCAGACTGGCACCGGTATTATCCCGGCCATTGGCCTGGCGCATCATCGACGGTGTGATCGGCCTGATGATGGCTGTGATTGCTTTACAGCTTGCGCTGGGCGGCTTGTGAAAAGCAGCCCTGTTCCACATTCTCAAGAAACACCTTGATGTCGTCGAACGCTGCGTCTGCCTCTGGCAGCAGGGGCGCAAAGATATGCCAGACATGCACCATGTTCTGCCAGCTGTGCAGTTCGACCACAGAGCCTTCAGCCCGCGCTTTGGCCGCATACCGGGTGGCGTTGTCGAGCAGCATCTCGCTGGAGCTGACCTGAATCAGCGTTGGGGGCAGATTGTTCAGGTTGCCCCGGAGGGGCGAAGCCACCGGATTGGTCGGCGATATCCGGAAGGCGGCAAGGGTGCCCCACCAGAGCACCGGTAAAGGCACCCGGGACAAGCTGCCGAAGACGGGCCCGAGCAGCGGGTCGGTACCGATATTGCCGCGGTTACTCGGCGCGGTGAGTGTCAGGTCGGTGGACGGCGACAGGGCTATGGCCGCATCCGGTGCGCGAAGGTCGCTGTCCCGGGCCCACGCGAGCAGGGACAGGGTGTGGCTGCCGCCGGCCGAATCGCCTGCTACTACGATAAAACCGGCTTTCCCGGGCCCATCCGGGCCGTGCTCCAGCAGCCATTGGTAAGCTTCCCGGGTATCCCGAACGCCGTCCATAAACCGGTGCTCCGGCATCAGTCGATAATCGACCGCGAATACGGCGGCGTTGGCGATGCGGGACAGGCGATCGGTAATGGCCCGGTGGCTGCGGGGGCTACCCGCCGCCCAGGCACCTCCGTGAATATACAGTACCCGCCTGTGGCTACTCACCCCCGGGGCGGTCACCCATTCCCCCCGCGGCGAGTCATGGGGCTGGACAGTGGATTCGATCTCGGCCTGTTCTCCGATGGTATCCAGATGGTTCCTCAGGGCCAGGAGCCGGGCCTTGCCTTTCAGGCCCTTCGAAACCCGGCCCATTTCCCGGATTCGGGCGAGCACTTCCTCATGGGATTGATGAGGGGTTACCTCCCGGAGTGTCCACTGGTGGCCATCAAACTCGGACAGGTCTTTCACACGAAACAGCAGAAAGGTAACAACAACAACCAGAACCACGAAGGTTAGAAAAATCCAGAGCATGAAGTTTCCTTGTCAGGGAGCAGTGGCTTGTAGGGGTGACACTAAAATCCTAGCACAGCCACTATGACTTCCGGGTGTCGTGTTGCCATTGGCCGACCGGCCAGTAGGAGAAAGGCGGTGGTAAAGCGGGGGAGGGGATGAAAAAGGGCCTGCCGAAGCAGGCCCGGAGGGGTTAATGGCCGTAGATACGCATGGTGGTGTCTTGAACCACCAGGTTGTCCAGCATCACAGAACCGATGTTGGCACCGCCTACCAGGATTTCGCCGATGGCCATATCAGCCGCGAAAGTCTGCAGATCGATTGCCAGAGCATCGCCGGTACCACTCAGACGGGTGTC
>Ga0209075_1001656_pt1 | contig 20819 bp, 14 predicted proteins | sample Stecom2011_FD_187523 | JGI IMG/M metagenome (GOLD analysis project Ga0209075, IMG submission 187523) | Agricultural soil microbial communities from Utah to study Nitrogen management - Steer compost 2011 (SPAdes) (version 2) | ecosystem: Environmental > Terrestrial > Soil > Agricultural land...
GCCTTACCGGGTTCATGTCCATCACCCTGAAGCCCGGGAACTTTTCAGCCTTCATTTTAAAAAATTCCTACGACAAAACTACTACCAAAATACTCCTTTGGTGATCCTTTGCATCGGCACTGATCGCTCAACCGGCGACAGTCTCGGACCCTTGGTTGGAAGCAGTTTGGAGACTCTTTGTTCTCCATCGTTAAAGGTCTATGGAACTCTGGAAAATCCGGTTCACGCCGTCAATTTAGAGGAAACCACCAAAGAAATTAATCTCCAATTGAAACAGCCGTTTATTATCGCAATTGACGCCTGTCTGGGAAAAACCGAAAGTATTGGTTATATAAGCATTAAATCCGGACCCTTGCAACCGGGTACAGGGGTTAACAAATCTCTTCCCGCCGTGGGTAACCTGCACGTGGTGGGAGTCGTCAATGTCGGCGGTTTTATGGAGTACCTGGTACTGCAAAACACCCGTTTAAACCTGGTTATACAAATGGCGGAATTAATCAGTGACGGCATACTCCAGGTCTGCCGGGAATTCTTTGCTCCTTCCCAATCCATGGAAAAAATGGCGCCCGCTCTTTCCGAATAACCGGCCTATCCTTTTTGCACTTTCCGGTGCAGCAGGGCGACCATGCCTTTGGTTCCGGCTTCACCGCCCAGTTGCGCGGGAACTACCGGCAAATCCCGGCACATGTGGGGAAAGGCGCTTAACCCGATAGCCTTTTGTACCGGCTCGAAAAGAAGCGGGCCCATTTTGGACACACCCCCGCCGATCACCACAACTTCCGGGTTCAATATATTCACCAGGTTTCCCACGGCAATTCCCAGATAATAAAAGGCTTTTTCCAGTACGGAAAGGGCCAAACAGTCACCCTGCACGGCCGCGGCTTCCACCTCTTTGGCCGTAAGGCGGTTCAGGTTTTCTCCGCCAAATTCCTGAAGAAGGCTCTTTTCTCCCTTCGCCAAACGGTTTTTGACTTCCCGGACGATCGAAGTGCCGGAGGCCAGCGATTCAATGCAGCCCCGCCGCCCGCAACTGCAAACAGGACCTCCGGGAAGAATCACCACATGTCCGACTTCGCCGGCGGAATAATCACGCCCGTAAACCAGTTTACCGTTGGCAATGATTCCCCCGCCGATCCCGGTGCTTACTGTCATGTAGATCATATCGCTTGTACCTCTCGCCGCCCCGTACCTGTATTCGCCAAAGGCCGCAGCGTTGCCGTCGTTCTCCAAAATCACCGGTAAAGTAAATTCCCTCTCCATCAAGGCAACCACCGGTGTATTTTCCCATTTAAGATTCGGCGTCTCTATTATTACCCCGGTTTTCACGTTTAACGGGCCCGGCGAACAAAGCCCGATTCCTTTCACCTCACCCGGTTCCGCCTCCTTCATTAATTGGCGAATCAAAGAATAAATTCTCGCCAGTACTCTTTCTTTTCCCTCCTCTTTTTTCGTAGGGATTTTATCCTGACAAAAAATGTTTCCCCCGGCGTCGGCGAGAATGCCCGCGATTTTTGTTCCTCCCAGGTCAATACCGATATATTTGGCGCCAAACCCCATTTCTCTCCTCCTCTCGAATATAAGAATCCCCCATCTGGGATGGGGGATTTAAACAAATTAACGGTTTCGACTGTTAAGGAATGGCTTTCTCTGTTTCCTTATCAAAAAGTTCTACTTTCGTATTATCAATAACCAAACGGTGTTCCGAACCGTCTGCAGCTTTGGTATGAGCATCGACTCTGGCGGTGAAACTATGGGGTTCCTTGGAGACATGAAGATAAATCTCGGAACCGATTAACTCGCTTACATCAACAATAATATCAATGATATTTTCCGGATTGGCGTCAGTCATCGACTCGTAGTCGATAATATTTTCCGGCCGGATACCAAAGATAACTTCTTTATTGACATACATTTTCGCGGTCTTGAATTTTCCTTCCGGAATATACACGCGGAAACTCTCCAAATCCGCATAAAGCCGGTCGTTTTCTTCCTTCAAAACACCTTCCAGGAAATTCATGGGCGGAGTGCCAATAAACCCGGCCACAAAAGTATTGGCGGGTTTGTCGTAGATATCCAGCGGTCTGCCGACTTGTTGAATAATACCGTCTTTCATCACCACAATCCGGTCGCCCATGGTCATGGCTTCCACCTGGTCGTGGGTAACATAGATGATTGTGGTCTGCAGGCGGTGATGAAGCTTGGAAAGCTCCGCTCTCATTTGCACACGCAGTTTCGCGTCCAGGTTGGAAAGCGGCTCATCCATCAAGAAGACTTTTGGTTCGCGGACAATAGCCCGGCCCAAGGCGACTCTCTGGCGCTGACCACCGGAGAGAGCTTTCGGTTTCCGGTCCAATAAAGATTCGATACCCAAAATCTTTGCCGCTTCCTTAACCCGGCGTTCAATATCGGCCCGCGGGAATTTTCTTAGTTTCAAGCCAAAAGCCATGTTGTTATAAACATCCATATGTGGGTAGAGGGCATAGTTTTGGAAAACCATGGCGATGTCGCGGTCTTTCGGCGCAACATCATTAACCAGAGTATCACCAATATAAATATTACCGGAAGATATCTCTTCCAAGCCGGCCACCATGCGCAGGGATGTTGTTTTCCCGCACCCGGACGGCCCAACGAAAACAATAAACTCTTTATCTCTCACTTCTAAGTTGGCGTCATTTACAGCCACTATCCCATTGGGAAACTTTTTATACACATGATCAAACGTAACCTTAGCCATATAATCTCCTCCATTATCGTAATTTTTATTGTCTTATGCAAAAATTCGCTTGTATCATCCGTTTTGTTATTCGGATTAAAAAATTTCCACCTCCTATTTATTGACCAGGGAACCCATAACCGGCTTTGCCGTTTATTTTTTATTTAATCAACTTCCGGGGAATGCTGGTCATAATAAGTTCCAACGACCATATATATTTTTTATACCATGCCCTCGTTTTATTAAGAACTATTCGACATAAAATCGATTTTTCCTGCTCCGGATTTTACCTTTTCGTCTTATCTACAGTCTATGGGCGGCCGGGCTAAAATATGAAGCCACCCGTCCAACCGGTTTTTTTGTGCTGAAATCACGGCAGAAATGAATGACTACAGTGTGGTATGAAAATTCCATAAAAAAAGGGGGCCTTTCGGCCCCGCATATTATTCACTTGGATTCCTTAAAACGCCATGCTCATTCCTACCTCAGCAGTAGGTTGTTGGCCGACAAAGTCATACCCTACGGAAAGATTCATTCCGTTGAGCGCCTTGTAATCAACACCAGCCTCCAGGCTCTTCAGATCAGATTCGTCGGTGTCATAGGCGCCCTCCAATTTAGTGTCGAAATTCATCCCGGCCAGTTCCAGCGGGCGGGTGGCGGAGAAATCAAGCATGTTGTCGTAAAAAGCATAATCCCCTTTCACCACAAAACCCATTTGCTCGAGGGTGGCGCCGGCGGAGAATCCTTTTTGTTCCGTTCCGGGATTGTAATGAGGTCTATCCGGGTCGCCATGGTCCGGATCACCACATTGCGGAGCAAACCCTTCCGCGATATCCCGGTAACCGGCCCGGACTTCCAGATCGCTCAATACCTGAAGGCGTCCGTCCACTTTAAAAGCCTGGTCCCCGTCTTCTTCAGCGGCATATGCTCCGGTTACCTGCAGATAGTCCAAAGGATTCACCGTGGTTTCCACGGCATAGTAGTTCTGGTCGCCCTGGACCAGGCTGCCCTGGATCTCCATGGTTTCAACAGGGGAAACACCGACACGGGCGCCGCGGATACGGTCCGTGCCATTCCAGGCATAAAAAGCGCCCATGGAAACCGGGCCCACCGCAATCTCATCCACGCTAATCCCATTGTTGGAAACTATACCGATTAGGGGCGAATAACTGACATCAAGTCCCCCCATGCGGGTAACCATATCAGGGGCGCCGGAAAACAACGGTCCCCTGGCCTCCAGCCAGATATTGTCCAGACTTAAAATTCCGGCGTTATTCCAATTATCGTTAAAAGGACGGGTCATATCGTTGAGATTGAATCCGGCCCGCAGGTTTTCGCCCAGCGCGGCTTCAAGGGAGAAGTCGGATTCACCGGCGAGTTCTTCTGCTTCATAGTCAATCTGGGCGGAAATTTCCCCGGAGAAGTCCAGGTCGGCGGCGATTACGGCCGGGGAAGCGACGACTGTCAAGACAACAGCAGTGATTAAGGCAACGATTCGTTTCATGGATTATTGTTCCTCCTCAGCTTCATATTTTAGGATGATTTGTAGATGTATCTTGCTGTGACTGGAAAAGCGAATCGAGTTTCTCGATTTCCTCCATCCTCTTTTCCCTGCTGCGACTGTTGCTGTATTTAATTACTACCTCCTGCTCTCCGGTTTTAGCACCTGTCCCCGTCTCACCTCCTTTCCCGGTGCAACCGGGATCAGGAAGGGTAGTAAACTGTGGTGTCAAGTTTGTTGTGTTGTTGCTATTGTTGTAGTTTTCTTGTTGTCTTTGTTTTTTCTATTTTTTTATTAAGAAAAAGCTGTTTTATGTTTCTATATTTTCTTGCCCGCCGGCAAAACTCCTGCTTACATCCGGTATGTACATATTGCCACTAATGGCAATAATCCTCCACAAGAATATACCGCCGAAACGCGGCCGCCACCCCATCCCGGTGGTTGGGAGGAGCTGTCCAGTCCGCAGCCTTCTGAACCTCCGGCGGAGAATTGCCCATAGCTACGCCAATCCCCGCCCATTTCAGCATCTCCAGGTCGTTGGGAGCGTCGCCGACCGCCATAACCTCATGGGCGGCAACGCCAAAAAAACCGGCTACCTTCGCCAACGCCAGTCCTTTATTTACCCCCGGCGCCAGGCATTCCAAAAACCGCGGCCGGGAACGGGTAAAAAAGATCCGTCCCCGGTATTTCCGAGCCATTTGTTTCTGCAACTTACTTATATCTTCCGGCGGACCGCAGCCTAAAATTTTGGTTGGTCCGGAAAGAAGAACAGCCGAGAGATCTTTTACCAAATTGACTTTAACCCGGCTCCTTTCAATATACCTTTTTCCCTCTTCATCCAATTTTTCCATAAACAACTCATCATTTAAAAAAACATTGATATGCAGGCCGGCTTCGCGAAAAGAAAGAATCAGTTCGCGTGCGGGCTCAATCTCCAGAGGACGATGGAAAATGGTTTTTCCGTACCCGGCGAACCGGACCAGGGCCCCGTTGTATGTTATAAGGGGTATCGTGCCGAGGCGCAGCTTTTCTGCATATGGTTGCACCGACCGGTACATCCGGCCGGAGGCAAAGGTGACTTTAATCCCACGGGTTACCGCCTCCTGCAATACTGAACAACAGGCCGGCGAAACAGTCAAATCCGGCCCCAGCAGAGTATCGTCCAGATCAAGGGCAATAAGACGAATCATAGACAGGTCCTCCTTTTCTAAAACCGGTAACGGGCGAACCGCGGGACTGTCGTGAATCAAGGCAGTTCCTCCAGAATCGCCCGGGCCAAGTTCTCGGTTATTCCTTCTACGGACATCAATTCCTCCAGGCCGGCTTCTTTTATTTTCCGCACGGAACCGAAACGGGCCAAAAGGGCCTTTTTCCGCCCGGGACCAATCCCTTTAATCCGGTCGAGGGCGGAGCCGGTAAATTTTTTCTTCCGTAAGGAGCGGTGATAGGTCACGGCAAAACGGTGCGCTTCATCTCTGGCGTGCTCCAGAAGACGCAAAGCTTCGTCTTCCGGAGGTAAGCGAACGGGCTCCCGGCGGCCGGGAAGAAAAATCTCCTCATTTTCCTCAGCCAAACCCGCCACCGGTTGTTCTGGCAGCCCCAAATCGGCCAAAACCTTACAAGCCGCCTGCAGCTGACCTTTTCCTCCATCAACCAGCAATAAGTCGGGAAAAACGGCGAATCCTTTCCCTTCTCCCTTTTCCTGTTGTTCTTTTAACCCGCGGGTAAATCTCCTTTTTACCGCCTCTCCCAGCATGGCCGGGTCATTAATGCCCGTTATCCCGCGTATCTTAAATCTACGATAAGCATCTTTCCGGGGCCGCCCGCTTTCGAAAACCACCATCGAAGTCACTGCCTCGTTCCCTTGCAGATTGGAAACATCAAAGGCTTCTATTCTGTAAGGTCTTTGAGGTAGGGATAGAAGCTCTTTCAACCGCCCCAGAGCCCGCTCTTCCTGCGCCTTTTTTCTTTGTTGCCGCTCGGTTTCCTGCTGCAGCCGGGTACCGGCGTTTTCTTGGGCCATCTTAAGAAGCCGGTATTTCTCTCCCCGCCTGGGGTTTAACAAATAGACCGCGTGTTTGCTTTTCTCCCGCAACCAGGCAAGAAGCGCCTCTTGTTCACGGGGAACAAAAGGAAGAAGGATTTCCCGGGGAATCCAGTCCTGTTCGTAATAGTACTGGAGTAAAAAAGCCCGGAGCATTTCTTCTTTTTCCTCCGAAACTCCGGCGGGAAAAAAGAAATCTTTTTTAGCAATCAACCGTCCTTGACGAATTTGCAATACTTGAATCACCGTGTTGTTTTGCCCGTGTGCCCACCCTAAAACATCACGGTCCTCTGCCTTGGCGGAAACCACGGTTTGGCGTTCGAGCACCCTGCCCAAGGCCTGGAGTTTATCCCGGTAAACACCTGCTTTTTCGTATTCTTGTTTTTTTGCCGCCTCGCTCATCCTTTGGGTAAGCGCGTGCGAAAGCTTTTCCGTCTTTCCCTCCAAAAAAACGATTAGCTCCTGAATCACCGCGCGGTATTCCCCGGAAGTTACCTTTCCCGCACAGGGAGCGGGGCACCGTCCAATATGATAATTAAGACAGGGACGTTCATGTTCCGCGCCTGTAAGCTTCTTTTTACAGACCCGGATCGGAAATACTTTCCGCATAAGGCGAAATATCTCCCGCAAAGCCCCGGGGTTGGTATAAGGACCGAAATACCGGGCGCCGTCTTTCTGAGGGCTGCGGACAATATAAACGCGGGGGAAGGTTTCCTGAACTGTTACTTTGAGCCAGGGATATTGTTTGTCGTCCCGCAGTTTTACATTATATTTCGGCCGGTGTTCCTTTATTAAATTGCACTCCAGGGCCAGGGCTTCCACTTCGGAAGCAGTGGTAATAAAATCCACCCGTTGCACCTGTTCCACCATGCGGGAAACCCGGGGAGAAAGCGCGGCCGACGGTTGAAAGTACGAACGCACCCGCGGGCGCAAAGAAGCCGCCTTCCCCACATAAATTACTTTTCCTTTCCGGTCAAGCATTAAATAAACACCCGGCTTGGACGGAAGGGCTTCAAGATTCTCTTTTGTTACCATTCCCTTACTCTCCCTTAAAAGCATGTCCGAAAAATAAAAATTTGTTTTCCCGGCAAATATTATTTAGGCTGATGCCGAAAGATTCGGGGATAATTCGCTTTTTCTTATCTTATTTCCTCCTACCCCGGCAGGAATCCTTCTCCTTGCATTTTCTTACAGGCAAACACCACATTCGGCCGATTGGGGAAAAAATTTATCCTGTCCTTGAAAATTCGAATATTTCTCTTTCTTCTTCCCAAATATCCCGGATCGCTTAATTTTTAAAACTCGACACACCAAATGTTGTGTAGTACAATATTTACCGTACTATATATTGTATCAGAGGGGGGTCTTTTTTTTGGAATTGTCAGAAAACGCCCGGACTGTTTTGGAACGAAGATATCTCAAAAAAAGAAAAGGAAAACCGGTGGAATCTCCGGAAGATATGTTGAAGAGAGTGGCGGAAAACATCGCCGCAGTTGAAAAAGAACTCTACGGAAAATCCTCCGCCGAAGCAGAAAAATGGGCCAACCGTTTTTTTCAAATAATGGACGAGAGGAAATTCCTACCCAACTCCCCGACCCTGATGAACGCCGGCCGCGAGCTCCAACAGTTGGCCGCTTGTTTTGTCTTGCCGGTTGAGGATTCCATGGAATCCATTTTTGAAACCTTAAAAGTGGCGGCTTTGATCCACAAGAGCGGTGGAGGAACCGGCTTTTCTTTTTCCCGGCTCCGCCCTAAAAATGACCAGGTCGGCTCTACCGGCGGAGTAGCCAGCGGCCCGCTTTCGTTTTTAAAAGTTTATAACGCCAGCACCGAAGCGGTGAAACAAGGCGGAACCAGGCGGGGGGCGAATATGGGCATTCTCCGGGTTGATCACCCGGACATTATCGATTTTATCCGGGCCAAACACGGAACAGGTGAATACAAAAACTTTAACTTATCAGTGGCTGTTACCAACTCCTTCATGGAAAAAGTGGCCAAAGGTGAAGATTTCCCCCTCTTCAATCCCCGGACCGGCGTTCCCGTTTCCAAAGTAAACGCCAGAAAACTCTTTGCCGAAATCGTTGAAGCCGCCTGGGCTTCCGGTGAACCGGGGATTGTTTTTATCGACCGGATTAACGAGAATAATCCTACTCCCGCTTTGGGACCGATTGAAAGCACCAATCCCTGCGGAGAACAACCTCTTCTTCCTTATGAAGCCTGCACCCTGGGGTCGCTCAACCTTTCTCTGATGCTCCGGGAAGAAGACGGTTCCCAAGAGGTTGACTGGGAAGAATTAAAAAAAGCAACTCATTTGGGCGTACGTTTTTTGGACAACGTTGTCGACGCCTCCCGGTATCCCATTCCCCAAATTGAAAAGACCGCCAAAGCCAACCGTAAAATCGGTCTGGGGGTAATGGGTTGGGCGGAGATGTTAATTAAAAAAGGAATCCCTTACAATTCCGAGGAGGCCCTTCGCCTGGCGGAAGAAGTAATGAGTTTCATTGACCGGGAATCCAAAGCGGCTTCCGCGCAATTGGCGGACGAACGGGGCGCCTTTGCCAATTTTGCCGGCAGTATATATGACCGGCCGGGTTTTCCCCGGCTGCGCAACGCCTCCACCACCACTATTGCCCCCACCGGCACTATTAGTATTATCGCCGGCACCAGCGGGGGAATCGAACCCCTCTTCAGTCTGGCCTTTACCCGGCAAATTCTGGACAACGACCGGCTGGTGGAGATTAATCCCCTGTTTCGTGAAATTGCCGAAAAAAAAGGCTTTTACCGTCCCGAACTCGCCGATATTCTGGCCGAAAAGGGCAGTCTGGAAGAAATCGACCAGATTCCCCCCGACATAAAAAAGATCTTTGTCACTGCGCACCAGATCACGCCGGAATGGCATATCCGCATGCAGGCCGCTTTTCAACAATTTACCGACAATGCGGTCTCCAAAACTGTAAACTTCCCCCCTGAGGCCGCCAAAGACGAAGTAAGAGCCGTTTACCAACTGGCTTACCGGCTGAAATGCAAGGGAGTGACTGTCTACCGGGACGGTTGTCTTGAGAGCCAACCCATGCAAAAGGGAGTGGCCGCCCGGCAAGAAAAACCTGTATCCGTAACCGGTGAGACTGAACCCGAATGGGGTAAAATCCGCCCGCTGCCCCGGCCGATCCGCCTGACCGGGACCACGGACAGCAAACAAACTCCCGAGGGCAACTTGTATTTGACCTTAAATTATCACAACGGGCAGCCCTTTGAGCTTTTTGCGCAAATCGGTAAAGCCGGAAGTGACATCATGGCTTTTACCGAAGGAATTGCGCGCTTAGTCTCCCTGGCTTTCCGCTGCGGAATTGATCCGGCCGGCGTTGCCGAGCAGTTGCTTGGAATCGGCGGCAGCCGTTCCGTTGGTTTTGGTCCTCACCGTGTACGCTCAGTTCCGGACGCCATCGGCCAATTTCTCAATGATTGTCTGAAAAATATTGCCTCTCCGGTCACAAAAAACACGCCGGTACAAGAAAATCTTGCTTTCCCCGGCAACGGAGCGGCCGCTGCCGCAAACAACCAGGCAACCGGAGAAAAGAATAAAAAAGTCTCTTTTAATCTCTGCCCCTCCTGCGGAATGTACGCCTTCACCTGGGCGGAAGGTTGCGCCAAATGCCTGGCCTGCGGTTACGCTGAGTGTTAGCAGCAGGCAATTTGCCGGGTAAACACCGGGTAAACAAAGAAGCCGCCGGAAAGAATTTTTCCCTCCAGGCAACTTCTTTGTTCGTTCTGCCGGATCCCGATGACTTCTAGCAACAGTTTACCTTTATAAAATTGATTTTCTTACCCTCGTTCCCTCCAAAGGGGCAACGCTAAACGAACCGTCGTTGCGAATATATATTTTAACCTTTTCTCCTGTAGCAGAAGAAAAATAATAAACTCGCAGACCCCTTCCGGCTTCCAGCAACCTGACACAGCCCTGCGCGTGCAGAAAAGCCGGGATGTTTTCTTGATTCTTAATCATTTCACCCAGAACCCGACAAAAAGTCTCCAGACTATCCAGCTTAATATCCTCCTTATACCTTGAAAATATTATTTTGTAGGTGCGAATTCACCCGATATCTTTCCACGACCATCTCCTTTTCCTTTACTATACTAATTTCCAGAAATGATTTTATTTCTTCTTGCTGCATTTAATTACCAATTATTATAAACAACATTTTGCATCATGTCAAGAGTATTAATATGCATTCTGTAGCATCATTTGCTTTAAAATAATTAGTACCCTATAATTAAGCTGGAGGTAAAGAATTTGCTAGGGAAAAAAATCGCTGCTTTACGCCGTGAACAAAAATTGCGTCAGGAAGATTTATCACAATTATTGGGAGTCAGTAGACAAACAATATCAAACTATGAAAAAGGAGTCCGCGATCCGGACTCCGAAATGTTAATTAAAATAGCCAAATTTTTTAATGTTTCAACAGATTATCTCCTTGACTTAACAGATGACCGTAGTCATCACCACCGGGTGCAGGAAGACCACCCTGCTTTTGAACATGCGTGGGCCGAAAGATTATTGTTCCTCCTGAAAAAACTCGACCGTGAAGACCGCAAGTTTGTGGAATACCTCGTCAAACGTCTGACCGGTTTGAAATAATTCTTCCCTTGTCAAGTTCCCTCACCAACCGCGCTTCCTTTTTCAAAAATCAGTTTCACCCGCAATTTTTTCGCCCCCGGCATCCCGCCCGAGTGGCGGTTTACAGCTTCCGCTTGCTTTTTAATTATTGACACGCGCGCTAAAATTGCATATAATTCAATCTTGAGTTTATAAATTATATAAGAATACGGCGCGGCTTAAACACCCGGTTCTTTAAAGGAAGGTGTCAAATGGTTCACGTCTTTGTGCAAAACGGTCTTCATATCGCCTTGGATGTCAACAGCGGCAATATTTATCTTTTAGATGAAATAACCGGCAAAATGCTCGAAGGATTCCCGGACGCCCCGCCCACTTGGGAACAGTCGTGCCAAAAACTGCAGAATTCATACGCCAAGCCGGTAATTGCCGAAGCCTATAAGGAAATTGAAACTCTAACCGCACAAAAGATGCTTTATTCTCCTGATTTTATTGACGACAAACTAATGGAAAAGTTGGACCGCCGCAAAGGATTGAAAGCCCTTTGCCTGCATGTGACTCATGATTGTAACCTGAGATGCGGGTATTGTTTTGCCCACCAGGGAGATTACCGGACCACCCGCAGCCTGATGAGTGCCGGGGTGGCCTTTAAGGCCATAGATTTCTTAATGGAGCATGCTGGACGGAATAATATCGAGATTGATTTTTTCGGTGGGGAACCGCTGCTCAACTATGAGGTGGTAAAAAAAGCGGTATATTACGGCAAAGAGCTGGCCGCGCGGAACAACAAACGGCTTTACTTTACGCTCACCACCAACGGAACCCTGCTTGACGAGGAGAAAATTGCTTTTCTCAACCGGGAAATGAATAACATCGTGATCAGCATTGACGGCCGAAAAGAAGTTCACGACCGGCTTCGTTATGATGTACATAAAAATGGAACCTACGAAAGGATTTTGCCCAACGCCGTAAAGCTGGTGCGGGAACGAAAGAAAAATCCCCCGGAACGTCAAGATTATTTTATCCGCGGCACGTTTACCGCGAAAAATCTCGATTTTTCGCGCGATGTTCTTCACCTGGCCGATTTGGGATTTGAAAGAATCTCTCTCGAACCGGTGGTTGGAACCGGCGCGGATTACCATATCGCCAAAGAACACCTGCCGGCAATAATGAGGGAGTACGAAAAATTGGCGCAAATCATAAACGCCCGTACTCCCGGCGATCCCGGCTTCAGCTTTTATCATTTTAATTTAAATCTATATGAAGGCCCCTGTATTTATAAGCGGATATCCGCCTGCGGCGCAGGTTTCGAATACTTTGCCGTCTCTCCCGAAGGGGATTTGTATCCCTGTCACCAATTTGTCGGCGCCCCCCAGTTCAAAACGGGAAATATCCGAGACGGAATTGAAAAACCCCAATTAACTGAATACTTTAAAAAAACCAACGTCTTAACCAAAGAAACCTGTAAAAAATGTTGGGCCAAATTCTTCTGTTCCGGCGGTTGTCATGCCAACGCCTATTTCAGCAACGGCGACCCGGCAATCCCGAACGAACCCGCCTGTATCATGCAGAAAAAAAGAATCGAATGCGCTATTACGCTTGAGGTGATGCGCCGGTTGGCGCGGGAGATTCCCGCGTAATTTTCGTTTCTTCACTTCCTTCTGTTCTATTTATGAACAATGTCTGTGTAGGATAGGCGAATTCGATTCCCCGCTTGGTGAATTCTTCATTGATCTGGAGGTTAATCTCCTGTTGAATGTCCATATACTTGGTATAATCGGGGCTCAGAATATAGTAGACCACTTCAAATATTAAACTGAAATCACCATAAGAAGCAAAATGCGCCCGGTCAAAAAGGGCATCTTCTTTACTCCCAATGATTTCTTTGATTATTCCCGGTATTTCCCGCAACAGTTCAAGCCCTGTTTGATAGGTCACGCGCAGCTGGAAGTTTATTCGTCTTCGCTTCATTCTTTTGTAATTGCGAATTCTGGAACCGGTCAGATCGGTATTAGAGAGAATCAATTGTTCGCCGCTGAGACTCCGAATCCGGGTGGTCTTAACCCCGATATATTCTACTGTGCCCATATAATCACCGACAATAATGTAATCGCCGATTTCAAAAGGCCGGTCAAAAAATATGGCAAAATAACTGAAAAGGTCGCCCAGTACCGCCTGTGCCGCCAAGGCCACCGCCACTCCGCCGATCCCCAAACCGGCAAGTAGTCCCGATACCTTAATTCCGAAATTGTCTAACAAGACGATAAAAGCAAAACCCCAAACAATCACCTTAAAGGCGGTAATAATCCCGCCGAGCGCGTTCTTTTTGGCTTCATCCTTCTCTCTTATCACCCAGTAATTTTCAAGGACAAAGCCGGTAAGCAGAAGAAAAAACCTTACCCCGAAAAAAGTCGCCAGAATCATTCCCAAATAATTTAGTCCTTCATCCACCAGCGGGTGCAGGGTTAAAGTCTTTATTCCCATGTAAAAGGCGGCAAAATAAAAGAGGGGAAGAACCTTGCCGGTAAAAGATTTAGCCGCCTGCCCGCGCATGGCTTTTGTGACCCATTTATCCAAGCGCCGAAAAACAGTGCCCTTTAAGAGCAATATAACTCCGGCGCCGGCGAAAAAAATAACCAAAGCCGTCACATAATCGATAACCCGGTTCTGAAAAACCGTCCGGTAAAAAACGTCTTCCCACATTTTAATCCCTTCACACCTTTCTCCCGCACCCCTTACACCAGTAGTATCAAGGCGCTTTTTTATTTTTCCATATTGATGGGACTTTTATTAATTACCCCTCTTTTTTTGGCAGCTCTTCCTAATAACTAACTCACTGGGGACCAAGACTTTTTTCGCGATCACTCGATCCTGGTATATTCTTTCTTTTAAAAGATCGATAGCGGTTAAGGCCATGAAGTTCAGATGTACCCTAACGGTTGTCAAAGGCGGGATTAAAAACTTGGAGGTAACCAAGTCGTTAAAACCGATGATACTGACCTCCTTCGGCACTCTAACCTTTTCTTCATGGAGAGCTCTCAAGGCGCCGGTCGCCATGGTGTCATTGGCAATAAAATAAGCTGTCGCCATTTTCCCTTCTTTAAGAATCTGTTGGCATATATTGTATCCTTCCTGGTAAGATATTCTGTTTCCCATATGAATATATTCCGGATTGAACAACCGGTATTCCTTCATAATCTCTATAAACTCTTTTTTCCGGTTATCAATAGTCTTTTCTTTATGGTCGCCAACTACCGACCCGCCGATAAAACCGATTTTTGTATGACCCAATTCGATCAGGTATTGAACGGCCTCAGTAATTCCCAGCCTGACATTGATAATTACCGAATCATAAAATTTTTCCCGGGGAGAGGAATCAATAAAAACAACATTCTTCGTACAGGCGGCAATCTCGTTTACTTCCGCATCGGAAAACTTGCCGATGGCAATAATACCGTCCAAATTATCGACCATGACCCGGTACTTCCCGTTGATCTTACTTACTTTAAAAGTGCCGATCTTCGCCGATGCGCACTCCTTCTCAATGGTGGTCATAAGGTAAAGATAATATGGATCATCGAGGAGCTCCATCTCTGAATACCAGTCCAGGATACCAAAATTTAACCGGGATTTTTCTGTCCGGCTTTTTTTCCGGTCGCGCACAGTGACATATTCCAATTCTTCGGCAATCTTGAGTATCCGGACTTTAGTCTCCAGGGACACCGACAGAGTAGTATCATGATTCAAAACCCGGGAAACGGTTGCCGGAGAAACCCCTGCCTTGGCGGCAATATCTTTTATTGTTGTCATTACTGGATCATCCTTATTATTGTGTTTAAAACCGTGTTTATCATATGTGTATGATTATTATAATTTATCGCGCACCAATTTACAACTTAATTCAGTAAAAATTTATTAATTAATACCTATAAAATTGCTTACTTCTGGTTTTGTAGGTCTTTTTTTGTCGACCAAATTTCCTATTTGCCTCTTTATTATTATAAGAAAAATTACACAAATCTTTTCAACATATTTAAACGCCGAAAACTATATAAATATAATAAATACACAAGATAAACGGCTTATGATAAATTTTTAGTAAAATTATATTGACAATTTACTAATATTATATTACAATTTGGTTATGAAACTTGAAAAAATTAAAAAAGGAGGAAACAGAATGAAAAGGTTGTTATCCATGTTGTTGGTTGTCTGTGTATTGCTTTCCACCGGCGCGACGATAATAACGGCCGCAAATGAAAGTAAAATCACCGTTTGGGCCTGGGACCCCAACTTCAATATCCCGGTTATGGACGAAGCCAAGGCGCGATACAACAAAATCCATCCCAATGTGGAGATCGAAATCGTCGAAATGGCCAAAGCCGATGTGGAACAAAAACTAAATACTGTGCTCGCGTCGGGAATGAGAGAAGGATTGCCTGATATCGTACTTATTGAAGACTACAACGCGCAAAAATACTTGCAGGCTTATCCCGGCGCTTTTGCGGATCTGACGAATGAAATCAATCACCAAAACTTTGCCGCTTACAAAACGGAATTAATGACATTGCAGGGAAGAATTTACGGAGTACCTTTCGACTCGGGGGTAAGCGCCTTATTCTACAGAACCGATATACTGGCTGAAGCCGGCTACCAAGCCTCTGACCTTAATAACATCACTTGGGATCAGTTTATCCAAATCGGCAAAACCGTGAAAGAAAAAACCGGCACGGCAATGCTGGGATTTGACCCTGCTGACGGAGGGTTAATAAGAATAATGATTCAGTCCGCCGGGGAGTGGTACTTTGATGAGAACGGTGTCCCCCATATCGTAAATAACGAAGCAATAAAGGAAGCGATGGTTACTTTTAAAAAGATTGTCGACGCCGATATAATTAAAAGAACCAGCGGTTGGAACGAGTGGGTTGCTTCCTTCAATAGGGGCGAATCGGCGGCAGTCATTACCGGTTGCTGGATTATTGGCTCGATTAAGGCAGAAGAGAGCCAAGCCGGTAAATGGGCGGCTGCGCCGACTCCCAGATTAAACAGTCCCTCTTCGGTTAATTACACGAACTTGGGCGGTTCAAGTTGGTATGTTACGGAAAATTCCCCCGGCAAAGATTTGGCTGTCGACTTCCTGAAAAAAACATTTGCCGCGGATGAGGATTTCTACCAAAAAATCCTGGTTGCCCAGGGCGCTGTAGGAACATACCTGCCCTCGCTTGACGGAAGCGCTTATACTGAACCCGATCCGTTTTTCGGCGGGCAAAAAGTCTTTTCCGACCTGGCCGCGTGGATAGAAAAGATTCCGCCGGTCAATTATGGTTTGTTCACCTATGAGGCGGATTCGGCGGTAATGGTTGTAATGCCTGACTACCTGGCCGAAAGAATCGATATTGACGGTGCGCTCAGGAGAGCCGAAGCCCAGCTAAAGAACCAAATATTCTTCTAAAAAGCACTACAATACTACGAAAAAGGGGAATAATACTTATTTTAGAGGAGTATTATTCCCTTTTTTCCAAAAAGGTGAATGTTTATGACCGTAAATCCAAAAATGCCCAGAGCAAAAGCAACACGTGCGAAAAAAAGAGGAATTACTTTGCATGACAAGTACGGGTGGTTGTTTATTTCTCTTTCCGTAATCACTCTTGGGGTTTTCATGCTCTATCCGATTATTAACTCCTTATATATGTCGACAATCGCTTCAAGAGGAATGATCCAGCAATACGTCGGTTTGGGGAATTATCGAAGATTATTCGGAGACACCGTTTTTTTACAGGCCTTAAAAAATACTTTACTGTTCTTTGGCGTCCAAGTTCCCGTTATGCTGATTTTAGCTTTAATCATCTCTTCATTACTGAATGATAAATCAATTAAATTCCGCGGCATTTTCCGGACGGGGATCTTTCTCCCTGCTGTTACCTCTCTGGTCACGTATGCCTTACTGTTCCGGATGATGTTCAGTCTGGACGGGCTCATCAACACGGCTCTTTTGGCCACCGGTATTATTCGCGAACCAATTCCGTGGTTAATGGAACCGTTTTGGGCTCGAGTCACGGTAATGATCGCTTTAACCTGGAGATGGACGGGATATAATATGATTTTTTACCTCTCCGGAATGCAAAATATCCCCGATGAGCTCTATGAAGCAGCCAGAATCGACGGGGCAAATAAACTCCTGCAGTTCACGCGCATAACCGTCCCTCTAATCAAGCCGATTATCTTATTTACCGCCATTACTTCAACCATTGGTACTTTACAATTGTTCGACGAGCCAATGAGCTTTTCCTCCGGGGGAGTCACCGCCGCCACCATCGGGCCGGGAAATTCTCTTTTGACCTTGTCGGTTTATATTTACAATCTATGTTTTAAATACATGCCAAACTTCGGGTATGCCGCCACCGTAGCTTATGTTATCGTGATTCTGGTGGCCGTCTTTACGATTATTCAGTTCAAACTGGCAGGTGATAGGAGATGAAAATAAAAAATATTCTTATCAAAGTATTGCAGTATACCTTTCTGATTAGCGTATTTGTCGCCGCCGTCTTCCCCTTTTACTGGATGGTGGTGGGAACGACCAACACTGCGGTGGACATTATCAAAGGGAAAATTACCTTTGGCGGCCAATTCTTTCATAACTTCAAAACCCTTTTTGCCAAGTACAATGTGGCCGGAATCTTTTGGAACTCATGTAAAATATCGTTTTTCACTGTAATCGGGCAATTAATCATTTCCTCAATGGCCGGTTATGGTTTCGAAGTTTTCTCCTCCAAGACCCGGGAAAAATTCTACGGAGGAGTATTATTAACTATGATGGTCCCCTTTGCCGCCTTGATGATACCTCTTTTTAAGATGATTGTCCGCCTGCATTTACTCGACACTCATCTAGGATTAATCCTGACCACTTTGGTCTCAGTATTTCTGATTTTCTTTTTCCGGCAAAGTTTTAAATCGTTTCCCAAAGAAATCATTCAGGCCGCCCGGGTGGATGGAGCGGGGGAATTCCGCATCTTCTACGCAATAGTTGTTCCGGCAATGAAAGCCACCTATGCCGCAGCGGCTATCTATTCCTTTATGACCAGTTGGAATCTGTACATGTGGCCGTTAATAGTCTTGCAGACCAATGAAAAGATGACTATGCAACTGCTAATTTCCTCCATGTCTTCGGCATACTTTCCTGAGTACGGCATGGTCATGTCGGCGATTATGATTTCAACCTTGCCGATGATTATTATCTTTTTTCGCTTACAGACCTATTTTGTACAAGGAATTACCGGATCATTAAATCAGTGATAGGAGACTTATTATGCGCAAAATTATTAACCTTAATAACTGCTGGTACTACAAGCCGGAATACAAACCCGGGTGGGAACGGCAAAACACCGTCGAAGGATTCTCCAAGGTGAACCTGCCGCATACCAATGTGGAATTGCCTTATAATTACTTTGACGAGCAGGCGTACCAGTTTCAATCATGTTACAAATACCAGTTAAGTCTGGCTCAAGAATACCGTAATAAGGTTCTGTACCTTCATTTTGCCGGCGTAATGGCGTTGGCCCGCGTCTACTTGAACGGTGTTTTTGTAGGAGAACACAAAGGCGGCTACACTCCTTTTGCGCTCAGGATTGACCAAGCCTGCCGTTTTGGCGCGGAGAATATGCTGACCGTGATGGTGAATTCCGCTGAATTAAAAGATATTCCGCCCTTTGGCGGGCAAATCGATTACCTGACCTACGGCGGGATTTACCGGGAAGTATATCTCGGCATATACGACAGCCTGTTTATTAAGAATATCAAGGTTGAACCCGGGGATATATTGTCAGTGGAAAAAAGCCTGCAGGTAAAGATATTTCTGGAAAACACCCGCCGGGTTAAAGGAAACGGTTCATTGCAAATAACACTCAGGGAAAAAAACGGCCGTCCGGTTTATGTTCAATCGGCAAACATCCGGATTGAACCGGACCAAAAGCAGTATGATTTTGGTATGACCGGTTTAAAAAAGATCAAACTGTGGAGTACTGACCGTCCAAATTTATATGAAATCACCGTCGGGCTAAAAATCAATGAATGTCAGGACGAATACACTGACTGCTTCGGCTTTCGCAAGGCTGAATTTACGAAAGACGGGTTTTATTTAAACGGTGAAAAGCTAAAAATCACCGGTTTGAACCGGCACCAGTCTTATCCTTATGTGGGTTACGCCATGCCCCGGCGAATCCAGGAAAAAGACGCAGAAATCTTAAAAAACGAACTACATGTCAATATGGTGCGCACGTCTCATTATCCGCAATCGACCCAGTTTTTAAACAAATGTGACGAGCTTGGGCTGCTGGTTTTTGAAGAGATTCCCGGGTGGCATCATATTGGCGATGAGCAATGGCAAAAAACCGCCAAAGAAAATCTCCGGGAAATGATGGAGCGGGATTGGAATCACCCGTCAATTGTCCTCTGGGGAGTCCGGATCAACGAATCCGAAGACGACGATGAATTTTACACCGAAACCAACCGAATCGCCGGGGAACTGGATCCCACCCGTCAAACCGGAGGCGTGCGCTACATCACCCGGAGCAATTTCCTGGAGGATGTCTATACCTTTAACGACTTTATCTATGACGGAAAACAGAAACCTCTGCGCCGGCAGGAAGAAGTCACAGGATTGACTCATAAAGTTCCTTACCTGGTAACGGAATTTATGGGTCACATGTACCCAACCAAACGATTCGACCAGGAAGAAAGGCAAATAGAACAATCTCTCCGCTATTTGCAAATTCTGAATGCCGCCGGTCTCGATGATTCGATTTCCGGGACCATCGGCTGGTGCGCTTTTGATTACAATACCCATAAAGATTTTGGTTCCGGTGACCGTATTTGCTATCATGGGGTTATGGATATGTTCCGGCTGCCCAAATTTGCCGCGAATGTGTATAGATCACAAGTTTCACCGGAAATTGAACCAATCCTGGAACCGGTAACTTTTTGGGCCAGGGGTGAGCGGGACGCCTGCCGGGTGATGCCGGTGGTCATCTTGACCAACTGTGATTATCTTACCTTCCAATTCGGTAGGGAAATGATAAATAAAAAAATCTATCCCCGAAAAGACGAATATAGGGGTATTGCCTATCCACCGGTTATTATTGATTATTCAGTAATCAACCCTAAAACAACAGGCGCTTGGGGAATGATGTGGCAGGACGCGGTATTCACCGGATACTATCAGGATAAACCCGTTATCCAGAGAAAATTCGCCGGCAACCCGCTTCCCTCAGAATTGTTTGCGGCTGCCGACGACTTGGCGCTGGACGCATCGCAAAAGGACGCCACCAGGATTGTGGTTAAAGTACTGGACCAGTACAAAAACCTCCTCCCCTTCCTTGATGAGATCATCAAACTGAAACTCTACGGCCCCGGCCGCCTACAGGGTCCGGAAGAGGTGGCGTTAAAAGGAGGCGCCGTGGCCTTTTGGGTGGAAACAATAAATGAACCCGGCATCATAGCTGTTTCAATTCGCTCCCGGTCTCTTGGCGAAAAAATCGTTAAACTAACAGTGAAATAAAGGTCAGGAGGAAGGCCCGGGGTTCGAGTCCCCGATGGCACAAAAGCTTCCCACGGATGGGAAGCTTTTTTCTAATCAGATTTGGTACGCCATCGGGGACTCGAACCCCGGACCCGCTGATTAAGAGTCAGCTGCTCTTCCAACTGAGCTAATGGCGCAATTATGGTGGCGGTGACTGGACTCGAACCAGTGACACTACGGGTATGAACCGTATGCTCTGACCACCTGAGCTACACCGCCCGATAACCTATATTATTATATTATATCTTCCTTCTTTAAGCAAGGGGTTTTCTCCGGCTTTATTCCTTTCCGGTCCAAAGCGGCCCGGCAGGCCGCTTCCTTTATATTTTAGCCCCGTAAATAGGGAAATCCACCTCTTCCCCCCCGTTTGGCATC
>Ga0209075_1001657_pt1 | contig 20812 bp, 21 predicted proteins | sample Stecom2011_FD_187523 | JGI IMG/M metagenome (GOLD analysis project Ga0209075, IMG submission 187523) | Agricultural soil microbial communities from Utah to study Nitrogen management - Steer compost 2011 (SPAdes) (version 2) | ecosystem: Environmental > Terrestrial > Soil > Agricultural land...
TTCCATTTCAATGACATCTGATTTCGCCATTCAGTAGAAACCTCGTTCGGAATGCTTTTCGGTGATTTTAAATTGCGCAATTCTGCCTGAATTCTTGCCGTTTGGCAAAAGTCAGTCTGATTGCAGTACTCGCCAGTGCCCGTCGCGCAGCGCTTCGATGGGTTTGAACCGGGTTTTGTAGTTCATTTTACGACATTCCTGGATCCAATATCCCAGATAAAGGTGGGGCAGGCCCCTGCGCCGCGCTTCTTCAATCTGCCAGAGCACCGCAAAGGTACCCAGGCTCCGGTCTTCCAGTTCCGGAGCAAAGATGGTGTAGATGGCCGAAAGGCCGTCATCCAACAGATCTACCGCTGCCAGTGCCACCAGTTCGTCACCTACGGACATCTCAAGGAACCAGGAATCCGTGGCGCCGTCTACCAGGAACGAAGTGAACTGCTCCCTTGACGGCGGATACATGTCGCCGTCGCGGTGGCGCTCTTCGATGTAATGGGCGTATAGCCGGTAATAGCGTTCACTGAAAGCCGCGGGTACCAGCCGGCACGACAGGTCCTGGTTCTTGCGTAAAACCCGGCGTTGGTTACGGTCTGGCTGGAACTGATCCACTTTCAGTCGAACCGGTACGCAGGCATTGCACTGCTCACAGTGAGGGCGATAGTAGTGGGAGCCGCTACGACGAAACCCCAAAGCGGTAAGCTGGCTGTACAGTTTTTTATCGACGTTGGCCCGCGGGTCGACAAACATGGTGGTTGCGTCCCGATCCGGCAGATAGCTGCAGTCGTGGGCAGGTGTGGCGAAGAAAACCAGCGTTCTGAGATTGCTCATTCATACCTCCGGCCCGGGCCAGCGCCAGCTGAAGGCCCAGTCGTCCTTTTCCGGTTTTTGATCCACAGTCTCCCTGAGTATAGATAAAAATCGGGCTCTGGGAATGGTTTGCGCGCCCATGCTGATCAGATGGTCGCTCTCAACCTGGCAATCCATCAACTGGTAGCCCCATTGTTCCAGCTGACGGGCCAGGTGCACCATCAAAACCTTGGAAGCATTGGTTTCCAGGGAAAACATCGATTCACCGAAAAAACAGCGACCCAGGGCAACGCCATACATGCCACCGGCCAGCTCGCCGTGCCGGTTCCACACTTCGATGGAGTGGGCAGTACCGTGCCGGTGCAGCTCGGTATAGGCCTGGATCATGTCATCGGTAATCCAGGTGCCTTCGGCCCTGGTGGCGGCACACAGCCGGATGACTCTGCTGAAACACTGGTCTGCGGTCACTTCGAACCGGTGCTGGTTCAGGGTTCGTCGCAGGCTTCGGGATATGTGGATTTGGTCAGGAAAAAGGACACAACGAGGGTCTGGAGACCACCAGAGGATAGGCTGGTCATCGCTGAACCAAGGAAAGATGCCGCTGCGGTAAGCCAGCAGTAGCCGCCGACGGGACAAATCGCCACCCACAGCGAGAAGACCGTCCGGATCGTCCAGTGCTTCGTCGGCCGGAGGAAACCAGAGTTCCTCCGGCTCCAGCCAGGGCAGCGAGGTCATTCCGCGTCGGCCGTCTTAGTCCTGCTGGTCCAGGAACTTCTCGGCATCCAGCGCCGCCATGCAGCCAAAACCGGCAGAGGTAACCGCTTGGCGGTAAACGTGGTCGGCTACATCGCCGGCGGCGAATACGCCCGGAATGCTGGTCTGGGTGGCCATGCCGTTGAGGCCGGACTGGATGCGCAGGTAGCCGTTGTCCATGTCGAGCTGGCCTTCGAACAGGCTGGTGTTCGGCTTGTGGCCGATGGCGATGAATACGCCGGCCAGATCGATGTCCCGGGTGCTGCCGTCTTCGGTGCTCTTGATGCGCATGCCGGTTACACCGGTGCCGTCGCCCAGTACTTCATCGAGGGTGTGGTTCCAGACGATCTTCACGTTGCCGTTCTCGGCCTTTTCGAACAGCTTGTCCTGCAGGATTTTCTCCGAGCGCAGCTTATCGCGGCGGTGCACCAGGGTGACTTCATCGGCAATGTTGGACAGGTACAGGGCTTCTTCAACGGCGGTGTTGCCACCCCCGATAACGGCGACTTTCTGTTTGCGGTAGAAGAAACCGTCACAGGTAGCGCAGGCTGATACGCCCTGGCCCTTGAACTTCTCTTCAGATTCCAGGCCCAGGTACATGGCCGAGGCGCCGGTGGCGATGATCAGGGCATCGCAGGTGTACTCGCCGTTGTCGCCCTTGAGACGGAACGGGCGGTTCTTCAGGTCGGCTTCGTTAATGGTGTCGTACACGATCTTTGTTTCGAAGCGCTCGGCATGCTTCTGCATGCGCTGCATCAGTTCCGGGCCCTGAACGCCATCGTTATCGCCCGGCCAGTTGTCCACGTCTGTGGTGGTGGTGAGCTGTCCACCCACTTCAATACCGGTAATCAGGGTCGGGTTCAGGTTGGCGCGGGCGGCATAGACTGCTGCGGTATAACCTGCCGGGCCGGAACCAAGAATGATCAGTCGGGAGTGCTGTGTTTCGCTCATGGGAATCTCGCTGGTGTGTGATATGTATTCTGGATGTATGAGGCCGGAGCCGGATTATTCAAGTACCGAGACAGTGGTGAGCAGCTGCCGGATCCGCTCCTTGCTCTTGCCGGATTCGCCCTGCTCAAGCCGGTGTTCGGCCACCGAGGGGAAAACCGCCTGAATGTCGTCTGGCAGCACGTGATCCCGCCCGGCCATCAGGGCCCAGGCCTTGGCAGCCCGCAGCAGGCCAAGCCCGGCCCTGGGCGACAGGCCGTACATCAGACCGGGCATACGCCGGCTTTGTTCCAGCAGACGTTGCAGATAATCCAGCAGGGCAGGGCTGGCGCCGACTTTTTCGACGGCTGCCTGTGCTGCTTCCAGTTCGGTTTGGGGCAACAGGGCTTGCAGCCGTTCGGTGATGGCCCGGCGATCTTCGCCTTCCAGTAACTCTCTTTCCGCTTTCGGGTCCGGGTAGCCCAGTTGCAGTCGCATTAGAAAGCGGTCGAGCTGGGATTCGGGCAGCGGAAAGGTGCCGCCCTGTTCAATGGGGTTCTGGGTGGCAATGACAAAGAACGGAGAGGGCAGTGGCCGGGTTTCGCCCTCAATGGATACTTGGCGTTCTTCCATCGCTTCCAGCAGCGCACTCTGGGTGCGGGGCGAGGCCCGGTTGATTTCGTCTGCCAGTACCACCTGGGCAAAGATAGGCCCCGGGTGAAACACCAGGCTGCCGGCTTCCCGGTCGTACATCGAGTAACCGAGAACATCCGCAGGTAGCAGGTCATTGGTGAACTGGATGCGCTGATAGCTCAGCCCCATGATCTTCGCCAGGGCATGGGACAAGGTGGTCTTGCCCATGCCCGGGATGTCTTCGATCAGCAGGTGGCCGCGGGCCAGCAGTCCACACAGGGCCAGGCGGATCTGGTTGTCTTTGCCCAGCAAAATCTTGTTGAGCTCGGCAACCACGCTGTCCATTTTCTGTTTCATGCAGGCCTCAGTCCCGTACCCGTTTGAGAATGTCTTCATAGGCATCAATGCGCCGATCCCGAAGATACGGCCAGATACGCCTGACGGATTCAGTCCGGCTTCGATCCAGCGTAGCGGTCAGAATGCATTCACTGTGGTCATCGGCCCGGGCGAGGAATTCGCCCTGGGGTCCGCAGATAAAACTGTTGCCCCAGAAGAGAATGCCGTCACCCTGGCCGGAAGGGTCCGGTTCAGTGCCTACCCGGTTGGGCGCAACCACCGGCAGGTTGTTGGCCACGGCGTGGCCCCGTTGAACGGTTACCCAGGCTTCAAGCTGGCGGGCCTGTTCGTCGGCTTGGTCGGTAATATCCCAGCCGATGGCGGTGGGATAAATCAGGATATCTGCGCCGGCCAGTGCCATCAGGCGGGCGGCTTCCGGGTACCACTGGTCCCAGCATACCAATACGCCCAGCTTGCCAACGGACGTGCTGATAGGTGTGAAGCCGCTGTCGCCGTTGTTGAAGCGAGCATCGCCCGGGGTGAAATAGAATTTTTCGTAGAAGCCCGGGTCGTCCGGGATGTGCATCTTGCGATAAATACCGGCCAGGCTACCGTCGGTTTCAAACACCACCGAGGTGTTGTGGTACACCCCGTTCATCCGGCGCTCGAAAATAGAGCCTACCAGCACTATGCCCAGTTCTTTGGCCAGTTCCGACAGGCGGTTGCTGGTGGGGCCGGGAATGGGTTCGGCGAGTTCGAAAACGGCGGTGTCTTCGGTCTGGCAAAAATACAGGGTGGCGTGCAGTTCCTGCAGTACCACCAGTTGGGCGCCACCGCCGGCGGCTTCCCGAACCAGTTTTTCAGACGTGGCCAGACTGGCCGCCTTGTCGTTACTGCACTTTTGCTGGATAGCAGCGATTTTCAGCTGGGTCATAGGGCGACAACTCCGGCAGGAATCTGCATGGTGACACAGTGCAGGCTGCCATGCTGGTGGATCAGGGGGCGGCAGTTGATAGCGATGATTTCCCGATCCGGGAAGATCTCGCCCATGATGCGGATAGCGTCCGGATCTTGCGGCACATCGTAGACCGGCAACAGAACCGCATCGTTAATGATCAGGAAGTTGGCGTAGGTAGCGGGCAGGCGCTCGCCGTCTTCGTCGTAAATGGCATCGGGCCAGGGCAGTGCGGTCAGCTTATAGGGGGTGCCGTCCTGCTGGCGGAATTCCTGCAGCTCTTCTTCCATGGCGGCCAGGGCGCTGTAGTGCTCGTCTGCGACATCCGGGCAGGCCACGTAACAGATGTGGTCTGCAGCACAGAAGCGGGCCAGGGTGTCGATGTGGCTGTCGGTATCGTCACCGGCCAGGTAGCCGTGGTTGAGCCACAGGATACGACTTGCCCCCAGTAATCCGGAGAGCCGCTGCTCGATGTCTGAGCGATCAAGGTCCGGGTTGCGGGTGGGGGTCAGCAGGCATTCGCTGGTGGCCAGAATCGTGCCCTGGCCGTCGGATTCAATGGAGCCGCCTTCGAGCACAAGATCCACCGCTTGCATCGGCGTGGTGCCGAATACACCGGCGTTGGCCAGGTGCCGGTTCAGGGCGTTGTCTTTTTCCCACGGAAACTTGCCGCCCCAGGCATTAAAGCTGAAATCCAGAAGGACTGTGCCATCATCGCCGGTAACCGTGATGGGACCGTGGTCCCGGGCCCAGGTGTCGTTGGCGGGAGCGGGCACGGTGACCACCCGGCCGGGCAGGTTGTTGTCCTCGGCGTACTGGTTCAGCTCTTGCCCGAGTTTTTGCAGGCGGGCTACGTATTCGCAGCTGATCAGCAGGTGCTCAAAGCGCAATACGGCTTTGGCAATATCCAGGAACACTCGCTCGGTATCGGTCATCATCCGGGCCCAGTCGGTCCCCGGATGAGGCCAGGTCAACATTACTGCGCTCTGGGGTGCCCATTCCGCAGGCAACACTCGTCTGGAAGTCACTGTTCTCTGCCACCTTGTTTCGCAAAAAGCAGTCATTCTATCTGACCGCTAAGGCAACGTCAGGACATGCGCAGCGAAAACTTGGCGTTTTGCCCGCTACCGGTTATTTGCCGCGTTTCATCACTGCATGGATAACCCGGTTGTGTTCCAGGTAAACCACGAAATCCTGGTAGTGCCACTGGGTGATGGGGGGCTCACCCACAGGGCCACGGATTTCTGAGGGGGCACCCCAGCGGTTGCGGACGGAATCACCGGTTGTGCCGTTGGCGGGCAGTGCCACAGCGCTGCGATCAGCCTGGCTGCCGACCGGAATGACCAGTTGCTCGGCATGGGCCTGGGGCAGGGATGCAGCAGTCAGGGCTGCGGCCAGGGTAACGGCAGTGATCAGGTTCCGTTTGTTGTTCATAGCGTGCTTCTCCACTGATGCCGGAATGCTGGGGTGTGTCTGCTGAATGTGTATAAAACGTAATATCCCGAAAATATTAGCAAAAGTCAGTATATTTTCGCGAGTTTATCCGGTTTGACGCGGTCTTTTCAGCCATTGGATCACACTGGTGTCAATTTTCGGCCAATCTTCCGGCGCCCTGTGCCCGGAGGTGCAGTTGCAACTCATTTTGATCAGAGGCGATAATGCGGCGGCATTTACCCCTCTGAAAGTGGCGACAGGCACCTCCTAATGTTCAGACCCTTATCGTTCTATATTGGCCTGCGATACACGGCCGCCAAACGGCGCAATCACTTTATATCCTTCATATCACTCACCTCTATGATTGGTCTTATGCTCGGTGTGGCCGTGCTGATCATTGTGTTGTCGGTGATGAACGGTTTCGACCGGGAGCTCAAGCAGAGAATTCTGGGCATGGTTCCCCACGCCACCATTCAGGGCGCCAACGGTCCTCTGGAAGACTGGGAGCAGATTGATCGCCTGGTACAGGAACACCCCCGGGTTCTGGCCGCTGCGCCGTTTATACAGGGGCAGGGCATGGTCACCGGCGGCGGCAACGTGCGTGGCGTGATGCTTAGCGGGATTCTTCCGGACGAAGAAGCCTCGGTTTCGATCATCGAGAACCATTTCGTAGAAGGCGGGCTGGACGATCTGAAACCCGGAGAGTTCGGCATTATTATTGGTCGGCTAATGGCAAACAGTTTGCGGCTGGCCGTGGGTGACAAGGTTACAGTAGTGTTGCCGGAAGCTTCGGTAACCCCGGCGGGCGTGTTGCCCCGGCTCAAGCGATTCACGGTCAAGGGTATCTTCAGTGTGGGGGCCGAGCTTGATGGCAACTACGCGTTGATCCACATGGACGACGCGGCCCGGTTGATGCGAACCGGTGGTAAAGCCGAAGGCGTACGTTTACTGGTGGATGACCTGTTTGCCGCGCCCCGGGTGGTCAACCAGATTGCCCGGGAGCTGGGTGGTATTTACTACGTTTCTGACTGGACCCGTACCCACGGGAACCTGTTTCAGGCTATTCGCATGGAGAAAACCATGATTGGCCTGCTGCTTATGTTCATTGTGGCAGTGGCGGCCTTCAACATTGTTTCCACCCTGGTGATGGTGGTCACCGACAAAACTGCGGATATCGCCATTCTCCGAACCATGGGGGCGACTCCGGGCCGGATTATGCGCATTTTCATTATTCAGGGGGCGATTATCGGGATATTCGGTACGCTGGTGGGCACTGCGTTGGGGGTGCTGGGCGCGCTCAATATCAGCGGCCTGATCGCCTGGCTTGAAACTACCCTGGGGCATCAGTTCCTGAGTGCCGATGTGTATTTTATCAGCTATCTGCCGTCGCATTTGCAGTGGCAGGATGTGTTTATTATCAGTGGTGCCGGCCTGGCTATGAGTCTGCTGGCAACCATTTATCCGGCCTGGCGTGCGTCGCGGGTCGAACCGGCGGAGGCCTTGCGCTATGAGTGAAGTCAACGCGAGCGGGGCCCAGAAGCCCCTGGTCATCGATTGCCGACAAGTCACCCGTACCTACAGCGAGGGCCCTGAGAAGCTGACGATCTTTTCGGATATTTCACTGGAGGTAACACCCGGGGAGACTGTCGCGATTGTGGGTAGCAGCGGTGCCGGCAAAACCACCTTGCTGAATTTGCTTGGCGGCCTGGACCGGCCGTCATCAGGCAAGATCGAGATCTGCGGCCAGAATATCCATCAGTTGTCCGAAGCGGGCCGCGCCCGTTTCCGCAACCGGCATCTTGGCTTTGTTTACCAGTTCCATCACCTGTTGCCGGAGTTTACAGCACTGGAAAACGTGATGATGCCCTGCGCGCTGGGTGGTCATACTCTGGCCAAGGCCCGGCAGAAAGCCGAAGCCCTGCTGGAGCGGGTTGGGCTGGCGGAGCGGATGCGTCATAAACCGGGGGAATTGTCTGGTGGTGAGCGTCAGCGGGTGGCCATTGCCCGGGCGTTGGTGAACGAACCGGAATGTGTACTGATGGACGAGCCCACGGGCAACCTTGACCAGCATACCGGAGAGGGCGTCCGGGCACTGATTGAGGAGCTGAGAGATCAGTCCGGAATCGCTTTCATTGTGGTGACCCACGATATGTCTATGGCGCGCAGTCTGGGGCGGGTGTTGCGTCTGGAACAGGGCAGGCTGATTCAGGAGGCCTGATTGCCAGGCGCCCGGAGGGCTCTTCTGGTAGCACGCCTTTGCTGCCAGTCGGTGCGGATCTTGCGGCGCCAGAGGTACTGTATGGCCAGATAAGCCAGGCAGCCGGAGATGGTTGCGGTAACCAGTGAGCCCAGGTAGAGCGGGATGCCGATATCCGCCAGCCGGTTGCTGATCCAGTCCAGGGACAGTTCGAATTCGAAGGCCAGCACCGGGCGGTCCAGCAGCCAGGCTCCTACCTTGTAGTTGAAATAGAACAGTGGAGGCATGGTCAGCGGGTTGCTGATCCATACCAGCGCCACAGAGATTGGCAGGTTGGCGTTGATCCAGATGGCGCAGAATGCGGCGGCCAGCATCTGGAACGGCATCGGGATTAAACAGAACCAGACGCCCACCAGAAAGGCCCTGGCAACGCAGTGCCGGTTTATGTGCCAGAGGTTGGGTTCATGGAGGATATCGCCCAGAAAGTGCAGGGAACGCATGGCTCGCACTTTCTCAGGAGTGGGCAAATACCGTTTCATGAACTTCTTCGGCATTGGCAGTTCGGCCTGTTGCGTTGCTGTGAAACACCACTGACAAATGGAGATTGTCAGCTTATACCAGAGGAGGACAAGGAGTGTCCGGAAAAGTTCTTACCGGCCGTGTAAGTGCAAAAGCTGCATTGGCCGCCCCTTGCATGGTCGCCTTCTCTTGCGGCGTTATCTTACTGTATTGGCAGACACTCTTGCCACCTTATCCATGGCTGCTTGTGCTTATTGCTGCGGTGGTCCTGATCCTCAGGCCGTGGCGCGGGTGCAGGCTTGTTCGGCTGTGGCTGCCCGTGTGCTGTTGCCTGGCCGGGCTGGCGTGGGCGAGCTGGCATGCTGAGTCGAGGTTAGGTGAGCGCCTCCCCGCCGACCTTGAAGGTGAGCGGGTGTCTGTGTCCGGTATGGTCTGTAGTCTTCCCCAGCCTGGCAGTTTCGGCAGTCTTCGGTTCGATTTCTGTGTCCGCCATTGGCATGGCCTGCCAAAACTTCCGGACGGCACCAGGCTTCCGGATAAGCTGCGTCTCGCATGGTACGGCCAGGAAGGGCGCAGCTTGCCGGACCACCGCCTTCGTCTTGATGTGGTGCTCAAGCGGCCCCACGGCAACCTGAACGACGCGGGTTTTCGCTATGAAAGCTGGTTGTTCAGGCACGGCTTCAGGGCCACCGGCAGTGTCAAGTCCGCGATGCCCGAGCCAGCTCTGGCCTGCACTCTGGAGTGTCGGTACCGGTTCTGGCACCAGGAGGCGGCGAGAACTGTTGAGCAGTGGTTTGGCCGCGCCCGGCAATTTCCTCTTGTTGAGTCGTTGTTGATAGGCAACCGTGGAAACCTGGAGGCCGGCCACTGGGAGACGCTCAGGGCGACGGGAACTATCCACCTGGTGGCGATATCGGGTTTGCACCTGGGGCTGGTGGCGGTGGGCGTTGGTTTGCTTGGGCGCAGGCTGACCTTGCTGGTGCCAGCCGGGCTTATGACCGGGCACCAGTCGAGAGCGGCCGTTTTTGTGCTGGTGGTGTTGTGCAGTTTGATGTACGCCTTACTGGCGGGCTTTACCGTACCGACCCGGCGCGCGCTGATTATGGTGATTGCCGGTGGCTGGTACCTGTTGTTAGCTCGTCAGGGCAGTGCCTGGCAGCCGTTTTTGCTGGCGCTGTCAGCCGTACTGCTAATGGACCCCTTCGCACCGCTTGATCAGGGGTTCTGGCTTTCCTTTACGGCTGTTGCAGTGTTGCTGCTGGTGTTTGCAGGCAGAGTGGCCGGGCCGGGATGGCTGAAAGGATTGGTGCTGGCACAGCTTGCAGTGTTTGCCGGCTTATGGCCGGTTCTGGTGCAGTTTGGTCAGGGGCAGCCGCTGGCGGGATTGCTGGCCAATCTGGTGGCAATTCCGTGGGTGTCTCTGGTGGTTATGCCAGTTCTGTTCATTGGAGCATTGCTGGCTATGGTATCGGGCGGCGTGCTGGCCGGTCTGGCGGGCTCGCTGATGGATTCAGTGCTGACCGCACTCTGGGTCTGGCTGGAATGGGTTCAGGGGCAGCCATCAGTGGCAGCTGCCGAGGGCCGGGTGGTGAGGTTCGGGCTGCTTACGGTGCTGGTTCTGCTGGCGTTGCGGGTTCCGATCCCTTACTTCCGGACCCTGGCGCTGGTTGTGATTGCGCTCTGGGGGGCTCTCGGAATGCAGCAGCCGGAGCGGGGGAATGCCTCTGTCCCCGCTCCGGAGGTCCGGGTAATGGATGTCGGGCAAGGGCTGTCTGTCCTGGTCAGGGTTGGCAATAAGGTGTTGCTTTACGACACCGGGCCGGAGGTCAAAGGTGTGTTTTCTGCAGCCGAATCGGTCCTGGTGCCGGGCATGAGGGCTTTGGGCATTCGCCGTATCGATCAGCTGGTGATCAGCCATGCTGATAACGACCATGCCGGTGGCCTGCAGGTGCTGCTGGATGCCCTCGAGGTGGGCCGAATCTCCAGCGGTGAAGCCGGTGTGCTGGCGGCCCGGATTGACGGCAGCATGCCCGTTGAAGGCTGTCTGCAGGAGTCTGTTCACTGGGATGATGTTGTTATGCAGTTCTGGCAGTCCCCGAGCAGTAAGCCGGGTAACGATGCCTCCTGCGTGTTGCGGATCAGCCATGGTCCATCCGCTGTCGACGTCTGGCTGACTGGCGACATCAGCGACAGGGTTGAGGCGCGCATGCTGGCCGATCCCGCACTGGACTGGTTTGATGCCAGTGCCGGCTACCGTGTGGTACTGGCACCCCACCATGGCAGCAAAACGTCATCATCTGGCCGGTGGGTCGAAGCCGTGAAGCCGGATCTGGTTATCTACACCGCCGGCTACCGCCATCGCTTCGGGCACCCCCACCCGGAAGTTACGGCCCGATACCGCGCGGTGGAGGCTGACGGGCTGAATACCGCCTGTTCGGGCCAGGTGGTGATCAGATTTACCGGTTCAGGCCCAGAGATTGCGGAAACAAGGCGCTCGGCACCGTTCTGGATAGCCGCTCAGGGCCTTGCCCGTGACCAATGTAAAATACCGTGACATTCCGGGTGTGGCCAGCACCGGCAGCTATGCTAAAGTAGCGCGGCTTGTAATTAATCAGGGAGATCAAGCGTGTTCGAGCTGTTGAAAGCCGGTGGCATCCTGATGGTGCCTATTGTTGCATGTTCTATTCTGGCCCTTGCCATCGTCCTGGAACGATTCTGGACCTTGCGGGCTTCCCGCGTTGCGCCTCCTCAATCGATCAACGAGCTCTGGCGCTGGATCAAGAAGAAAGAGCTGAACGGGCGCAAACTTAAAGCCCTTCAGGGCTCCTCTCCCCTGGGCCGGATTCTGGCTGGCGGCCTGATTAACGCCAAGCATGGCCGGGAGGTCATGAAAGAAAGCATTGAGCACGAAGCCAGCCAGGTTATTCACGAACTTGAGCGCTTTCTGAACCCGCTGGGCACCATCGCTACCATTACGCCACTGCTTGGTCTGCTGGGTACGGTCATCGGTATGATCAAGGTATTCGCAGAGATCCAGCTGGCAGGCGTGGGCAACGCCGGTAACCTGGCCGGTGGTATTTCAGAAGCGCTGATTACCACTGCGGCCGGCCTGAGCGTGGCCATTCCGGCGCTGATCTGCCACCGTTATTTCATCCGCCGCGTTGATGAGCTGGTGGTTAACATGGAGCAAGAGGCCATCAAACTGGTGGAAGTGGTTCATGGCGACCGTGAAATCGACGTGGAAGGAGCCTGAACACCGTGAAGTTCAAGCGCCAGAGAAGTCAGGAAGTCGGGGTAGACCTGACGCCACTGATCGATGTGGTTTTCCTGTTGCTGATATTCTTTATGGTGTCCACCACCTTTACCCGGGAGAGTCACCTGGAAGTGGAGTTGCCTCAGGCCAGTGGTGAGCCGGCAACTCCGTCCGAGGTGCGCCAGATAGATGTGGTGATCAACGCCGAAGGCCAGTACATCCTGAATGACAGGACGCTGGTCAATAACCGTCGCGAGACCCTTGAGCGGGGTGTCAGGGAACTGGCTGAGGGCGACAGCAGCCTGCCGTTTATCATCACGGCAGATGCCAGAACCCCTCACGAGTACGTAGTACGCGCCATGGATGTGGCCGGCCGCCTGGGGTTTGCCAAGCTGAGCATAACCACAGAGCGGGAGGCTGAGAGTCCGTGATGGATCCAAAGCCACAACTGCTGACTCCTCCTCCCGCTGGAAGCTGGTCCACCTACAAACGCCTGCTGAGCTATGTGAAGCCGTTCTGGCTGGCGTTTTCGCTGGCAGTATTGGGCAACATTATCTATGCGGCGGCGTCTACCGGTATGGCGGCCGCCATGGAGTATGTGATCACCGCCATTGAAAATCCGACCGACAAAAACCGGATGTTATTGACCGGCCTGATTGTCGGCGTGTTTGCACTGCGGGGTGTGGGTACCTTCCTCAGTCAGTACTTCATCAGCTACGTTGGCCGCAACGTCATCAACGCCTTGCGTAATGACGTGTTCGACCGGCTGATGACCCTGCCGTCCCGGTATTTTGACGACAACGCTGCGGGCCGACTGGTTTCCAAGTTGACCTTCAACGTGGAACAGGTTGCCGAAGCGGCAACCAACGCCATTACCATTACCTTGCGTGAAGGCCTCACCATTATTGGTTTGCTTGGCTTCATGCTCTACACCAACTGGAAGCTGACCCTGGTGTTTCTCACGGTAGGGCCGCTGATCGGCCTGGTTGTAAGCTACGCCAGCAAGCGATTCCGCCGCATCAGCCAGCGGATTCAGGGCTCGATGGGCGACATCACCCATGTCGCCTCAGAATCCATCAGTGGCTACCGCGTGGTAAGAACCTTTGGGGGTGAAGACTATGAGCGGGAACGCTTCCGTGATGTCAGCGCCCGCAACCTGAAACAAAGCCTGAAAATGGCATCTACCCAGGCCATCAGTGTGCCGGTTATTCAGGTGCTGGTGGCTGTGGCCATTGCGGCACTGGTGTGGACCATGCTGGCACCGGAAATCCGTGGCGAAATGTCGACCGGCCAGTTGGTGGCATTTATTACCGCTGCGACAACCATGGCCAAGCCGATCCGCCAGGTAACCTCGGTTCATTCCAAGATCCAGAAAGGCGTTGCTGCTGCCTACGATGTGTTTGAAACCATGGACGAGCAACCTGAAGAAGACCTTGGCCAGTACGCTCCCGAGCGGGTGGAAGGTCGGATCGAATTTGATCAGGTGTCGTTCCGTTACCGGGATCAGCTTGATAACGTACTGGAGGGCATTTCCCTGAGTATTCCTGCAGGGAAGAGCGTAGCCCTGGTAGGTCGCTCCGGCAGTGGCAAGTCTACTCTGGTGAGCCTGTTGCCCCGGTTCTATGAATTCACCGGCGGTGATATCCGCATCGATGATCATTCCCTCAAAGAGTTCTCCTTGCCGGCCCTGCGCTCACAGATTGCCTTGGTGAACCAGAACGTGGTGCTGTTCAATGACACCATCGCCGCCAACATTGCTTACGGTGCGTTGCGGAATTACAGCCGTGAGCAAATCCGGGAAGCGGCCGCCAAGGCCCACGCCCTGGAATTCATCGACCGTATGCCAGAAGGGCTGGACACCATGATCGGTGATAACGGCGTGATGCTGTCTGGCGGCCAGCGGCAGCGGCTGGCCATTGCCCGGGCGTTGCTGAAGAACGCACCGATCCTGATTCTGGACGAAGCCACCTCGGCGCTGGATACCGAGTCTGAGCGGCACATCCAGGAAGCCCTGGAAACCGTGATGGAAGGCCGGACAACGCTGGTTATAGCGCACCGCCTGTCGACCATCGAGAAAGCCGACCGGATTCTGGTGATGGACAAGGGACGCATTGTTGAATCCGGCAACCACAATGAACTGCTGGCTGCCGGTGGGGCCTATGCCCAGCTGCACCAGATACAGTTCAGCGAGCAGGCATGAGCACCAGCCTGGTTGACCGGCTGTGGTACGGGCGTGGCAGGCCTTTGGCGTTGCTGGCCCCTCTGGCCTGGTTGTACCGGGCCGTGTCGGAATCCCGGCGCCGCAAGGCCTGGCAGGCCCGCAACGAATCCCTTCCGGTACCTGTGGTGGTGGTGGGCAACATCACCGCCGGCGGTACCGGCAAGTCGCCCCTGACTGCCCGGCTGGTCCGGCGCATGAGGCAGGAAGGGTGGAAACCGGTCATCCTGAGCCGGGGCTATGGCGGCAAAAGCAATCAATACCCCCTGCTGGTCCGTGAAGGCACCCCGGCGAGTGTCAGCGGTGATGAGCCACTGATGCTGGCCCGGGCAACCGGCTGCCCCGTGGTGGTGGATCCGGAACGGTGCCGGGGAGCGGCCTGGGCCTTGGAAAACGGCCTGGGTGACGTGTTGATCTGCGATGACGGCCTGCAACACTACCGGCTGCCCAGAGACATCGAGCTGGCCGTGTTCGACGCCCGGCGTGGTATTGGCAACGGTGCCATAATCCCGGTTGGCCCGCTGCGGGAGCCGGTCGAGCGCCTGGGCAGTGTTGATTTTGTGATCCTTAACGGCGAGGAGTTTCCCGAATCCGGGGCAACCCTGGACAGTTTCGCCGGCGTTGACCACCCCGATATCCATGCCATGGAACTGGTGCCTTCGGCCCTGGTGAACCTGAACTCCGGCGAGACTTTGCCCCCGGAAAAGCTCAGGGGCAAACCGGTTCGGGCAGTGGCGGGTATCGGCAATCCCGGGCGCTTTTTCGATACCCTTCGCGGGCTTGGTGCCCACGTGAATGAAGTGCCGTTTCCCGACCATCATCACTTCCGCCCGGAAGACCTGGCCTCCGGCGCCCTGGAGTGGCTGGTGATGACCGCTAAGGATGCGGTGAAGTGTCACGGTTTTGCCCCGGACAATGCCTGGGTGTTGACGGTAGAGGCCCGGGTATCGGAACCTTTTGAACAACGTTTTATCGAGCGGCTCAGGGAGTGTTCCGGGCAGCTGCAACCACATGATACCGAGAGATTTGACCATGGATAAGAAACTGCTGGGCCTGCTGGCCTGCCCGGTGTGCAAGGGTGAACTGAAACTCAACGAAGCGCGGACAGAACTGATCTGTTACCAGGATGCCATGGCATTCCCGATCCGCGAGGGCATTCCGGTGATGCTGGCGGTAGAGGCGCGCACCCTGAGCACAGACGAACGTCTCGACAAGCACTGAGCTGCCACGGGGTATTCCATGTCCTTCACCGTTGTTGTTCCAGCCCGTTACGCTTCCAGCCGTCTGCCCGGCAAGCCCCTGGCGATGATTGCCGGTAAACCGATGATCCAGCATGTGTGCGAGCGGGCTGCAGAAAGCCGGGCCAGCCGTGTGGTGGTTGCCACCGACGATGTCCGTATAGAAGAAGCGTGCAGAGCCTTCGGGGCAGAGGTGGTAATGACCTCGCCCAACCACGCAAGTGGTACCGACCGGCTGGAAGAAGTGGCCCGCAAACTGGGGCTTGAGGCTGACCACCGGGTGGTGAATGTGCAGGGTGACGAGCCGCTCATTCCGCCGGCCCTGATCAATCAGGTGGCCGAGAATCTGGAGCTGTATCCGGAAGCGGAAATAGCCACCCTGTGTGAGCGCCTCCACGATGCTCGTCAGGTGTTCAATCCGAACGTGGTAAAAGTGGTGTTCGACGCCCGGGGCCTGGCCCACTATTTCAGCCGGGCCCCCATTCCCTGGGCCCGGGATTTCTGGCCGGCCAATGCGCCAGCGGTGGATGTGGACCTGCCTGACGGGGTTGGTTACTTCCGCCATATCGGTATCTATGGCTACCGGGCCAGCGTGTTGGCGCAGTTTGTTACCTGGCCGCCGGCACCGACCGAGCAGGTAGAGGCATTGGAACAGTTGCGGGCGTTGTATAACGGTGCCCGGATTCACGTGGATATTGCCGAGCGCCCACCGGCGCCCGGCGTCGATACGGAGGAGGATCTGGTGCGGGTAAGGGCGCTGATGGAAGCAGGGGGGCGTTATGTCTGAACAAGTGAGCGTGCTGTTTGTGTGTCTGGGCAATATCTGCCGTTCTCCGAGCGCAGAGGGCGTGTTCCGCAAACTGGCGGAAGAGCAGGGGCTGCTTGAAAGCCTGCATATCGACTCCTGCGGCACCGGCAACTGGCATATCGGCAAGGCCCCGGACGCCCGCTCAACCGCAGCAGCAGAGCGGCGTGGCATTGATATCAGTAACCTCCGGGCCCGGCAGATTCAGGCCGAAGACCTGGACCGCTTTGATTATGTGCTGGTAATGGATCGCTCCAATCTGGCCGATGTGCGGGATATCTGGAACCAGAATGGTGGCACCGAGCCCCGTTTGTTCCTGGAATTCGGTAACTCCGGCCAGGCCGAAGTGCCAGACCCGTACTACGGTGGTGAAGACGGATTCGAGCAGGTGCTTGACATGATTCACGAAGCCAGTGAAGGGCTGCTGGAGACGATCCGGGAGCGGCTGGCTTGACCCGGGTGCCGGAAATCCGTGAACAGGTCAGTCTCCAGGGGCTGAATACCATGGCGGTACCGGCGCGGGCCCGATATTTTGCAAGCATTGCCTCCGTGGGCGAGCTTGAAGCCGCTCTGGCCTGGGCCCGGGATCATGACCTGGAAACCCTGGTGCTGGGCGGTGGCAGCAACCTGATCTTTGCCAGCGACTTTGAGGGCCTGGTACTGCATGTGGCGCTCCGAGGGCGCACCTGGGAGCAGGTTCAAGATAACGAAGCGGTGCTGGTGCTGGCTGCCGGGGAGAACTGGCACGAGGCGGTTTTGTATGCCGCCCGCTCCGGTTACCGGGGCATCGAGAACCTGGCGCTGATTCCGGGCACCGCCGGGGCGGCGCCGGTTCAGAACATCGGTGCCTACGGTGTCGAACTGTGCGACACGCTGCAATCGGTCACCGCGCTGGACCGCCGCACCATGGAAACTGTCGAGTTGCCGGCGGCTGACTGCGAGTTCGCCTACAGGGACAGCCTGTTCAAGCGCCAGCCCGGCCGTTACATCATTCTTGAAATTCGCCTGAAACTCTCCCGCGCGGCGCCCCTGAAGCTCGGATACCGTGACCTCCAGGAGTATCTGGGCGATGCGGATGCCGGCAGTCTTACTCCCCTGGCCGTGGCAGAAGCGGTTATGGCCGTACGCCGCCGAAAACTGCCCGACCCTGCCGTTTTGCCGAATGCCGGCAGTTTCTTCAAGAACCCGGTGATCAGTCAGGCGCAGTTTGAAGTTCTGAACAGCCGGTTCCCGGATTTGGTGTCCTACCCGCTGCCCGATGGCGTGAAACTGGCGGCAGCGTGGTTGATAGACCAAGCTGGCTGGAAGGGATATCGAAACTCAAAGGTAGGCATTCATAACCGGCAGGCGCTGGTGCTGATTAACCATTCCGGTGGTTCCGGGCAGGACATTCTGGCGCTGGCGAAGGACGTGCGTGAATCGGTGCAGGAAAAATTCGGGGTAGAGCTTGAGCAGGAGCCGGGTGTAGCAGGCAGCTGACACCCGGGCCTTCAACCTTCCCCCGGGCAGCACAGGAATGGCTGCCCGGAGGAGGGGCGGATTACAGACCGGCTTTGGGAGAGGCTTTCACCAGAAACGCCAGTGCATCTTCCAGCGCGATATCCTGTTTATCGGCATCGCGACGGCCCTTGTATTCCAGCGTTCCGGCGCTCAGGCCGCGGTCGGAGATCACAAACCGGTGCGGAATGCCCATCAGTTCCATATCGGCAAACTTCACGCCCGGGCGTTCGTTCCGGTCATCCAGCAGTACATCGTAGCCGGCCTGGCGCAGTTGGTCGTAGAGCTTGTCACCGGCTTCCGCCACCACGGGGTTCTTGTGGGCGTTCAGGGTAACAATGGCCACCTCGAACGGGGCGATCGCGTCTGGCCAGATAATGCCCTTGTCGTCATTGTTCTGTTCGATGGATGCCGCCACGATGCGGGATACGCCGATGCCGTAGCAGCCCATCTCCATGATCACGGCCTTGCCGTTCTCATCCAGCACGCTGGCATTCAAGGCCTGGCTGTACTTGTTGCCCAACTTGAAGATGTGGCCCACTTCGATACCACGGCGGATCTCCAGGGTGCCCTTGCCGTCCGGGCTTGGGTCGCCTTCCACCACGTTGCGCAGGTCTTCCACCCGACCCAGCGGTACGTCGCGCTCCCAGTTTACGCCGGTCAGGTGGTAGTCATCCTTGTTGGCACCGCAGACGAAGTCCGCCAGATGGGCGGCACTACGGTCAACAATCACCTGCACCGGCAGGTTAACAGGGCCAATAGAACCGGGGTTGCAGCCGATGGCTTTCACGATTTCTTCGTCAGTGGCCATGGTCAGCGGCTCGGCAACGCCGGCCAGGTTTTCTGCCTTGATCTCGTTCAGGGTGTGGTCGCCGCGCAGGATCAGCGCAACCAGCCCAGCTTCGCCATTCTCGTCGGCTTCCGCTTTCACCAGCAGGGTTTTTACGCTGCGTTCTGGCGGCAGACCAAGGAAGGTGGAAACTGCTTCAATGGTCTTCTGGCCGGGGGTGTGCACTTCCTGCAGGGCTTCACCCGGTGCCGGGCGATCGCCCGCCGGAGCCACGGCTTCGGCTTTTTCGATGTTCGCCGCGTAGTCACTTTCGGTGCTGAACACAATGGCATCTTCGCCAGAGGAGGCCAGCACGTGGAATTCGTGGGAAGCGCTACCGCCGATAGAGCCCGAATCCGCCTGCACCGGACGATAGTCCAGACCAAGACGATCAAAGATGTTGCAGTACGTCTGGTGCATCAGTTGATAGGTGTCATCCAGGGACGCTGCGTTCACGTGGAACGAATAGGCGTCTTTCATGATGAATTCCCGGGCGCGCATCACGCCGAAACGCGGGCGGCGCTCGTCGCGGAACTTGGTCTGGATCTGGTAGAAGTTGGCCGGCAGTTCCTTGTAGCTTTTGAGCTCGTTGCGGATCAGGTCGGTGATGACTTCTTCATGGGTAGGGCCGAAGCAGAAATCCCGGCCATGGCGGTCGTTCAGGCGCAGCAGTTCGCCGCCGTACTGTTCCCATCGGCCGGATTCCTGCCACAGTTCCGCGGGCTGAACGGCGGGCATCAGTACTTCCTGGGCGCCGCTCTTGTCCATCTCTTCACGAACAATCCGCTCTACCTTGCGCAGGGTACGCAGCCCCATGGGCAGCCAGGTGTACAGGCCGGCGGCCAGTTTGCGGATCATGCCGGCGCGCAGCATCAGCTGGTGGCTGATGATCTCGGCATCGGCGGGGGTCTCTTTCTGGGTGGCAATCAGGTAGCGGCTTGCTCGCATGGTGTCTTCCGTTTTTTGAAATCCGGGGTTAAGACTAATTGGCAGGTCTGTTGGCCTGACTCTGCCTTTCTTTGTCGTAAAGTGGGCGTTATTGTACGGAGCCTGCTGCATAAGGTACAGATAATGACTGACGAATCTATCGACGTAACACCACGCCGAAAGCCCGTGCAGGCGCGGAGCAGGGAGCGTGTAGACGCCATATTGCGGCACGCGGCTGCGATCTTTCACGAGAACGGGGTAGACGGCACCAGCATGTCGGCCATTGCCCGGCAGTCGGATATGTCGCTGGCCTCTCTTTACCGGTATTTCCCGAACAAGGCGGCCATCGTGCACGCCATTGCCGAAGGCCATGTAGAGAAGATGGAACACGCACTGCGGGAGAAGTTGCCGGAGCTGGGCCTGGATGAGGCCATCGAAGTGCTGATTGAGCAGTTCTACACTTTCTACCGTACCGAACCCGCCTACGCGGCGATCTGGAGTGGCGTTGAGGCTATGCCCGAATTGCGAGACCTCGACCTGCGGGAACTGTATAACAACGCCAGCGACCTGGATGCACGACTGCAACAGGAGTATCCCGACCTGCCGGACGACCGGCGCTGGAATGCCAGCCTGTTATTGCCCCGTTCCGCGGGCTCCATTCTTCGCCTGGCAGCCACCCTGCCGGACCAGCAGGGCCGGCAACTGGTTGGCGAATTGAAAGTGATGACCCACGCCTATGTGGCCGAGCTGATCCGTCAGGAAAGGTAACCGAGGGGCAGGGCCGTGCTGTCAATCACCCGCCGCAGGACAAAGCTGGAATGCACACCACTGACTCCGGGGATGCGGGTAATCCGGTTCAGCAGGAACTGGTGATAATGGTCCATATCCGGCACCACAATTTTCAGCATGTAGTCAGCGCTCTGGCCGGTAATCAGGTAGCACTCCTGGACTTCCGGGTAGTCGGCAACCTGTTCCTCGAAGGCCGCAAACCGCTCCGGTGTGTGCCGGTCCATGCCAATCAGAATAATCGCCGTTAATGCCAGCCCCAGTTTTTTGTGATCGAGAATGGTCACCGTGCGGATAATTATGCCCGCCTCTTCCAGGGCCCTGACCCGGCGCAGGCAGGGGGACGGGGATAATCCCACTTTTTCGGCGAGCTGCTGATTGGTTAGTGAGCCGTCTTTCTGCAATTGTTCGAGGATTTTCCTGTCTGTTTTGTCGATTTGTATCAGGGTCTTTTCTTTTGTGGGCATTTTATTCTTTATAACCTTTAGAGATCACAATTATATGTCGCAAAGTTAGTGAAAGCGCCAGGAAATAGCAACCAAATAGCGCCGCAGCGGCGTTAGAATGGTGTCAATACACAGACCCGTGAAAGGAATTGTCAGATATGGCCTTTGATCATCGTAAATACGTTGCCTTCAAGCCGGTTGCCAAGAAAGACCGCCGCTGGCCCGACCAGGTTATCGAAAAAGCCCCCACCTGGT
>Ga0209075_1001658_pt1 | contig 20811 bp, 21 predicted proteins | sample Stecom2011_FD_187523 | JGI IMG/M metagenome (GOLD analysis project Ga0209075, IMG submission 187523) | Agricultural soil microbial communities from Utah to study Nitrogen management - Steer compost 2011 (SPAdes) (version 2) | ecosystem: Environmental > Terrestrial > Soil > Agricultural land...
CCACTACCCAATTGTCCATTATTATAGTAGGTATCGTTTATCGGATCTGCAGAACTAAGTAAACAATTGATCAATTCAGTATTGGTTGCACTTGGCGCATAGGATTTCATCAATCCCAATAAACCTGAGACTAACGGTGATGCCATAGAAGTTCCAGTTAAATAAGCATACGAACCAGAAGGGACTGTACTTGCAATATTAGTTCCTGGCGCTGCAATATCTATCCAAGTTCCATATTGAGAGGAACTTGCTTTGGTGTCATTTTCTGTAGTATTCGCTACAGAGATTACATTATTGTAGGCTGCAGGATAAAACTTTGTGGAGACACCATCATTTCCAGCTGCAGCTACAAGAATAACTCCTTGATTCCATGCATAATTCATCACATTTTGACCATGGTTTCCTGCGGATGGACCTCCCCAAGACATATTGATAATATCAGCGCCATTGTTGGCTGCCCACACTACTCCATCATAACCATAAGGTAAATTTCCACCACCACAATCACCAATTTTAATAGGCATTACGCTCACACCAGCTCCAATTGAAGCTAGTCCAATTCCGTTATTTGTTTGGGCACCTACAGTTCCACTTACGTGGGTTCCATGCATACCATCTGTACTTCCACATGGCGAAGGAGTATTGTCGTTATCATGCATATCTCTACCAGTGACAAACACATTTTGCAAATCTGGATGGTTCAATTGCATTGCATCGTCGGTTACAGCAACAACCACATTAGAGTTTCCTAATGAGATATCCCAAGCTTGTTCTGCTTCAATTGTAAACAAACCCCATTGATTAGAGACACCATAAAGCGCATCATTTGGAGTGTAAAGCTTACGGTGCAAATCTTTTAACTCAGCATATTCAATCATGGAGTGTCTGTTCAGTTTTTTAACTAAAGCATCAACTTTGCTCCAATCATTGAGTTTAATTTGATAGGTTCTATTCAATAAATCATCATCTAGTTCAGGATGTAAATGTTTGACTTCAACAATTTCAAAATCAGAAAGGTATTCTGTGAAAAGAGGATAGTCTTTAAAATTAACCTGCTTGTCTTTAGACAGCATTTTTTTGCTTTGAAGTTTGAGTTGAAAAACAACTAAACCATCTTGATAATGTTCATAGTAATTTTGAGTTTTCGCCCATTGCGCAGAAAACAAAAAAACCGATAAAAACATCATTAGTTTAAATCTCATAATCATAGTGTTTTTTGATAGAAGAAAAGTGCTTGGCAGATCAATTCTACGCTCACCATTTTAATTCTATGTATTGTGTTTTATAAATAGCCCTACAAAATCATAAAAGATTTCCATGAATGCAAAAATTTAACACTTTAACTGTGGTTTTTTATCTTCAGCTCTTGGATTCCTGACATCAATAAACTTTACTACCTCAACAGTATAAAGAGACAGATCGTTTTTCACTCAGTATCTAAAAAGCTAACACATAAGGCGATAAAAGTTGTAATGAGGATTGAAAAAGAAAATTGAAATTCCAATTCAGCCACATATATATTAAGACAAACCTATCTTTTATTATTTTGAAAGGTTCTAAATAAGAAACTATGACAATGCTATGACAATAAAACGCTATATATTCACGATATTTGCGGCCTAACAAGGGAAAATTAACAAGTGGAAGATATTCACATATTTGCATTTACACATCGACAACTCGAAGTCAATCAGATTGGGCTGTTGCATATTGCCCTTGACGATCAAAAACAGAAACTTACCGGGTTAAAGGACGAATTTCAAATTGATGAAATCATGTATGTTTCAACATGTAATCGTGTTGAATTTATTATCCGTAAGGACAAGGATATTCACCTCACTGAATTCAAAAAGTATCTGCAGTATTTATTCCCTCATTTTAACGCTGAACAGATCAAGTTATTCACTCAACATGTTGAACAATACAAAGGAATTGAGAGTGTTGAGCACATGATAAAAGTAACTTCATCTATTGACTCGATGGTTGTAGGTGAACGTGAAATCATTACGCAAATCAGAAAATCATTTGACGCATGCCGAGCGTATGGGATTACAGGTGATGCCATACGTTTAATGATACGTCACACGATAGAAACCGCAAAAAGGATTTATACGGAAACCAGTATTGCACAAAGTCCAGTTTCTGTAGTTTCATTAGCCTATCACACCCTCAGGCTGAAGGACATTCCATTAGATGCTCGTATTTTAATTATTGGAGCAGGAGTGACCAACACCAATATGAGTCGTTTTTTAAGAAAACATGGTTTTACCAACTTTGCGGTTTTTAACCGTACAAAAAGTAAAGCTGAGGTTTTGGCGACTCAATTAAAAGGAGAGGCTTATGCATTAAATGAATTGCCTTTATACAAAAAAGGATTCGACATTATCATTACCTGTACGGGTGCAGATACATCTATAATTGATAAGGCATTATATACACATCTACTTCAAGGAGATACAGATCCAAAAGTAGTAATTGATTTGGCTATACCTAGCGATTTAGACCCAGAGGTAGCCAAGCAATTTCCGATGGATAATATTTCCATTGAATATTTACAGAAAGTTTCTTCAAAGAATTTAGAAAAGCGTGCGCGAGAGATCATTCACGTTGAAGAGATTGTTGATGAGGCTGTTGAGCAATTCAAACTAATGGCCCATGAACGAAAGGTTGAAATTGCAATGCGCAGTGTACCTCAAACTGTGAAAGAAATTAAAGCAACTGCGTTTGAACACGTTTTTGCAAAAGAGATAGAAAGTTTAGATGAAAATTCTAAGGAAACTGTAGAGAAAATCTTGGCTTATTTCGAGAAAAAATACATGAGTGTGCCTATGAAAATGGCCAAAGAAATATTACTTAAAAAATGAAGAAAATAATCATTGGTTCTCGCGGAAGCGACTTGGCTTTATGGCAAGCTAACTTCGTAAAAGACGAATTAGAAAAATTAGGTCATGCTGTTGAAATAAAAGTAATCTCTACGCAAGGGGATAGAATTCAACATTTGAGTTTTGACAAAATGGAGGGTAAAGGTTTTTTCACGAAAGAGCTTGAAAGTGAATTATTGAATCAATCTATTGACCTTGCTGTACACTCACACAAAGATTTAGAAACTACATCACCTCCAGGATTAACAATTACAGCTGTTTCGTATAGAGAGGACCCTTCAGAATTATTGTTGATTAGAAATGATTCTGTGGATAATGATGAAGTTTTCGGAATCAAAAAAAATCCAGTAATAGGAACCTCATCTGCAAGAAGAAAATCGCAATTAATCACTTTCCGCGATGATTTTGAAATCAAGGACTTAAGAGGGAATGTTCCAACTCGAATCAATAAACTACGTGAAGGTCAATACGATGCTATTGTTTTAGCCATGGCTGGAGTGAAAAGACTAGATTTAGATTTATCTGATTTAACGATCACCACCTTGGACCCCAAGATGTTTATTCCTGCACCTGCGCAAGGGGTTTTAGGATATCAAATTCGAGAAGATGACACAGTATTGGCTGAAATCTTACAAGCTTTGAATGACGAGGTTGTTCAAAGTAGAATTGAAATAGAAAGAAGTGTTTTGCGTAATCTCGATGGAGGTTGTCAACTGCCATTGGGTGTTTATTGCGATGAGGAAGAAACTGTACACGTTGCATTTGCTCAGGAATGGGAAGATGGAGCAGAATTTAGTACTTTTTCTGCGGTAAACAATGAGGGTATTGTCGAGGAGATCCTCAATCACATTCAAAGCAAATAATTTATGCTGTTTATTTCCAAAAAGGTAACGGATAAAGATTTTTTATCATTCGTTAAAGATGCGGATATAAACATGATAGATCAGCCCATGATTTCGTTTGTGGCAGAACCATTTGATTGTCCAAAAGAAGAATATGAGGTCGTTTTTTTTACAAGTCCACGTTCAGCAGGTTTTTATTTAGATCAGTGTACAATTCCCAAATCAGTTGTTATTGCCACCATAGGAAGAGCAACCTCAGACTATGTAGCGTCGCGAGGTTACTCTGTTGATTTTACTGGAATAACCAGTGGGAACCCTGCTAAGGTAAGTGCTGATTTTTCTGTATTTGTGGCCGGAAGAAAGGTGCTATTTCCACAATCAAATTACTCTCATCAGTCTATGCAAAAGCGTTTGTACGAAGGGCAAATTACTGACTTAATCGTATACAAAACTGCTCTTACACCTGTAAAGCTAGACATTAAACCTTCTGTTTTGGTATTTACAAGTCCAACGAATTTGAATTCTTTTTTAAGCTTAAATACCATTGATGAGCACCAAAAAATCATTGCTTGGGGAAAAACAACAGAATCGTTTCTTCACAAGAATAATTTAAAAGCTGATTTCACTCTTGAATACTCATCATTTGGAGAGTTACAAGAAGTATTAGAAAAACACTTTTATACTAACTGTAAATAAGTTCTGCAGCAGTTTTATTGACCGTCAATCTTGCATTTTTTCCAAAAATCAAAGCCCTGTTATCATCTATATGACCCGCTGGAAAATCAAAAGCGATAGGAATGGAGTGATACGTAAAGTGTGATTTAATAATTGTTTGTAGGTCACTCCCAAAAGGAGGGTTTGTATCTTTCATTCCACTAAATCCACCAACGATAAGACCTCGAATCTGGTCGAAAACGCCAGCTTTACTAAGTTGGTATAAATCACGATCTACTGCATACAAATGTTCCCCTACATCTTCTATAAACAATAATTTGTTTTGGTAATCAGGCATGTGTTTAGTCCCTACCAATCCTGTTAGAACCGCAAGGTTGCCTCCAATAACATCTCCTTCAGTATCCCCTTCACAGTTTTGATGTTCTGTTTTCCATTCATAAGACAATTGACCAGACTCAATTCCTTCAAATAAGCTATTCAAAGCCTCTGGAGTATTGTTTTTAAAATTCAAAGGCATAGAAGCATGCAAAGAGCCCGAACCTAATCGCGCTAGGTGTTGATGAAAAACCGTGACATCAGAAAATCCAATAATCCATTTTGGCTCTTCCAAAAAATCAGCCCAATTGATTCTGTCTAGCACTTGAATACAACCATATCCACCGCGTGCACATAGAATTGCTTTGATTTGATCGTTATCTATGGCCCATTGTAAATCTTCCACACGTTCTTTAACTGTACCCGAAAAGTAATGGTGTTGCCCTAAACAGTTTTTTGAAACAATGGTTTTGTACCCTCTACTCTCAATAATCTCAACTGCAAAATCAATAAATTCAGCTTCAATTCCTTTAGCTGGAGCTAGGATTGCAATCGTATCGCCTTTTTTTAAAAGTTGGGGAGTCATTTAATACGTTTTGGTCATTTCTTCATCTACAACAATAATAAAATCTGCTGAACCTTTGTATTCATCGTTGAGTCTTTTAACATTCTCTTGTTCAACTGTGGAAATGGTGGTGATTTTTAAATTTTCATCCTTTCTACTCAAATACCAATAAATTCCCTCAAAGTTTTTACTGTGATAGTCACCATTAAAATGAATAAACTGATTTCCGGTTTTCTTATAGTGTGCATAAATGAAATGCGCCATTGTAGCATCTTTAATAGCCTGAGCTTTAGGGAAGTTAGGATTAGAATGGTCACTCATCATATTCAACATTGATTTATATCCTGGAAGTTCAGGATCATAGGCTATGGGTAAAGGAGCCACTAAAGACTTCTCTTCATCACTTAATTCTAGCACTAGAGGTTCTAATCCATTTCTATAAACAAAACTTGCATATTTCCGCGGAATATTGGTGGCAATAAAAGCGAGGTTATATTGTTTTGCGTAATCCACTAAAGGTTTATAATCTGTTTTATAATTTATCCATAAATCAGATGAATCAACAAATTCATCATGTGAAATAAGGCCATTTAAATAATCATTTAATTGTTTCTGATTATGAGATTCTAACATTTCTGCTCCAAGCGCTATCGTATCCTTACTGTGTAAATGTTGAGTTGCTTTTAACTGTAACCAGTGGGCCATTGGATTGTCGTGTAACTCTCCAAAAAGAACGACATCACAAGACTCTAAACCTTTTAAGAATCTATTTACACTGATCTTTTTACCTTTTTTATTATAAATTTGAAAAGGAGACGTATTTTGACCAACAGTGTATTGTGCAACTAAAAACAGAAGAATAAGAAGATATTTCATGAACCACGTTTTATTATAAAAATCAAAAATACGTAATTAAAATTAAGCTATCATTCAAACAGAGGGTAAAAAAAACACATAAAAAAGAGGGCTGTCATTGCTGGCAGCCCTCTTTTTTATGTGTATGTAGATTACTTATTGTATTTCTTCTTTAGTTTTTTAACATTCTCTTGAATTTTTTTCAAGTCTTCATCTAAACTCTTTTGTCCACTCGTGATTTTTTCTTGTGCTTTACGGGCTTTCTCCACATCGATTTTTCCTTTTTCGATTTGAGCATCTAGTTTTTCTTGAGACTTATTCAATTTAGCTCTTTTCTTTTCAATTTTCTCTTGTTGACTTACAAGTTTTGCTAGGCCTTGACTGTATTTTTCTTCAGCTTTTGCTGCTTTTTCAGCTTCCTTCGCTGCTTTTTCAGCCTCTTTGGTTGCTTTTTTAGCTTCTTTAGCGGCTTGTTTTTCAGCTTTAGCTTTCGCCTTTTCCTCTTTTGCTATGGCCTTAGCTGCTTTAGCAGCTTCTTTCTCTGCAGCAGCTTTTTCTTTCGCTATAGCAGCTTGTTCCTTCGCTTTTGCTTTGGCTTCTTTCTCTGCTTTCTTGGCATCTTTTTCTGCTGCTTTCTTAGCTGCTTCACTTGCTTTTTCAGCTTGCTCAGCCGCTTGTTTAGCTTCTAAATCAGCGATTTGTTGTTCACGTTGTTTAGCTTGTTCTTCACGCGCTTTGATTTCAGCTTCTGAACTTGAAATCTTTTCTTCCATTTTTTCAGCTTCGGCTGCTGTTTCTGCTGCTTCAGCTTTTTTCTTTGCTGCAGCTGCTTCTAGTTCTTTAGCTTTTTCAGCCTCAGCTTTTGCTGCTTCAGTATATTCCCCTGCTTTTGCTGCGGCTTTTTCTGCTTCCAATTTTGAAGCTTCTGCCGCTTCCTTCGCTTTAGCTTCCTTAGCTTCTAATTTTGCAATTTCTTCCGTGCTTTTTTCTTCAATTTTATTAATCCCTGTAGAGACCTCAGTAGTTACGACCCCTGTTCCTTTGGTCAATGAAAACTTATATTCACTTCCGTTTTTAAGGATTAATCCTGAAAGGATTTGTGTTTGATAACCTTCTTTTTTTAATTGTAAATCAACAGCTCCAACAGTATAATTATCTACTTTGATCACTGCTTTCCCTTTACTATCACTCATAGATTCAGAAACAATTTTCCCATCTTTAATGATTGAAGCTGATACTCCATCTAAAGGTTGTCCAAGGTAATTCACCGTCACTGTGATGGTTACAGTCGTCGCTTCTTGAGACACAAACCCTGAACTATGTAACTCATTTACAGAGGCATACGTAAGGGGTGATATTAAAGCTCCAAAAGTTAAAGAAGCAATAATGGCTATGTTTTTATTTTTCATAATTAAAGTTGAATTGTGTTATTAGTTCTAATGATTAGCTAAAATACATATTTCCAAGCACAATGTAAACAAGTTTAGCAAGTATTCGCATAAGCTTTCTATCTATTTTTGAATGAATCCACCGATAAATATTTATCTTTATCCAATGCTTTTCAAAGATGTAATAGGACATAGTGACCTTAAACAAAAGTTTATCAGTGATGTTAGAGATAACCAGGTTTCTCATGCGCATTTGTTTTTAGGTAATGTGGGTTATGGAGGACTTCCATTAACGTTGGCATTTGTACAGTACTTAATGTGTGAGGATAAAAAAGCCAGCGATAGTTGCGGAGTTTGTAGCGCTTGTAATAAAGTACAGAAGTTAGAGCACCCCGATGTTCATTTTTCATTCCCTACGGTACAAACCAACTCAAAAACATCGGATCCACAATTTGCTCTATGGAAGTCACTCGTTTTGGAAAACCCTTATATAAGTTTAAATGAGTGGATTAATCAATCTGATGATAAAGGAAGAAAACCAATAATTTCTGTTCATCAGAGTGAGGAAATCATCAAAAAACTGACTTTAAAATCTTTTGAAGGAGGATATAAAGTAAGTGTTATATGGTTGGCCGAAGAAATGAATGCGGCATGCGCCAATAAACTTTTAAAAATCATAGAAGAGCCACCAAAAGACACAGTCTTTATATTGATTGTAGAATCGGAAGAAAACATGCTCCCAACGATTTTAAGCCGAACACAAATCACCAAGATTAAACAACTCAACAATGATGAGTTAAGTCAGTTTTTACAAAGCAAAAAAAACGTTAGTCAAGACTTGATTCGAAGTATAGTTTCGAGAACAGAAGGTGACCTTTCTTTGGCTTTAGAACTATTGAATGCTGGAGATAATGTTAATTCGAACTTCAGTCGTTTTGTTGAATTGATGAGGGTATGCTACAAGAAAGAAGTTTTACCTATGTTTAATTGGGCAGATGCCATGTCAAAATTAGGTCGTGAAGAACAGAAGCATTTTTTAAAGTATGCCCTTTACATGGTAAGACAAAGTTTAATGAAAAACTATACAGAAGGCCAGTTAATGGGAACCTCTTCTGATGAGGCAGAGTTCTTGGCTAAGTTTGCAAGGTTTATCACTGGGAATAATGTATTAGAATTTAATCAATTATTCAATGACGCTCATTATAATGTAGAACGCAATGCACACAGTAAATTACTGTTCACAAATATTACTTTTGAAGTGATGCGTTATATACACAGGGCGTAAATCGATTTCTATTGATTTAATAGCCATTCTATGGCTTCCTCTCGGCTTTTAAAGAATGAGATTGGAGCTGGCATTTTATTCAATCGGCCCGCTGCTTTTGCAGCTAATCTTTGAGAGAAGCTTGAAATCACGAAAGCATTGGCTTTCACATTGTTCATCCTATTCGCTGATAAGATATACTTGATTGTTTCTGGGGTTGGAACCACAAATTCATCTTCGGAAGTAGAAAGCACAAGTGCTTTATCATCTTCCATTAAGGTCAGTCTAATCTTATTAATTTCCACAGCCTGTTCCAACGAAATTGGTACCGTAGACAAAACATGAATATTAAAAATACCATTATCATAAACGACAATATCAGCATACCCTAAAGTTTTCCGTTTAATTACCTTCATGAATCATAGTTGTTTTTATTGGTTAGATATTTGACCTCTAATATATTAAAATAAATTCACAATAGTTTTTATGTTCCTTGAAATCAATATACTTTTTTAATTCCTATATTTGTTAAGAAATTTAAATATAACTAGATTATGACTGATACAGATACATCAATTTGGGGGAGATTATTAGGAAAAGATTTGGAAAATAATCGCTTCGGAATCATTAGCGTTATTGTAATTTTTGTAGGTTGTTTGGGAGGTTTAACAGTGGGTGTAGGTGCTATTCATCATACTTGGCAATTGTTTTTAATTGTTTTCTCAACAATGGCTACACTTTCATTTCTTATTGCTGTAGCTCCCGTTAAGCAAATACTCAACCTTGCAGCAATCAGCGTTATTATAGATGTGATCATTCTGATCATCAACGCATTTTAAAAGCATTCCGTCTAAAAGGTATGATGGTCATACCTTTTTTCATTTTTCAAGTGGTATGAGAGTATATTCATTTCTTTTTTTTCTGATCATCTTTGGATGTGTTCATCCATCACTGGCCCAACGAAAAAGTAAGTTGAATACCAATGGTCAAGGAACTCTATTTGCTCAAATTGGATACAATAGAAGTGCATACACTACCTCAGACGTCGCTTTTCAAGGAAACAGTTATAATTTCACTTTACGTGAAACAGCCCTAAAAGACAATGAGGAATCAGATGGAATGGGTCAGTTTTTCTCTAGTTCTTCACCACAAATCAGTATCAAACTAGGTTATTTTATCAAGCCTAAATGGGCATTAACGCTAAGTTTTGATCGGTATAATACCTTCTTTGAAAATCATCAAGAAGTGATACTTGATGGAACAATTGCACCAGGCTCACATTCAGATTATTCTGGAAGTTACAATGAATCTATAAACCTTACAAGAAATCAATTCAACATCGCTCAAAGCAGAGGGGTTAATTATTTTGCGCTGGGTGTACAACGCAATGATATGCTCTATAAGTCTAGAAAAGCTGAGTTTGCATTTCACACGGTTTATGGTGTTAAGCTAGGAGGTTTATTCACACAATTAGATTACACATTTGATGACTATACCACGCAAAACATCAGCTCTTTAAGCGGATTTGGAGCAAGTGCAGAGCTTGGAATTCGTTTTGAATTCATTCAACATATTTTTTTACAATTAGGTTTAAGTGGTGGAGTTTTAAATCAAAGCAATCTCAAACTAACCAGCAATGGCTCAGCAACAGGAAAACAAGTTGTAGCTTACATTTCACCCTCCATTAACTTAGGCTTCTCTTTCTTTGTTCGTCCAAAAAACAATTGTGGAACATGTCCGCAATGGTAGTTTCGACAAATCGACTTTACCATTAGGAAGAGGTCAAAACAGAGCGTTTTGAAAGTGTTGAGTAGAAGTTAAATCACTTACCCTATTTCAAAACTATAAATTAGCAGTCTTTTTATCAGCTTTTTTACACTCATTACTGCTCTAATCCACCAACACAGCTTTCGAGTTCAAAGTAGGAATAAATTTGAAGTTCTCTTCCTTTAATAAATCAGATTTAACAATGAATTTCTTGTCGTACATTTTATTTCCGATCCAAAAACACACCCAATATTCATTTGTTAATGCCATCACATCTTCCATAATTGGCTCCACTTTTAGTGCTGAATAAGGTATTAATCCACTCATTTTTCTTCTTAAAGTAGTGGTTTCAATTTTTTCTCCAGTATCTTTTGATGTTGTATATCCTTTAGAAGTGATTAAAATTTGTTCCAATACGTCCTCACTTTCATTAAGTAAATATACGTCATAAACATTTACATTATCTTCTCCTAACTCCTGTACTACGGCAATAAAAACGTTTTCAACTTTTGGACCTTGTAATTCTTTCTTCATCTTCTTGTATCAATTATCTTTCTCTAAAACATATTCTAGCGCTGAAAAATAGTCAAAAAGATCTAAGGGATGATGCTCTTTGTATCCATTTTCAAGGACAAAATTAACATCCTTTTTTTTCTTTCGAGGAATAAAGTACTTCTCTTTTCTTTGGTGGCCTGTGCGAACTATTACAACATTCAAGGAGGGAATAACTACAATATATTGACCCAATATACCCCTGGCATACACCGCAGGATGTACAGGATGATTGTAGCGCCAAAAATGCAACCCATAATGCGCTTCTTTTAAATCAAAAGGAGACAACAAAGTATTTAAGGTTTCACTTGAAATCACCTCTTCCCCATTCCACTTTCCATTATTCAAGATTAATTGACCAATTCTTGCATAATCTCTTGTTGTGGCATAGGCACAACAAAAGGTCTTTTCAAAGCCATCTTCACGGTCTAAACTCCAAAATAAATCGTGTTCTGCTCCAATTTTAGACCAAACATGCTGTTCGAAATACTCTGTAGGAGACACTCCTGTTGCTTCTTTTAAGATTATACCTAACAATTGACTATTTCCACTGAGGTATTCAAATGCCAAGCCTGGTTTTTTATTGAACCTACTCTTTTTCATGATTTCATTTAAATCTGAAGAGTAATAGGCTTCGGCGTTATCTGACAGTGGGTTACTTCCACTTTCTGACCAGTTCAGACCACTAGACATCCCCAATAAATGTCGGATCGTTATTCCTTCGTCATTCGGGATTCTAAATGGGAGATAGTCTGTTATTGGGGCATCAAAGCTACTGATTTCATGATTGTCAATTGCGATTCCTATCAACAAACCAATAAAACTTTTACCCATGGAAAAAGAATTGCTTTTGGTGTGTTCATTATGTTGATCATAGTAAGATTCATGAATAATTTCTCCATTCTTCACAATTAAGAAAGAAGTTGTTTTCAAAGCAATCAGTTGCTCTTTCGAAGACTCATTAATATTCAAAAGAGGGCTTTTTACCTTCCACTTTTCGGTTGGATTAGCGTGATTCGCCACTCGAACAGGAAAAACAATTGAATCATAGATTCCAGGCCCGGATTTTCCCTTAAGATAAGTTTCTTGAATTCCTTTATAGAGATAGGTTTTTCCAGTAATAAAAATAGTCAGGTTGACAAAAACAAAAAGCAATAGTAAGACCAAAAGGAAACGTGAAAGTCTTCTTTTAAAACTCTTTTTATTCTTTGGTGTATTTTGCATTAAAAATCGCAGCAATATGTTTTTGGAGTTTCTTCTTTACCTCTTCCATTTCTACAGGACGACCCAACTCCTTTTCAAGGGAAGTTACGCTTTTATCCTCAATTCCACAAGGAACAATGTAATTAAAGTAGTTCATGTCGGTATTGATATTAAACCCAATACCATGCATGGTCACCCATCGTGATGACTTTACTCCCATTGCACAGATTTTTCTTTCGGTACTTTTTCCTCCATCTAACCATACTCCAGTAAATCCTTCTACCCGACCACCTGTAATTCCGTATTCCTCCAAGGTCAAAATCACGGCTTCTTCGAGCGAACGCATGTATTTATGAATGTCGGTAAAAAAATAGGACTCTAAATCAAAAATGGGATACATCACTAACTGACCAGGACCATGATAAGTAATATCTCCACCTCTATTGATTTTATAATACGTAGCATTGATTTCTTCGAGCCGTTCTTCGGTCAACAACAAATGAGATTTATCACCACTTTTTCCTAGGGTATAAACATGCGGGTGTTCGCAAAACAATAAATAATTTTTAGTTAACTCCTTTGTTTCGTTCTTACGAATAGCGATTTTCAAATCGACATTCGCTTTAAATAGTTTTTCTTGATAATCCCAAGCCTCTTTATAGTCAATAAGCCCTAAATCTTCAAGCACTACTTTTGCCATCATGTTTTACGCTTTATTCAAAGAATCTTTAAGGTAGTCAATTACCCGAACTTCAACTGCATCTTTTTCATTTAAGTCGGCCAAGAACAACGAAGCCCAATCAATGATATGAATAAAGTAACAAGACTCTTCAATAATAGAGTTTCCCTTTCCATTGATCATCAGAACATTTTCCGTTCTACCACCGATAATTTCTTCGCTTAGTTCTGTCCGTTTTATATTCCTATCTGAAAGGAACTGCGAAACAAAAAACACTGCTGCAAAATCATTATTTCCACCTGCCCAACCTACAAGTTCATTATGGTTCATTTCAGGAATAACATGATGCCAACAAAGTTGTTTACTGTTTTCATTGATTTGTTGACGCGCTCTTATGGCAACAAACTCTAAATCTGAATCTGCATAAAAAACACATTGCTTTTTGAAAAGGTGTTGTGCTAGCTTTTTAGCTTCGTCTTTAATGGAAATCAATTCTGCATTCAACAAGTGTCGACATTTAGCGATAGATTCTAATGCGTTATTATCAATAATTCCAGCAACAGAAAGAATATTAATGAGTTGAACTGCGGAGAAAGCCAGCATGCTCCTAGGTGGATTTCCACCAGGAAGTCTGATGTAATCGTAATTATTAAGCTTACAGAACTGAATTAGGTCTCCTCCAGAACTTACACAAACAATAGTTGCTCCTTTCTCATGGGCAGAATTTACCGCCGCTAAAGTTTCTTCAGTATTTCCTGAATAAGAAGATCCAATAACCAAAGTGTTTTCATTCACAAAAGCGGGAATAGAATAGTTTTGGTTGAGCACAATAGGAAGTTTTGCCTGATCTGCGAACAACTGAGAAACCATTTTCCCACCGATTCCAGAACCGCCCATTCCACAAATAACAACGTTGTTAAATGTTTTATTTTTATTAAAATTAAAAGTGCTTTTAGTCGCTATTTCAATAGCGTCAGCAATCTGTTTAGGAAATTGAGCAACCAGTTTATCCATTAATATATCTTGTTTATAACTGAAAACGCTAAATCAAAATCTTGCATTGCAATTATTCAGCGCTATAATTGTGTAAAATAAACGAAAAAAAGAGGAATATAGTTACATGTAGCCATATTAATTTTAATTAATCCACTCTTTGCAGTTAACTTTGGTTAAAAACATTGTATTATCACTCTGTTTTACATAAGAATAGTCCAATTCATTTGTATTTTTGCATTCCTTACGAACAAAAAACTGCATTCATTTTAATCTTAGTAATTTTGATTTTGATAATTTCACGCATTATTAATGATTTTTACATCACATACTGAATGACTTTTAATTAAATATGGCAAATACTTCTAAAAAAATATTACTCATTGAAGACGAAAAAAGTTTAAGTAAAGTCGTAGAGCTCAACTTGAAACTTGAAGGATTTGAAGTGGTATGTATTTCCAACGGACGAACAGCAATAGAGCATGCAGACAAAGTGGGTGAATATGACTTAGTGATTCTTGATGTTATGTTACCAGAAGTGAGTGGTTGGGATATTTGTTCGATGTACAAAAGCGTTACCGACACTCCTATTTTATTTGTTTCCGCTAAAGGAACTTCTTCTGATAAGATTAAAGGGTTAAAACTAGGTGCAGATGATTTTCTTGCTAAACCATTCGATCTTGAAGAACTTTTGTTACGTGTTCAAGTATTGATTTTAAGGCATCAGAAAAAAGGCGTTAAAAACGAACAGTTGATGATTGGCGATTTTGATGTGAATATTTTGACTTATGAGGTGAAAAAGAATGAGCAAATCATCACCGAGCTTTCAAAAAGAGAAATTCAATTGCTTCAACTCTTTAACGAACACGAAGGAGAGGTCGTTTCACGTGATTTTATACTCGATCAAGTTTGGGGAAAAGATGCTTATCCAACAACAAGAACTATAGATAATTATATTCTTTCTTTTAGAAAGTTGTTTGAGAAAGACCCTAAAAACCCCGAATACTTTCATAGTGTGAGAGGAGTTGGGTACAAGTTTACCAATTCATAAAAGAAATTATATTCTCAACAATTCAATACATTTAAAATGAGCAAAGCAAAGCAACTCCGATATGACAAAGCCTACTTACGAATGGCAAAAACTTGGGCCAAATTATCTCATTGTAGTCGTAAACAAGTAGGAGCTTTAATTGTTAAAGATGATATGATCATCTCTGATGGTTACAACGGAACGCCTTCTGGATTTGATAATTGTTGTGAGGATGAAAATGGCGCGACACATTGGTACGTACTTCACGCAGAAGCAAATGCCATTTTAAAAGTTGCAAAATCTACGAACAATGCAAAAGGCGCTACATTGTACCTTACGATGTCACCATGTAAAGACTGTAGTAAACTGATTTTACAAGCAGGGATAACGCGTGTAGTTTATATGGATCATTACAAAGATGATTCTGGAGTACACTTTTTAAAAACGGCTGGAATAAACATCGAGCAATTAAACGATATAGAGAATGAATAGCTCAAACAAAGCACTTTTCCCTCTGATAGGGAGTTTATTAATTGTCATTGGATTACTTCTAGGAATAAGTTTGTCTGGTGAGAAAAAAAGTCATTCGTCATTAGCAGGTCAATACGAAAAAAAGCTGACTGATATTATCGAAGTTTTAGACAAAGAATACGTTGATACTATAGATAAAAAAGCTTTGTTTGAAAAGACCATAACAGATTTGCTTCATGGCTTAGATCCTCATTCAAATTATATCGCCGCAGAAGATTTAGTAGCGATGAGCGAAAACATTCAGGGGAAATTTGGTGGGGTTGGAATTCGTTTTACAATTTACGACGACACACTGAGTGTGGTTAATGTGATCGATCGTTCGCCAGCATACAGAGTTGGGATTCAAAAATTTGATCAAATCATTAATGTGGATGGAGAAGCTATTGCCAATGTTGGATTGTCTAATGAACATGTTAGAGAACTCCTCAAAGGTGAAGAAGGAACTCCGGTAAGAGTCACTATTCTTCGTAACGGAGAACAAATTCAAAAAGAAATTATTCGAGGAGCCGTTCCCATTGAATCCATTAGCGCTTCCTACATGCTTACCAATGAAATTGGTTATATTCGTTTGAGTCAATTCAGCATGCAATCTGCTAACGAATTTTATGCTGCTGCAATTGGTTTGCAGTCACAAGGAATGAAAAAACTTGTCTTTGATCTGCGTTATAACGGAGGTGGTGTATTGGGTAGTGCTGTATCTATCCTTGATGCGATTTTAGAGGCTGGTACTCCAATTGTTTCTACAAAAGGGAAGAACAGTCCGGAACGTGTAATTTACTCCGAAAACGCCCCGTTCCTAGGTGATGTTGATATTGCTGTATTAATTAACAGTAGTTCTGCTTCTGCAAGTGAAATTGTGGCCGGAGCGCTTCAAGATAACGATAGAGGAACAATCATAGGCCGTCGTTCTTTTGGGAAAGGATTGGTACAACAAGACATTCAACTAAAAGATGGAAGCAATCTAAGGCTGACTGTATCGCGTTATTATACACCTACAGGAAGAAGTATACAAAAGCCTTACAATGAAAACTACGAAGATTACATGATGGATGAATTAAACCGTTATGAAAACGGAGAGTTGTACCACTTAGACAGCACACTTTTGGTAGACTCATTAAAGTATACCACGCCAAAAGGAAAAATCGTGTATGGCGGAGGTGGAATTATGCCAGATATTTTTGTTCCACTAGACACAACAGGAAGTTCAGTGTATTATAGAAGGCTACAATATGCAAATGTTTTCAACGAGTTCTCTTATCATTATGTAAGGAAAAACAAACTGAATCAATATCCGAATGTCCAGGCTTTTGATCGCGAGTTTCGCATTACCAACAAAATCCTAAATGACTTTAAGTCCTATGCTTCAAACAAGCACAGCATTACATTTAATGAAAAAGAATATTTGGCATCGCTTGATCGCATAAAAACCAGTATAAAAGCCGAAATTGCTCGTCAGAAATGGTTAGAAATGGGAGCTTTTTACATTTTCAATCAGACAGACAAAGAGGTAAATGTGGCTATTGAAGCACTTCAGTAGAAAAGGGTTTGCAATACGCTTCTTTTTACATCTTTAACCTATGTCCTTGGAGGTTAAGATGATAAAATGATTCTGAACGTTGTTCCTTTGCCCACTTCAGAAGAAAGTATTCTCAATCTACCATTGTGGTATTCGTGAATAATTCGTTTGGCGAGAGGCAAACCTAATCCCCATCCTCTTTTTTTAGTGGTAAACCCAGGACTAAAAACATTGCGTTGTTGAGCGGGCGTCATTCCTTTTCCATTGTCTGAAATATCGATGTTCACTTGACCATTGTTGCGGAAGATTTTGACTTCTATTTTTCCTTCTCCTTCCATGGCATCGATTGCGTTTTTGGTGATATTTTCGATTACCCATTCAAAGAGTGGAGCATTATGTGCAATAATGATTTCCTCATCTGATGAAGAAAAATCTAGGCTTACTTTCTTCGGAAAACGAGTGCGTAAATACTCAACAAAATGGCGTGTAGTTTCAACAATATCAGCATCACTGAGTTGCGTATCTGCCCCAATTTTGGAAAAGCGATCTGTCACCTGTGTTAAACGTTCAACATCCTTATTCATCTCTTTTGCGATGTCCTTCGTGTTTTCCATACCATCTAACAACTGAACCCAAGCCATTAAAGATGAGATTGGTGTTCCAAGTTGGTGGGCTGTTTCTTTGGCCATTCCAGCCCATACTTTATTTTGTTCTGCTTTTCTAAAGGTGCTAAAGATGATATAGCCAATTAAAATAAACAAGCCAATAATGATGAATTGGATGTAAGGAAAATACTGCAATTGAACCAATTCTGGACTCGTGGCATAATACACATAATTGACTTCTGTTTCTGAAAATTTTATTTCAATTGGTGCATTGGCGTTGGATAATTCCAATAGGCTTTCTGCAAGTGTTAAACTATCAACATCGTGCGTAAGAAGGTTAGACACAATCACCTTTTGCATTGAACTATCTGTAAGCACTACAGGTACCAACTCAGCATTTTCAATCAACTCTTTATTGAATGCTTGAATGAGGGAGTCCCTTTCCTTTTCTAAACGTAAAATACTGCGGGAATCATTATAAAAATAGGACATAAATAAATCATCATAAACCTCAACGGTAAAAGATGGATTGATTTTCTCCCAACTATAGGCCAATTTAATGAGTGAATCTGAAAAAATCTGATTGATTTCCTCCGAGCTTTTTGTTGGAAAACTTTGGTGTAAATCTTCTTTTTCAAACTCTAGATTAATGAAGGTAGAAACATTGTCGTCTTGATCTAAAACAATCACAGGGATATCGTCGTTACGATTGATGATTTTTAGCGGTAAATCATAAGACTGCTGGTTTTCTAAGGAAGTTTTACGAGAAATCTCTTTTGTGGCATCAATCCACAATTGCATTTCGTTGAGTTCTTTTTTGCGGAGTTCTTCAAAAGAATTATTGGTCAATCGAACCAATTCTGCTCGTTTTTTTATGGCGTCTGCCCATTGTGTCACCCTTTCTCGTTCTCTTTTGGCTACTTCGTTTACAATCTTACTCGAAACATACAATGAAGCTCCAACCAATAAGATTGCAATAAATAGCAAGGCAATTTTCCACTTTTGTTTGTTTGAATAAAGTTTCATTTATATGTTTTCTTCTTTTATAACGTAGTAAAATTGATTATCATGTTTGAGAAAGAAATATTTTTATAAGTCCTCCCCCCTGCCCTACCGAAGCTGTCGTTCGCTACAGGCCCTCCAAAGGGGGTGGATTTTTCCAAACTATCGCATTTTTTTCATCTCGAAACGCTTGTTCTTTATCTATCTTTCAAAAAAGGCATCACTTTCCTCACTTCTTTTAAGGTTTCCGTCTCTAACTCTTCATTCACTACATGCTCATCATGTGCTACTGCCGCCACCACCATTCCTGAAGGTGAAATGATACACGAATCTCCAGAGTAATAAAGGCCTTTTTCTCCCTCTCCCACTCTATTTACACCAATCACATAAGCTTGGTTTTCGATGGCTCTGGCTTGCAACAAAGTTCTCCAGTGTAAACTGCGTTTTTCGGGCCAATTGGCTACATTGATGAGTAAATCGTACTCATAAACATCATTTTTGACTGAATTTCGTGCAATTTCTGGAAAACGAAGGTCGTAACAGACTTGTAGGAAAATCTTCCATCCTTTGTATTCTAAAATAGTATTTTCTGTTCCTGGAGTAAATGTTTTTTCTTCGTTGGCCAATCCAAATAACTTGCGTTTGTTGTACTGATGAATTGTGCCATCAGCTTGAACAAAAACCATTCGATTGTTAAATACTTCGTCTTCTTTTATAATTAATGAAGCCACCATAGCGCAATTGTATTTAACAGCCATCTTCTTTAGCCAAGCTATGCTTTCTCCCTCCATTGTTTCGGCCATTGCTGCAGCATTCATACTAAAAGCTGTTTGAAACATTTCAGGAAAAACAACGATATCTGTTGGCAATTGCACCTCCTCCATCATGGACTCATAATGTGCTAAGTTGGTTTTTTTGTCCTCCCAAACTTGGTCACACTGTATTAAACTCACCTTTAAATCTTGCATAGTTTTTCTGTTGCTTTAATAATCGTTTCTTCATCCTTTGCAAAACAAAAACGAATCAAATGATCGTCGTGCTGATCCTTATTAAATCCGGAAACAGGAATAACTGCTACTCCATGTTTTTGTGTCATCTCTTTTGCAAAGTCCACATCTCCTAAGTTACTAATTTCGTTGTAACGCGCCACTTGAAAATAGGTACCTTGACAATCTAAAAGCTCAAAACGGCTATTTTTCATCAATCCACGAAAGAAATCACGCTTTTTTTGATAAAAACGACCTAAATCGGACAAATCTGCCTGCGGTAAATAATTGGCCAAAGTTCTTTGAGCGGTACTATTTACACTAAAAACAATGTACTGATGAATTTTCTTTACCTCATCCATCAAGTATTTTGGAGCAACAAGGTATCCGATTTTCCAACCTGTAACGTGAAAGGTTTTCCCAAATGAAGAAACAATAAAAGTTCTATCTCTAATGGTTTCACGTGAATTGATGGATATGTGTTTTTGTTCAAAATGAATGAATTCATAAACCTCATCAGAAAGTAAAAACAAATGTGGATGACGAAGCATTATTTGCTCGATGGCATGAATATCTTCTTCTGAAAAGACTGTTCCTCCAGGGTTATGTGGGTTATTAACAATCAGCAGTTTCGTGTCTTTAGAAATGGCGTCTTCCACCTTACTCCAATCGACTGAAAAATCGGGATTCATATTGATGTGGATTGGTGTACCTCCAGCCAGCTCGACAGAAGGTGCATAGCTGTCATAGGAAGGGTCTAAAACAATGGCTTCATCTCCACGGTGGATAACAGCTTGAATTGCGGTAAAGATCGCTTGAGTAGCTCCTGCGGTCACCAACACCTCTTCTTCAGGATGAATATCTCTTCCGTAATGTGTTAAAACCTTCTGACTAATTTCTACCAGCAATCGATGAGAACCAGGCATAGGCATGTATTGATGATAATTTCCTTTGATGACTTGCTCATAATTCTCCACCAATTCAGGTGCAACAGGAAAGTTGGGGAATCCTTGTGATAAATTGATGGCGTTGTATTGTGTGGCCATTTTTGACATCACACTGAATATGCTTGTCCCAACATGGGGAAGTTTTGATTTGATTTCACTCATTTATTAATGCATTTGTGGAGCATTAAAGTAGTAAAATGTTTTCGGTTGGGGG
>Ga0209075_1001659_pt1 | contig 20805 bp, 16 predicted proteins | sample Stecom2011_FD_187523 | JGI IMG/M metagenome (GOLD analysis project Ga0209075, IMG submission 187523) | Agricultural soil microbial communities from Utah to study Nitrogen management - Steer compost 2011 (SPAdes) (version 2) | ecosystem: Environmental > Terrestrial > Soil > Agricultural land...
GTTTTAATTGAAAGCAACGTCGAGATTTGCACTTCATTAGGGTCAAAGTGCTGCCGGTGAATGCTGGCGGCTTGAAAAATAAGATCATTAAAAGGTAAAGCGAACAGATCGGCTATTTCATCTGCTTGCCATTGTTTTCTATTTTCTTGTGGCTCGACCACTTGTACAGGACTTAACATAACAGGCTCCAATTGGTAATCCCGTTAGTCTAATCAGGCTGACGCATGATCTCAGAAATTGATGCTGCCAGAGTTTGCTACTGGACATTTACTGTACAGAGGTTAACTAATAAAAAGCAAAGGCAGGAAATAGATAAAGAAAAGGATAAAAAAACGGCCTTTATTACTAAAGGCCGTTTCTTTTTTAGAGCTCGAAGCTATGACGTAGTACGATGGTTTCTACGCGGTCTGGACCGGTAGATACGATATCGATAGGAGCACCGATAGCCTCTTCAATATAGCGAATATACGCACGAGCATTTTCTGGCAGTTCTTCAAGCTTTTGTACACCGAAGGTGCTTTCTGTCCAACCAGGAAGTTCTTTATAAACAGGACTTACTTTGTCGAACTGATCAGCAGACGATGGCATTTGAACTGGGTTACCGTCTTTGTCTTGGTAACCGATACATACTTTAATGGTATCTAAGCCATCTAATACGTCTAGTTTTGTTAGGCATATGGTATTGATTGAGTTCACACGAATAGCGTGTTTAACCAACATCGCATCAAACCAACCGCAGCGACGTGAACGTCCAGTGGTGGTGCCTTTTTCGTTACCTTTTTCAGATAAGTGATTGCCTACTTCATCAAATAGCTCAGTAGGGAATGGACCTGCACCAACACGGGTGGTGTAGGCTTTGGTAATACCTAAAATCTGGTCTAAGTACAGAGGCCCCACACCCGAACCTGTCGCCACACCACCGGCAGTAGTGTTAGAAGAAGTTACAAATGGGTAAGTACCGTGGTCGATATCAAGCAATGTACCTTGGGCACCTTCAAACATGATATCACCACCCTCTTCACGTACTTTGTGTACTAGCTCAACGGTATCTTCAACTATGTCTTTTAGCTGCTCTGCCCAATCGCGGCAAGCGGCTAATGTTTCTTCATAATCAACGGCTGGGCAACCGTAGTACTGAGTAAGAGTGAAGTTATGGTATTCCATAATTTCTTTTAAGCGCTCTGGGAACTCAGGCTGATATAAATCGCCCATACGTAAGCCGCGACGCGCTACTTTGTCTTCGTATGCTGGACCAATACCACGACCCGTAGTACCGATTTTATCTTCGCCGCGTCTTGCTTCACGCGCTTGGTCTAAAGCAACGTGATAAGGAAGAATAACTGGGCTTGCATGCGATACGTGCAAACGATCCATTACAGGTACGCCACGCGCTTCTAGCGCACGAATTTCTCTTAGTAAGGCGTCGGGTGCAACCACTACACCATTACCAATAATACAGGTAACACTTTCACGTAAAATTCCTGAGGGAATTAAGTGTAAGGCTGTCTTTTCACCATCAATTACTAAGGTATGACCAGCATTGTGACCACCTTGGAAGCGAACAACCGCAGCCGCCTTTTCGGTTAATAGGTCAACTATCTTACCTTTACCTTCGTCACCCCATTGGGTGCCTAGAACAACAACACTTTTGCCCATGAAATCTATCTCTAAAAAGTTAAGCCTTCACCAGTTGCCACTGGCCATTAATTTGCTTTAGGTAACCATCCACTGTTTGGTTGGTTTGCCCATTTAAATCTGTGATGACACGCTGACCACTTGCACGTAATTTATCAACTTCTGCCCAAAGTGCTGGATCGGTATCGTGCGGCGCTAGCCAGGTTTGTTTCTTGTTTACGCCAAATTCACCAAAGCGTGCCAGTACTTTTAAGTCGGCACTGAAGCCTGTTGCGGCGCGATCACGACCAAATGCTGCTCCGGTGTCGTTATAACGGCCACCTTTAGCAATGGCATCACCAAAACCGGGAATATATGCTGCAAACACGAGTCCTGAGTGGTAGTTGTAACCGCGCAACTCAGTCAGATCGATGTTAACGGGTACATTAGGAAAGCGCTGATTGATTTGCTCAACCACCTTCTGTACGTCTTGAATCGCTTGTGCTGCAGTCGGAATTAACGTCGCCAGTGACTTAAAGGTATCGCAAAGATCGGCCACATTGCCTTGTTGGCGCACAAACAAATGTAATGCTTGTTTAATATCTTCAGACTGGATGTTTTCTTCTGCCCACTTTTTGATATCGGCACGGCACTTTAACTTTAACAACTCAAATAGTTTTGCTTGTTGCTGTGCGTTTAAGTCTGCTTCTTTGACCAGTGCATTAAATACACCTACATGACCAATATCTAAGTGAATTTGCTGAATCTCAGCAGCGTTTAATGCATGCAGCATTAAACTAATAATTTCGATGTCGGCTTCGATGTTATCTGCGCCGAATAGCTCTGCACCAATTTGAGTCGGCGTGCGACTGGCCAGTAATGATTGCGCTTTAGTATGAAAAACCGTACGACAGTAACACAAACGACTAACACCTTCGGGTGCCAAGCTGTGTGCATCGATACGTGCAACCTGTGGTGTCGCGTCGGCACTCAGACCCATCATACGACCTGACAACTGATCGGTTACTTTAAATGTGCGCAGATCTAAATTTTTACCAGCACCTGTTAGCAGGGATTCTAGGTACTCTAAGGCCGGTGGCATTACGAAGTCGTAACCCCAGTTATCTAAAACGTCTATCAAATGACGCCTTAAGTACTCTACTCGTTGGGCCTGTGGAGGCAGTATTTCTTCAATACCATCGGGTAACAGCCAACGATCTGCTTGTGTCATAGTCTCGCCTTACAAAGTGCTATGTTTTACATAAAAAACCGGGCAGGGCCCGGTTCGTGAATTCTATCAAAGCTAAAGCTGTTTGAACATGATTAGCACAAACAGTCGCTGTATCATTCTGGCTTACTGGCCTTCATGTAGCGGAAGAATTCGTTATTTGGCTCAAGCAATAGAATATCATTTGCTTTAAAGCTTTCGGTATACGCTTTTAGGCTACGAGTGAAGGCGTAGAACTCGCCATCTTTCTGGTAGGCAGAGGCATAAATACTGGTTGCTTTAGCGTCACCGTCACCACGAATACGTTCTGATTCACCGTAGGCATCCGCTTGAATAACGACTTGCTGACGATCAGCATCGGCTTGAATACCTTCTGCTAGCTCTTGACCTTGCGAGCGGTGCTCACGAGCCTCACGCGAACGCTCAGCCGCCATACGACCATATACCGAACGGCTTAAGTCTTCTGGCAGATCAATGGCCTTAACGCGCATATCGATAATATCGATACCTAACTCTTGTTGCGTTTGCTCATTAAGCTTAGCCGTGAGATGCGTCATTAAATTATCGCGCTCACCTGAGACAACCTCATGCAAAGTACGTGCTGCTATTTCATCACGCAAACCTTTGTTCATTAAGGCAACTAACAGTGTGGTTGCTTCAATACGGCTACCAGAGGTCGCCTTATAGAAGGCACCTACATCTCTAATACGCCATTGTGCGTATGCATCAACGATGGCGTATTTTTTACCAGAGGTTAAGAAACGTGATGATTTAGTATCTAAGGTGATAACACGTCCATCAAAGCGCTTAACCACCTCAATAAAAGGAACTTTAAAGTGCACGCCTGGTTCGATATCGGTTTGCACGATTTCACCAAACTTTAACTTAATGGCTACGTCGGTTTCTTTAACCACGTAAACCGTCTGGCTACCGATCAACAGTGCCAAGCCCAATACGATTAGGGCAACTAATGATTTAGGAGACATTAACGACCCTCCCTACGAATAGTGGTTGGCTGATTTAGGTTTTGACGACTTTTTACTTCGCCTAACACTTGGTCGGTAATACGACTGATGTCTGCCTTAGTTAAGGTATCGCCAGAGGTTGTTGTGGTGACACTTTTTACAATCTTATCAAGCGGAATGTACATCATGTTGTTACCACCTTCGACGTCCACCAGCACTTTGCTAGCGTTATTATAGACCTCACTGATAGCGTCTATGTATAGACGATCACGCGTTACCTGAGGCGCCTTACGGTATTCGGCATAAAGCTTTTCAAAACGTTCTGCTTCACCTTGGGCACGTGCGATAACACGGTCGCGGTAAGCACGCGCTTCTTCGATTTGACGCTGTGCCGCACCACGTGCTTCTGGCACTACTGCGTTAGCGTAGGCTTCGGCTTCGTTGATCATTCTTTCTTTATCAAGCTTAGCTACCTGAACGTCGTCAAAGGCTGAACGTACCTGCTCTGGGGGACGTGCGTCTTTAATGTTGACGTTGGTCAGTACCATACCGGTTAAGTAACGGTCTAAGTACTCTTGCAAACGAATTTGAGTTCGGTCGGCTAATTCAACACGACCACTGGTTAACACCTCATCCATTGCCGCTGAACCTACTTCGTGGCGAAGTGCACTCTGTGCAGCAATTTGTAGCGCTAATTGTGGCTGTTCAATACGTAGTGCAAACATAACAGGGTCTGCCACGCGGTATTGCGCGTTTAGCTCAACCTCAACGATGTTTTCGTCTTCAGTGAGCATGCGCTCACGAATTTCTAAGGTACGTACGGCCGTTGTATTGACGGGAATCACTTGATCGATCACTGGGATCTTGAAGTGTAAACCAGGCATTTCTGTTGACTGGTATTTACCTAAACGTAACACCACACCGCGCTGCTGTTCATCTAAGGTATAAACAGAGTTAAACAATAGCGCTATTGCAACAATAACAATCAGAATACCGAATATTCCGCTATTATTGCCGCCACCAAAATTATTTGAGCCAGAACCTTTAGACTTTTTACCGCCGAACAAGCCATTAAGCTTATCCATCAGCTGTTTAATAGCTTCGTCTAAATCGGGTGGTTGATTACCATTGTTGTTCTTACCACCACGGTTCTTATTGCCCCAAGGGTCGTTGCCACCGGGCTCATTCCAAGCCATATTTCACTCCAGTTAGGCAAATATCAATCTGCAAAATTAAGCAGGCACTATAACCAATTTTTGATCAACAAACGATAGTTTAGTGCCAAGGTTCAGGTTCGATAGGGAAAAAACGGCTTTCCTCTATATTAGCTTTCGATAATGCACGCTTAAAGTCATGTTTTTGTAACGTTAGCTGCAATACCATATCACCATTGTCTTCATGACGTTCGTTATCGATAGCGCCCAAATCATAAAGAATGGCTCTCAGTTTGGCATCTTCAGGCCTTAAGAGGACTTCCCCACGGAACAGTTCCTCACTCAATAACTCGTTAAGCGCTTGTGCGAGTAACTCTAGTCCAACATTTTGTTTGGCTGATAACCAAACAGCCACTGGCTTGCCATGCTCATCACGATCAATACGTGCCTCATGCTGTTCTAGTAAATCTATTTTGTTGTACACGCGCAATTGCGGAACAGTATCGGCAGAAATTTCTTTCAACACCAATTCAACCTGTTCAATATTGCCATCGCGCTCTTCTGCCGCACAATCCACCACATGCATAAGCAGGTCGGCTTCTGCCGCTTCTTGCAGTGTTGCTTTAAACGATTCAACCAGTTTGTGGGGTAAGTGACGAATAAAACCAACGGTGTCGGCAAGCACAATATTTCCAACGTTTTCGAGCTTAAAGTGTCGAATGGTTGGGTCTAGTGTCGCGAACAGCTGGTCAGCCGCATAAGCGTCCGCTTGGGTTAACTCGTTAAACAGGGTCGATTTACCGGCGTTGGTATAACCAACTATAACCACTGTAGCGATATCGGATCGTTTGCGTGCTCGACGACTTTGGTCTCGCTGAGCATGTACTTTTTCGAGACGGGCGTTAATCGATTTAACCCGCGCTCGTAGCAAACGTCTGTCTGTTTCAAGCTGGGTTTCACCCGGACCGCGCAAACCGATACCACCTTTTTGTCTTTCAAGGTGAGTCCACCCTCGAATCAGGCGTGTAGATTGATGCTCAAGTTGAGCTAGCTCTACTTGCAATTTACCTTCGTGGGTACGTGCGCGCTGGGCAAAGATATCTAATATCAAACCGGTACGGTCTAACACTCGACATTCTAAGATTTTTTCTAGGTTACGCTCTTGGCTAGGCGTAAGCGAATGGTTAAAGATAACCAGCTCTGCTTCACTTAGTTGCAGTTCTTGCGCAATATCTTCGACTTTACCTTTACCAATAAAGGTTCTGGTATCTGGTACATCTCTTTTCGTGGTAACTAATCCAACTGGATCGGCACCAGCGGATACTACTAGTTCACGAAACTCTGCTAAATCTTCACGATTATTCCCCTCAGGGAAATCAACATGAACAAGCACCGCAAGCTCACCGCCTCCGGTAGGACGTTCAAAGAACAAGAATGACGCTCCTAGTAAAGATTACTCTTCAGTTTCTTCTTGGTCTTCTGCTGGAAGACGAACGTTACGCGCAGGGACTACAGTAGAAATAGCATGTTTATATACCATTTGGCTGACTGTGTTTTTCAGCAAGATAACGAACTGGTCGAAAGACTCAATTTGGCCTTGTAGTTTAATACCGTTCACCAAAAAGATAGAAACCGGAATACGTTCTTTACGTAATTGGTTTAAGTAAGGGTCTTGTAAGCTTTGCCCTTTTGACATGTTGTGCTCCTTAAATAAGGTGTGCCGTCCAATATGGGGACAGCGAATAAAATAAATAGCCCCGCGTGTAAATGGCCACTTACTTTCAACCTTTCACACGTTTAATTTACTATGGTGTCCAAACCAATGATTTTCAAGGCGGATTGCAAAATATTTGTGTCTTCGGAATCCAGCCAATGTAAATCAGGCCAACTGCGCAACCAAGTGATCTGTCGTTTTGCAAGTTGACGGGTTGCTATAATGCCACGCTCACGCATTTCCTCATAACTATATTTACCATCTAAATGCTCCCACGCTTGGCGATAACCCACGCAACGCATTGACGGTAAATTAAGGTGGAGATCGGAACGTTTATACAAGGCTCTCACTTCATCAAGAAACCCTTGCTCTAGCATTTGGTCAAATCGTAAAGCGATTCGCTCGTGCAATGTAGCGCGCTCTTTAGGACAAACCGCTAGATGCGTAACATTATACGGCAAAACTTGCTGCTCTTGCTCTGCCCAAAACTGAGACAGTGTTTTGCCAGAGAGTTCATACACTTCAATAGCACGCATAATTCGCTGAGAATCCATTGGATTCAAACGCTCTGCTGATTCCGGGTCAATAGTGGCAAGCCTAGCGTGCAACGCAGGCCAACCTTGCTGTTCACCGTCTGCCTGCAGACGCTCTCTAACCTCAGGAACAGAAGTTGGTAGTTTGGCGGCGCCTTCATATAAAAACTTAAAGTACATCATAGTACCACCAACCAATAGTGGCACTTTTCCGGCAGCGGTAATTTCTGCCATGTGCTGCAAAGCATCACGTCTAAAATCGGCCGCAGAATAGCTTTCTGCCGGGTCGATAATATCAATCAATCGATGCGGAGCTACCGCTAAGGTTTCTGCATCGGGCTTAGCTGTACCAATATCCATACCTTTGTATATTAAGGCGGAATCAACGCTGATAATCTCGCAGTTATAATTTTGTACTAGCTCTACCGCTAACGCGGTTTTTCCTGAAGCGGTCGGCCCCATTAAAAAAATAGCTGGCGGAAACTGTGTCACTAGCGCCCTCTCAAGAATAATTTATCGAGCTCCGACATGCTGAGCTGTGTCCAAGTCGGGCGGCCGTGGTTACATTGACCGCTACGCTCAGTCACTTCCATGTCGCGCAACAAGGCATTCATTTCTGGAATAGTTAAACGTCGATTAGCACGCACCGAGCCATGGCACGCCATAGTACCAAGCAGCTCATTCCTGTGCGCTAAAATGCGATCGGAGCGACCATGTTCCATTAGGTCTGCTAACATGTCGCTGACTAATTGTTCGACTTTTGCTTGTTGTAAAATCACCGGAATTCGACGCACCACAATGTTTTCCGGGCCGGTACGAGCCAGCTCTACGCCTAAGGCTAAAAACTCTGATTGAAACTGCTCTACCGCTTCGGCTTCTCGCTCACTCACCGCCATGCTCACAGGCACTAACAGCGGCTGACTTACGACGTTTTCAGCATCCATTGCAGCTTTTAAACGCTCATAGGTAATACGCTCATGCGCCGCATGCATATCTACCACAACTAGCCCTAATGCGTTTTGCGATAAAATATAAATCCCGTGCAGCTGCGCAATAGCAAACCCTAAAGGCGGTACGTCTTCGGCATTTTCGATGCTGTTGATATCAGGCATAGGCGCGGTGAACTTTTGTAAGCTATTAAGCTCATTATTCACCTGAGACGCTGTCGGCCTATCTGAGAAAAAACCAGTCGCCTGATACTGCCCACTAGGATGCTGTATAGCTCGCTGCTCACTGGCCAGTGGGAAGGTATTCTGTTGCTGAAACTCACCCGCCTCAACACCAGTGACTGTAGGCTCAGTAAAGTTCGCACTAGGCGTTTCTGGGCGCACTTCAGCTAAGGCACGGTGCAAACTTCTAAATAGAAAATCGTGCACTAAGCGACCGTCACGGAAACGCACTTCATGCTTAGTAGGATGCACATTCACATCCACTAATTTTGGATCGAGCGTTAAGTATAAAACAAAAGCAGGATGACGCCCGTGGTATAACACATCACGATAGGCTTGTTTGATTGCATGCGCGACTAAGCGGTCACGTACAACACGACCATTTACAAAAAAGTACTGCATATCTGCTTGCGAACGTGAAAAGGTTGGTAAGCCAACCCATCCCTGCAACGACAGCCCTGCTGCTTCCATATCCACATGCACGGCACTGTTCATAAACTCTTGATTGAGCAAACTGGCAACGCGTTTTTCTTTGGCAATGGGGACTTCTGCTTCTCGCAGTTGATGTATTACTCGTCCGTTGTGACGCAAACTAAAAGCAACGTCGTAACGACTGAGTGCTAAGCGTTTTAATGCTTCTTCTAAATGACTAAACTCTGTTTTTTCTGTGCGCAAGAACTTACGACGGGCAGGAGTATTAAAAAACAAATCGCGCACTTCAACCGTCGTACCCACTGGGTGTGCCGCCGGAGTTACTGAAGCCACCATCTCACGCCCTTCGGCCACCACTGACCACGCCTTACTACTACCTTCGGCACAGGACGTAAGCGTTAACCTTGAAACCGAGCTAATACTGGCTAGTGCTTCACCGCGAAACCCTAAGCTACCCACCGCTTCTAAGTCGTCTAGAGTAGTAATTTTACTGGTGGCGTGTCGGCTCAACGCCAAGGCTAAGTCGTCTTTTTCTATGCCAAAACCATTATCACGTATACGCAAGAGCTTGACGCCGCCTTGCTCAACCTCAACATCAATTTGAGTTGCACCAGCATCCAATGCGTTTTCAACCAACTCTTTTAGAATATTCGCTGGTCTTTCTACAACCTCACCCGCGGCTATTTGGTTTGCCAGACGAGGAGATAATAAATTAATTTTTGCCATATTTAGCTCAAGACTTGGGGATCAATAAGCGCTGACCCACCCGTATAGTGTCCTTATTTAAGTTATTTAATCGGCGTAATTCTTGTATTGAAACCTTGTTTCTATCGGCGATCAACGACAGGTTGTCTCCGCGCTCAACCACATAAACTTCAGGTTTTCTCTTTTTCTTTTTTGATAACAAACTGCCATCAGGCGGATGTTCGCTGTAATACTCATGAATACCATCAAAAATAGCTTGCGCCATTTTACGCTGATAAGCAGTGCTCGATAACAAGCGTGCTTCTTGTGGATTGGAGATAAATCCTGTTTCAATCAATAAAGCCGAGGCGCTCGCACCTTTTAGTACAGCAAAACCTGCTTCTTCAACATTATGCTTGTGCAGCTTAGTGATTCTACCCATGCTACGTAACACTTTGCTGCCTAAGTCTTTACTTTCGCGCAGCTTATAAGTCATGCTCAGATCAAGCAGCACTTCTTTGACTTGTGCTTCCACGCTTCTTACATCGGCACCGCCAACTTTGTCTGACTGGTTTTCTTTGTCGGCGAGCCATTTGGCAGCTGTTGAACTGGCACCATGCTCTGATAATGCATAGACCGAAGCACCGCTAGCACTCGGATATTTAAAGGCGTCGGCATGAATAGAAATAAAGAGCTCTGCTTCCGCTGCTTCTGCGCGCCTCGCTCTGGCACCAAGTTTAAGAAAGCGATCATCTTCACGCGTCATTAATGGTGCATAGCCCGGTTCTGCAGCAAATAAGCGATGCAGTTCTTTAGCAATCGCCAAGACTACGTCTTTTTCGCGTATGCCTTTAGGGCCAATTGCACCTGGGTCATCACCACCATGGCCAGCATCAATCACAATCGTAATATCTTTAGCCTTAGAGGTATATTCTTCTGCTCGTTTAACGACTGGCTTAGCCGATAGCACAGCGCCACCAGAGCGACTATCTTTCTCAGCTTTTGAGTACAGATCAATCACTAGACGATGGCCATACCCTTGGTCGGGCGACAGCGTATAGGTTCTGTAGGTAACGGATTTATTAAGCTCAAGAACCACACGCACATCGTTTTGATTGCGCCTTGCGCTTCGAATAGAGTTCACTAGCCCAATAGGAAGACTAAGGCTATTAGCCCCGGGTTGCATCTTTGCACCTTCAAAATCCAAAACGACTCGTTCCGGATTCGACAAGTCAAACGCCTGATACTCGTGCGGTCGAGTTAAATCTAGCACCACCTTTGTGTGCGTTTTTTTATCTTCTATCCTGATGTTTTTAATGTCAGCAAATACGCTTTGGGCTAACAACAGGCTTAATAAAATAAAAATTCTCACTATCGCTGCCACGCCTTTGTTGTTTTTATTAGTGTGTCTTGCCACTGCTTGCCTTTTGTCGTGTGAGCCTGCCAATTCAGTGCACGCCCTTGCTGATCATCAGACAATTCAATGGTTAAATCTGGTTTTGGCAACACCCCAAAACCTTTGTCGGGCCACTCTATTAGACATAAGTTTTGCGGCTGTAAATACTCTCGTATGCCCATGTACTCTAATTCTTCTGGATCAGCCAAGCGGTATAAATCAAAGTGATACACTTTTACGTCTGCCAATGGGTACTCTTCGACAAGCGTATAGGTTGGGCTTTTAACTACCCCCTGATGCCCCAAAGCCTGAATTAAACCTCGACTAAAGGTGGTCTTACCAACACCCAGCGTCCCTTCTAAGAAAACTAAGCCGCCTTCTTTAAGAGCTTGTACAAAAACTTTGGCAACCGCTAAGGTGGCGGCTTCATCTGCTAAGAATAGAGTCATACGTTTATTAGCTTCTGTAAGTAAGTCATTAAATCTTGTGCAAGCATTCCGACTGCACCTTGGTGTTGCGCACATTCATCAGCGGCTTTGGCGTGCAAGCAAACGCCTAAGCAACTGGCATCCCAAGCACTTAGCCCTTGCGCCATTAGAGCGGCAATGACGCCAGTAAGCACATCACCCATTCCGCCACTGCTCATTCCCGAATTTCCTTCCGTGCAGACCGCGACACGTCCATTGGGGTTAGCAACAATACTGCCTTGGCCTTTTAACACCACCGTTGCCGAATATTGATTAGCAAGAGATGAGGCCGCACTAAAACGATCGGCTTGTATTTCTTCTATGCTCACCCCTAACAGTCGAGCTGCCTCACCCGGATGCGGAGTAAGTACCGCTAACCGCCCTTCAAATTGTGTTTGCCACTGTGGCTTCGCTAGAAGATTTAAAGCGTCAGCATCTAATACTATAGGCTTATTAGTTAGTAAGGCTTGCTGCATAAAAAGTTCAGCCCAGCCTTGTTGCCCTAAGCCAGGCCCTATAGCCAACACACTGGCTTGCTCAATAAGAGGTTGCAGCTCTAATCCAGAACCGACCGCTTTTGCCATAATATTAGGGCAGCGACTTAAGAGTGGGGTTAAGTGTTCAGGGTGGGTCGCACAGCTAACTAACCCTGCCCCCGTGCGTGCGGCGGCTTCAGCAGCAAGAATCACTGCGCCACCATATCCAGACTCACCACCAGCCACTAATACATGCCCAAACATTCCTTTATGACTATTTTTAGCTCGTGAAGGTAGCAACTCTTGCTGGGATAAATGCTGATAATAAATACGCTGCGCACTGGCAACAGCAAGCTCTTTCACGTTAGCGTTTGTTAAGGGTGCATAAAAAATCTGCCCAGTCATATCAGGACCATGAGCAGTGAATAAGCCTTGCTTTAGTGCAACAAAGGTAAGGGTAATATCCGCTTGAACAGCAGCCCCTAACACCGCACCTGTATCAGCATGCAAACCTGATGGAATATCTAATGAAAACACAGAGGCTGGGTGACTGTTGATACTGTGTATGGCTGCTTGATAGTGAGCATTAACTTCTCCTTGCAGTCCAATACCTAACAAGCCATCAACTATAAGGTCAGTATGTGCTTCAAGCGCACCCATAAAAGGTTGAGCTTGCACGCCCGCCTCAACAGCATAGGCCTGTGCCTGTTGACCCTCACTGGTGCGCAAGCCTTCTTTAGCAAGATCATATAACTGCACTTCAAGTCCGTGCTTTTTAGCCAGCGCTGCCACTAGCCAAGCGTCGCCACCGTTATTACCGGATCCTGCTAAGACACAAATGTGCTTGGCCTGCGGCCAATACTCGACAAGCAACCCGAAAGCAGCCTGAGCCGCACGTAGCATTAAATCAAATGCCGACACTGGCTCTGTGGCCATGATGGCTTGATCTATCTCGCGTACTTGTTCGGCCAGATAAAGATTATTAGGCAGCAATTGTAAAGAAGTGGTCGCCATTATTATTCCGCAATAAAGTGTTTGCGGTAGTGCTGCATTTCGGCGATGGATTCGCGTATATCGTCCAGCGCTTGGTGGCTATCTGCTTTTTTAAAGGACTCGACAACCTCTGGCTTCCAACGCTTGGCTAATTCTTTCAAGGTTGATACGTCTATATTGCGATAGTGCATAAAGGCTTCGAGTGCTGGCATATACTTCACTAAGAACCGGCGGTCTTGATGGATACTGTTGCCGCACAAGGGTGAGCTACCTGGCTGCACGCCATGCTCAACTAAGAAGTCGATGGTTAACTGCTCTGCTTGAGCGGCATCGACTGTGCTTTTACGAACTCGCTCAACCAAGCCAGATTCGCCGTGCGTACGGGTGTTCCACTCGTCCATTGCATCTAACAACAAATCAGGCTGATGCACGGCTAACACAGGCCCTTCCGCCACAACGTTTAAATTATCGTCGGTAATGATAGTAGCGATCTCTATAATGACATCACGCTCTGGCTCTAGACCCGTCATTTCCAAGTCCATCCATACTAAAAACTTATTTGTCGCCATATCAATATTCCTACTATATACACTTGAGTTTAAACGCATTTATTTAATTAATTTTATCAACTTGCACAAGCATCAGCCAAGGCAGACAATACAAGCATACTCACTACGTAATTTATCTATGAGCAAACGCAAATTAACAAGACGCCAAGCATGGCGTATTAATAAAATTCAGCAAGAAAAAATTGAGCGCGCTCAGAAAAAAGACAGCGCTATTAATGCTCAATTAAGCCCAAACGATCTGGGCGATGAAACCGAAGGTCGAATTGTAGCGCATTTCGGTGCTCAAGCCGAAGTAGAAAGCATACAAGAGCCCGATGTTCGCTATCGCTGCTTTTTACGTGCCAACCTTGGGGCTCTAGTTATTGGCGACCGAGTGATATTTCGTCCTGGCCCGACAGTCAAAGGCGCTAATCACGGCATCATTGAGGCGGTACTGCCACGCCAATCTGAATTAGCTCGCCCTAACGCCGCCAACGAAATTAAAGCTATAGCGGCAAACATCGATTTTATTGTGCTCGTCATTGCTCCTGAACCTGAAGCGCAGTCCAACTTAATTGACCGCTACTTAGTGGCCGCTGAAAACAGCGATATTGAAGCTGTTATCTTGCTTAATAAAACCGACTTACTAAACGCTGACAACACACCTTGGTTTGATGAGTTACTCGCCGGCTATGAAAAGCTAGGCTACAAAACATTAAGAGTGAGCAGCCAAGATGAAGACAGCCTGTCTGAACTCAAACAACTACTTAACCAACGCACCAGCGTTTTTGTAGGTCAATCAGGGGTAGGTAAGTCTTCACTTATCAGCACGCTGTTGCCAGACGAAGAGCTCAGAGTTGGGGCGCTATCAGAATCCAGCGGCTTAGGTCGTCACACAACAACAACCGCTCGTCTGTATCACTTTCCTTCGGGTGGCGACTTAATCGACTCTCCTGGAATTCGCGAATTCGGCTTATGGCACATGGAAGCCGATGACATTCTGAACGGATTCAGAGAACTACGTAATCTGGCTGGGCACTGCCGTTTTCGTAACTGCAGCCATGAGCACGAACCTGCCTCAAGCTGTGCGCTTCTAGCAGCGGTCGAACAAGGCGAAGTAGCACCGCATCGCCTACAAAGTTACCAACTAATTGTAAAAACCCTCTCTAACTTATAACCGCCAAACAACTTATCCCATCTCTTTGGCAAGCTATCGCCCTGATAGCTTGCTCGAATTGTCTAGAAAAATTGCGCCACCCTTCGTATTATTCTACAATCCTTAAAGACATCATAAGGATTTTGAAATATGGCACAGTGCGCAACATCTATAAGCGACACAACAGCATGAACACTCTGACTCTTCGGTTAGAGACTCAGTCGCTAGTCGACCATTTAAGCCAAGCGCTTCCCATGACTGGCTCTTTTTCTTTTGAGTCTTCTAAACCAGAAGAAAGCAAGGTGTCATTTTTTGACATACCCAACACAGCTGTGTCTGCTTGCTCAAATAAAAACTTGCATAGATTCCGCACATATAGCACAAACGAACTACACTTAGGATTAATAAACCCGAGCATTAAAAGCAGCTTAATAAACATAATTTTTTATATATTGTTCTGCATCTCGGGTTTTAGGGCTTTATTAGGTAAACTGATCGGTTCAAAGATAAAAGAACACGCTGATACACAGCTCAACATCGCTGCTTATCTAGCCACCTTTTATGTACCGTTAATTTTTATATTTAAGAAGAACCGTTTTGATTAAAAAGAATTTATTTATTGCCTTTCAGTACATTGTGCCGCAACACCTACTGTCTCGTATCGTTGGGAAGCTTGCTGCCAGTGAAGTTCGTTGGATAAAAAACTTATTTATTAATTCATTTATTAAAAAGTTTGATATCAACATGCAAGAGGCTAAGTTTAAACAAGCTGAAGACTTTGCTTCTTTTAACGAGTTTTTTACTCGTGAGCTTGAGAGTGGTGTGCGCACCTTTAATGACGACGAAGGTTCTATTATTTCACCAGCTGACGGAGCTATTTCTCAGCTAGGCGACATTAAAGACGGCAGAATTTTTCAGGCCAAAGGGCAAGATTACACTCTTTTAGAGTTACTTGGTGGTGACCAAGCGCTCAGCAAAGAATTCGAAGACGGTGTATTTAATACTATTTATTTATCGCCCAGAGATTACCACCGTGTGCATATGCCCACCGCTGGTAAGTTGCGCAAAATGATTTATGTACCGGGTGATCTATTCTCGGTTAACCAGACAACCGCTGAAAATGTTCCACGTTTATTCTCTCGTAACGAACGTTTAGTGGCTATATTTGATACAGAACAAGGTCCAATGGCCATGGTACTCGTAGGTGCCATGATTGTTGCGGCGATAGAAACCGTTTGGGCGGGGCGCATTACTCCACCCACTCGTGAGCGTAAAGTGACTGAATACACAAACCCCGCCCCTGTAGAGTTACAAAAGGGCGAGGAAATGGGTCGTTTTTTGCTTGGCTCCACAGTAGTGCTGTGCTTTGCAAAAGATCAAATAAATTGGCTTGAGAAGCTGTCGGCTGAATCTCCACTAAAAGTAGGCGAGATCATAGGAAATAAAACTTAATTCACGACAGTTTTTAATAAAGTGAAGGTGCACATGTCAGAAGAAAAATTACCAATAAAATTGCATATACCTGAACAAACATTAAGCTCCCTTACTTTCTGCAGTGGAAGCATTAGGGATATACGCAAGTGGGCAAAGGATTTGCCCATGGCTAATACTGGTGCCGCTGCAAAACTGTTATATCTATCTGTACGCGAGTTAAATCAGTGGCAAACCGACCCACAAACTCGCTACGAAGCGTTAGAAATTATCCGCCCATATATTTATACAATTTGCGGATTGCTAAATAAGCATTTTTTGCAATCTTCCGTTGTTTTGGACACTAAGCAATTACAAGTAGCGCAGTTAGCACAAGCACTGCAAGGGCACTTAGCTACGGGCTATAAAGTTATTATTGCGAAACTTATAAGCCAGCCTAAATTACTTCAAGTATCGGCCAACGCCAAAACACTGACGTTAGCTATTCACAGGGCAATTAGCGATACAGGGCAAACTATCCTGCGTTCGTATCAACTCTATAGCCAACCACCAGCGCATTCTTGGTTAGAAATCAACCAACTTTATTTGTACGCTGAAGCCAACCAGTTGCTTGAGTTTACCGTTGAAGATAAACGTAATCGTTACATCTCTTCAAGCACTATTCACGATGCCTTTGTACGAATTCATTTATTAGGTGCTGCTAAGCCAAACAACTTACGTCAGCAAGATTTAGCTACGCTGTACAGCGCCTGTGAACTATGGACCAATTACTGCCCTATTACTCCAGCAGAAGACGAAAGCGCACTGTTTATTTTTCACTTATTACGTGACCGTCCGGCTATCTATCGTCAAACACTGGAAGACAACGTACGTCCATTATTCAGAGGCTTAAAAACCAAGCCATTAGTCGACTCGTTAAAACTGTGGGCTAAAAACCCCAGTTTAGAAAAAAACATTACTGTTCCTAAACAGCTTAGCGACAACCTACTGTCGCATGTCATTCAAGCTTGGGGAATTCATTGGCAACGCTCTTTCCGCCGCGCCCCAACAGAAGGTCGCAGCCTAAAGGTTTGCCTAGGCTTATCTGCGGTTCATTATTACAGTGCTGAACAAACTGAATTTGAAAAGCACATGCACTCTATTAGGCCTGACGCCTTGGCGGAAAGCACACAGAAAAAGACCGTTCCTTTCTCGGCCGAAGAAGACGTGTGGGCCAATGCCTTTGACGCGGAAGGCGGCGGTGGCTTTTCGGGCGATGCTATCGATTTTGATAGCACGGGCTTCTTAAATCGTTACAAAGAGGAAGAAGACACCGATCAACCGGCCAAATATCCTGCATATACCGTCAATATGATTAATGCCAGCCCAGGTGGATACTCATTAGGTTGGTCAGGCCCTGTGCCTAGCAGTGTACAGGCCGGTGAAATTATTGGCGTGCAAGAAGAAGGGGTAAAACATTGGGCCATTGGTGTGATCCGTTGGATACGTCAGTCTTCTAATAGCCAAGAACCACAGATCGGCATTGAACTACTCGCGCCTAAAGCAGAGGTTGGCGCTGCTCGACTAATTCAAAAAACAGGCAATTCTTACCCTTATATGCGAGCGTTATTGCTACCCTCTATTAAGGCCATTGCCCAACCGGCAACCTTGCTATTACCCCATCTACCGTTTCGTACTGGGCACAAGGTTGAACTGCTGTTTGTGAACGAGCATGGGCGTTTCCAGTTGGTTAAGCGCCTAACATCTACCAATAGCTTTACCCAGTTCCAATATCGTTCTACTACCCCTGTTCGTGAAGTACCTCAAACACCGAACATGGTAGATTCGATAGAAGATGACTTCGACAATATCTGGAATAAACTTTAGTATTGTCGATTTTATCTATGAGCGCTAACTCTTTATTGGAATTAGCGCTCGGTTTGTCACTAAGCTAAATAGTCTTGAGGTCATTATGTCGAGGGAAACCCTCCATCTTTTACTGTTAACGCACGATCAGAACGAAGCTGAAAATATTATCAGTTTGCTGCGCAATTCTGGTAAAGCCACTCGTGCACACTTTGTTGAGTCTATCGAAGATTTTACTCAGCAACTCCAAGAGAAGGTGTGGGACCTAGTTATTACCTATCCACAAGTAGGCGATATTAAACTACAAGATTTAGTTGCCCAGATTAACCGTCTAAATAAAGACCTACCCGTTGTTGTTATTACCGATGACTTTACCCCTGAAGCAATCGCTGCAGGTCTTCGTCAAGGCGCTAGCACTGTTCTGCCAAACGATGCAGACAATCTACTGGTACTTATTATTAAACGCGAAGTAGAGCATTTATTTATACGTCGCGACTTACGCAACACCGAAATCCGTTGTAGAGAAACTCAAAAGCGCTGCGAAGATCTTCTAGAAAGCTCAAGAGATGCCATTGCCTATATTCACGATGGCATGCATGTATTTGCTAACCAAGCTTACCTAAATTTATTTGGCTATAAAAACGCTGACGATCTCGCCGGTATGCCCATTATGGATATGATTGAAAAGACCGAGCAGCAAAAATTTAAAGATGTACTCAAAGAACTTCAAAAACACGTTAGTGGCTCTTTAAAGCTAAACAGTAAGGGCATTGATGGTGAGGGCAAGGTCTTTGATATGGCTATGTCATTTTCACCCGCAGTTTACTCAGAAGAAGAATGCACCCAAGTCAACATTACCTTAGACAACGCAAGCAATGAACTGCATGACAAGATTAAAGAAATCAGCCGCAAAGACTTACTAACAGGCTTATTTAATAAACCTCACTTTATGTCTAAGCTTGATGAAGCCGCCACTACCGCTGTACGCAAAGGCATTACAGGCTGCATGCTTTACATCAACATTGACCACTTTAGGCGGCTGACCAGACAGTACGGCATTAACCACTCTGACACCATCCTGACGGAAGTGGCCGAAAACTTAAAATCAATGGCTAATGAAGATGACGTATTAGCCCGTGTTGGGGAAGATGTTTTCTGCCTGTTACGCTGCAACCTAGACACTGAAGAAGCGCTACAGTTGGCTGAACAAGTGCGTAATGGCATAGAGCAACAACTTATTGCTGTTGGTAATCAAACCGCTACTTTAACCGTTAGTATTGGTGTTGCTATTATTTCTGAAACCAGTTCACGCTCAGATGAAATCATACAAAACGCTCATACAGCCTCCATTGAAGCGCAGAAATCAAACGATAAAAAAGGTAACGCTGTTCATTTATTCATTCCTCAAAGCCCTCTTAGCTCTGAAGAAAAGAATATTGATCAAGACTTAGTTACCGCACTTAAAAACAATCATCTGCATTTAATGTTCCAACCCCTATTAAATATTAAAGAGGAAAGCGGTGAGCACTACGAAGTCCATTTACGTTTGGATACTCCTGATGGCCAAACGCTTTCTAGCGGTGATTTATTCAGTAGCCAAGCTATTAGCGATGCCACTAAACGAAAAGTAGACCGTGGCGTCATAGTACAATCTATTAAGTTACTTAACGCACATCGTGCAAAAGGTCACAACACTAAATTATTCTTGAATGTTTCGATCGCCTCATTAACCGACGAAACCTTTGCTAACTGGTTAAGCAAAGGCTTAAACGCTTCGAATACGCCGAAAGGTTCTATTATTATTCAGTTTTACGAAGACGATGCCATTCGCACATTAAAGCAGTGCCAAAATTTCACCCACGCACTGCTAGAAAAAGGCATTCCAACCTCTATTAATCGTTTTGGTTGCGCTCTTAATCCGATGCAGAACCTTAAACGCCTAGCAGTTGATTATGTAAAACTGGATAGTTCCTTTACTGAAGAACTTAATGAAGAAGAATCCTTTACACACTTACAGAAAACATTAGATACCCTTAAAGAAGAAGAAAAACTAACGATAATTCCATTAGTTGAAGACGCTGCAACCATGGCAATGCTCTGGCAAACAAGCGTAGACTTCTTACAGGGTAATGCTATTCAGGCGCCACAAAACAATATGTCCTTCAACTTCGAAGACTTCTAACTGAGGCGCACACACAAAAAAGCCAGCAATATATGCTGGCTTTTTTATTACTCTTCGATATCTCTGTCTCGGTAACCGAGTAAATACAAGATACCATCTAAGCCGAGTGTACTAATGGCATTCTTGGCGTTTTCACGCACTACCGGCTTAGCACGGAAGGCGATACCTAAACCAGCAATACTGAGCATAGGTAAGTCGTTTGCGCCATCGCCGACGGCAATGGTTTGTTCAAGTTTGATGCCTTCTTTTTCAGCTAATTCTTTAAGCAAATCGGCTTTACGACGGCCATCCACTACTTGTCCGGTTACGCGACCAGTTACTTTGCCATCTTCTATTTCTAGGTTATTGGCAAAGACATAATCAATACCTAGCTTTTCTTGTAGATAATGTCCGAAGTAGTTGAACCCACCCGAAAGAATAGCGGTTTTATAGCCTAAGCGGCGCAGGTTACGAATTAAGCGTTCGGCACCTTCTGTTACCGGTAAGCGCTCGGCAATGCCTTGTAACACATCGGACGACAGCCCTTTAAGTAAGGCTACGCGCTCTTCAAAACTTTGAATGAAGTCAATTTCACCCTGCATGGCACGTTCAGTAATCGCTGCCACTTGCTCACCCACACCGGCGGCGGCAGCTAATTCATCAATTACCTCAGCTTCAATAAGAGTAGAGTCCATATCGAAACAAACTAAACGGCGTGTGCGACGGAAAACATCATCTTTTTGGAAAGCGATATCTACGCCTAAGTCGTTTGCAGCCTCTAGAAACTGTGCACGCATTAACGCGTGATCGGTTTCTCCACGCACAGAGATTTCAACACA
>Ga0209075_1001660_pt1 | contig 20790 bp, 22 predicted proteins | sample Stecom2011_FD_187523 | JGI IMG/M metagenome (GOLD analysis project Ga0209075, IMG submission 187523) | Agricultural soil microbial communities from Utah to study Nitrogen management - Steer compost 2011 (SPAdes) (version 2) | ecosystem: Environmental > Terrestrial > Soil > Agricultural land...
ACAATTGGTTCTTACAATGTTGGTGTTTCAGCGGGAATTGTTCTCTACGAAAAAATGAGACAAATGATTACTGAATAATCTCATTAAATCCCGATAATTTTATTTGGAATTTCCGTCAGGTTCTCAATCCTATTTACCGTCCTGTTTTTTATGTATTTTCGGTTTGGGTCAAATAAAACCCCAGGAATCCCCACATTTTCCGCTCCTATGATGTCTGCATTAAAGTCATCTCCTATCATAACGGATTGATTCGCTTTTGCTTGCGCTCGACTCATCGCTTCATAAAAAACAGAGGGATGCGGTTTGCTTTTTCCTACTTCCTCACTGCACAAAACGCTTTCAAAAAATTCATCTAATCCACTTTGTTCTAATTTTGTATGCTGAACTTCCTTAAAGCCATTGGTTATGATGTGTAAACGATAGTTTTTCTCTTTTAAATCCAACAACACCTCTTTCGTGGAAGGAAACAAATGGGTTTGATACGGAGAAATGGCAATGTACTTGGCATTCATGTCCGCTCCCATTGTTTTGTTATTAACGCCAAAAAACGCTAACGTATCCCGAAATCTTCCCGCTCTTAATTCCGCTTGAGATATTTTCCCTTCTCCGTATGCTTTCCAAAAACGAGCATTTACTCTTTTGTACTCGCCGTGAAATTTTTTAAAACTGGGAATGGATTCACCCAATTGAAATTCCTCAAAAAGAATACGTAACGCCACTTCCGAGTTTTTTTCAAAATCCCATAGCGTTCGGTCTAAATCAAAGAATACATCGTTTATTTTATTCATAATTAAAAAAATAAATCACAAAAATAAACATTCTTTTTTCGATTAAAATGATTCTTTTTATTTTTGCGACAATGATTAAAGCACTATCTCTAGTGTGTTTGCTACACAAATAGATTAATATAATTTGCCTGCGTAGTTCAATGGATAGAACAAAAGTTTCCTAAACTTTAGATGCAAGTTCGATTCTTGCCGTGGGTACATTTATTTACTCTCTGACTAAAAGCTTAGGCTCTAAAAAGTCAAGCATGGCGTAGCGCACTCCTTCTCGACCAAAACCAGAATCTTTAATTCCTCCATACGGCATATCATCCACTCTGAAGGTTGTGCTTTTATTATGAATTAAACTGCCTACATTTAGTTCCTCAAAAACTTTATTTCGCACCTGAATACTGTCCGTAAAAATTGAAGCTTGAAGTCCCCACCGTGAATCATTTACAGCTTCAATAGCTTCTTGGATTTCGTTAAACCTTTCTATAATTACAACAGGTCCAAACACCTCTTCCTCTCTTACTTTTTGACCTTTCGCCACATTTGTTAAGACAGTTGGAAAGTAAAGCGTTCCTTTTCTTTTACCGCCTATCAAGCATTGTGCACCTGAAGTCAAGGCTTCATTCACCCACTCTTCTATTCGAATTGCATTGGCCTCGTCAATCATGACGCTAAAATCTGTATCTTTTTCCATGGGATCTCCAATTTTCAAGCGCTTCACTTTATCTAAAAAAGCCTTTACAAATTCGTCATAAAGAGCATCATGCACATAAATTCTTTGGGTGTGAATACACACTTGCCCAGCATAAGCAAAACCTCCAACTATTAATTCGTCCACCGATTTTTCTAGTTCAGCATCTTCAGCAACAATAGCTGCAGCGTTTCCGCCTAACTCTAGTACTACATGCTTTTTACCTGCTTTTTCCTTCATTTTCCATCCCACTTCAGGAGAACCTGTAAAAGAAAGTATATCAATCCTTGGATGAGCAATCAATTCATCCCCCACTTCTCTTGAGCAATGAAGAATTTCCACAGCTCCCTTAGGTAATTTTGTCTCCTGTATTATTTCATTCAACAATTCAATCGTTAAAGGCGTTTTACTTGATGGTTTTAACAAAATCGGACATCCGGCAGCAATTGCAGGAGCAATTTTATGTACCGCTAAATTAATGGGAAAATTAAATGGTGAAATTCCAAAAACTACTCCACGAGGGAAGTAGACATATTCTCCTTTTAGATTTCGCCCTGGAGCAGAGCCATCAATATCAAAAAGCTCATGAGGAAGTCGCTTACATTCTTCAGCAGCCACCTTAAATGTTTGAATAGCTCTTTCTACCTCTCCTTTTGCATATCGAAAAGGCTTTCCACTCTCCTGAATGATTATTTCAACAAATTCATCAAAACGGCGATAAATTCCAGCTATAATATCATTTAATATCTCTGCTTTTTCAGCAGAAGATAGTTTCTTCATTGCCGACTTAACTGCAATGGCATTATCCAACTTCTTTAAAGCCTCTTCACGAGACGACAAAGCTATAGATTGAATTACTTTTTGATTGTATGGATTAATTATTTTCATGAATAAATTAGTAATATTTTACTACGCACTCAGTTTTCGCAGATAGAAACAGCTTTCTGTATATCCAATCACAAATCACTTTTTTTAGAGTGCGGTATTATCCCACAGATCTCTCTGACACACCTGTTAGACGAGCAGAATACTGGCTGTTAGCCAACTTGCTTACAATCAGAATCATATCTTCCACAGATGTTAAATTGTTGTCAAAATGCACTTTAATTTCATTCACCGGATTTTCTTCATTAAAAAAGATTTCAACATTTGAGACACCTCCAGTTTCATATAAGCCTTTTCTTATGATTGATCCGCATCCTTTTTGACACATCATTCCTTCCACTTCAAAAGTAGCGATATGAGTCGGAGCCACCTGTGTCTCATCAATCATGGATTCTTCTACAATCACTTCAGTTTCCTGTGAAACAGCATCTTCGTGACTACAAGCTATAAAAAGTGTAGAAACACACACTAAAAAAAATATTGTTCTCATGGGATTCAATTGTTTGCTTCAAAAATAACAAAGAAAACTTAGAAAACACTTTAATTTAAGGATGAAAATAATAGGACTATTTTTTATTTGAGAAGATTGCTTTTCTTATTCTGGATATAAAAAAATAAAAAGTGCAAAAAATTTTATTCATATTTCTAATTTTCATTCATAATAACAGAGTAAATGGATGTATAACTTCATTTCAATCAACACGATAAGATATCTCAAAGTATTAAAATGAAAACTATAACAAAAGACTCAAATAATTTAGTCACTAAACTTCACTAGCATTAATTAAAATATGTACATTTGCAAAAGCCTTTTTTAAATAAAAAGAAGAAGTAACGTAGATAAAATATTATTGTATGCGTAAACAATTTGTAATCATTTCGAGTCTTTGTTTAATTATATCACTGGCTCTGTCTTTGTACCTTAGTGATAATTGGTTTGTTCTTTTTGTAATTTTCTTGGTTTTAACCATCATCGGTTATCAAGATATGTATCAAAAACGTCACACCATTAGGAGGGTGTTTCCTTTAGTGGGTAGACTGCGATATGTATTTGAAGACCTACGTCCAAAAATGTATCAATACTTTATAGAGTCCGATACAGATGGAAAGCCAATTCACCGTGTAGATAGATCCACCATTTATCAGCGAGCGAAGAAAGAGCTTCAAACTATTCCTTTTGGTACTCAACTAGATGTATATGCAGAAGGATACGAATGGATTTGTCACTCTGTTTCACCCAAAGCATTTGATTCTTTAAATCAAGATCCACGTGTTTTGATTGGTAACAAAGATTGTAAACAGCCTTATTCAGCAAGTATTTTCAATATTTCTGCGATGAGTTTTGGAGCTTTAAGTTCTGAAGCTGTAGAAGCTTTTAATGGAGGGGCTAAAATTGGTGGTTTTGCCCACAATACTGGAGAAGGAGGAATTAGTCCTTACCATTTAAAACATGGTGGAGATTTAATTTGGCAAGTCGGTACAGCATATTTTGGTTGTCGTGACGAAGAAGGAAAGTTTTCTCCTGAACTATTTGCGGAAAAAGCCCAACTTCCTAATGTCAAAATGATTGAATTAAAAATTTCTCAAGGAGCAAAGCCTGGGCATGGAGGTATACTTCCAGCATCTAAAAACACTGAAGAAATTGCTTCAATCCGTAACGTAAAGCCACATACACAAATTGCTTCACCGCCTTATCATACTGCTTTTCAAAATCCACTTGAGATGATTCAATTCATTCAAAAAATGAGAGAATTATCGGGTGGAAAGCCAGTAGGATTTAAAATTTGTATTGGTCACAAGGCAGAGTTCATTTCAATCTGTAGGGCTATGGTTGAGCTTGATATTTATCCAGACTTTATTTCTATAGATGGTGGTGAAGGAGGAACAGGTGCTGCTCCACCAGAGTTCACTAATTACCTTGGTGCACCTATGATTGATAGTATTGCATTTGCTGAAAACATTCTTAGAGGACTGAAAATTAGACACCACATCAAAATTATAGCTTCTGGTAAAATTACCTCAGCTTTCCATATTGCTAGAGCAATCGCTTTAGGGGCTGACGTATGCTATTCTGCGCGTGGAATGATGATGGCTATTGGATGTATTCAATCCTTATTATGTAACACAAACAAATGTCCAACTGGGATTACAACTCAAGACCCTAATTTAACAAAAGGGATTGACATCACTGACAAAAAAATACGTTGTGCGAACTACCATGCGGGAACAATAAATGCATTTGTAGAATTGCTTGGAGCAACAGGTTTAGATGAAGTAAAAAACCTTACTCGATCACACATTTACAGAAGAGTTTCATTAAACCAAATGTTAACATACGAAGAGATTTTCCCTTCTGTTAAAGAAGGAACAATGCTGGATGGAAATATTCCTGAAAAATACAAATGGGACTTTGCTCATTCAGACATGTATAAATGGGGAATTTCTCTTGAAGGTGACTCTCAATAAATGAGTAAATAAATATGACTAAAAAGAGGACTTAAGAAAAAAGTCCTCTTTTTTTATACTTCCCTAGACCTTGAAAGATCTAAGCCTTCTATTTCTTCAAAAAAAAGCATTCCATAAACTTATCTCCTAATGGTTTGTTTTACTAATTCATTAATAAATTCGTTAAAAAGATATATGAAAATAAAAGAGCGTTTATGGAATAAAGATTTTATTGGCATTAGCATTGCCAACTTTTTTATTGCATGTTCATTTTTCTTGCTCATGCCAACTATTCCCATCTATTTATCAGAAGAGTTAAATGTACCGCATTCTATGATTGGGATAGCACTATCTTCTTACGCTCTTGCTTTATTAATCATTCGTCCTTTTAGTGGATACTGGGTTGATGTTTTTTCGCGTAAGCCACTGCTAATGACTGGTCTCATCCTGTTTGTACTGACCTATTTGGGATATTACTTTGCAGCTACAGTTCTATTCTTTATCATTCTTCGTTTTGTACATGGTTTATTCTGGGGACTTGCCTCGGTTTCATTAAATACCATTGCCATTGACATTATACCTTCTTCGAGAAGGGCTGAAGGAATCGGATATTTTGGTGTAAACATGAACATTGCTATGGCTTTAGCGCCATTTATAGCAGTATTAATCTATGATAATTACGGCTTTGACATGCTCATTACTTGCGCATTTATTATGGGTGGATTGGCCATTTTTATTGCCAGTCAAGTAAAAGTGCCTCGCCGAGAAAAATTAGATAGAACACCTCCTTTATCCTTCGACAGGTTCATTTTAATCAAAGCGATTCCAATATTTTTCAATCAGTTATTCTTGGCTTTTGGATGGGGAACACTTTCTGCTTATGCCGTATTATATGGTAAATCAATAGATATTGCAAACGCTGGTGTTTTCTTCCTTTTTTTGGCTTCTGGACTGGTGCTTTCTAGGATTACATCAGGAAGGCTTGTTGATAAAGGACATCTCCACAAAGTGATGGTATCAGCAATTTTTCTGCTCATATTAGGCTTTGTATCTTTTGCTTTATTCCAAAATCTGATTAGTTATAGTGTTTCTGCTTTTATTATGGGAATTGGATACGGAACATTATTTCCTGCCCTACAAACCATTTACATTAATATTGCTCCAGCATCACAACGAGGGACAGCTAACTCCACTTATTTAACAGGGTTTGATTTAGGAATTGGAATTGGGATGCTCGTGGGGGCGTACATCGAAGAAAAATCAGGATTTACAAATATGTATCTCACCACAGCTGTATTAGGAGTGATTGCCATGTTAATCTATTGGTTTCACTCACGAAAAGTATATGAGAGAAATAAACAAAAAACGATATAACTCATTAAAAAAGGGGATACAGTTCATGCATCCCCTCAATTCATATTCTAATATTGCCTGATGTGATTCTATTCTCTCACCACCTTTTTCATTATTATTCCCTTCTCCGTTCTCACAGCAACTTGATAAACACCAGAAGCTAAAGAAGAGAAATCTAAATCAACGCTTTGCACATCCTTTTCATTGTAATGTGCTACACTTTTACCTGTAATGTCATATACCACGGCTTCTACACTTTGATACACAGAATGCAAGTCTAAGGTTATATAATCATTAGTAGGGTTAGGGTACAATTGAATTGCATCCATTGACAATTCTTCAATTCCAGAAGAGCTGCCATTTTCTAAATCAATAATAAAATAATCTAAATTATTATCATTATCTGCATCATTAGGGTCTGTTGGGATAACGCTATTCGGATTTTCACCAACTCCCAAACACCATAAAGCCACTATATCTCCATTTCCATAGGTAGAAGTACTAATAGAAGCATTTGAAATTACAGTTCCAAGATTAGCAGATGAAATAGATTGTCCCGGCATAAAGTCAGTATTTAAAACTACACCATCAACATTATTTAATGTATTCGTATTTATAGAGTACAAATTTTCTTGTTGTGTAGCATTATTTACATGCAAAAAGCCAAACCAAAGTGTGCTACCAGCAGGCACTTTACTTGGACCATTGTTTCTTAAAGTGAAAGAAACCTGTTGAGAAGCTGTTGGTGCTTGTAAAGATGTCGAAGCTGGATTATTTAGTAGTACTTCTAAATCATAAGAATTCGGGTCGGGATTTGGGTTTGAATCACCAGCAATTACAATTCGATAATCTTCAACTTCTCCCCATTCTGAATCTTGGCAAGGTGAGATACTTCCAGAACCAGTTTGGTCATAATTAATTCGAACCCTCATCACATACGTACCTGGAGCAATCGCAGCTGGAACATGAAGGTTATGTGTTGCTGGAGAACTTTGAGTCAAAGCATGCGTAACTATTGTTTCATTCGCATCTACAAAAGTTCCATTTCCATTCCAGTCCACCCAAACTCCAATAACATCTCCTGGGTAATACGCTCCAGAACCGTATCCTACAACACCGGGTACAACACCAACTTGATAGGTGTTTCCTGGAGTCAATGTTGTTGAAATGTTCGAATAATCTGTGTATAAATCACAGTTCGAAGAATTATTTATTGTACTTAACGTCACATTTGCTATGTATTCATCACACTGACTGATTGTTGGAGTACACGCTCCTGTACCTGGATCTGGGTCTGGGTCTGGATTTCCTCCTCCGCCATTGCATGGATCAGACGAACCATCTAGCACCATTACACCAGTATTACCAGGATCCAACCAAGGTTTTAGACGCATTGCGTTGGTAGTTCCTGCACTTGTCCAGCTATACGATAACTTCCCGTACAAATCATACCCATTTGTTTGAGCACAATAAGACGTTCCTCCTGAAAGTTTTCCCACAATACGAGAATTTCCGTTGTTGTAGGTAAAAATAGGCGAACCAGAGGAACCACCTTCCGTTACACCATGTCCATTCGCTGTTTGTGACCAATAAACACGCCAGTGTGTGTTTGGAGTAGATCCCGAGTAATTGGCTGAAGTCAACGGTTGTGTAAAGGTAGATATTTTCTTAATATCTCCTGAAGGATGGTGAATACTCACCCCTGAAGGAGCAGCTGTATTGTTTGCGTCCCAACCGTTCCAATAAGCGTTAAAAGATTTTAATTTAGTAATTGTATTCGTTTCATTATTTTCGTTAAGTTTCAGCAAGGCAAAGTCTGATTTTGTAATATTATTTCCGTTTACATCTTCAGAGCCGGCCAACTTAACAGCCCCCGTGATGTATTGATTTTTCTCAACTTGATTATTGGAAGGAGTACCACAAGCAGGTGCTTCAAAATTAAAATAAAAACGCCAATTGTTAAAATTCGAAGCCCCCACAATACAGTGCATCGCTGTTAAAAAATAAGGCTTACAATCTTGTGCTGTATTGTTTATTAACGACCCTGTACAAAGCCCATAGCTATACCCCGAAATAGCAACAATTCTCGCAACACCTCTTTTTTCATCTTGCCATTGAGCTCCCTCAGAACAGTTAACATTCACTTGGCAGGCATCTGAAGAATTTCCGTAAGGGTCCCCATAAACTTTTTCAGTATAGCCCAATCCGCCATACGAGCGATAAATATACATCAACATATTCATTTCTAGTTCAGACGCCTTTGTTCCTGCTGGTTCTATCAATTCAAGTAAAGCAATGTCTCCTTCACATAAAGCCAAATTCTGTTCTCCGCTTTCCAATACGTCATCTTTTGTATAAGTACGGTGAACTTTCCTACCTTGTCTGTCATATACATCAATTGTTGTATTTCCATAAAGGTAAAACTTAGAGAAAATAAAAGTTTGTGCCAAAGCTCCTGGCTGATGAATTTTAAGTCTCCAAACACGATCTCCATTCTCTTTAACTTCCCATACCCCACTATTTTCTAAGGTGATATTTACATCTTTCCCTTCACCAAATCGATAAAAATATCCATTTTTATCGCGTTGTTCATCTTCTTTTAGAAGTGCTTCAACATTAGGTGCTGAAAAATTCAACTGTGGAATTTCACTATCTTTCACGTGTTGCGATAGCCCTTTTTCTTTGGTTAGTTCGGTTAAAGGTTGGTGAATTATCTCTCCTGTTACATTTTTGTCTTGTCCTATTACTAAGGAAGAAAAAACGAACAGAATCCAGATAAAAGTTGCGTGTTTCAGACTCTTTTTCATGATTAATAATATTTTTAGTTTTATAGTTTGTTAACAAATTTAAAGAAATCTTCGAAACATAAATCAGATGTTCAATATAATATTGAAGAAAGGTAAAATTCTTATTGTAAACACCTCATTTGATGCTAATTTCACAAAAACAATATATTTTTCTTTTATTTAGAAAATTATTGATTATATTTGCAGTCTTATTTTTAGAATTATTAATTAATAACAAATTTAGCTATGTACGCAATTGTAGAGATAGCAGGGCAACAATTCAAAGTTGAAAAAGACCAACGTTTGTTTGTTCACCGTTTGGATGCAAAAGAAGGAGATAAAATCGACTTCGACAAAGTATTATTAACGGATAACAAAGGAAAAGTTAATGTTGGCGCCCCAGCTATAGATGGTGCTAAAGTTTCTGCCAAAGTAGAACGTCACCTGAAAGGAAATAAAGTAATTGTCTTCAAAAAGAAAAGAAGAAAAGGTTACCAAAAACAAAATGGACACCGCCAATACTTAACAGAGTTGGTAATTACAGATATTAAAGCATAAACCAAAGATTAAAGACATCGTTCTCTAATCTTAAAAAATTTAATAAAATGGCACATAAAAAAGGAGTAGGAAGTTCGAAAAACGGTCGTGAATCGGAAAGTAAACGCCTTGGTGTAAAGATATATGGTGGACAAGCTGCAATAGCAGGAAACATTATTGTTCGTCAAAGAGGTACAAAACACCATCCTGGTAACAATGTAGGGATTGGAAAAGACCATACTTTATACGCATTAAAAACAGGTGTTGTTGAATTCAGAAAAAAGAAAAACAACCGTTCTTATGTATCAGTAGTTCCTTTCGAAGAGCAAGCTGAAGCATAAAATCATAAAAAAATTTAATATAAAATGCTATCAATATTTTTATTGGTAGCATTTTTTTATATTTGTAGTATGCAGCATTTAACTAAAATATTCATTTTCTCCTTTTTAGCGATTGCTATTGTTTCGTGCAACGTTGAGGATTTAGAAAAGTATAACGAAGACTTTAAAGGTCAATGGAGAACTGACATTTATTATTCTCCAAGCAAAGGTGATTCCATCAGAAACTATCTTACCATAGATGGAAAAGACAGCGGACTTGGAATAGCTTGTGAGAAAGACGATCCATTCGTTCATTGCTTGTCTTTTCAAACTGGAAAAGCAAAGTACAACAAAGCAAGTAGAGGATTGCAAATCGGAAACTCAGTTCAACATGTTCCGTACGTAGACAAAGAACCATTTATTAATAATGATGGAAAGTGGGAAATCGTTCTAGATAACGTAAGCTATTATAAATATTAATAATTACTCGTGGTGATAGGGCTCGTTATTGAGAATACTTAAGCCACGATAGAACTGTTCTAGAAAAAACAACCTGACCATTTGATGAGAGAATGTCATCTTACTTAATGCCAACTTACCATTCGCACGTTGATACACTGAATCTGCAAAACCATAAGCACCGCCAATGACAAAAACAAGACCTTGGTTGCCAGCATTAAATTGTGACTGAATATAATTTGCGAACTGTAATGAGGTATACTCTTTACCTCTTTCATCGAGTAATACAACAAAATCGGATGGTTTTATTTTTCCTAAAATCAACGTAGATTCGATGCTTTTAATCTCCTCTTTTGACCTGTTTTTTACATTTTTAATATCTGGAATTTTTATACTTTCGAAAGGTATGTAACGACTTATCCGTTTTTCGTATTCTTTTTCTCCTTCTTGAAGATAACTTGCTTTAGTTTTTCCGACGTATATGAGTTTTGTTTTCATTAATCAGCAACGGCAACGATTGTTAACGATTCAATAAGGTAGTTTGAGTTAATTTCTTTGAATTTTATAGTGATCCGATATTTTTTTCTAGATTGGTAGGAAGCAATTACAAAATCTGTAGCACTATCAAAGTTGCCTTTAAATTCATATTTAAAATTTTTCGGGGGATTACTTCTAAAAAAGTTATTTAATACTTGAGTGCCTTGGGGCTTGCTGTAAATTCCTTCTGTTCCTTCAATGGAAATAATCATTTTTGGAGTTCCTAAAGCGATTATCCTTGACGCATCACCTCTTGAAAAAGCATCTTCCACTTGCTTAAAAGGAATTGAAAGCAAGACGTTAAAAACAATAAATAAACTTAGAATAGACGTAATAAAATAATTCATAATAAAATTCAATTCCTAAACACACCTACAAGATTTATGCCTATTTTAAAAAATATTAACTTTTATTTAAAAATCCCACCTCAAACAGTTCTTAACGCTCATGCTTATTAAAAATCGTGAGTTATGACATTTTTAAAAAGCCTACTTCTTTTTCTGTCAATAATCGATATTTTCCTCTAGGAAGATCAATTTTTGTTAGTCCAGCGAATTCTACTCGATCTAACTTCACAATTTTATAACCAAGCTTCCCGACCATCAACTTCACGATATTGCTTTTGTGAGAATAAACCCTAACTCCAATTTCATCACGTCCTCTCCCATTCACAAAACTAGCCTCTTCAGCACTAAACATTTTATCATCTACATACATTCCCTTGGTAAGCTTTTCCAAATCCTCTGGTGTCATTTCTTTGTCTAAATGCACATGAAACAATTGAGATACTCTGAATTTGGGATGTGTCAACTTAATGTCCATATCTGTATCATTCGTATACAAGATTAAGCCACAAGCCGATCTATCTAACTTCCCAACAGGAAAAACCTGTTCTTTACAAGCATTTTTTATCAACTGATATACAGTTTTTTTAGTAGGGTCTTGGTCAAACTTAATTGAGAAATCTACTGGTTTATTCACCAACACATATCTCTTTTTCTCACTTTTGACAACTTCTCCGTCAAACCTTACTTGATCTGTAGGCTTTACTTTATAGCCCATTTCAGTAATCACTTCTCCATTTACAGTTACCACTCCTGAGGCAATTAAAGTATCTGCTTCTCTTCTTGAGCAATATCCTGCATTTGCAATGTACTTATTCAATCGAATCGTGCCATCAAACTTAGGCAACGCCTCTCTTTGGACACTGTTTTTATTTTTAGAATACCCAGCCTTAGCTCCAGAAAGATATTTCTGTGGCGTACCACCTGCGTACTTCTTTCCTCCTCCTCTTCTGTTCTCTTTCTTCTTAGGATTTCCTTCACTACCTTTACTCATGCTATTCTAATTGATTTACAAAGATAAACAAAACACTAAATTCAATTCACTTAGCATTCAAGAATTATCTATATCTGTTTATGAATTATATAAAAATACAAAAGATTTAGCTTTAATGATGCAAAAAACGACTAAACCATAGGATAAAAAGCCTTGTCAATATGTTCGATGAATGTACCATGTGAATTATGTACAATAGAAACAATGTCAAACTGCGCTTCTACATCTAAATCTTTTGAAATAATATAATGATGAGCACATTTTATAATTTGTTTTTGCTTACTTCGAGTAACCGATTTCCAAGGTGGTCCAAATTCAGTTGTATTTCTTGTTTTTACCTCTACAAACACAAGCTTGTTACTGAGTGATTCACAAATAATATCAACTTCATTACGCTGAAACCGATAATTTGTAGTTACAATTTTATAGCCTTTTTCTTTAAGATATTGAAGTGCTTTTAGCTCTCCAAAATCGCCTAATTCTTTGGTGGTCATTGTTGAAAGTTTTATAATTACTATTTAAGATACGGAAAAAGTTCTTATAAAACAAAAAAGTCCGTCATCAATGACAGACCTTAAAATCAAAAAGATAAATTACTGCATACTTACTTCAAGCTGCAGGAAACATTATTGTTAGTATAAGTAACACCATTCACTTCAATTGTGTTTTTATTACCACATTCTGACTTCGCGTCTGATTTCTTTTTGTCTTTAATAGTTTCTGAGTATGTTCCTATTAAAGGTACATTTTCACACACGCAAATCCAGTCTTTTTTGCAAGAACTCAACGTGAGCGCACCTAGAAAAAGACCAAATAAAATTGATTTTTTCATGTTTTTAATTAAAATGTTAATAAACAGCTCTTCCGAGACCTTAAGTTTAACTACTTTCATGAATAAAACCATCTATTTAAGAAAGTATGAGCAAAAATTAAAGTCTTTTCAAAAAAAAGAGAGGGTAAACCCTCTCTTTTAAATAAAATACAAACCGTAAATTATTTTAAATCACAGTTTGCTGTAATTCCACCTGGTGCCTGGTATTTACAACCATCTTCCGCATCTTTTTTCTTAGCATCTTTAATTTCAAAAGAATGAGTTTGCTTTCCTAGCCCTTCTATTTCAAAAGTACACTCACAAGTGTAATCTTTCTTACATGAAGTAAGAGCTAATCCTCCAAAAACTAAAGATAAAAATAATACCTTTTTCATAACATTGTTTTTTTATAAGTTAATAATTACTGGCAAATTTAAGAAGTTTTTAACAACATCCAAGCTTTTTATAAAAAATTTCCTTCGATTAAATAATTTTGTACATAATCCTTCACCCCTTGCTCCAAAGTATGAAAGCCATCTTTATAGCCTGCTTCGATTAATTTATTCATGTTTGCTTCAGTAAAGTACTGATAATTATCTCGAATATCTTCGGGTGTATCTATATATTCTATATTCACTTCTTTATGAAGAGCTTTAAAAGTATTAATGACTAAACTTTTAAAAGTTCTTGCTTTTCCTGAACCTAGATTATACAAACCACTTTCAGGTTTTTTATCCATCAAAAAGAGACAAATGTTGTGTACATCTTTTACGTAAACAAAATCTCTCATTTGTTCTCCGTCTTCGTATTTCTCATTGTGAGATTTAAACAGCTTCATTTTTTGAGTGTGCATAATTTGACGATATGCATGCAACACTACAGAGGCCATTCTTCCTTTATGGTATTCATTTGGACCATAGACATTAAAAAACTTTAGACCTGCCCAAAAAGGAGGTTTTTGATGTTGTTTTAATGCCCATTTATCGAAGTCATTCTTAGAATCTCCATACGGATTAAGCGGTTTTAACTTCTCTACAATTTGATGATTGTCTTCATATCCGTATTCTCCTAAACCGTAAGTTGCTGCTGAACTTGCATAAACCAGAGGTATTTTAAAAGTTGTGGCTAATTTCCACACTTCTTTGGAATAGTTTAGATTCAGTTCATCAAAAATCTCTTTATTAAATTCTGTTGTATCTGTGCGCGCTCCAATATGGAAAATGAAATCTACATTTTCTCCATTTTCCTTCATCCACTCGAAGAACTTTGAACGATCAATTTTCATCAAATACTTTTTACCGACAAGGTTATGCCCCTTTTCGTCATTTAAAAATGCATCAACAAGAACAATTCGTTGAAAGCCTATTTCATTTAATCTGCCTACAAGACCACTTCCGATGAAGCCAGCAGCACCTGTTACAACTATCATATCTACTATTTTATTTTTAATCTTATCAAATATAAAAAAACCGATGATTCCTTAAAAGAACATCGGTTTAAAATTTTGTTATTTATGCGTTTATTACGCGTCTTTGTCTTGTGCAATCTTCACAAAGTCATCGTATGAAACTTCTTTCTCCTCCAACTTAACCGTTTCTTTGAAGTATTTTGTAAGTTTTTCTTCAGCCAACATATCATAAATCTGCTGTGCTTCTTTAGCATCTCCTAAAACTTGCATAGCTGAAGTTTCCAACTCTTTTTCCTCTGGTGCTGGAAGTCCATACTGAGCATATTGATTTAATAAAAGTCCTTTTGTATATTCTAAAGCTTCTTCTCTTTCCACTTTAAGCTCAGCGTCTTTAAATATAGCGTTTTTAATAAGCTGCCATCTTAAACTACGCGCATATTCATCATACTCCTCTTCCACTTGCTCCATCGTAATGTGCTTGTGGTCGTGGTCGTGATTATGTCCATTATGAGAGTTTTGAGATACAAAAATCCACCTTTTCAGGAACTCATCTGGCAATGGAATCTCCGTTTTCTCAAGTAGTTTATTTGAAATTCTTCGCACCAAAATTCTATCGCTATCATTTTCAAACATTTTCACTAAGTCTTCTTTAATTCGGTCTCTTAGTTCTTTTTCTGATTTCACTTCACCTTCACCGAAAAGTTTATCAAATAATTCTTGATTCAATTCAGCTGGTTCCATTACTTTAATTTCATTCACTGTGAATTGAAACTGGTCAGAAATGTTTGAAAGTTCACTTTCGTCAATCCCTAACATTGCAGCAGTATCTTTTTCTCCTCTTGAAATTTTTGCAGGATTCACCACTACTTTATCACCCACTTTTTTCCCAACAAGTTCTTTTTTCGTTTTTTTATCTTCGATAAACTCCAAAGATATTGTTGAATTGTTCATTATCCCGCCTTCTTTAATCTCGCCTTTTTCATCTAGCTCAACTAATTGACCAAGGACAAGGTCTTTCTCTCCAATTTCTTCAGCGGATACAAGTTTACCATAGCGACGAGCTAAATCATCAACTTGTTTATCTATTAATTCTTTATCTACTTTCACTTTTGTAAAATCGAACTTATTACGCCCTGAAAGCTTTACATCTACTTTAGGAGAAATTCCGATTTCATAAACAAACTCAAAAGTATCTGGATTGTCAAAATCACCTTTTATTTCAATGTCATTTTTTGGCAATGGATTACCTAAAATCTCTAAATCTTGCTCTTCAATGTATTTGTATAGCGACTCATTTACAATTCTATTTAGCTCATCTCCCAATACAGCTCTTCCATGTTGTTTTTTAATAATTCCCATTGGAACTTTTCCTTTTCTAAAACCAGGTAGATTTGCTTTTTTTCTGAGATCAGTTAAAGTTTTATCAACTTTTTCTTGGTAATCGTTTTTTTCGATTGTAACTGTTAAAGTTGCGTTGAGTTCATCAACATTATTTCTTGTAATATTCATATTAATTCAAATAAACTTTTTACTTAAATAGTTATTACTTAAAAGTACATTAATCGTACTTAAAAAAAAAATGGTATAAGTTTACATACTCATACCACTTTTAATTGGTGCGGATGAAGGGAGTCGAACCCCCATGCCTCGCGGCACTAGATCCTAAGTCTAGCGTGTCTACCAATTCCACCACATCCGCAATTCAAAAAATTGAAATCAAATCGATATTTGATTTTATTTTAACTTTTATAATCAAAAGTGGGTGCAAATTTAGGTATTTTTTATTTAAACCTCCTTAATTTTTAAAATTATTTTCAAAAATTAATCAATCTATATATAAAACATTGTAAATCAATAGCAATAACGAGAAAAACAAAGTCTTTAAGGATAAATCAAATAAGCTTGTCGCATTTCTAAAAACGTTTTTATCCCCTCCTCCCAAGATGCTCGTATCTCCTCTTCGGACTTCCCTTCTCGTATTTGTTTTCTTAATTTATCTGTCCCTGCAAGCAAATCAAAGAAACGTGTTCTCGAAAAAAATGACTCCTTTGCCCCCATCGCTTGATAAGCCTTCATTAACCATTTAATTTCCAATTTATCAATTCTTTTACTTTGTGCATACGTCTTCAAATTCATACCATAACATAGTTGATTTTCCTGTAAAGGCTTTTTGGCACCAAAACTAGAAACAGGTGTAAAAGCATAAGTAAACCCTTCTTTATCCTTTAAATCAGGATGTCCAAACACTTCAAAAGGTGTTGTAGTTCCTCGACCTACACTCACTTCTGTTCCTTCAAAAAAGCATAAACCTGGATAAAGTTGGATGGATTCATCACTGCTCAAGTTTGGAGATGGAGAAACAGGTAAGCTATAAGGTTTGTTTCTGTCATAATTCATCATTGAAACTACTTCTAAATCGCATCGAACTCCATTTTTCAACCATTTTTCTCCGTTGATCATCTGCGCAATTTCTCCGATTGTCATTCCGTGAACTACAGGAATCGGGTGCATTCCTACAAATGATTCAAATCCTTTTTCTCTAATTGGTCCGTCTACATAATGCCCATTCGGATTGGGGCGGTCTAAGAGGACAACCTTAATGTGGTTTTCTGCTGCTGCCTCCATCACATAATGTAAGGTGGAAATATAAGTGTAAAATCTCACTCCCACATCCTGCAAGTCGAAAAGCAAGATATCTACATCACTTAATTGTTCTGGGCTTGGCTTTTTGTTACTTCCATAGATAGAAATGATTGGCAATCCAGTTTTTTCATCGATATTCGATGCTACATGCTCTCCTGCATCAGCTTCTCCTCGAAAACCATGTTCAGGTGAAAAGATTTTTATCACATTCATTTCCAAAGCAAGTAGCGTGTCCACCAAATGCACCTCTCCTACCAAACTCGTTTGATTTCCAACAACGCCTATTTTTTTATCTTTTACAAGCTCACTAATTTTCTCCAGCTGTTCGGCACCAACTATTACTGACTTTTCATCAATATTCTCTATTTTTTCAGTATGTTCGGGCGATGATTGTCCTTGGACTAAAGAATTGTGCTGACAAGAAGTCAACAAGAAGGCTAAAATGCTTTTTAGATAGAATGACTTTAAGTATTTTTGCATATTATATTTTTTAATATTCTTTGAATAAAATTTATTACATAGCAAAGAAAATCGACGATGGGAACAGCGAAGATAAAAAAGTTTCACTTCCTATCACACGGCTTGCTCGTTTGAGCATTATAATTGCTATGGCCATCAACATCATTACTTTAGCTGTCGTTACAGGTTTTCAGAACCAAGTCAAAGAAAAAGTGATTGGTTTCGGCTCGCATGCCAACATCATTAAAGCTGGTGAATATACAATTTTTGAAACAGAACCCATTCTTTTTAGTGATTATCTAGTGCATAAGGTAAAAAAAATCCCTGGAGTTCAATCTATACAACCCTTTGCATACAAACCAGCTTTGTTGCAATCAGAACCAGACTCCAATTTTTATACCGTAAATGGCATTGATACTTTTCAAGTTCAACAAGAAATTCATGGTTGCGTAGTAAAAGGTGTAGGAAAAAACTTTGATTGGAGTTTTTTTGAATCTCATCTAGTGGAAGGAGGTCTTCCGAATGTTAGCGACTCAATTCCTTACGATGAAGTACTAATTTCAACGCATATTGCTAAAAAGCTAAACATCCAAGCTGGGGATAAAGTGAATATGTTTATTGTACGTTCTTCCCCTTTAATGCTAAAATATACAGTTTCAGGTATTTTTAAAACTGGCTTACAAGAATTTGACGAGCAGATTATCTTAGGAGATATTCGAAATGTACAGCGCCTCAATGATTGGGGTATTCAAGCTTCAATCAGGGTTGCAGATACAGTTACAAAAGATGGCCAAATGGTTATCTATTCTGAAGTGCGTGGTGGCAATGGGAATTATCGCTATGACTGGGGTGATGGATATGAAAATACTTATGGTTTTACGTATTGCGATGTGAAAGACACTGTCATTCGTCTCATTGCTTCGGATTATCAAATGTTTATGGATGGTTTTGGAGAAATCAACTCTCTCCCTGATACCGCTTATTTAAAAGTTCAAGTAGAAGGCAATAAAAATCTACCATGTTATCCTGAAAATATAGAGTTTGGTAGAATACAGTGGGATTATTTAAACGAAGAAGGCACTCAATTCGCTGTAGATATTAAAGGAGGTAAGCGTATCACTTTTGAATATATAGATGGAAAGGGAAGCTACCAAAATTACATTGGTGGTTACGAAGTTGGAGTAAAGGAATTTCATCGACTTCAAGAAATTTCAACTGAAATTAAACAAGCCATCTACTTTCAAAACATAGACCACAATCTCGAATACCGAGTGCGTACAGTGAGGGACGATCAAGAAGATATTTTCTTATGGTTAGACTTCCTCAACATTAATGTCATTATCATTTTAGTGTTAATGCTTTTAGTAGGAACGATTAATATGAGTTCAGGTCTTCTTGTTTTGATTCTCACAAAAACTCAATTAATTGGTTTATTTAAAGCCCTTGGTGCAAACAATTGGTATATTCGAAAGTTATTCCTATATCAATCTGTATTCATTGTAGTAAGAGGAATGATTATTGGGAACGTAATCGGGATAGGTTTGTGTCTATTGCAGCAATATTTCACCTTAATTCCTCTAAATCCGGAGGTATATTATTTAGATGCTGTACCCGTAGAAATAAAATGGATACATATCTTACTGTTAAACATAGGTACAGTGATACTTTGTACATCAGCGCTCATCATTCCATCTTATGTAGTGACAAAGATTTCACCAATAAAAGCATTAAAGTTCGATTAGAATGAGTGAAGAAGAATTGGATATAATGTATATGGAACGTGCACTTCAGCTGGCTAAAATTGCTGGAGTAGATGCAGCTCCTAACCCTATGGTGGGTGCAGTAATCGTAGTTGACCAGAAAATAATTGGCGAAGGATATCATCAACGGGCTGGGGAAGCGCATGCAGAAGTAAATGCTATTCTTTCAGTAAAAAACAAAGAAATCTTACGCCATGCCACACTATATGTTACTTTAGAGCCTTGTGTACACGTGGGCAAAACTCCACCTTGTACTTCGTTAATCATCGAGCACCAGTTCAAACGTGTAGTGATTGGGTGTTTAGACTCTAATGTCAAAGTAGCTGGAAAAGGCGTTCAACTTTTGAAAGATGCAGGAATTGAAGTAAAAACAGGAGTTTTAGAAGAACAGGCAAGATGGCTTAACCGACGCTTTTTTACTTTCCATGAGAAAAAACGTCCTTTTGTAGTACTAAAATGGGCAGAAACAAGGGACGGATTTATGGATAGGTTACCCGAAGAAAGAGCTGAAGGCATCAATTGGATTACTCAACCCAAGATGAAACTTCATGTACACAATTGGAGGCGTCAAGAGCAAGCCATCATGGTGGGCTGGAAGACCATTAACAACGATAATCCTCAGCTGAATGTGAGAAAATTGGCAGGAACATCGCCACATCGTTTCATTATTGACCCTCAGGGAAATGTCAATATCCACGCAAAAGTTTTTACTGATGGTAAACCCACAACTGTGTTGAGTTTACGTAAAGAAATTACAGGTCTGCCCAAACATGTAGAACTAATTCAATTGGAAAAAGTTACTTCGGTTTCTATCCTGCAAGCCCTATATCAAAAAGAAATTTTATCTGTTTTTATTGAAGGAGGTGCTCAAACCCTTACGCATTTTATCACTGATAATTTGTGGGACGAAGCTTATCAACTTATAGGAGAATCTACTTTTTCAAATGGTATTGAAGCTCCTATTCTATCACAAAAAACGCTTATCGACAGTGTACAAGTTGAAAGGGATATTATTCATCATTACCGGTCTCGGGTAAGCTGAGAAAATAAATTTCGTCCTACAGAAAAAATGTTTTATCTTTGCCTTTTAATATAAGTAGTAATTATGAGTACAGAAACATTAGCACGAGAGAAAACTATCGAAAAGGCGGTTGACAATTACGATTTAATTGTGTTTAATGATGATTTTAACACTTTTGATTTCGTCATTGAGTCGCTGATTAAAATATGTAACCACGATGTTATTCAAGCGGAGCAATGTACAATGCTTATTCACTACACAGGAAAGTGTCAAGTAAAATCTGGTAACTTTGACGAATTAACAAGCATGTGTACGGCTTTATTAGATAGAGGCATTACCGCTGAGGTTCAATAAGTTTAAAAAAACAACCTCAAGAAAATCGGAGTTTTAAGAATTAAATCAGAGATATTTTAATTCTTTTACTTGTTAATCAAAAATAATTCATTATTTTTGCACCCGCATAAAGTCATTAACTTTTTTGCATGGCTCCGTAGCTCAACTGTATAGAGCACTACATTACGGCTGTAGAGGTTTCAGGTTAGAATCCTGACGGGGTCACTA
>Ga0209075_1001661_pt1 | contig 20789 bp, 18 predicted proteins | sample Stecom2011_FD_187523 | JGI IMG/M metagenome (GOLD analysis project Ga0209075, IMG submission 187523) | Agricultural soil microbial communities from Utah to study Nitrogen management - Steer compost 2011 (SPAdes) (version 2) | ecosystem: Environmental > Terrestrial > Soil > Agricultural land...
AGAATGAACGCAGGATGGTAGCCGCTACGATTAAGAAGATACACGCACCGAACCACGAAGCCGCAGTCTTGCTCGTGTCGGGGTCGCCCGAACTGAATTTGTTGTACACTTTAACTCCCCCTATCAATCCCACCACCGCACCAATGGCGTAAATGAGTTGGGTTGCTGGGTCGAAATAAGACGTTACCATTTGGGTAGCCTCGTTGATACCTGCCGAACCGTTTCCCTGTGCGAATGCACCCATTCCTGACAGCATAGCCACGGCTGCCAGCAAAACTTTTTTTCTCTGTTTTTCCATAATTGAAACACATTAATTTGTTATTGTTATCCCGCACCTTGCGGACTTTCGGGACAAAGGTGTTTCAGAAATCAAGGCGTTATAATAAAGTGGCAGTCAAAGGAAGTGTTTGGCAGTCAATGGCTGTTTCAAGAATTAATTTTATATTAGCATATTTTATCAACCTATTACTAAATATTGAGTACGTGTATCTTTCTAACATAAAACTTTGGAATTTTAGGAAATTCGGTTCAGAGAGCGAAATAGACCTTACAAAACCGCATTTGGATTTAAACCTAACCAAAGGTTTGAATGTAATTATTGGCGAAAACGATTCGGGCAAAACAGCCATTATTGATGCGGTAAAATTGGTTTTAAAAACACACAGCTACGATTACATCAGAGTTGATGAAAAAGATTTTTACAAAGAAGCGAATCGTTTCCGCATTGAATTAACCTTTGAAGATTTAATTCCCGAAGAAGCAAAAAACTTTACAGAATGGTTAGGTTGGAATGGCACAGGAGAAGAAGCAAAACCATTTCTGAAACTTAATTACGATGTTAAACGACAAGCCAAAAAAATATTGCCAAGCGATGTAAAAGCAGGAGTTGACGAAGACGGTTATTTGCTTACGGCAGAAACAAAAGATTATCTGAAAGCAACGTATTTAAAGCCTTTGCGTGATGCCGAAAACGAATTAATTGCCAAACGCAATTCACGTTTGTCGCAAATTCTTTTGGGCGATGAAGCATTTAAAGGAAAAGAAGATGACAACGATTTATTAAAAATATTTTCAGGTCTGAAAGGCGAGTTAGAAAAATATTTCAACGAACTTGATGAAGCAGGTCAGCCCAAAGCAGGTAAACAGATAAAAGACAAAATTGACAGTTACATCAAAGGTTTTTACGGCAAAGATTACGAAACCGAATTTGAAGCATCGGGAAACGACATCAAAAGCATTCTTGAAAAACTAACATTGTCTTTGAAAAGCGAACCTAATCCGGGCTTGGGAACATTAAACCGTTTGTTTATGGCAGCCGAATTGCTTCACTTAAACAAATCAAATTGGCACGGTTTACGCTTGGGTTTGGTGGAAGAATTAGAAGCACATTTGCACCCGCAAGCACAAATGCAAGTGATTGAAGCGTTTCAAAAACAAGAAACCATTCAACTTATTCTTACAACACACAGCCCGAATTTGGCTTCCAAACTCAAACTTGAAAATCTGATTATTTGTAACAACGCAAACGCTTTTCCAATGGGCGACACTTACACCCAATTAGGGAAAGACAATTACAAATTTTTAGAAAAGTTTTTGGACACAACAAAAGCGAATTTGTTTTTCGCCAAAGGTGTAATTTTAGTGGAGGGTTGGGCGGAAGAAATACTTATTCCAAGTATTGCAAAAGCTATTGGAATCAATTTGACAGAAAAAGGCGTTTCCATAGTAAACATCGGGCATACAGGTTTTGACCACTACGCAAAAATTTATCTACGACAAGCAGAACCCAATATGAAAATTCCTGTTGCGGTAATTACAGATTCCGACATTAGGGAATACGAAAAAAACGGAGATAATTTTGTAAAACGAGATACAAACACCGTTCAACAAGAAACGCAAACAAAATTAGCAACCCTAAACGGCAAATCTGAAAGCAACATTCAATATTTTCCAGCACCAAATTGGACTTTGGAATATTCAATATTCAAATCAGTAGGTTTAACAACAGTATTTCAAAATGCAGTTAAATCAATTCACACAGGAACAGATTGGGAAACCGATTTTGAGAAAGTACTTGCAAAAAAGTTGATAAACAAAACTTTAAAAAAAACAAACATTGCCTATCACATTGCAACCGCTATTGATGAAGATTTAAGTAAAGAAGTTCGCGCAATTACAATTTCAGAAGATGAAGCCGACACTGTTAATTATCTTGTAAAAGCAATTAAATATGCCACAGGAAATTAACATAACAGATGAAGAAATTCAATATGCAGAGCAGTTACTTTTACCTGCGGGTAAAACATTTGACGATGAGCGAAGAGATTTTATTCGCAACTTTAATACAATAGATTTGCAAGCCGTCCCTGGGAGCGGAAAAACAACGACTTTATTGGCTAAATTGGTTATTTTAGAACGCAAACTTCCCTTTGCTGACGGTTCAGGAATTTTGGTTTTGTCGCATACCAACGCAGCCATTGACGAAATAAAAGAAAAAGTTCAGAGGCATTGTCCCCAACTTTTTTCCTATCCGAATTTCATTGGTACAATTCAAAGCTTTGTTGATGAGTTTTTGGCGATTCCGTTTTACATTTCAAAATTTAAGAAAAAGCCAATAAGGATTGACAATGAAATTTACAACGAAAAGATAAAAAGTTGCCTTGATAAACTTTGGTTACATAGGTTTAACTTAAGTCAAGATACAAATAATAAAGTTGCTCATATTAAAAACAGCAATGAGGCATTGTTTTATGATTTTAGGTTTCAATTTTCAAACGAACTTCAATTAGTTAAAAAAATAAACGATGAGATTTTAGAAATCAAAAAGCCACGAGGTAATACAAGACCTCAAAATTATCGTGATTATACACAACAAGAAAAACAGGACGTATATAATTGGTTTTTAGAGTTCAAAAAAGCAATTCTCAAATGGGGTATTTTACATTTTGATGATGCTTATTTTTTAGCCGATGTTTATTTGAACAAAATTCCCACTATCAAAAATATTTTGCAAAAACGTTTTTCTTACGTTTTCGTGGACGAAATGCAAGATATGGACACGCATCAATACAATTTGTTGGAAAAAGTTTTTTACGATGACGGTAACAGTGTTTCAAAAATTCAAAGAATTGGCGACAAAAACCAAGCGATTTATAATTCAATAGTAAAAGCAAATGATATTTGGGTTGATAGACCAGAAGTTTTACGCTTAAATGGAAGTCAACGACTAAGCAAACATATTGCAAACGTTGTGAAAAAATTTGCTTTATACAGCAATGAAACTTTTGATATTGTCGGGAAAAATGAATGTGAGATAAAACCGCATATTTTGGTTTTTGAAACTGCAAACATTGAAAATATCATTCCTTGTTTTGCACAAATTGTAAAAGAAAATGGTTTAGAAAATTCAGAAAAACCAATCAAAGTTGTTTGTTGGAATACAGAATGGAAAGAAGACGAAACAAGTCGCAATGATGCAGCAAAACTACGTTTAGAAGATTATCACAAAAGCTTCAAAAAAGAAAAAGGAAAACCCAAACAAGACTACGATAACTTAAAAAGTTATTTGTTATATTATGAACAAAAGAAAACGTTAGAACCTTTGCGGAAAAACATCTTAAACGCTTTTCTAAAAATTTTGCGTTTGGAAAACATCAATACAACAGACGACCGCCCTTACACAAAGAAAAAGCTAATTGACTTTATTCACGACAAAGACGTTCAAAAATATGACGAGTTAAATTTAAACCTCTACAATTGGTCAATCGGAATAATCAAAGGAAAGACAAATGACATTTGGAACGAAATAAAAGCATACGTTCCGACTCTGCTTGCACTTTTTGACAAACAAATTTCTGAAAGTTCAAGTTTCATTAATAATGACAATGCCGAAATCCCTGCCGAAAATCCCGAAATTTTAGCAACAACCAACCATTACAAAGAAGATGGAATCGAAATTGAAATAACAAGCGTTCACGCAGTAAAAGGACAAACTCATTGTGCAACATTGTATTTGGAATCATATTTTCATCAAGATGGTCGAGGAGAAAATGCGAAATCTTATGAATCTCAGAGATTAGTACAACAATTTTTGGGAACTCCACTACAATCTAATGTTGGAAACCGAGTTAAACAATCGGCAAAAATGGCTTACGTTGGCTTTTCACGTCCAACAGACTTACTTTGCGTAGCTGTTCATAAAGACAGATTTGATAAAATACTAAACACACTAAATACTGATATTTGGGAAATAGTCACTGTATAGATGAATTAACATCGGGAAGCCTATATAAACTCCCCGATGTCAAAGTCCTCAAAATTATTTTTCCGCAAAGTGGAAGAACCAGCTTCCGTTTCAGTTGTGAGCGTACTATCAAAAAGCTCGGCAATTTTTCGGGTAGCACCCTCGATGGAACTTTCCATTAGGCTGAATAATTCAGTCCCTTGCAATTTCTGAACTAACGCTTTTGCCTTTTCTTTTTGGGGTTGTTCCAAATGTTCTTTTTGGAGCAATTCCCCTACGGCTGTTAGTTCGTCATAGGTAACCCCTTGGGCAAGACTGTCATCGCCAACGGAAATTCCGTACCTGTTCCATTCTTCTTCCTCTTCTTGTAAATCAGGTATATTACTGAAAACTTCATCCAGCTCTTCCTGCGGAATTTGAACACTTACGTTTTCATTTTCGTCGTATTCTATGTCTAAATTATCAGGATTTATCTCTGGTTCCTTTATTTGGTATTCTGTGGCATTGTTTGGCACTGAATGGCGGCGTTACGTCAGTGTTGGAGCAAAAGAAAACGCCAAACTTTTACGGTTTGACGTTTGTTGATTTAGTTTGGGATTGCTTATCAGAAACTATATATCATATTGAGATAAATTTTATTTCGGGTTTAATCGGCAAAAGAGTAGTAGTTTTTATCAAACAAGTTTCCTATACCTGCTTTTTGTTGAAGCTTGAGCCAGCTATTGACCTGTAAACTGCTTATCACTCAATGTCTTTAAAAATGAAATAATATCTTCTTTTTCCTGTTCGGTAAGCGGTATTCGATTCCCGTTATTTTTGAGAATAGGGTCTAAATTATCAGCTTCTAAAACACCGTTATCAAAATAATCCAAAACTTCCCTTAATGTAGAAAACTGCCCAAAGCTTCCATAAGGTGCAGTGTATTCCGCGTTACGTAAAGAGGGTACTCGAAAACTCATATAGTCATTCATATCTCCGGTAACTCTTGCCCGTCCTGCTTCATTGGAATTTGGATTTATAGGAAACCCAATATTTCTGAAAGTTTGGTCGGTAAAGAGTTCTGTACTGTGGCAAGCGATACATTTCTGTTGAAAAACATGATATCCTTGCATTTCATTTTCGGTAAATGTAGCTTCGTTTCGTTTTACCCTGTCGTATTTGCTGTTCGCCGATACGAGCGTGTATTCATATTGGGCGATGCTTCTGTAAATTCTTTCGGGTGTTATGGTCTCATCTCCAAATGTTTTTTTGAATAGATTTACATAATCGTTATCTCCACTAATTTTACCCATTACTTCCAAGATCGATGAGGCCATTTCCTCGTGGGTAATAATCGGTACAAGTGGTTGGCTTTCTAAATTTAGTTTACTTCCGTCCCAATTATAAAATCGCATAAATGCAAGATTTTGGATAGGCGTTGTATTTCTAAGTCCAATTCTTCCTTCAATCCCTACTGCCTGGATATTATTGTCGGCAAAAGCCGATGGACGGTTATGGCAACTCGCACAGGAAATGGTATTGTCTGCGCTCAATCTTTTATCTGAAAATAATTTCTCTCCCAAAATCACGCCGTATTTTGTTGGCTTATTGGTGTAAAAAGAACTGTTCACCTCAGGAAAACCTGGAGGAGTATTGAATGCTAATTCATGATTGTCGTACAATAAAGGCTCATAATCATCATCTTTATTACAAGATGCTATTAAAATAATGATCGGTAATAGCAAAATTATTTTTCTCATTTTAAGGAAAATATTGAAAAGAACCGGCTGTATTCGGCCGGTTCTGTAAACCGAACTAGTTTTCTACTTTGATAATAGAAAACATTCCTTTAAGATCACTAGTCCCGTTTCCTCCCAGATTATCCACAAACTTTGTCATTTGAACTGCTGTGTGAATGTTTGGAGTTGCATTATCATTCATTCCTGTTCCTGTTGACAAGGTAATCGTATTGGCGGTTCCACTCAACAATTTATCAAAATCGGCTTTGATGATAATTTTCGGAGCATTAACTCCCACAGCAGCATTTTGTGGAAGATCTAAAATAATGTTTCTGTACGCATCTACACCTTGTATGTGATTTCCATTTTCATCATCCTCTATCGTACTTCCTGTATGAATCGACATCTCTTTATTGTCCGTGTCGTAAAATCCTTCGATTTTGGTAAAGCGGTAACCGGTTCCCCATTCCCACATCGTTTCGGTATCATTGGCACCTGCCGAGGCATAGAAATTAGGAAATCTTACCTGATCTAAAGTATTCAAATCAGTTCTAACTCCTAATCCAAATTGAATTTGTTTGTATTCTCCAGTAGGAATATTGCTCAAAACATAATTCAATGTTGTTGGCTTAGCGTGATTTACAATCGTTGCTCCTTTATCTAAATCGTTAATATTATACGGAACTTCCGTACCATCTTCTTTTATAAGACGAATGTTACTAATCACGTATTTCAATTCCGAAAAATGGTGTACTTGCCCTGCTTCGGAAGTATTTTTAGTTGCTGTAGAAGAAGTTGCTCCTCCCAAAACAATCTCGGTATCTCCGAAAGTATTTTTGAATTCCAATCTAACCTCGTTTGCAACAGGATTAGTGTCATCATCTTTACTACAAGATACAAATGCCAATGATATGGCAGCTAACATTACGTACTTTTTTAGATTCTTCATTTTTGTTTAAAATTTAGTTATAAAAAATTTTGTTTAACTGTTTAATACCTGATAATTATTTTTTAATTACTGCTGGTTAATAATCTCAGATGCTTTATAGGTATCTCCCCCAACTAAGGCTTCGATTGTTTTTTTGAGCCCAACTTTGGATTGTTGGGTTTTATCAAAAGAGATGTAAGCTGATTTTTTTTCAAAATCAACTCTTGCATAATCAACTCCTTTAGCATTTCCAAGTTTGTTTTCTATCATTTTAGCACAGCCAAAGGCACAGGTCATTCCCTCTATTTCAAAATTGACTTCCTCTAAGCTTTCGGTTGAAACAACTTGTTCTGCCACCTCTTGAGTATCAATTTGTTTCTGACTTTCTCCTTTACAAGAGAAAAGGGAGAATGCTATAAAAAAAGCGGCAACTATTAAATGATTTTTCATATTCATTATGATATTGATTTTGTTAAAAACTTATTTTTAAAGACGTAAAAATATTACGTCCCATTCTTGGGATATTTCCCCAATCAGCATAGGTGCTGTAATGTTCGTTCAAGATGTTTTCGGCTCCCACTTGAACGGTACTTCTTACGTTATTGATGAAAAAAGTATAGTCGGCCGAAATATTCCAGACAGTATAGGCCGGTGTTTCATCCTCTCCGTATTCGGGACTGTAGTTAATTTGATCCAAGTCTCCGTTTACCGAGGTTTGAAAGCCAAAATCTCTATAATGATATTGAATTGAAGTCTGATAGCTCAACGGTCGGATGAAAGGCAAATTCCCTTGTTTATTGTCTTTTCCCCGTGCATAAGTTAATGTACCTTTCCAATGTAAATGGTCTAAAACATCATACTTCGCATTGATCGAAAAATTAAACAGCGTAGCATAATCTAATGAGGTATAACCTTTCACACCGACCGACTGATAATTCATCGGACTTCCCAGACTCAATATTTTACCAATAATGTAGTTTTGGATATGGAAATAGTTTACTTTGGCTTCTATACCCAACCTTTCTTCCTTAAAACCGGCACTCGCATTGACTTCATAGGAGATTTCATTTTTTAAATCGGGATTTCCGATGTAATCATAACGGTCAAAACTGTTGTAGATATAATATCCATAACCCTCCGAAACGGAAGGTGCTCTGTGACCATAGCCACTTCCAACAGAAAAATTGAAGTTGCTTATATTCATTAAATAACTTGCGTTCAAACTTGGTAAAATGCGTGTTTTTTCCTGAGGTGCTCCAGGATGAAAGATCCAGTTAAAATCCACGTATTTGGAATGGTTGTGATTCACACCCAATGATCCCCCAAAATTCAACTGGCTTTTTTCTGTAATCTCTAAGGAATTGTTCATTGAAAGGCCTGCATATTGCGTAGTAACCCATGGCCAGCTATATGCAAACATAGTTCGCTTACTTCTGTCCTGCGGATACATTCTCATTTCAGCAATTGATAAATTATTGTAGGCATTCAGCTGAATTTCTGACGAAAGGTTACTTTTTTTTAGATTGACCTTTGATACCAGTCCATACGTTGTGCTCCAACCCGGCATATCCATATGTACCAAGTTTTCAGGCCGTTTGGTGTCATCCATATAATGTTCAATCGCATTGAAATAAATTTTAGTATCCCAAACCCGTATCAAACCTTGTTCAAACAATCGCTTGTAAGAAACCGATGTTATCAATGCTCTCGAAAGCCATAAATCCATTGGAAGTGCTGGATAACCGACATCTTTTGCCATATCAAAAATGGCATCAACCCGTAATGAAGACAATGGATTGGTTTTGTATGCCAAGCCTAATGAGGTATTGAACTTTTTGAATTGTGAATGTTTTACTTCATCATTATTACCGTCATAGTAGTTCTCAGCCTTTCTGTAAGAAATACTTCCGTCAGCTACAAACTTATTACTTGAGTATGAAATATTCCCAAGATTAAATAATTGCTTGTTATTGAATTCAAAACCTGTTTGATAACTGCCTTTCCATTCTTTACACTCAGTAAAAGCAGTGTTTTTTCTTTTGAGATCAATGCTTCCGGCAATCGTAGAGCCATGCATACCGCCTTCCTGTCCAGATTTTATATCAACCGAAGCAAGATTATTACTTTCCACATAGGAAGTAATTGGGTCCATCTTGTCTGTACAGGCCCCAAAAACATGCATACCATCAATAGTAATTGTTGAACGTTCGCTACTCATATTATTGAGCAACGGCTCCCAGGCATACGCACCGCGTTTTATAAAACTTATATTATCGGAAGAAGCCAAAAATTCATCAACAGAAACGGCCATTTTCATTTCGGTTTCAATCTTCTTTTTGACAGCGGCAGTTATTATCACCTCCTCTAATTCAACTGACTTCGTACTATTCGTTTCCATCTTTGTATTTTGGGCATTGACATTTATTCCCCAAAAAAGCAATACTATTATAATGTATCTCATAGCATCAGAATAATATGTCAATATGAAGTTCACTTTTCGCTCCCTCAATTCCCGGTGTAAAATCAGTTGATACCTCAGATCCTTTGACAACCTCTCCATTCGGATTTTTCAAAATAAAATTCAATGTCCAGTTTCCGGTCATCGTGTAATTGACAACTCCATAATACAAACCGTCTTGCCGCTGTGCCAAATTCTGATTATTAGGCGAAGAATGGTTCCCCATTGACGGTTCAGGCATTCTGGGATCTAACAATAAGGTATGACTGCTCACTTCGGAGTACGAAAACTGTGATGGATCGGGAAAGTTTCCCGCAGGTTTAATCGGCTGATTATATTTGTAAATTCCTGCAACCAATTCGTTTTCGGCAACCTTCGGACGTTGTGGAGCAACTAACGCTATAAAATACTGTTCTCCGTCATTTCCTGCAAATGATGTCATATTCAGGTTTTTATTGTTTTGAACCTGTACATAAATAGGCTGATGAAATGTAAGTGTTTGGTTGTTGTCTGTGAAGCTGATAAAAACTTCCCAGGCTCCCATAGCACTGCTTTCCTTTGTAAATACGGAATACCCCGAATAGTATTCTTCAGTAGAGTTGTAAATAAGATTATACCTATGTGGACACGAAGTTTTGTTGTCGTCAAAGTCTGACATTATTGGTAAAAAAGTAACCTCCGAATTATTTACGGTTTGGTTCGTTTGGGCGTTGACTATTTTTAAACGGATTTCGCTATAACCTTTATAAAGAGTTCCGTTCAATGCTTCGATGCTTATTCTATAACCACTTGTATTGAAAGAAACAGCTTCTTTGAACTCGAAGTATTCCGTAACATCTCTGTTTATCTCCGCTTCAAAATCGGTTTTGTCGAGTGTACATGAAGTAACCACAAAGCACAGTGCGATTACCATAAAATTGAAAAATTTCATTGGAAAAATGTTTAATTAAAAATTATCGGAAATCCATCAGAAGCAAACGTTAATCACAGCCTATTTTCTGTATTCAAAAAACAGGTAGTCAAAAAACAATATCAATGATTATGAGGAAAAGTCCACGTTTCTTGTTTGAACGATACAAGATGATGTTGGCTTGTGAAAATTACACAAACCAGGTCTTTATTACATTCAAAAAGTGGGATTTTAATTAAACAATTGGAGGGCGAAACACGTAATTCGTCTTTACATAGGAATAAGACAAATTGTAATTGGTAGGGATTTTTGATTTGTATGTGTAAAATTGAGGATCGAAAACAAAATGCTCTTCTATTTCCTGATAAAAAACAACATTTGTTTCTAAGGTAATCCGTTTTTCCTTGCCGTTTTCAGGGAAGTCAGATGCTTTTGCCAATTCTTTTTTCAATTGGCATTTTCCGTTACATTTTAATTCAACTTTTTCTTTATTCTCACAAAGTTCGTTTTTGAAATAATCATAAAACACCATATATTCCAATACCGGAATTACCGGTTTGAAAAGCATAAAAAGGGCGAATATGATTATAAAATTTTTCACGATACAAATTTCGTTAGTTTTAGGTTATTGACCAAAATAAGGATTGATTGTATTAATCATTGGATTGAATATCATAATTGATGATTACTTATTTTTTGAATTTAACCTAAATTGTTTCGGAGTTTCCCCTGTTTGTTTTTTGAAAAATGAATTAAAGTAGGAAACATATTCAAAACCAAGTTGAAAGGCGACTTCTGAAACAGACAAATTGGTATAGTGTAGCGTTTTTTTTGACTCCAAAAGAATATGATTCCTGATAAACTCTCCCGATGAAACACCGAAATGCTGCTTGCTGATTTTGTTAAGATAATTTGTACTTACATTAATCATTGAAGCGTACTTCGAAGGCAACTTATGCTTTTTAAAATGTTGCTCAACAAGCTTCTGAAACTGAATTGCCTTCTCTTTTGAAAATCCGTGAATTTTGGAAATCTTCGAAGGACAATATAACCTTTCAATGTCAATCAAGAGAATGTTCAGATAGGAACGTAAGGCTTTTTTAGAGTCCGTTTTATTTGAACAAAATTCACTTTCCATAGAGGCCAAGATATTCGTTGGCAATTGATTTTCTAAAAAAGTGATGCTGCTCTTGTGTTGCTTTCTTAAGAAAGAAAAATCATTAAGCATATTATTGTTGTAACGAATCGAGAAAAAACTATCTGTAAAGCAAATAATTTTTCCGGTTGCGGATTCTTCTATCTTTATAGAGTTGATAATATTGGGGTTGATAACGATAATTTGCGAATTACTCATTTGGATTTTCTCGTTTTCTATTACTACATCTCCTACTGCATTTTCTACAATTAAAATGGAATAGTAGTTATTTTGATGTGGTCGTTGTATTTCCAAAAAATCCTTTGATAGTAATTCTAGAGTACCCATCCAGAAATCGGTTACTTCGCTACCAAACAAGCCAATAGTAAAAACGGGTATATTTCCTGTCTGCATAGTTATTTGATTAGTTAATACTTCCCACTTCAGAATCGGTTTTGTCGAGTGTATATGAAGTAACCACAAAACATAGTGCGATTACCATAAAATTGAAAAATTTCATAGGAGTATATTATTAAGTATTATAATTTTAAAAAAAACTTTAAGTATAGCATTCACTGCACGACACAGTTGTACTAAAAACCGCGTGTACAGATTTTTGCAAAATTTCTTTTGATAAGGCAAGGCACAGCCCGACGGTAATTTACCGTATGTTCACGACATGGCTACACTTTACAGTATATAGCCGGCGGACCGACTTGCGATTAAAATTTGGAATGCTAAATATTTAGCTTGGTGAATTTGCTTCGGGCGGTTTAACCAAATGGGAAGTGAAAATGAATGAATACAATTTGTTATAGTAAGCTATTTGCTCTGTTCTATCGACAAAATGCAGTTCATTATCAATAATATAAATAGGTTTAATTGGATTGTAATAAGCGATTTCTGTTTGTAGCTGTTTTAGTACATTGGTGGCATCTTTTTTATTTTGTTCCTTTTGCATTTTTGCGAGATAGCATTTCCCTTCACATTTTAGCTGGGGCCGATCTTTATTTTCACAAAACATAGTAATGAACAAATTAGTATCATATTCATAAATAGTGTAAAGCACAGGATTTTTCATTATGCTGATCAGCATAATGCATAGAAAAAATGTACTTGCTATTTTAGATACTGCTTTCAAAAGAAATTACGGCGTAAAAATTACCGCAAATGTACTAATTTAATATCTTTTGACAGAGAGAGATCAAATAGCTCTTCATTTAACATCAAAAAATTATAAAAAACTCTCAATATCAAAATTCTCCAAATCGTTTTTCCGCAAAGTGGAAGAACCAGCTTCCGTTTCAGTTGTGAGCGTACTATCAAAAAGCTCGGCAATTTTTCGGGTAGCACCCTCGATGGAACTTTCCATTAGGTTGAATAATTCAGTCCCTTGCAATTTCTGAACTAACGCTTTTGCCTTTTCTTTTTGGGGTTGTTCCAAATGTTCTTTTTGGAGCAATTCCCCTACGGCTGTTAGTTCGTCATAGGTAACCCCTTGGGCAAGACTGTCATCGCCAACGGAAATTCCGTACCTGTTCCATTCTTCTTCCTCTTCTTTCAAATCAGGCATATTACTGAAAACTTCGTCCAGCTCTTCCTGCGGAATTTGAATACCGACGGTTTCGTTTTCGTCGTATTCGATGTCTAAATTATCGGGGTTTATCTCCTGTTTCTCGATTTGGCTTTCATTGGCAGTATTTGGCAGGGATTGGCTTCTTACAGGCTTGGGCTGACCCATTATATCCGGCAGATTTGGATTGACTTTTTCCTGTTTCGGCTTTTGCTCCGACCTTTTTTTAATGACAATCTTGTCCTGTACAAGCAGGACAATGATTATCAGCAGGCATATTACAATTACTGTTTCCATATCCCTCAATATTAAATGGGTTTATACTTATCGTTATAGCTCTTGGTAATCTGTTCGCCAAATTCCTGAAAATGGTAATCGAGCAGATTGTCCAGATAAGCGTATATACTAATCTTATCTTCGCCAATCACTTGTATAATGCGTGTCAGCTTTTCGTGAAATTCCGGTCGGATATAGACCGTTTTTCCGTCACGGGCATTCGTTTCCGATTTTTTGAGAAAGATACTTTCATAATCAGCTTCATTTGTCCGCTTTGTCCGGCTCTTTTCCCTAACCACAGGTTTGTTTCGTTCGACCTCTTGTTTTACTTCTTCAATTTCCGTTTCCTTTTCGGGTTCTTTGGTTGGTTCGGGAGGAAGCTGTATGCCGCCCTTTTTTATACCGTCCACCATAAGGCTCATCATCAGTTCCTCGTTAATATCGGGAGTAACCTTTTTCTTGTTTGCTTTTTCCATAGGGCTTATAATTGAATGATTTTTAAAAATTCGTTCATAAACAGGTCTAACTGGCAGGTTTTCATCAACCGTTCATCGGGAGGCAATAGCGTGGAGCGGAAAACGGCTTTGCTATTCACTTCGCTTTCTTTACGGAAACGTGTACTGCTCTTGACTTGGCTCTGCATCAGGCTTAATCCTAATTGATGGATAAGGCTGTTATATAGCTCATACAACGGTGTGCTTTCCCTGCCATCGACTTGGTTCCAAAACAGGTTAATGGTTTCAATGGAAGTTTCCCCTTGTTTCATAATCACGTCCTGTAAAAGTTGTGTAAAAACAAGCGTACTTTCCATTACCACACGGTCTGCCGTAATGGGTGTAAAAACGTGGTGCATTCCTGCCAATGCTTTCAGAATGCCGGGTGTGTTTACGGTTCCGGGCAGGTCAAAGAACACAACATCAATCGGCACAGGAGAAGCGTTTACATATTCTTGGGCTTTTTCCAATACGCTGTCCGCCCTGTGCTGTATAATCTCATACGCCTTTTTATTGATGGTTATGAATTGATTATACGCCTGCTTTTTCAAAGCCTCGTTTTCCATTACCATTTTAAGGTCACGCTCTTTCATTTTCATCAGGCTGTGCTGTGGAAAATCCGTATCAAATACGGCTACATTGTAGCCTAAACGATAATGCAGGGTACTCGCTACAAGCGTAGTAAATGTACTCTTGCCGACACCGCCTTTTTGGGAAGAAAAGGCAATAAATACTGTTTTGTGTTTTGTACTCATATCTCTGTTTATTTAATTATTTATATACTCCATTACCTATGTGCGTAAGTGCTGATGTCAGCAGACAGATACCTGTATATTTTGGTATGTTACTCTGCACCGATATACTTTTGCAGGTAATTATCTGCCTATGTACTTAACTATTTATGCACTTAAATACGCACTTACTTATGTGCCTGCATTTATTCGTACCGGACTACATAATCAGGTATCTGAATAGGTACTTTTCTATGTGCCTGTTTCATTGATTACCTATCTGGGTAGTTAGGTACTTATGTTGTTACCTGCATAACTATCTACGCACTTATATCCTTTTGTTGGTACAAATTAAAAGAGATAAACAAACGGTTCTTTCGATGTGGCAGTGTTTGGCGTTCAAAGGCAGTGTTTGGCACTGTGTTACAGTACAATCCTTTCGTAAAGAGGGCTTTACTTTGTATTGTGATTTTTATTAACGGATTTATGCAAAAGGTTTTTGACAAAATGGAGGGTAACAGCAACGGCATCGAGCCGTTTTTCCCTGTTACTTTTAATCCGTCCCGCAGGGCGGATTATTGTGTTCACCGGAACACGGCAAGTTGTGTTTTGAGGCACTCTCAACCGAGTTTAGTGCCTCAAAACAACTTGCCCTTTGCAGGGGGCAGAAAAAACCTCCGAAGTCGGCTTTTCGTGTAAATTATAAATGGATTAGTGATGAATGAGAACAATAACAGCAAACGGAACAAGGGCGGTCGAAAGCCGAAGCTCAACCCAAGCACCCACCGCCACGTTTTCCGTCTTACTGACGAGGAAAACGCCAAACTTTTATCGCTTTTTGAAGCATCGGGAATGAACAATAAAGCCAAGTTTCTCATTTCGCAGGTGTTTGGAAAGGAAATGAAATCGGTTAAGATTGATAAAGGAACGGTCGATTATTATATGCGGCTGACTTCGTTTCACACGCAATTTCGGGCAATAGGTGTCAATTATAATCAGATTGTAAAGCTGTTGTACCGTCATTTTTCGGAGAAAAAGGCAGGAGCATTTCTCTACAAATTGGAAAAACAGACGGCTGAAATGGCAATGTTGTGCCAAAAAATCATTCAGCTAACCGCAGAATTTGAAGCCGAACACCTGAAAAAACAGCGTGAGAAATGATAGCAAAAATCGGAAGAAGCGAAAATCTGTACGGTGCTTTGGCGTATAATAATCTGAAAGTTGAAAAAGAAAACGGACAAATTCTGTTTACCAATAAGATAATTGAAACGCCAAACGGAGCATATACCGTTGCACAATTAACCCAATCTTTTGAGCCGTACCTCATCGCAAATCGCAATACGCAATATCACACCTTGCATATTTCGCTCAATCCCGACCCGAACGACAAAGTAAGCGATGACCAATACAGGGAAATGGCACAGGAATATATGTGGGAAATGGGCTACGGCGAACAGCCTTTTGTAGTCTTCAAACATACCGATATTGACCGTAGCCATATACACATTGTATCGGTTTGCGTGGACGAGCAGGGCGTAAAGATTTCGGACAAGTTCGAGAAAATGCGGTCAATGAACGTATGCCGAGAATTGGAAAGAAAACATCATTTAATACCTGCCACAGATAAGGAGCGTAACCAAACCGACAAGGTTTTCCGTCCGGTGGATTATCGGGCAGGCGATATAAAAAGTCAGATTGCTTCGGTCATTCGACACCTGCCGAATTACTATCAGTTTCAGACTTTGGGAGAGTATAACGCTTTACTATCCCTGTTCAATATTACCACCGAAAAGGTGGAGGGCGAACTGCACGGAAAGGCACAGCAAGGTTTATTGTACATTCCATTAGATGAGAAAGGCGAAAGAGCCGGACACCCGTTCAAGGCTTCGCTTTTCGGGAAGAACGCAGGGCTTCCGGTTTTGGAATTGCATTTTGCGAAATGCAAAACAAGCCTGAAAGATACCCCAACTAAACAGACCTTACAATCAGCCGTTACCATTGCCCTGCAATCTACCGACAATGAGCAGGCTTTTAAAAAGCAATTAGGGGAACAGGGCATTAACGTTGTGGTGCGTAGGAATGATGCAGGTCGTATTTATGGAATGACCTTTATTGACCACAATTCCAAAACGGTATGGAACGGCTCACGTTTGGCAAAGGAACTATCTGCCAATACCTTTAATGACTATTGGAACAACGACATCAAACCAAACATAAAAGAGCCAGCCGAGCCACAAAAAAAGTCCGTTACGCCAAAAGATGCAGACGAATTGCCTGCGGAAAAACCACATCATTTCTTTGACTTCCTGAACACAGAGCCGAAGCACGAAGATGGTTTGATAGAAGCCTTTGGCGGTTTGCTCATACCCGATGCACAGGGCGAAGATTACGAAGCACAAGCCTTTGCCAACAAGATGAAGAAGAAGAAACGGAAACGCAAAAGAGGTCAGCAGTAGTATTCAGCCAAATACCGCCACGCACCGCCATTGAGTGCCACATTCTTATTGCCACAGCACAGAGCCTTTAAATTCACGCCCGAACATTAAAACTGAAAAATAATGCAGGGAGAAGACGATTTAAGAGGACTTGCCAAGATAATGGCATTTATGAGAGCAGTGAGTATTTTATTGGTACTGATGCACCTCTATTGGTTTTGCTACGGTTTCTTTTTAGAGCGTGGCTGGACATTGGAAGTAATCAACAAAATATTAGGGAATTTTCAGCGAACGGCAGGGCTGTTTTCGCATACCTTATATACCAAAGCCTTTGCTTTGGTTTTGTTGGCTTTGAGCTGTTTGGGAACAAAGGGCGTAAAGAATGAAAAGATAACGTGGACAAAAATTTACATTGCGTTGGGCGTTGGCTTTGTGCTGTTCTTTCTGAATACACCTTTATTAAAACTACCTCCGGTAATTGGTACATTCCTGTATATCCTTACCATTTCATTAGGTTATATTGCCTTGCTGATGGCGGGTGTATGGATGAGCCGATTGCTCCGTACCAACCTTATGGACGACGTATTCAACAACGAGAATGAAAGCTTCCAACAGGAAACCAAACTAATGGAAAACGAGTTTTCTGTCAATCTTCCCACGAAGTTTTATTACAAGAACAAATGGAATGACGGTTGGATAAATGTTGTCAATCCTTTTCGGGCAACGATTGTGTTGGGAACGCCCGGTAGTGGAAAATCGTATGCAATCGTAAACAATTACATCAAGCAACAAATTGAAAAAGGGTTTAGTATGTACATATACGATTTTAAGTTTGACGACCTTTCGACCATTGCCTACAATCATTTACTGAAGAACAGGGATAAATACAAAGTTCAACCGAAATTTTACGTGATAAACTTTGACGACCCCCGCAAGAGCCACCGATGTAACCCGCTCAATCCCGACTTTATGACGGATATATCCGATGCTTACGAAGCCGCTTATACCATAATGCTAAACCTCAACAGGTCGTGGATACAGAAACAAGGCGATTTTTTCGTGGAAAGTCCTATTATCCTGTTAGCCGCCATTATTTGGTATCTGAAAATCTATGATAATGGTAAGTATTGCACATTCCCACACGCCATTGAATTACTGAATAAAAAGTATTCAGACGTATTTACGATACTGACCTCATACCCCGATTTGGAAAATTACTTGTCGCCCTTTATGGATGCGTGGCAAGGTGGAGCACAAGACCAATTACAGGGGCAGATTGCTTCGGCTAAAATCCCTTTGTCAAGAATGATTTCGCCGAGCTTGTATTGGGTAATGACGGGCGACGACTTTTCATTGGACATCAACAACCCGAACGAGCCGAAAATTTTGTGCGTGGGTAACAACCCCGACCGCCAAAATATTTATTCGGCAGCTTTGGGTTTATACAATTCAAGAATTGTCAAACTCATCAACAAAAAAGGACAATTAAAGAGTTCGGTTATCATAGATGAGTTGCCCACGATATATTTCAGAGGATTGGACAATCTCATCGCAACGGCGAGAAGTAATAAGGTAGCGGTATGTTTGGGCTTTCAGGATTTTTCGCAGTTAATACGTGATTATGGAGATAAAGAGGCAAAAGTTATCCAAAATACCGTAGGTAATATATTCAGTGGGCAGGTTGTGGGTGAAACGGCAAAGAGCCTTTCCGAACGCTTCGGAAAAGTATTACAGAAACGACAAAGTATGACCATAAACCGAAATGATAAATCAACTTCTATTTCTACGCAATTAGACAGCCTTATTCCTGCATCGAAAATTTCAACTTTGACACAGGGAATGTTTGTCGGTGCTATTTCCGATAACTTTGACGAACGTATCGAGCAAAAGATATTCCACGCCGAAATTCTCGTGGACAATGAAAGGGTTGCTACCGAAACTAAAGCGTACCAAAAGATACCGCAGATTTTATCCTTTACTGATGAAAACGGAGTGGATAATATGAAACAGGAAATCGAAAGCAACTATAAACGTATAAAATCCGACATTGTGCATATTGTTGAAAGCGAAATGGAGCGTATCAAGAATGACCCGAACTTACAGCATTTGATACAATAAAAGAAAATTGTCGTTTGAGAAAGTTATTTCAATTGTGGAATTTCACAACCGCGTAAATACGCTATTTCATGTATAGTATTTCAAAAAACACGTTTAATGTTTTAAACTAAATTTCGAATATAAATCCGTCTTCTGTTCTTACTCCTTTTATCGAGGAAGGTATACACTTTGATTAGACTTTATTTAAGGTAAAAAAAACAAATAAATCAGGGGACCAAAGCTAAAAAACTTGGTTAAGTAACATTTGTTACTGACATTCTTTTATTTAGTATATACTTTTACGCATAAACATAAATAGTATAGGGTATGAAAGCACATTATCAAATAGTCATAATTGGAGCTGGTACAGCCGGTATTATGACAGCAGCTCAGCTTTTAAAAAAGGATAAGTCACTTGACATTGTCATCATTGATCCGGCAGAGATGCATTATTATCAACCGGCCTGGACATTAGTTGGAGCCGGAACTTATGATTTCGCCAAAACGGCAAAATCAATGAGGGATTTGATTCCAAAAGGTGTAGAATGGCTTCAGGATTCTGTGACAGAATTTTTTCCTGAGGAACATAAAATAGAAACTCAAAAAGGTGTCAAAATCAGTTATGATTATCTTGTGGTTGCTCCCGGATTAGTAAATGATCTTTCACTCATTGAAGGATTGGAAGAAGCAGTAAAAAAAGGCATTGTATGCAGTAACTATATAGATCCGAAATATACATGGGAATGCCTAAAGAATTTCAAAGGCGGAAATGCGGTTTTTACCCAACCTACAACCCCTATCAAATGTGGCGGAGCTCCTCAGAAAATTATGTATCTGGCAGCAGACTACTTTCGCAGGAATGGATTAGATAAGAAATCAAATGTAGTTTTTGCTACTCCCGGCACGGTCATCTTTGGGGTAAAACGGATTGCGGATACATTGATGAAAGTCATCCATCGATACAATGTACATTTTAAGCCATTTTATGCTCCAGTTAAAATAGATGCCGACAAAAAAATAGTCTATTTCAAAAGTGTAGCTCCCGATGACAACAACTGTATTGTAAACGAAGGTAATGTTTTGGGAGAAAAACAACAAGGTAATTCATTGATTGAAATGCCTTTTGATTTGCTGCACTTAGCTCCGCCTCAAACAGCTCCAAAGTTTGTAAAAGAATCTGTATTGGTGAATGAAGCTGGTTGGTTAGATGTGGATATCAATAGTCTTCAGCATAAAAAATTCCCTAATATTTTTGGTTTGGGAGATGTCGCTGCTTTACCAACCGCAAAAACCGGAGCAGCCATACGCAAACAAGCTCCTGTAGTGGTTGATAATATACTCAAACTCATCAAAGGAAAAACTGCCGACAATAAATCTTACCAGGGATATTCATCTTGTCCCTTAGTAACCGGATACGGAAAAATGGTATTGGCAGAATTTAACTACAAAAACGAATTCACACCTGACCCAAAACTCAAAATGATGCTGATTGGCGACAGTTCCAAAGAACACTGGCGTTTGTGGCTGTTAAAAAAATATATGCTTCCCTATTTGTACTGGCATAAAATGATGAAAGGCGAAGATGTTTAGTCCTGTGTAACCTATGTAACAAACTATCTCTTTTTATAAGCCGAAATTTGCAACAATAAAAAAGAATGACAATTTAATTTATGGAATGGATTTTAGAACCGTGGCCGTGGTATGTGAGCGGACCATTGATTGCAATGACGATGTTTATCCTCCTTTATATAGGAAAGAATTTTGGAATGTCGTCCAATTTAAGAACACTGT
>Ga0209075_1001662_pt1 | contig 20775 bp, 10 predicted proteins | sample Stecom2011_FD_187523 | JGI IMG/M metagenome (GOLD analysis project Ga0209075, IMG submission 187523) | Agricultural soil microbial communities from Utah to study Nitrogen management - Steer compost 2011 (SPAdes) (version 2) | ecosystem: Environmental > Terrestrial > Soil > Agricultural land...
GAAGCTATAGTTCTCCCCGCAGGGGGTGAACCCCGCCTCCGGCGGAGTTCTTATTATTGATAATTTTTATAAAGAACTGGAAGTTCAGTCTTTCCTCCTCCGGCTAGGAAAAAAAAACTAGTTAATTTTATGGTAGAGTATACTCCCCTCCCTCCCCCCACAAGCTTCGGGCTTCGCCCCCCGATGCACCCCTCTCCCCCATAGGGGGACCCCTATGGGGAAGCTTACGGGGAGCAGGGGGGCGGCCACTCGCCGGGGAGCGGGTAGTCTCTTAATTCAACAAGATGTTCATTATAAATCTGGTCGAACCCCCGGGGAACCCGGGGTTCTGTTAATTAAATAAAGAAGGTTTAAAAATAGTAAGGGTTTATAGCTTAATTAGGTAGAGCACATAATTGTCGATTATGAGGATATCGGTTCGAATCCGTTTAATCCCGGCAAATTAGTATAGATCATCCTGGGGGGGATGATCAGCCCTGCTTCAGCAGGGCTGATCCCGTCGGAAGCTGGGATCAGCCCCCGCGGTGGGTGTGGGTGGGGCATATCTTATTTTTTAAAAGAACCCCCGGGTCCCCCGGGGGTTCGACCAGATGATCAAATTATTAATTTATAATAATTAAATCTTCCCTCCCCTTTTCGAGTTCGGAGGGGGCCGTTCGTGGGGGAAGCTTATAATATTGTTATTAAGAAGTTCAATTCTGAAAAAAAAATCTTAAGGAAAATTTTCTCTTTATTTAGGGTTAATCCTGTACGGACCCCCGGGGTACGCAGGGCCCTGTTGTCTACCTTTTACCTATCCTCACGGGAGGGGGTAGGTGGGTTAAATTTTAATTTATTTATATAATTAATAAAATGCCTCAATTATTACCATTCTTTTTTATAAATATGATATCGTTTTCTTTCTTATTCTTCGTAGTAATTTTATATGTGTTTTCTATATATATTTTACCAACATACCCATTAGTTTTTTCTGTAAGAATGGCTTTAACTAAATAAGACTACTCCCTCCGAAGGAGGGAGTGGTCCCCGCCCCGGAGGGGTTTGGTCCCCAGCCTTCGGCTGGAGACTAAACCGCGAAGCGGTTTGGTCATCGGTTCCTTTTAGGAACCGAAGACTAAATGAATTTAATAAAATTCATTTGATCCCCGTCTCTTTTTAAGAGACGGGACTACCCGGCCAGGGACCGGGTGGTCCCCGCCCGGATAAATTCGGGCGGAGACTAGCCCGGAGGGGGCTGGTCCCCGGTCCCCAAGGGGACCGGAGACTAAACCGCGAAGCGGTTTGGTCCCCGCCCGAATAAATTCGGGCGGAGACTAAACCCCAAAGGGGGTTTGGTCATCGCCTGGAAGGCGAAGACTAAACCGCGAAGCGGTTTGGTCCCCGTCTCTTTTTAAGAGACGGGAGACTACCCGGCCAGGGGCCGGGTGGTCCCCGCCCCGGAGGGGCGGAGACTTAAAAATTTTTTTTGTTTGTTTTCCTTTATTCTTATAGAGGGGAATTTAAGAAAAATAAAAAAAAGGGTAAGTCTTTCCTGAACAAGTTATTACTTAACAGATTAGACACCCAATTAAATAATTACATTTAATAAATAAAATTATTAGAACCCCCGGGTCCCCCGGGGTTCGACCAGAAAATAATCTAACGGGATATAGAATATTGGTATAAGATAGTAGTATACATAGAATATTCTAATATTGACGAGTATTAGTACAAATTTAAACCCAAGGGCTCGGTCCTCCGGGGTCGAGGACCGCTCCGCGGGCCTAGAATATTAGAATATTTAGAATATTAACCTAAATATAGAATATTGCGATATCCTTTAGAACTCTATTCTTTTGAGTAGAATAGAATAAGGTCCTTAAGAGGGGGAAAGACCAGCCCTGCTGAAGCAGGGCTGGTACCCGAGGAAGATCCCCGGCGGGACCGGGGAAGCTACCCCTGGTTCCCTGGGGTAGCATTGTTTTTACAAACAAAGCTTCGGGCCTCTCGGCCCGATGCATCCCCTCCGGGGAAGCTGTGTAAGATAAAAAGAGGGGACCCCGGGCAGGTTTTATCTATAAAAATCCATAAGGATAACTAAAAGATATATTTAATAAATAAAATTGATTGAGAAGAGAGAGAATCGAACTCCCTATAACCTTTCGGTTGCTTTATTTACAGTAAAGTTAGTATCCTATACAATTCTTCTCTATTAATATTTAATTTTTACTTCACCAAATACTTTTGATACTTTATTTATTGAGGGCGCGGAAGGAAATAATATATAATGTAGATGTTGTGTAAGGGTTAACGAGGGAGGGTCTTTAGAAATATTTATTTCTAAAATCATTATAATTGATAATAGTATATTAGCCCCTACTATCCTTTTTTTATAAAGATAAGATCCTCCCAAGGGGGATCAGCCCTGCGGGCAGATCTACTCGTTTTTAAAAAATGCATCTCTCCCAAAAGTTCGAGGGGGGAGTAGCTTCCCCCCCGCAAGCCTGCGGGGGCAGGGGGGGGTCCGAACAGTTATTAACTAAAAATAAGTTACTAATTAACTATTAAATAATAGTTATTATAGTTTAACGGTAAAACGAATAATTCATGCTTATTAGATAGAAGTTCAATTCTTCTTAATGACTTTAAAATTAAAAATTCGGGAAAGGAGGAAAGCCTTTTTTATAAGGTTAAATTGTTTAAGGGTTTAAGTACTGTCTTCCATTATAAATAACAAAGAATACTTCCCCCGCAAGCTTCCCCCTTGGGCCCTATGGGGCGGAGGGGGATGCATCCCGGGGGTTTACCCCGGGGAGGCTTCCGGCCTGCCGGCGGATGCATCCCCCGGGAAGCTTTTTTTAAAAACCCCGGGTCCCCGGGGGGGTTCGAACAGAATTTAAATTAATTAAAAATAATCCCGGCCCCACCCCTGCATTTCTGCGGAGGGCCCGGGCTTAGATTTTTAAAATGCATCGGGCCGAGAGGCCCGAAGCTTCCGGCCGCTAGCGTCCAGCCTTGGAAGGTAGAGTAAATTACTTAAGAGACGTTCCTCATAGAAGTTAGATCAGAGTATAAAAGCAACATCAGACAGCTACGCAGACATCTAAACGCTTACGTTTATGACGAGAGAATTGAGTTCTAATTCGTACATAGAGGTGCAAAAATGGGTGAGTTATAAATGTTTATTGATATAATTTTATTTTTTAATTTTCATTCGGTTAATTTTTATTCTTTTATATGCTGGTCGAACCCCCGGGGGACCCGGGGTTCTTTATTTATGATTATAGATAATTTAATTCTCATCCGGATAAATTTTTTATGATTATAGATAATTTAACTCCCATCTAGATAAAATTTTTTATGATTATAGATAATTTAACTCTCATCTAGATAAAATTTTTTATGATTATAGATAATTTAACTCTCATCCGGACAAAATTTTACCCTTTTACTAAGTTAAATAATAAATAGAAGATTAGCTTAACAGTGGAGCTTCTTTAGTTTTATAATAAAACTTTATAGTGATGTTTTTTAAGTTTTATAATATAGTTTATGCCCGGCCGGGCGCGGAACCCCCCTGCCCCTCCCCTGCAGGCTTGCGGGGGGTTTATAAGAGTTAATATTTCTTTTAGGTTCAGCTTCGAGGCTCCAGATGGAGCCTCGATGCACCAGGCTCCGCCTGGAGCTCCATAATAGTGGGGGATATTCAATAATAGATAGCTTCGGGCTTCGCCCCGATGCATCCCCCTCCCCCATAGGGGGGAGACCCCCTATGGGGAAGCTCGCGGGGAAAGAATCTTTACCACACCCTCTGATGTAGATACATCCAAATTATTCCAAAATAAATGGATATTATCTTCTAAATAACTTAATAGTTAATAAAATTAACAAACACCCCTCTTTATCTTATCTATTTATGAGCTTCCGCTTGCGGAGCGAGAATTAAGAGGAGATTAGCTTAATGGTCAGAGCAACTTACTTACAATAAGAAGAAGAAAGTTCGATTCTTTCATTTCCTAAATAATATTATACTTAGAATAAGATGGTGAAAGTTCTATTCTTTCATTCCCCTAAATAATATAATACTTATTTGGAACTTAGGATTATTATTGTTAAAGGAAAGTCCAGAATACTTATAAAAACTAAATTTACGATAAATAATATATTGTTAATTTAGAATAAAGTTATTATTAAGTTTTTATATACTTTTTTAATACATAAAAATATTTTAAGTAATCATTAAAAAATTGAGGTACTTTTAAAGAAATCAAATCTTTTACTTTATCTCTTATGTATTTTATATATAATTAAATTTTAACCTTTTTAGGTCCCCGTGGGGACCGTCCCGGAGGGAAGGTACATAATTATTTGAATAAATAAGAGGATAGATAACCTTAACAAGTATAAGAATGTTAAAATAAGACCTATTTAAGTTTAGCTCTTTAAGAGTAAGATAAATTATTTGAGTTAATAAATATAACTCAATAAAAAAACATAGACGACAATATCTATAAAAAACTACCCACGGGTGGTTACCCCTCTCTCTAAGGGGCCACCGGGGGGTTACTATTTATAAGATATAAATGTTCCATGTTTAATTATACAGAATCTGGCTTATAATAATCTAAGACACCCCCCCCCCGCCCCCAATGAAAAGATAGAACAATTTAAGTTTAATTTTAAAATGCCCCTAAATCCTACCTGAGTTACATTGGAAATTTTATTTAAGGTTAAAATAAAATTATAGTTTACCGCGCAGGAACGGGGATCCTGGGTGTCATATGAGCACCAACGCGGGTATAGTTTCTTAAAAAAAGTTTGACAATTGCGCTTGCTAACATTTTTAAAGTACTAAATAAACAATGACACGACTACAACCTTTTTTCAACCATTGAGCAATCGATAGGTTATTTACATTTAGCAGAAATTCAAAACATTATTAAAAAAGAATTGACTTCTAAATCCGGGATTTATGGGTTTATTTGCGAATATAATAATAAAATATATATAGGTTCTTCAAAAATATAATAATAAAATATATATAGGTTCTTCAAAAATATATATAGGTTCTTCAAAAATATTACACACTCGTTTCAATAATCATATTAAAGGCTCTAAATCTAATGCTTTACTACAAAAAGCTTCGGGCCTCTCGGCCCGATGCAACCCCGGGACCCGGGGTAGCTTTACCAATTAAAGCTTCCGGCCTGCCGGCCGGATGCATCCCCCTCCGGGGGAAGCTTTAGTTTCAGCAGAAAATGTTTTACCAAAATTAGGGCTATTCTCACCTGAATATCACCCTTTCCTGGTTTACTCATTAAAGCTTCGGGCCTCCCGGCCCGATACATCCCCCTTTCGAGGGGCCCGGGGAGGGGAAGCTTTTTTAAAGACTCCGGCGGAGTCTTTAAAAATTGCATTGTTTTTACAAACAAAGCCTCTCCCGTAGGGAGATACATCGGGCTACGCCCGAAGCTTTAATTATTAAAAATAATTAATGCATCCCCCTCCGGGGGAAGCTCCAGCGGAGCTGGTGCATCGAGGCTCCATCTGGAGCCTCGAAGCTTTTTTTTAAAAATTAAAAAAATGCATCGCCCCTCCGGGCCGAAGCTTTCCCCCCTTTGGGGGCCGGGGAATGCATGCCCCTTCGGGGCAAGCTACCCATGGTTCCCTGGGGTTGCATCGAGGCTTCGCCTCGAAGCTCCAGCGGAGCTGGTGCATCGAGGCTCCATCTGGAGCCTCGAAGCTTTTTTAAAGATTAAAAAAAAATGCATCGGGGCGGCCCCCGAAGCTTCCGGCCGGAAGGCCGGTATACCCCCCTCCGTTCGAGCTCGAGGGGGAAGCTGTCGTAGATTTTATAAAACACACAATTTGTATTTCATTATTTACCTAAATAGGTAATACCAAGTATAATTCTTATTTCATGGTTGAAAGTGGGTATTACCTGGAAAAGAAATTAACGGGTTGAAGTCTAAACGGTGAGGCGCCTAAATTGGGTTTAGGCCGATAGTTAGTTCGAATCCCTCTTCTTCCGTTCATAATTAATAATAATAAATGTGTTAATTATGTTTAAGGATTTTTTTATCATCATTTATAAAAACGCTATAAACTATAGCAGATTTTGTTAAATTCATTTCATATATTCTATATCTAACTAAAAAAAATTATATTACTATACCATTATACAAATATTATATAACATACAGTCATTAACAAAGTAATGAAGTAAACGGGTTTTTCATGGGCATTATCAATAAATATATTAAACGGGTCGAAGCCAAATTGGCCAGGCACCTAAATTGGGTTTAGACATTAGTAAGTTCAAATCTTACCGACCCGAAATTAATAATAAAATTAAGCCATGAAACATAGAGCTATAAGGAGAGGGGTCTAGCTTCAAGAAAACACCTTTTTTATCCCAGAATTAAATTGCCCTTTAGGGGGTGTAAACTTATAATCAAAAGCTAGGCTTTGATTATACATGGGATTAAAGTATATAATTAAATATAACTTGTAGTATATTATATCGTGTAAGGCACATTAACAGATTAATTGTAGGTATAATTTTTTCCTACCTATACTTAATCCTGTGTATTAATTAGGGATGTTAATAAAATTCATTTCTCTTTAAATATTTTTGAGCCCGGGGGCCCTCTGCAGAAATGCGGGGGTGGGGGCCGGGACTATTATTACAGTAACGTAATATGGTTCCTTTATGGACGTTAAAGAATTCAGCGACTTTCCTAGCAGGATTTAAATTATATGCTAACCCCCCCGCGAGCTCCCCTTCCCCTGGGTCCCCCTATGGGGGATGCATCCCGGGGGTTTACCCCGGGAGGCTTCTGGCCTACTGGCCGGATGTATCCCCGGGAAGCTTCGCCCCGGAGGGGCGATGCATTTTTTTAATTTTTAAAAAAAAAGCTTCCAGCCTATTGGCTGGATGCAACTCCAGGCTGCCTGGAGTAGCTCTTTAAAAAAAGCTTCGGGGCCTCTCGGCCCGAAGCTTCCGGCCGCTAGCGGCCGGATGCATCCCCCGGGGAGCTTGCGGGGGATAAAATTTTAAAAATAAAGTGTCCTTTATCGAGGATTAATATATAAAAAAAATTTTTTAACCTATTTGTCGAAATTGGTATACGATGTTGAATTAAAATCAATTGCTTTTTAGCGTGTGAGTTCGAGTCTCACAATAGGTATAATAAGCTTATTCTAGGCCACGGGGGGCGGTCCGAACAGATATATCTTTAGTAAAATCTTAATTTTATAAAAACATATAGAATATAATTAATATATAAACGCCGGAGGCCGAATATCTCTAATATTTTGATTCTATAAAAATGAGATCAAATTATTGATTTAAACCGTGAGAATTTCTTTCCCTTCGAACTCGGGTGGCCCCCTTTGAACCGAAAGGGGGGTTACTTGAATAAGATAATAAAGGAGTATTATCTATAATAAAAAGAGTAATCACTTGTATAATAAAATAAATAAATTATCTTGGACATAAAAACTCATACACTCCCCCCCGGCGAGCTTCCCCCGGGCATGCATTTGCCGGCAGGCCGGAAGCCTCCGGGGTAAACCCCCGGGATGCATCCCCCTCCCCATAGGGGGACCCATAGGGGGGAAGCTTGCCGGGCCCCGGCAAGAGATATTTACAAGAATAGGTATTACATATAGTGATAATAAAAACGTAAAAAAATTTTTTTTATATTCAAATTATCCATTAAATTCATTCATTTTTTTTATGTTTTGATACTTATAGATGCAGCAAATTTTATGGATTCTAACAGTGGAACAACAAAAAAAATTATATTGACGCCGGGGGGCTGAAATAAGTTATATTAAAATCAATATTATTTATACAAATATGACTAATAACAAAATATCAGTTTTCTGAACACTTACTTGTCAAAATTGGTTATTTTTTCCTTGCCGGGGTCCCCCGCGAGCCCGCGGGGGGTAGGGAGAGAATTTTTAAAATCTAGACCCCCAAGGGGGTCTCAGCCCGCTGGGGTCGAGGACCGCTCCGCGGGCCTAGAGTACCTTTTTTCAATTTTTAAAATTAGAATACCTTTTTTTCAGTAATAGGGTAATTCTGTTATATCGCATAACAAGAATAACAGAGATCTACTTGATATATTACTTTTTTTAAGAGTTGTTCCTCAAGTCTTTTATCCTTATAAATCATAAAGTGTGTCAAATAAATAAGTATACTATTAAAACTAATATATAATAAAAGTCAATTATAGATGATTAATAATCCTTTTGGGAATAAAAAATTATAAGAAATCCATGAATTTATCAATTTCATTGTTTATTATCGGATTAGCCGGTTTCGTTTTAAACCGTAAAAATATTATTTTATTAATAATTTCTATAGAATTAATGTTATTAGCAGTAACCTTTATGATTCTTATTTCATCTTTTGCTTTTGATGACGCTTTAGGGCAAATTTACGCTATTTATATCATAGCAATTGCAGGAGCTGAATCAGCAATCGGATTAGGTATAGTAATCGCTTTCTATAGATTAAGAGGTTCAATTAGAATTAAATAATTCTATCTCTTTTCTAGCTAATCTAGATATCTAAAGACTAAACCGCGAAGCGGTTTGGTCCCCGCCCGAATAAATTCGGGCGGAGACTAAACCCCAAAGGGGGTTTGGTCATCGCCTGGAAGGCGAAGACTAAATGAATTTAATAAAATTCATTTGGTCCCCGGTCCCCGAGGGGACCGGAGACTAAACCGCGAAGCGGTTTGGTCCCCCACCTTCGGTGGGAGACTGATGATAATAAAAAAAACTTAAAAATTCTGTAACAAGGTTTTCTTAAGAGTTTTAATAAAGATCAACCCTGCTTCAGCAGGGTTGATCGTTCCCTCCCCCCGCACGGTTGCCGGGGGAAATTCGGTTTATAATTAAAAGGTTCTGCCCTTGGGGGCGGAACCCCCTGCGGGGAGGTTAATTTTTTTTAATCTATTTTAATTAATATAATTCATATCATAGCGTTTCATAAATAAAGAGGAATTTTTTTATCAAAATAAAAATGTATTTATCAATAATTTTAATACCTTTATTAGGTTCAATATTTGCTGGATTCTTTGGCCGTAAATTAGGAGCAAAAGGTAGCCAATTTATAACTACTTTTGGGTTAGTTATAACAGCCATCTTATCTTTCATAGCTTTCTATGAGACAGGTTTAAATAGCTCGAGCGTCTCAATAAATTTATTTAGTTGGATAGATTCTGAGTATTTTTTAGTATCATGGGGATTTTTATTCGATAGTTTAACAGTTGCTATGTTAATTCCTATCGTATTTATATCTTCACTGGTACACATGTATTCAATCTCGTATATGGGAGCCGACCCCCATGTACAACGATTTTTTAGTTATTTATCAGCCTTTACTTTTTGTATGTTACTATTAGTATGTGGGGATAATTTATTAGTATTATTTGTGGGTTGGGAAGGCGTTGGTGTATGTTCTTATTTACTAATTAGTTTTTGGTTTACAAGAATAGCTGCTACTAAATCAGCGATACAAGCTATAGTTACAAATAAAGTAGGTGATTGGGGGATGTCTATTGCTCTTTTTGCAATAATTTTTGTATTTGGAAATTTAGATTTTTCTAATTTGTTTTCTTTAGCCCCACATATTAATACTGATATTTTAACATTTATTAGTTTATGTTTATTAATAGGTGTTATGGCTAAATCAGCTCAATTAGGATTACATGCTTGGTTACCTACAGCCATAAACTTATCTGTGGCAAATGTTTAAGTGCATTCGTAAGAATTATTAATACATGCTTAGACATAGTTAACTAGTTATATTTATATAATATATAAATAACCATACCAGCAACAACTTTGTAAAGGAAGCAAATGGTGGAAGACTAGTATACATGGGTGACAACCCATAGAGCAATGAGAGTGAAAACGGTCAATGGCTACCTGGCAGAAGACCGTCGGCGGTTACAAACGTCGCTACAGACTGGGTCACTTTTGGGTGCCTGAAATGGTGCTTAATGTACAGTCGGAACTCGGGAAGGGACAATCTAAGGCTCATGATAAAATTTATTTTCAGGGCCTTTTTTAGTTCTACCCAACATCAAAAGATGTAAAGCTACACAGAAGGTTATAAAATGTGTCGTCTTATAGAGTTAGGGAGGGTCAAATAAACTTCAATGTTTTATTTCGCTTAAAAACAATGTCTTTAATGAAAGGGGTTAATTATTTTCATTTTTAAAAAGTTTATTAGTTTAACTATCCCTGGGGGGAAAACTATTTGTAATGAGATGCAAAAATTCTCAAAGATAAATTTTTAAAATCTCTTAATTCTGAATTCTTAGTGTAACCCGCAAGGTTATGGTCATAAAATGAATGTTTAAGGTGAACAAGCCTTAATAGTTAAAGTCAAGAGATGCAGCTTATAAAACAGCTTCGAGGCTCCAGATGGAGCCTCGATGCACCAGCTCCGCTGGAGCTTCGAGGCGAAGCCTCGATGCACCAGGCCCCGCCTGGAGCTGTAGATAGTATAGGGATAATATATAAAAATGAAAATTCATCTACTATTATCGATTCAAGTAAAGATAAAGATTATACACCTCCGGTGTTGAATCCTTCGGATTCTATTTTAAGTAAAAAAATTCCTATACCTAAAGAACCCCCGGGCCTCCCTTAAAATTTAATTATAAAAATAATAGTAGGGCCCTCCTTAAACATTGCTATATGCTGGAACATCCTTAGAGCTTTAAGTACTAGATAATAATCAGTAAAAATCCTAAAGATTGGATAATCAGCAGGAAACCAATTAGATATTTAATCTTTAGTAGGATCCTCAGAGACTACACGCAATGACTAAAATTAAAAAATTTTGGTATGATATAGTCCAACCCATTGTGGAAACAATGGTTAATAAAATTAGCCTACACCAGTTTCAGCTTTAATCCACAGCGCTACAATGGTAACAGCCGGGATTTTCTTAATGATAAGAACTTCACCATTATTAGAATATAGTAGTACAGCATTAATAATAATAACTTGTTTAGGTTCATTATCAGCATTTGTTTTTGCTTCTATAGGATTAGTACAAAATGACCTTAAACGTATAATCGCTTATTCAACAGCAAGTCAATTAGGATATTTAGGTGCAGTATGCGGTCTTTCTCAATATAATATAGCTTTTTATCACATCATTAATCACGCTTTCTTCAAAGCGTTGCTCTTTTTAGCGGCCGGATCTGTAATCCATGCTATGGCAGATGAACAAGATGTTAGAAAGATGGGTGGTTTAGCAAAACTTCTGCCCTTTACCTTTGTGGTGATGTTTATCGCCGCTTTAAGTAATATTGCTTTTCCATTCTTATCAGGATTTTATTCTAAAGAAATAATAATTTTATCCGGTTATGGACAATATAGTTTTCATGGTTCTTTCGCCTATTGGATGACTACTTTTGCAGCATTTTTCACTTCTATTTATACTACAAGACTTTTATATTTAACTTTCTTTTCTATTCCTAACGGTACTAGAAATAATTATGAGAATACACACGAAGCACCTTTCTTTATGGCAATACCTTTAGGTATACTAGCTGTATTATCTGTAATTTTTGGTTATTTATCTAAAGACTTATTTATAGGGCTAGGTACCGACTTTTTTGGGAATGCTGTATTTATCCATCCAAACAATATAGTATTAGTCGATGCTGAATTTGCTATACCTTTATTTATTAAACTATTACCATCTATCTTAACAATTTGTGGATTTATCGGTACATTATTATTTTATGAATTTGTACCTAATATCTTAGTTGAAATTAAATTATCTAAATTTGGAAGAACTTTATATACTTTTCTTAACCAAAAATACTTCTTTGATTTAGTTTATTCTCGTTTAATAGCTTTAATTTTAAACTTAGGATATATCACCCATAAAACCATCGACAGAGGTTCATTGGAATTTCTGGGTCCAAAAGGTTTAACTTGCTTATTCTCTGGTAGAAGTAGAAGCTTAGATTCACTAGAGAATGGTTATATCCCAAACTATGCTCTGATGATAATCTTATCTGTTATTACAATGACAGCTTCAGTATTATTTTTAAACGATGCTAGATTGTTATTAGTGCTTATTTATGCTATATTCTCATTAATTTAACGTCATTTTACAACTAAGACAAACTCCCCCCTCGGAAGCATTACTAATTTAAATAAAGTTAATAATTTTGGTTCCTTTGGGACTTCATATCAAACTCCTGAATTTCATATATCAATCAAACTCCTGAATTTCATATATCAATCAAACTCCTGAATTTCATATATCAAATTTATCGAAAAAGAATATGAAAAAGGTAAGGAAAACAATAATAACCCAATAAATTCAGAATTAGAACGAAAAATAACAAATCTTAAAGAACCCCCGGGTCCCCCGGGGGTTCGACCAGATTTAACCCTTTAAAAGTATATGGAAATGCTTACTCTGATAAAATTAAATACTCTATCTGAAAACAGAGGGGGGAAGCTTCGGCCGAAGGACCGATGCACCCCCCTCTGGCGGCCCTTCCCCCCCCCCCGCAGGCTTGCGGGGGGAGGGACCCCGGCAAGCTTTTTGAGATTTTTTTTTTAATGCATCGGGCCGAAAGGCCGAAGCTCCGGGTGGGCGGGCAGAACCCCCCGGGGGTTTCTCAAAGAATTAACCTATTATGATTTTATTTATTATACTTAACAAGATAAATTTTCTTAATAAGATAAATTCACTAAATAAGATAAATAACTTTACTTAATAAGATAAATTTATTTAATTTATTAAATAATATAACCAAAACTAAAGGATCAAAAAAATAAAAAAAAAAAACAAAATTAGTTTATATTTTATGATCACTTGCCAGGTTATACATATTTATAAGACAATAGCTTAACGTAAAGCTCTCTGCTCATAACGGAACTGATGGAAGTTCGACTCTTCTTTGTCTTAATTTTATCTTTATATATTTCTATATAAAGATATATTTGTATACAAATATATATTTCTATATAAAGATAAAAACATTATTAGATAATATACAGAATTTGTATCTTATAAAATTCTTTAATTCTTTTTTTTTATTTAATTGAACATGTACTAAAATTAGATTAAAACTAATTAAATTGCATGATTAAATATATAGTTTATATCTTATTACTATTCAAATGCATAATAAAATATAATTGGCCTTCGGCATAAAAAATTAAAGTATTAATTTAGTTAAACATTAAACCCAGAATAATCTAATATTATCGGAAGTGGTTTAAATATCTATAAATTAAAAACTACATTATTATTTTCAATTCCCTAATAGGGAAATGAAATCAATTGACATTTCGTAAGAGATGTTACTTCTTTTATAATTAAATTGAAGAATATAACAGTGCAATATATATAGAAATGAGTCAGAATAATACTTTTACAAATACAAAATTTCTAACCAGGTTAAAGATAACAAAGCTCCAGGCAAAGCCTGGTGCATCGCCCCTCCGGGGCGAAGCTACCCCGGGTCCCCCGGGGTTGCATCGGGCCGAGAGGCCCCGAAGCTTTTCCCCCTTCGGGGGAAATGCATCCCCCTACGGGGGAAGCTACCCCTGGTTCCCTGGGGTAGCATTGTTTTTACAAACAAAGCCTCTCCCGTAGGGAGATGCATCGCCCCTCCGGGGCGAAGCTTTTCCCCCCCAGAGGGGGGGTGCATCCCCTCCCCAAGGCCCGACCAGCTTCCGGCAGGTGGGCCGGGCGCATCGCCCCTCCGGGGCGAAGCTGCTGTTTTTTTTTTATTAAAGTTATAGCTCTACCTACGCAGGGGGTGGAGCAGCCGAGGCAGCTCCAGGCGAAGCCTGGTGCATCGAGGCTTCGCCTCGAAGCTCCAGCGGAGCTGGTGCATCGAGGCTCCATCTGGAGCCTCGAAGCTCTATTAGTTTATATAACCATTATTTTTCTTATTTAATATCTTCCCTCCGGGAAGACCCCTCCGGGGTCTAATGTAGTTAAACAAGAAAATATTGTTAATAATTTGAAAAGTATGGATAAAAAAATGCTATTAAATGAATTACTTTCATATTTTTCTGCTTTCCCACACTCAGAAAGTCTTAGAAAACCCAATACTTCAGTTCATAGTTTTTCTCAATGGACTGTTTGGACCGCCGGGGACCGGGCGGCCCTAAAAATTAATGCTTTTCTACTAGTAGCTTCCCTCCCCCCGCGGGCCTGCGGGGGCTCGGGGGGGGATAAAAATTTATAAGATTTTTTATTTATCATGCCTATGTTTAGTTCGTCATGCCTATGTCTTATTATTCAGGATTCTTCTATTTAACCTCCGGGGCCGGGCCCACAGCAAGGTGTGCGGGGCCCGGCTTTATTTGTGCGAACTGTAAATGAGGATAGCAGGTATTATCAAAAATACAATTGGGCTATTAAAATCCCCTTTGCTAATTATTTTAGCAAGTTTATGCCAATCGTGATCGGGTCAGTTTCTTAGAGAAATATTTAGTTTGGCTTAACAAACACTTAAGCTAAACACCCCCCCTCTCCTTATCATCATAGTTTCTTAAATGTAAGTGAGCAAAACTTTTCATTTAATTAATTTTTAGCTTCCCCGGAGGGGATGCATCGAGCCGAGAGGCCCGAAGCTTTTTTTTAATTTATTAAAAAAATGCATCGCCCCTCCGGGGCGAAGCTCCCCGGGGGGTGCATCCGGCCGGCAGGCCGGAAGCTCGAATTTCTATTTAAATTTAACTAGGCCCGCGGAGCGGTCCTTGATTCTAGTGAATCAAGACCCCTAGGGGCCAACGGTGGTTATTATTTTTTTTAAAATCCTTTCTATCCTGGGGCCCCTCGAAAGGGGGGGATGGGTTATTGTTTTTAATCCTAATAAACACCCCCTAAGAGTGCTCCTCGTAGTTATCAATTGCTAGTGGGTAAAGCTTTTATAATATAATAATAATATTAATATTCAATATCTCTCATTTAAGATATTCATGTTAATATCGCTCAATTCTACCGAATTAAGCTAAGTCTTTTATAGAAATTTATCTAATATAATTATTATTAGGTGAGGATTAGAAATTTATAGCCTTTAAGAGGCAAATTACTTTATTTAAATGCTTACATCTTTATTTTTAATACCTTTAATAGGTGCACTCTCTTTATTATTTGTAAATAACAAATCCTTAATTAAACAAATTACATTAGGTACAACTATAGTTAACTTTTTTTTTAGTCTAATTATATGGGGGAAATTTGATAATAATACTCATGAATATCAATTTGTTCAAGAATGGGCTGAAATCTCATTCTGTCATTTTAATGTAGGAATAGATGGTATCTCCTTATTCTTTGTATTATTAACAACATTCCTTTTCCCTATTATTATATTAACAAGCTGGGATCATAAAAATAATCTTAAACATTATTTATTAAACTTATTAATTTTAGAAAGTTTATTAATAGCAACTTTTATAGTTTTAGATTTATTATTATTTTATATATTCTTTGAAAGTATATTAATTCCATTGTTTATAATAATAATACTTTTTGGAGATTTGTTAACTAAGAAAAAAGCTGGGGTTATATTATTCTTATATACATTATTTGGTTCTCTTTTCATGTTATTATCTATAATAACTATCTTCATCTTGACGGGTACGACTGATTTCCAAATTTTATCTACCATTGATTTCAGTTCTGACATTCAAAAATTACTTTTTGTTGGGTTCTTAATCGCTTTTATGGTAAAAACTCCATTAATCCCTTCGCACATTTGGCTGGGTTTTGCGCATGTTGCGGCTCCAATAGGTGGTTCTGTACTATTAGCTGGAGTTATCCTTAAATTGGCTACGTATCTTGCTTTAAGAATTATGATTCCTTTGTTACCAAATGCTACCTTGTATTTTACTCCTCTTATTTACACTTTAGCTGTAATTAGTATTATTTATGCATCTTTAACTTGTTTAAGACTTATAGATGTTAAAGGTATTATAGCCTATTCATCAATCGCCCATATGGGTGTAGTTGTATTAGGTATTTTCTCTAATAATTTACAAGGTATAGAAGGTGCAGTAATACTTGGGTTAGCCCATGGTGTTATCTCTCCTTTACTATTTATAATCGTAGGTGAAATCTTATACATAAGAACTCACACTAGAGTTGTTAAATATTACAGAGGGATCGCGGGCTCTACTCCTATCTTATCCTTAATTTTTTTCTTTGCTACTCTTGCCAATATCGGTACTCCATTATCTGGTAACTTCGTAGGTGAATTTATGTCATTCGCAGGTGCTTTCCAACAAAATCCGATCCTCGGAATTTTAGGTGCGACTGGAATGTTTTTAGGTGCAGCTTATTCTATCTGGTTATTCAATAAAATAAATTTCGGAGCAGCCTCAAAATACATGTCAACTATACCAGACATTACACGACGAGAATTCTTTGTAGTGTTACCACTTATCATTGTTTCCTTTATTCTTGGTGTTTATCCAAATGTAGTTTTAGACTCTTTACACTTAAGTATAAGTTCTTTACTAATTGATGTTAACACCCCCCGGAGGTAGTATTAACCCTTATACCCGCTATAATACTATTAAATGAGGATAAAAAGAGAATGACAACTTATCATCTATAGTATATAATATTTATATGTACAATAATATCTTAAGTATTAGATCTCCGCCCCGGCTTTCGCGGGAGGCGGGATCAAACCGCTCCGCGGTTGGGTCTTCTTCTTTTAAAGATCCCCCGGGTCCCCCGGGGGATCGACCAGATGATCAAATTATTATTTATTAATAATAATTCGATCTCCGCCTCAGCTTTCGCCAGAGGCGGGGATCAAACCGCTCCGCGGTTAGATCTCCCCCGAAGGGGGGGGGGGGGTGTTAATTCCTTTTTCCAAAAGGAAAGATCTCGCCGAAGGCGTGATCAGCCCGCGGAGCGGGCAGATCTCCCCCCTGAAGGGGGGGTGATAACCCCTCTTCTGAAAGAAGAAGGGGAGATCTCCGCCTCTCAAAGAGAGGCGGGGACCTACCCTGCTTCAGCAGAGTGGATCTCCCCCCGAAGGGGGGGGGATCATTCCTTTTTCCAAAAGGAAAGATCTCCCCGGAGGGGGGGATCAGCCCTGCGGGCAGATCTTAAAGATCTAGACTCTAGTTACAATATCTTGACTAAGGCTGGTTCCCCACTAGGTTATAAACAATCAGAAGAACTTAAATTATTTAGAAGTGTTAAAATGACTGGTGAGGATAATCCTATGTTTGGAAAAATAGGTGAGTTAAATCCTGTTCGGACCGCCCGGCCCGGGCGGTCCTTTTTTTAATAAAAAACATTCATTAGACCCCGGAGGGGTCTTCCCGGGGGGAAGAAATAAAATCAAAAATGTCTTCAATTAAATTAGGGGAAAAGGCATCTTTAGGGACTCCGCCGGAGGCGGGGTCCCCGGCCCAGGGCCGGAGACTAGATCTTTACAAAGTGAGGCACATAAAGGGAAAGTAATTTGTCCCGAAACTCGTGCTAGAATGAGTGAAGCCCATCTAGGGGAAGAACTTTCACCTGAGACTGCTCCCCTCCCCCGCATGCTTGCGGGGGGTGAGGGGGGGGGGTCCCAGCCCCGGGGCTGGGACTAAAACTAAAATTAGTGAAGCCCAGAAAGGAAAATCTCTCTCTCCTGAGACTAGAGCTAAAATTAGTGATTCTCTAGGGACACAAATTTATGTGTATGATACTCAAGGCTTCCCCTCGGAGAGGGGATGCCCCGGGGACCCCGGGGGAGGCTCACTAGTTAAAATTTTTACTTCTGGGAATAAGGCAGCAAAAGATTTAAATTGTTATGGTATGGCCATTAAAAAATATGCTGTTTCAGGACCGCCCGGTCCCCGGGCGGTCCAAACAGGTAAATTATTTAAAGGGGGATGGATATTATCGTTATCCCCTAAAGCTAAGTAATTTGCGTATTTGATAATCAACCTAGGGGTCAAATATACGTTGATTTTTGGCTCATTTATATCGTTATTACATTATTTGGTAAATAAAATTTTACTAGACCGGTTCATCTACTATTGGGTTCATAATTATGAACTCCCCCCCTTAATGGATATTTCCATATAATATAAGTTACAATTCTGTTCGAACCCCCCCGGGGACCCGGGGGTTATAAAAAAAAATAAATAAAGGTGGCCATTTAGGTTGTATATAATAAACAATAATAAATTTTGACATCATTATATGATAATTGTTGTAAGAGTTTGAATTTGGCTCAGAAGTAACGTTGTCTAGTAGTTTCATACATGCTAGTTGAATGGATTAATAGATCCATGGCGCCCAGGTGAGTAACGGGTAGGAAGCTACTCAATGATTAAGGTGAATCCTTTATATAACTACGGTTTAAAGAAATGTTTTTATCATTGAATGTGCCTATTTTGGATTAGGTAGTTGGTGAAGTAATAGCTTACCAAGCCTATGATCCATAGCCAGTCTGAGAGGAGGGTTGGTCACAATGGCTCTGAAAAAATAGCCATACCTTACAAAAAGGTCAGCAGTAAAGAATTTTGGACAATGATCGAAAGATTGATCCAGCTAACTAGAAGAGGGTAAGCATCTTCATGGTATACCTCTAAAAATAGGGAGGATAATGACGTTACCTATTTATTAATCCCGACAAATCTCGTGCCAGCAGTCGCGGTAATACGAGAGGGGTAAACGTTTTTCAGCATAAATGGGTCTAAAGCGTATGTAGGTCGTATCATCAAGCAGTAGTTATACGAATTTCAATAGAAAAAATATAAAATGTAACTGAGATACTTGAGTGTAATTGAAGATAGAGGAATACTAGGAGTAAGGATGGAATCTTATAATACTTGGTGGACCCACTAAAGGCGAAGGCATCTATCTAATTAAACACTGACACTGAGATACTAAAGTATGGGGAGCGAAAAGGATTAGAGACCCTTGTAGTCCATACCCTAAACTATGAGTGGATAAAATTGGTTATAAGAATCAGTTTTAATGTGAAGACTATACCACTCCACCTGGGGAGTACTATCGCAAGATTGAAACCCAAAAATATTGACGGTGCTGAAGACCAGCAGTGAAGCATGTTATTTAATTCGATAACCCACGCATAACCTTACCACTTCTTGCAATGTACCAATTTAATTGGTAACACAGGCGTTGCATGGCTGTCGTCAGCTTGTGTCGTAAGACGTTAGATTAATTTCGTTAACAAGCAAAACCCTTGTCTGTAATTATGAAAATTAAAACATAAGCAAGTCCCGAAAGGGGCCTGTATTAAATTTAATTTAAACTACGGAAGTACTCGATTAATGTTGAGTTAATTAGGACTAAGACAAGCCTTCATGGCCCTTATGGAGTGGGCTATAGACGTGCCACAAAGACCTTTACAATAAGAAGCAAAAATTTACGTTTGAGCTAATCTACAAAAAAGGTTAATTTGCGAATTATAATCTGCAACTCGATTATATGAAGTAGGAATTGCTAGTAATCAAGAATCAGGATGTCTTGGTGAAACATAATATTCGGTGTGTACAAATCGCTCGTCAAGCGGCGGAAGTAGGGTGGTGTTAAATAGGGGATTACTTATTTATGTGAATGTTTTATTATGATAATTGCCGTTAAAATGGTATACAAACATTATGCATATTTAAATATATCTTTTATGTCCAGTATTTTACGACTGCTGTTAAGTCGAAACATAGTTACGCTAGGGGAACCTGGTGTGGAGTAGTTAAAAACCAAGGGATTAAAAAATCCCCCTTATTAATAATAAAGGTGGAATCCCTTGGTTAGAATAAAAATTATTATCTTTTAATTTACCTTTAACTCAACGTTTAAAAGTTCGGAATACATTATTAAAGTATTCAGGAGAGATATACATTTTTCAAAATAAAAGAAATAGAAAACGATACATCGGTTCTTCAATACATTTTTCAAAATAAAAAGAAATAGAAAACGATACATCGGTTCTTCAATACACTTAGTTAAACGTATTTCCAATTATTATGATTTAGGTCATAAAAAAGTTTCTCCAATTCTTTCTAATACTAGACAAAAAATACGGCTTAGACTCCGCCCGAAGGCGGGGTCCCCGGCCCCAGGGCCGGAGACTACCCCCGGAGGGGGGTGGTCCCCGGCTCAAATGAATTTATTTGAGCCGGAGACTACCCGGCCAGGGGCCGGGTGGTCCCCAGTCCCTCCGGGACTGGAGACTAAAATTCATTTGGTCCCCCCGCCCAAAGGGCGGGAGACTAGCCCCGGAGGGGGCTGGTCCCCGGTCCCCGAGGGGACCGGAGACTCGTTTACTTTACAAATTTATTGTTTTAAGGAGATTAGCCCAGAAGCTTTCCCGGAGGGGAATGCATCCGGCCGGCGGCCGGAAGCTGTATTAATTTTAGAACAATATTTATTCCACATTTTAAAACCCGAGTACAATATATCAAAAATAGCGGGTTCTATAGCAGGTCATAAATTCCCTAAAGAATTTGAAGAAAAACAATCTGTTATCAATTTAGCTACTCCAGGCTCCTGGAGTTGCATCCAGCCGATAGGCTGGAAGCTTTTTTTAAAAAAATGCATCGCCCCTCCGGGGCGAAGCTCCAGGCGGAGCCTGGTGCATCGAGGCTTCACCTCGAAGCTTCGGGCGTAGCCCGATGCATTGATTATTATAATAATCAAGGCTTTTCCCCCTTCGGGGGAAATGCATCGCCCAAAAGGGGCGAAGCTAGAAATTGGAAGAAAGAATCTCATCCTAGTTGGAATTCAGGAAAAGAAGT
>Ga0209075_1001663_pt1 | contig 20766 bp, 18 predicted proteins | sample Stecom2011_FD_187523 | JGI IMG/M metagenome (GOLD analysis project Ga0209075, IMG submission 187523) | Agricultural soil microbial communities from Utah to study Nitrogen management - Steer compost 2011 (SPAdes) (version 2) | ecosystem: Environmental > Terrestrial > Soil > Agricultural land...
TGCGCCTCGGCCAGGGCGCTCAAGACCTGTTTCATGATCTTGATGATCTGAACCTCGGTCAAAAGACCCTGCTCCATGCGCTCCTGGAGCTCGTCGCCGTCGACATATTCGAGCGCCATATACAGCAGGCCTTCGAGGCGCCCGAAGATCAGCGCGCGCACAATATTGGGATGGGTCATCATCCCAATGACCTTGGCCTCCCGGTGAAAGCGCGCCACCGACTCCTCACTGCGCGCGGCGCGCGGGCGCAAGACCTTCAGCGCAATCGACTGGCCGATGCTGGCCTGGCGCGCCAGATAAACCGAGCCCATGCCGCCCTCGCCGAGCTTTTCGATGACCTCATAGCCGCCAAATAATTTGCGCCCGATCAGGTTAATCGGCCCCTCAACGCCCCGCTCAGACTGCGCACTTGTGCTCATATTAGCCTCCAACCGGGCAGTGAAATGCGCCGCAATAAGAAAAACCGTTCATAAAAACGGAAGAAATAGAAGCGGCATTGTAACCAGCTCGATCACGGCCTTGCAATCGGCGTGGGGAATTTGGGTGAAAATTAGCGCACAACCCACACGCGTCGCCCCTCCACCGTCGCGCTGCGAAGCTCGACCTCGAAAACCTCGGAGAGCAGCGCATCGTCGAGGGTTGTGTCGCTGGGGCCGTCGGCGCGGATCTGGGCGTTATGCAGGATGATGACGCGCTCGAAGTAGCGGTGGGCCAGGGCGAGGTCGTGCAGGACGCCCAGGGCCGCCCCGCCGCGCTCGCAGTGGGCGCGCACCTGTTCCAGGAGCGCGATCTGGTGGCGGATATCCAGGTTGGAGGTGGGCTCATCGAGCAGCCAGAGCGGGGCTTGGGAGGCCATGGTGCGCGCCATCAGCACCCGCTGCAACTCACCGCCGCTGAGCACGCTTGCGGAGCGCGGGGCGAGCTCGGCGACGTCGAGTTTCGCCATGGCCTTGAGCGCCTGCTCCTGGTGGGCGCTGGAGGGCAGGGAGAAGCGCGCGGTGCGCGCATGAAATCCCATCAAGACCAGGTCGAGCGCGCTGAAATCAAAGACCTGCGGGCGCGCCTGGGGGACCACGGTGAGTTGCCGGGCGACCTGGCGCCGGCTCAGGGTGTGGAGGTCTTCGCCGGCGCCCAATTCGACGCGCCCCGACGTGGGTTTGAGCAGCCCGGCGAGGATGCGCATCAGGGTGGTTTTGCCCGCGCCGTTGGGGCCGATGAGGGCGACCGACTCACCGGCTTTGATCGTCAATGAGATCGCGCTGAGCACCGGCTGGGCCGCGCCGAAGTCGTGGCTGATTTGATGGGCTTTTAAAAGCGTCATGTCGGCCTCATCGAGCGCCATAAAAAGAAGACAAAAAGCGGCGCGCCGATCATGGCGGTGATGACGCCAACCGGCAGCGTGCTTGAAAACAGCCCGAAGGCGCTGCGCGCGATAAGATCGGAGAGGATCAAAAAGCCGGCGCCGGCCAGCGCACAGGTCGGTATAAGCACGCGGTGGTCCGGCCCGACCACCAGGCGAACGCCGTGGGGTACGACCAGCCCGACAAAACCAATCAGTCCCGAAAACGCCACCGCCACCGCCACCGCGATGCTCGAGATGAGCACGGTCCACCATCTTACCTTGGCCACGTCGACTCCGAGGGTCGCCGCGTCGTCATCGCCCAGGCTGATGGCGTTTAGGTCGCGCGCAAACCAGATTAGCCCCAGAACGCAGAGCATGACGACCGTCGCGCACCCCAAAAGCGTCGTGAGCGCCATGCCTTCGACCGCCAGCGAACCCATCAGATAAAAGAGCAGCTCCTGGGCCTTTTGGGCCGAGACGATGCTCTTTAAAAACATGATAATCGCGCTGGCAAATGCGTTAAAAACGACGCCTGTCAGCAGCAGCACATAATTGGAGGTGCGCCCGGCGGGCGTCCATCGCTCCACACCGAAGATCAGCGCGAGCGCGCCCAGCGCCCCCACAAACGCCGCCGCGGGCACGCCGATGACGAAGCTTCCCAGCGCGACCGAGCCGAGAGTCAAAAAGAGCGTGCCGCCCAGCGCCGCGCCGCCCGAAACCCCCAGTATATACGGGTCGGCCAGCGGGTTTCTCAAGACCGTCTGAAAGACCGTCCCGCTGCTGGCAAGCGCCGCGCCCACCACCGCGGCAAAGAGCACCCGCGGCACGCGCGCATTGACCAAAATCGCCTGCTGAACCGGGTCGAGCGAGCCGGTGAATAGGCCGTTTAGGATTTGCGCCGCGCCCAGCTCGGAGCTCCCCCATCCCAGCCCCGCCAGCGCGCAGCCCAGCAGGACGAGCAGCGCGCCAGCGACCGTGCTCAATAGCCTGATGGTGCTCAGCGGTGTTTTGGCGAATCGCAACAAATCAGGTCCGGGTTACTTGTCTTCGGTGGCCGTGCCGTTGATGGCCTTGTGCATTATTTTCAACCCCTCGACAAGCCGCGGCGCGGGGCGAAGCAGCACGGGGTCTTGGAAATAGTAGACATGCCCATTTTTTACGGCGTTTAGCGATGCGTAGGTCGACCAGAAGCCCTCGCCGCCCGGCGCTGGGTCGGCGTCGGGGGTGATCGTCGCGTCGATGATGCGGTCGGGATTTAAGCTGAGGATCTTTTCGATATCCAGGACGGGATAGGGGTTATTCGCGTCGCCCACGGCGTTCTGCGCGCCGACGAGGGTGAGCATCTCGTCGCCATAGGAGCCCGGGCCTGCGGCGACCAGCGGGTCGTGGCCGAAGACGAAGAGGACGCGCGGACGGGCGTGTGGCGCGGCGTCACGATTTGCGGATTGCGCGATCGCGTCGATCTCCGACTTCATCTCGGCGCGCAAATCAGCGGCCGCATCGCCCAGGCCAAGCGCGTCGCCGAATGCTTGGATGCCGCCGTAGGTCTCGGCCAGCGTATTCATCTGCACGAAGAGATAGGGGATCTTTGATTTGTCGAGTTTTGCGATGAGCGCGCCGTCGCTTCCAGCGCTGGTGCCCATAACGAGGTCGGGTTTTTGCGTGAGAATGGCCTCAAGGTCGACGTCGATAATGCCGCCAATTTTTGGCAAACTTTTAACATCCGCCGGATAATCATCGTAGCGCGTCACCGCGACGACCCGCTCGCCGGCACCCAGGGCAAAGAGGATCTCGGTGACGTTCGGGGCGAGCGTTACGATGCGTTTGGGCGCGGCGGGAAGCTCGGCGCTGGCGACCACGCGCAGCCCGGCGCCGGGGGCAGCTTGGGCCGGTTCTGCCGAATCCGGCGCCACCTCGGGGGGCGCCTGTTTTGGGGTTGATATGCGCTCGCAACCGTTTAAAATAGCCAGGGCAAGAAGGGCCATTGTGAGGACGGCGAAAAAGTGAAATATCAGTGAGGCGGGCGCTCGCAATGATGGCATAAAAAGGTTAGAATTCATGTTGAGTTACTGTGGTTGACTGACGTATTGGGTTTTGATTCGCGCGCGGAGACAGCTAATTTCAGAGGGCATTTCGGGGCTGCGCAAGGCGCCAGAACCCGAATTCTGCCAGGATTGATTATCCCGGACTTTTTATGACACCCAATGACGAATTATCGTCGGTCCATATTGAAGCGCGAATTTCTCAATTTGAGAAAAAGCTCGACCGACTCTATCGGCAATTTGAGCAATATTTTGTCGGCGTAGAGAAGCGCCCGCCGCATCAGGGGCGGCGCGATATTATGCGTTTATTCCGAGAATTGGAACAAATGCCCATGGTTCGCACCGATCTGAAGTTCCGCTTTCGCGGGCTCTCTCAGCGCCTGACGACCTATAAGGTCTACTGGACGCGCATCGAGCGCGAGATCGAGAACGGTACCTATCACCGCGATGTTGCGCGCGCAAAGGCGCGCCAAAAAAAGCGAGAGGATTACGATAGTGATGCGTCACTTCAGCAAGACGACGCGCATATCGACGCGGCGCCCGGCGGTCAGGCCGAGGACGGCGCGTTCGAATTAGACGGCTGGGATCTCGATGATCTTGACCTGTCGAGCCTCGAAAAAGAATTCGACGCGATGGACCAGCGCGGCGAATTTGAGAAATATGTGGGCACCCGCAAGGTTCGCCAACCGCTGCCGGAATCCGAGCAGCCGGCTCAACCCGCGCCGCCCTCTCAGAGCTATCAGGATGCGGGCGCGTTTCCTGCGGTCGACACTTCCATCAAGAAGAAGCGCCTGGCCGAATTGCAGGCGAAATTGGGGCTCTCCACCGGCGTGGCGCCCGGGCGAAACCCGTTCGAGCGCAGCGAGCAGGGGGAGACCCAGCGGGCGCGCCCCGAGAATCCCTCCGCGCCGAGTCGCGGCGCCGACGTCTCGAAGTTGCGCGAGATGCAGCGCGCGAAACAGCGCATTCAGGCGACGCGCGAGGCCCCGCAAGCACGCCTGGAGCCCGACCAGGAGACTCCGCGCGCCCATCGGGTCATCGTCCAGCGCAGCGCAGCGGTGCCGGCCTCTCCAAGCCCGTCGTCTTCGGCAGGCTTTAGCGAAGAGAAGTCGCGCAAGATTTATAATACGCTGCTGCAGGCCAAGGAGCGCTGCAAAGAAGATACGAGCAAGCTGAATTACGACGCGTTCAAGACGACGATTGAGCGTCAACGCACCCAGATTCAGCGCACCAAAGGGGCGCGCGACGTCGATTTCAAGGTCGTCATCAAGGATGGTCGCGCATTTTTGAAGCCTGAAACCAAAGAGTAATCCCGGGCGCGCGCGGCGCGCCGGGCGTCAGATTCCATTATTTGGGAGCCGTTATCGGACATAAAGTTTTTGGAGATCTCAGCGGTCTAAAATCAAGCCAGCTACGCGCGCTTGAAAAGTTATACCGCCATCCGATCGAGTCGGCCGCCCCCGTCACCCAAAATTTTGCCAATCGACTCACCGAGATCTCAAGCGAGATCAACCGGGTGATCGGTGTGTTGGTGAACCGCTCGGGCGGCATCGACGCGGTCGTGGTGGGCGATGCAAAACGGGTTTATTTGCCCGATATCGGCCGCCAGCGCGCCGCCCAGGATCGCTTCCGCGGGATTCGCTTGATTCGCACCTATCTGGAGAGCGGCGGGCACGGGGTGGAGTTGAGCAATGACGACCTCGCCGACCTGTCGAAGTTGCAGCTCGATATGGTCATGAGCATTGCGGTGGGGCATCGCGGCGAGGCCACTTATACCAAGTGGGCGCATCTATTGCCGCAGAATCCGGAGGGGCGCACCTGGGAGATTCACAGCGAAGATCGCCCGCACGATTGTTTTTTTGATTTCGCCGCGTTTATCCGCGACCTGGAGAGCGAATTTGAGCGCAAGACGTCTTCGCTGCTCAAGACCGGCCAGGACCCGGCGCTGCTGGTGTACGTGGCGACCCCGGGCGGGCGAGACGAGGAGGTTGAGCTGGCCGAGCTCCTTGAGTTGGCTCGCACCGCTGGCGTTGAGATCGTCGATACGATGGTGCAGCGGCGCACCCAGGTGCATCCCAAATACGCGGTCGGCAAGGGAAAGATCGAGGAGCTCACGCTGCGCGCCCTGCAGCTTGACTGCGACCTGGTCATCTTCGCCCAGGACCTCACGCCCGGGCAACTTCGCGCGATCACCGACGCCACCGAACTCAAGGTCATCGACCGCACCCAGCTCATCCTGGACATCTTCGCCCAGCGCGCCAAATCACGCGACGGCAAGGTCCAGGTCGAACTCGCCCAGCTCAAGTATAGCCTGCCGCGCCTGCACGCCAAAAGCACCGGCATGAGCCGGCTGGCCGGGGGCATCGGCGGGCGCGGGCCCGGCGAGACGAAGTTGGAGATCAACCGGCGGCGCGCCTACGATAAGATCGGCGAGTTGGAGCGAGAAATCGTCAAGATTGGCGAGCAACGCGCGCTTCGGCGCAAGCGCCGCCAGAGCAGTGATATCCCGATCGTGAGCGTCGTCGGGTATACCAACGCGGGTAAATCAACGCTGCTCAACGGGCTGACCCAGTCGTCGGTGCGCATGGAAGATAAGCTCTTCGCGACGCTTCGGCCCACCAGCCGAAGGCTGCGCTACGGCAATGGTCCCGAGATGATCCTGACCGATACGGTCGGCTTTATCCACGAGTTGCCCGAGGAGTTGGTCTCGGCGTTCAAGGCGACGCTTGAGGAGCTCGACGAGGCCAATTTGCTGATTCATCTGGTCGATATTTCGAATGAGAATTTTGAGGCGCGCATCGAGGCGGTCAACCGAATCCTGGCGGATATCGGCCTGGGCGAGAAGGAGCAGGTATTGGTCTTTAATAAGATCGACCAGCTCAAACCCAAGGTTGTGAAGGCGTTATGCCGGCGCTACGACGCGGTCGGGATCTCGGCGCTCGACCTGGAAACGACCCACGTTTTGCTCGACGAATTGGCCAATCGTTTATTTAGCCAGCGCCGCGCGCGGGAGTGAGCGCGCGGCGATTCGTTGATTAATTGCAGCCGAGTTCGTCCATCTGGCGCTGAATCGCGTCGGGATTGCTCGGTTTGGTGCCCATAAAACGGGTGAAGTTCTTGCAGGCGGCCGATTTATTGCCCTGTTGCTTATAGGCGATGGCGAGGATGCGGTAGCAGCCGCTATGTCCGCCGCGAAGCGCTTGCTGGCAGTCGGCGATCGCACCGTTCGGGTCGCTCTTGAAGATCTTACCCTGCGCGCTCACATAGAGTGCCTTGGCCTCCTCGGCGCTCACGCCTTTGGGCTTGGGCTTGCGCACCGGCGCGGTGGCGGGGCGTGAGTTTTGGCGATTTGTGCTGGTGGCGGGCGCTTTGGCGGCGACCGCGACCGGTTTGGTCTCGAGCTTTTCGAGCAACGCCAGGGCGCCCGGATATTGGTCGTCTTCGGCGAGCGCGCTTTCGGCGAAGGTGCGTGCTTTGTCCTTGTCGCCGGCGGCCAGTGATTCCTCGCCGCTTGCAACCATGCCGTCGAGCGCGGCGGTGCGCAGGCCGTCGTCCTGGCTAAGTTTTGCGAAAATCGAGTGTTCCGGGATCTTTGAAAGATGCTCGAGCGCGTCGGCGTAGGCGCTCGACTTCAGGCTATCTTTGGCGTCGCTATAGTGCTTTTTAAAAGGCTTTTCGTTATTCGCATTGCCCATCAGCTCGGCAATGGCGTTTCGCTCTTCGGGGGACGGGTCCAGGTACTTCTTGGCCGACTCCAGCGAGCCGAGCGCTTTGTCGAGGTTGCCCGCGCGGATGGCTTCGCTGGCCTCCTGGATGGCCTGGCCAACCTTGGAAGCGGGCGGCGAATCCTGGAGCGTCGGCGCCGAGTCGGCCGATAAGTCACTGGGTTGCGCCAGCGCAACAGCCTCGGAAGTCTCGCTCTTTTTCTGGCCATTGAAGATGACAAACGCCGCGACGCCCCCAATAAGAAGCACCACCACCAGGGCGATCAGCGGCAGTTTACTCGCTGATTTTTCGGGCGCGTCGAAGCTGAAATCATCCGCTTCGCTCGATGGTTGAGGGGTGAAAACATAGTTTTCGCCGGGGGCAACGAAGCGAAACTTCACATGCCCCAACTCCACGACATCGCCGCGTTTGATCTGCACCGCGCGGTATTGTTCGCCGCCGACGGTGACGCCATTTTTACTGTTGAGGTCGACAATCTGGTAGTGATTGCCGTTCTCGCGAATAACTTTGGCGTGGCGCTGGGAGACGGAGCGATGGTCGATAATAATATCGCAATCTTCGCCGCGCCCGATGATCATTTCCTGGCGATTAAGCGGGAATTCCTGGCCGGCGAAGTTGCTCGAGACGACCACCAACTTGGCGGGCATCGCGGGGATGACCTGGGTTTTTTGGTCCTGCGATAAGGCTGGCGCCGGCTTGGAGGCGGGCATCGGAGGCGCTTTGGCCGCCGATTTCTTGCTCTTTAGCGTCAGGCTATACGCGCCGATGCCGATGACATCGCCGGGCGAAAACTCCTCGCGCTGTTTGATCTTGACGCCATTTTTTTTGACCCCATAGCGCGCGTTAACATTCTCGACGAAAATGCGCTCGTTCTCGCGGACAATGCGTGCGTGTTCGCGCGAGACATCGCGTTCGGTCAGCCGAATGGTATTCCCTTCCTTGCGACCAATTGTAATTTCGTCTCGGATGATGGGAACCGTACTTGTGCTTCCCTCTTCATCCGCGATGACCAGCTTGTACATGCAAGATCCCTCTAAGCAGGTCTCGGGCCACCGGGCACGCTGTGATATTCCGGTGAAATCCCGGAGCGACCTGGCCACTTTATGAGATTGTCGATGCGCTGCCATTCCCTATGTGAAGCCGATAATACAGGCGAATGACCTCGCCGGTGCGGGCTTTGAATGGCACACCATATTATTAGCACAGCAAATGCGATCCTTCAATTTTACATCGCCCAATATCTTTGCGCCATCGGGCAGGCACAATCAAGCGCCCCCGGGCGCAGCAAATCGATGTTTTGGGGGGTATCCGGGCTTGTGGCCCAGCCGCCGGGCTGCTAGTGTTAAAGATACGCAGTAAAAACCAAGCATGAATTAAGCTATTTTGTTTTGACAATATAGTTTGAATTTAGAGTTGCAAAACCGCTGGGGCGGTCGTTTTTGTGGGTTGTGCCCCGCTACTTTGTCATGTTGACGAAAAGAAGGCACGATCATGGCCAAACACCCGCATGCCGACACATCGATGACCGTAGATAGCGCGCGCCAGGCGCAGCGCACGCGCGCGCTATCGCCAGATGACCTGGTTGAGAAATACGCCGCGCTGGTGACTTCGACGGGGCGCGAGCTTGAGCGCAAGATGCAGAGTCCGCTGGAATTCGAGGACTTGATGGCCTGGGGATTTCAGGGCTTATTGGAGGCGCATTCGCGTTTCAAGCCGACCGCCGAGGTCACGTTTGCCAGCTTTGCCTACTACCGAATTCGCGGGGCGATGTACGACGGGCTTCGCAAGACCGGCTGGGCGATGCGTGGAACGCCGATTCAGATCCGCGATTCGGTGGCGCTCAATGACCACCTGGAGTCGCGCATGCTGGCGTATTCTGCCACGCCCAGGGCCCAGACCTTTGCCGAACAGGTGGAGCGGGTCTCGGAGACGGTCGGCGAGTGTGTGACGATTTGTCTGCTGCATACCGCCGAGTTGGAACGGGTCTCGGCGGCCAGCCCCGCCACCCAGAACCTCAGCGTCGAAAAGAATGAGCTCAACTCGGCGCTCAACGCCGCGGTTGAGCAGCTGTCCGAGACGGAGCGCGAGGTCTTGATTCGCTATCATATTCGGGAGGAGTCGATGACCAAGATTGGCAAGGCGATGGGGGTTTCGACCTCCTGGGTCTCGCGCATCAATGCCAATGCGATCGTAGCGCTTCGCGAGATCCTTTATGAGCAGGATGAGCAGTGGGAAACCTATATGCTTTGCCCGTGACAATCGGGTGCAATTGCCAGGGGTCGCGGGGCGGTTGAATTCGGATAACTTCATGCCATATATGCCGAATTTGGCCCCATGCGCGCGCCCTGCTCCCGCGACCTTCTTGCATCCCAACAGGGCGTAAGCTAGATTGCCTCTCGTTAAATGATCGCGCCGAATTGGCCCTGAAGAACGTGGATGGAGGCAGCATCGTGGACGAGGGAAAACTGGCTTCGCAAGCATTGTCGAGCCAAAGCGAGGCTCAATCCGGCGCCGACGTTTCGGACGCCCTTGAATCGCCGGGGCGGCTGCAAAGTCCGATGTCGGAGCGTCTGGATCTGGGGTCAAATCTCAATGAAGACGAGGCGGCCATCGCGCAGGTGGCCAAGCGTTTTCGCGGCCCGGGGCTGCGTTTTGCCCAGCCCAAAGACCAGCCCAGCCTTGACGGGCAACCCGAGGAGAGCGCCGAATTATCCAGCGATGAGCTTCAGGGTTTTTTACTCGACGCGCTCGACGCGGCCGACAAAAACCAGGAAGACTACGAGCTTGAGGAGTTCGAGGAGCTGGCGGATACCGTCGAGCCCGACAGCGCCAATCCGCTCGGGGGCGCATCGATCGGGCGCAGGGCCGAGGGCCTTGCGCCCACCCAACCCACGACCAGCCCCGGCGCCGATGGCGTTCTGTGCGCCTCCTGCGGCGTCTCGAACCCCACGGGCATGCGGTTTTGCGTGCAATGTGGCGGCAGTCTCGAAGCCAAGGCCCCCATCGCCCGAATCAGCGCGCCACCGGCCAAGCCCCAGCCGCCGCCGCCCAGCGCGGCCGCGCGCCAGCCGAATCCCTGGGATATTCATCTTATCTCGATCAACGAAGATGGCTCCGACGGGCTGTCGATTCCGCTGCAGTATCTTGAGACGACACTCGGCGGCGACGGGGATACGCGCTTCCCGACCGACGCGTTTTTGAGCCCCCAGCACGCACGTCTTCATATCGAGAATGGAAATCTTTTTATTGAGGATCTCTATAGCCTCAACGGCACATTTTTAAAGCTGAGCAAAGAGATACTTCTGAGCCCCGGCGACTCCTTTTTGATGGGGCGCCAGGTCCTGCGCTTTGAGCGCTTTGAGCAGTCGGTGACCGCCAAGACAAAGTCCGCCGATGGAACCCGCTATATGGGCAGCCCGGCGCCCGGCGGCAACTTCAAGGTCCTGCAGATCGGCATCGGCAATGTCGTCCAGAATATCTACTGCTTACCCGAGGCGGGCGCGGTGCTGGGGCGGGAGAAGGGCGATATCATCTTCCCGCACGATAAGTTTATGTCCAGCCGCCACGCCCAGATCTATACCGGCGAGGATGGGAATTCCTATCTGGTTGATCTGAACTCCTCCAACGGGACCTGGAGCAAAATCTGGGAGCGCACCGCGCTGCGTCGCGGCGATTATATCTTTATGGGCCAACAACTTTTCCGCGTGCATATTGGCCAGGGATAATGCATGGGAAGGCGCGTTGATTCGGGAGTCCTTAGTTGACAAAATAGGCGCCCGCTTACTAACGTCTGGTTCTCCGATTAATGGGGATAACCTAATAGAAATGCGACGGTTTTTTTAAATCGCCGATGCGAATTTAGAGATTAGCTGCGAGTCCGAAGATGACCAAATCTGAGTTTATTGAAATTGTCGCCGAACGGATGGATATTCCGAAAAGCCAGGCATATGATGTGGTCAATGCCGTCTTCGAGGCGATGACCGAGGCGTTGATCGAGGAGCGACGCATTGAATTGCGTGGGTTTGGCAGTTTCTCGATCCGCGAATATGAGTCGCGCCAGGGGCGCAACCCAAAGACCGGCGAGAAGGTGAAGGTCGACTCCAAAAAGTCGGTGCATTTTAAGGTCGGCAAAGAGCTGCGCGAGCGCGTCGACGTGCTCAATAATTATAACTAAACCCGCCTCATAAAATATGGGGCGGGTTTGGTCAGAATAAGGTCTTTTATAGAAACGATCGGTGTGGGCGCGATGCCCCACCGATCGTTTGTTATTCGACGCCCAAATATTTATGAACTTGCAGGTTTAAGCGAACCGGCAATTTTTCCTCCAGGATCCATTTGGCGAGCTCACTGGCTTCGAGTTCGCCGTGAACCGGGGAGAAATGAACGTCTTTGACCCGTCCAAATAACTCGCGCTCCCGGCAGGTCTGCACCGCCCAGTCAAAATCGAGGCGGTCCTTGAGCACAAATTTCAGCTCATCCTTTTTTTGAAGCGCCTCGACATTTTCCCACAGATTTCGCTCGACCATGCCGCTTCCCGGCGCCTTGAAGTCCATGATCACGCAGACGCGATCGTCGATCTTCGAGATATCGAGCGAGCCGGATGTCTCGATCAATACCTCGTATCCCTCGTCGCATAGCCGCGTCATAAAGGGATGAACGGCGTCCTGCAAGAGCGGCTCGCCGCCGGTGATCTCGACCAGATTGCACCCGTAGCTTTCGATCTCGGCGAGCACGGCGTCGAAGCTACTATGCTCGCCGCCGGTGAAGGAGTAGGTCGTATCGCACCAGGTGCAGCGCAGGTTGCAGCGCGACAGGCGCACGAAGATGCACGGGCGCCCGGCCGCGGCCGATTCGCCCTGAATGCTATAGAAGATTTCGGTCAATCGTAATGTATTGGTTTCAGCCATGGGGTTTTCCTGGAGGGACATCGGTCCAGCACGCTCAGGTGAGCATAAAAACGAAGCGCCCGCTCCGGAAATTTCCGGGCGGGCGCTTCTCATAGCTCAAAGGCATGGCTTCACGCAAACTCAAGCTGGGTCGGGCGCCTAAAATAGTGCGCCCGGCCCAAGCTGGGCGCTTGCGCTCAGGGAGCGCCCACGCACTGGCCGGCGTTGCAGACTTGATCGCCGGCACAATCTGCGTTGTCGGTGCACTGAGTGCCGACCCGACAGATCGAATCGATGCATAATTGCCCGGTCGGGCAGTCGGCGTTGACCCGGCATGCCGAAGGGCCCTGGGGAACGCAGACATTATGGTCGCAGATCTCGTCCGCCCCGGTGCAGTCCGCATTATTGCGGCAACCTTCGATGCAGGATTGGGTGGCCGCGTCGCAGAACTCGTTGCTGGCGCACTCGGCATCCAGGGTGCAGCCCACGCTGGGAAGATCCTGGCATTGGTAGTTCAGGCAGCGCTGATTGGGGCCGCAGTCCTGGTTGAACTGGCACTCGCCGGGGTTCTGAATGCAGAGGCCAAATTCGCAAATGCGCGACCCGGAGCAGTCGGCGTCGCTGCTGCACATGGGCGGCGGAACCGGCAAGCACTGGCCGAGCACGCATGAGAGGAAGCCGGGGCACTCGGCGTCGGATTGGCATCCGCCGGAGGACTGGCAGGTATTATTGACGCACTGCATTCCGGGCAGCGGGCAGCCGGAGTCATCGGTGCACAAAAGCGGCGGAATGCAGCGGTTGGCCGTGCAGCTCCAGGCGGGCGGGCATTGCGAGCTCGACGAGCAGGTCGGCTCGACGCAATTATTGAGGTCGCAGCGCTGGCCCACGGCGCAATCATCGTCGGCGTGGCATTCGGCGGCGGGCTGGCAGAAGAAGCCGTTGCAAACTGCGCCGGCGGGGCAATCGAGGTCGTTGACGCACTCACGCGCGTCCACACACCGCTCGGAAATGCAGCTTAGCTCGCCGGGGCAATCGGCCGAAGTCGTGCATTCCACGCTCGGCTGGCAGACGCGCGAGACCGGCTCGCATTCCTGGCCGCTGGGGCAATCCTGGTCGAGTCGGCAGCCGCCGGGTTGCATGCAGAAGTTATTCTGGCAGACCTCGTCTTGCCCGCAATCCGCGTCGCTCTGGCAGTTGCCGGTGAAGACACACTGCTCGTTGACGCAGCGCTCGCCGCTGGGGCACTCGGCGCTCACCGTGCATTCCGGAGGCTGCGGGATACATTGCTGATTGATGCAAAGCGCGTTGCCCGGGCACATCGTATCGTCGGTGCACTGGGTGGGCGTGACGCATTGCGCGTTGTCGCAGACGGTCCCCGGCGGGCAGTTCAGGTCGGCGCAGGTTCGGGCGCGCTCGCAGCGGAAGCTATCGCTGCAGAACTCGTCGGTGCGGCAATCGATATCGCTTCGACAATCGCCCACGAAATAGCAGGTGCCGGCAAGGCAGCGCTCGGCCGGGCCGCATTCCGCGTCGATAACGCAGGCACCGGTGGGCTCGCATTGGCCACTCACGCAGATATCATTGCCGGGGCACTCACTGTCGAGTTGGCATTCGACGTCTGTCACGCATTGGCCGTCCAGGCATACCTCATTGGGAGCGCAGTTGAGGTCGCTAAAACACACGTCCGGGTCGGGCACACAGAGTTGATCGCTGGAGCAAATCTCGCCGGTCGGACAATCCGAGGAGCGCGTGCACTCCGGCTGCTCCGGGATGCAGATGCCCTGCTCACATTGCTCGTCTGCGGCGCATTCGGCGTCGCCCGAGCACGGCGTATAGACGCAGCGCGCATCTTCGCAGGCTCCGCCCAGGCCGCAATCTTCGTCCTCCTGACATTCGCTGACCACACACTTATTGTCGCGGCACGCCAGGTCGCCGGGGCACTCGTCATCGACGAAGCACTCCGCGCCGCACATCCCGTCGCGGCACACCGTATCAATCGGGCAGTTACTATTGTCGACACATCCCACCACGCAGCTTCCATTGAGACACATCATGCCATCGCTGCACGTGGAGTTATCGACGCATTCCGGCGGAATGGGCACGCAGATATGGTCGACATTGCAGCGCGTTCCGGTCGGGCAATCGGCCTGGGATTCGCACTCGACCTTCTCGATACACGCGCAGTCGCTGCAGACAAAATCGTCGGGGCAATCCGAATTTCCGGTACATTCGCAGCCGCCCTGGCACGTATTGTCGATGCAAAGCTGGCCGTCGGCGCAATCCCGATCAGTGCCGCAACCCGGCACACATGTCCCGTCGACGTCGCAGAACTCGCCGTCCTGGCAATCACTATTTGCCTCGCAGGTTTCGCCTTCGTCGGGCTGGCAGACGCCGTTCTCGCAGAATTCGTTGTCGGCGCAATCCTCGCTTGTCACGCAACTATCTGCGGGCGGGGTACAAAGACCGCCCACGCAGACGTCATCGCCGGGGCATTCCGTCGAGTCGACGCATACTTCGGCCGGCTCACAATATTGGTTCACGCACTGCGAGCCGGGGTCGCAGTCACCGTTGGTGACGCAGCGATCGCGAAGCTCCGTGCGGCCGCAACCGCTGAGCACGAGCAGTCCACAAAGCGTGAGCAAAAAAACAAATATAGATATCGGTCGACGAGACATTGGGGCCTCAAATGGGCAGAGTAATTTTTATAATTCAGACACTCCGAACGCTAGCATAAGCAATCGAGTTCATCAAATTTCAAAGAAAAATTGGCTAAATTTAAAGGCGTATTAGGTGCCTCGATTTACCCTTTCGCCGCCCGCGTGGCGAGTTGATTGATCTTGGTGGCGAGCACCGCCGCGCCGAAACCGTTGTCGATATTCATGACGGCGGTTCCCGGCGAGCAGGAGTTGAGCATGGCGAGCAGCGGGGCGATGCCGCCGAAGTTGGCCCCGTAGCCGACGCTGGTGGGCACGGCGATGACGGGCTGGCGGGCAAGGCCGCCGACGATGCTTGGCAGCGCGCCGTCCATGCCGGCGCATACGATGATGATCCCGGCGCGGTCAAAGCGGTCGAGCTCCACGGCGAATCGGTTGAGGCCCGCCACGCCCACGTCGAAGACGCGCTCGACCGGGTTATTGAGCAATTCGGCGCTCACGCAGGCTTCTTCGGCGACGCGCCGGTCCAGCGCGCCCGCCGAGATCACCATGACGCGCTGGCGGGTGGTGTCGGGCTGGGGGGCGCGGGTGCACAGGATGCGCGCGTCGGCGTAATAATGCAGATCACCCAGGTGATCGTTGAGCGCGGCGAGGATCTCGGGTGTGACGCGGGTGGCGATGAGTTGCTCGTCGCGGGCCATATAGTCCAAAAAGATCGCGCGCACATCCTGCGGATCTTTGCCCTCGCCGAAGATGACCTCGGGGATGCCGGTGCGCGCCTCGCGGTGCTGGTCAAAGCGGCCGATCATATGTCTTTCAAACGGCTCGCGCACCAGGCGCTGCACGACTTCGTCCTCGGAGACCTCGCCGGATTTAAAGCGGCGCAATAGCGCGTTGATATCTTCGCTCATGATGAAACCTGGTGCAGCTCGGGGCTATTTTTGCGCGGATTGAGGCTTCCGGAGCGAAATCCGGCCATCTCGACGGTGACCCGGTCAAAGCCGGCGTCGCGGATCTTTTGTGCAATTTGCTGCAATATTTTGGCGTCCAATAAGCGCGGCATTTCGCCCGCGGCAACTTCGACGCGCGCCAGACCGTCGTGGTCGCGCACGCGAAATTCTTCGAAGTTCAGCTCATGCAGGCATTCTTCGGCCAATTCGATGCGCCGCAGCCGGTCATTGGTGACCTCCAGCCCGTGGGCAATGCGCGAGGACAGACACGCCATGGCGGGTTTATCCCACACCGTCAGCTCCAGCCAGCGCGCGATTTCGCGCACGCCTTGCTTGTCGATTCTGTGGTTCAACAGAGGTTGGTAGACCTTTTTTTCTTCCATCGCCTTGAGGCCGGGGCGGTGGTCGCCAAGGTCGGAGAAGTTGGTTCCAGAGGCCAGCACCTCGCAGCCCAGCTGCTCGGCGACTTTGCCCAGGTGCGCAAAGCGCATCGATTGGCAAAAAAAGCAGCGCGCCGAGGTATTGGCGCGAAAGCGCGGGTCATCGAGTTCGCTCAGGCGCACGAATTCGTGTTGGATGCCGATTTGGCGGGCGACCTGTTTGGCTTCGTCGAGCTCGCGCCCGGCCAAGGTTTCGCTCACGGCGGTGACCGCGGTCGCGCCCGCGCCCAGCGCGCGCAGCGCGAGCGCAGCGACGACCGCGGAGTCCACGCCGCCGCTAAATCCCACCACGATCTGGCCCATTTCTTTCATCTCGGCGAGGATCGCGTCGACTTTTTGCTGAAGTTCGCGGTTCATTCGAAGCACTCCTTGGGGTCGTGGGGCTTGAGCGCATCTTCGCCAAAGACCACCCCGTCGATGCCGAGCGTGACAAATTTATAGTCGGAATTTGCGCAAATATGCGCCGAGAGCCCGGCGAGGGCGTCGAAGTCGGGAAGGTTATGCAGAGACTGTGGCACCACCACCAGGATGGTGTCCATTTGCTGAATTTCGGCGACCTTGAGGCCCGCGTCGGCGCATATTCTTCGGATCTCTTCTTCGTTCATCTTGGGCGCCCAACTTCGAGGGGAGGTTTGGGAAGTCATTATTCGAAGGTCGGCTCGACGAAGCCCGGCCCCCAGTTTTCGCTATTTCGCCCCTGGCGCCCGATGGACCAGCCGGGATCGGGCTTGAGGTTGTCGAGCTCAGGCAATTCGGCGCGCTGGCCGCGCTCGTGCAGCGGCACGTTAAACGCGCTGCCGCCAAGATGCAGGCCAACGCCCTCGGGCACATAGCCAAGCTCGCCCAAAAGCAGCGGCGAATCCTTGAGTTTGGCGGCCGCCGCCCCCAATTGGGAAACCCAGGCGACCATCGCGCTGCGCTGGGCGCTGAGCTCGGCGAAGATGGGGTTTTCGGCCAGCCCCGCCGAGCTGGGCCGCAGGGCGATATCGCCGTTGCGAAAAATTTTGGTGAGCATCGCAAACCCACGGTTGAGCTGATCGTGGACCGAAATCTCGCCGCCCAGCGCCTCGTAGACCCGCGAGTCGGTGCGCAGCACGCCCAGGGTGCGCAGCGTCTGGGCGACGACCGTCACGGTGTGGTCGCTCGCGTGCACGCTCGTGCCCAGGGTGCGCGCGATGATGGCCGGGTCATCGAGCGATTTTTTGAGCAGAAAAGAGACCGTGGACTGCCACATTTCGACCTCGCCGGCCGAGTAGTGCATATTATGCTCATAGATCCGGTCTTCGAAGGCTTCGAGCGCCTTGCGCGAGATGAGCTCTTGACCCTTCTGCGCAAGTTTTCTGCCCAGCTGCAGCTGATCCTGGCCAAAACCCGCCTTTTGCAGGGCGGCGGCCAGGCTCGAGTTTTGTTCGCAGGATTCGATGGCGACGACGATCTGGCCGAGCAGATGATAATAGGTGGAGCGCACGGTGGGCCTCGTTAGTTGATGTTCACGATAGGTATCTTCAAGACGCTGGGCGAGCGCGGCCGACTTTTAGGAGGCCGAAATTTTGCGATAACGCCTGGGGGCGACCATAGCCGAGCGGCACTTTGTCGACAAGGCGTTGCGTTGAGATATCGGGGCGCCGGGCGGGCCTGGGGCGGAATTAATTTTGCCCCGAGCGGTTCTTTGAGGCGATGTTGAAATTTTTGGCCTACAAAAATACGCATTCAACTTCGCTGAAAACGAGCCTTTGCGCCATGGCGAAAGCGGCGAAGGGTTGCCGTGAGGGGAGTTTCTGATAAGGGTTCGGGCGTTATTTGCGCCGAGGAATCCGCCGGTAAGGAAGTATTTGTGACCGAAGAAGAACTGACAGATTATGCGCATACCCTGGCCTATGCTCGCCCGGATCGCTCGATGGACGCCCGGCGGGTGCGCGCGCCGTTTCGCGTCGAGCGAGTATGGGATGAGGGCGCGCGCTATATCGGCCTGAGCGTGGCGATTGATGACGGTGATTTTCTGGCCAGTCACTGCCGCCCCGGGCAATATACAACATTTAAATTTGGCGAGATGAAGCCGCGGTTTTTGGCGATCGCAAGCGCACCGGATGACGAGGCGCGCTGGGAGTTTTTGATCGACCGCGAGTCGGGTCTGGGGCAGTATTTGCTCGGGGAGGACCGTCTGCGCGTGGGGCGCCAGATCCTGCTGAGCCCGGCGGAGGGCGCCGGGTATCCGGCGGATGATTGGGCCGATAATCTGGCCGGGCGCTCGGTGCTTTTATTCAGCACCGGCGCGGGGATCGCGAGCATCCGACCGGTCATGAATTATTGGGGCGCAAACCCCGAGAAAGCGCCGTCAGAGCTGGCGCTCTATTATGGAGAGCGCGACGTGCGCCATTTTGCCTACGCCCAGGATATCGCCAGCTGGCGCGCCGACGGGGTGCGGGTCTATCGCGCGGTCGAGAACCTCGGTGAAGACGGCGCGGCGCAAATGCCCACCGATTGGATGTCGCCCGGGCATCGCTATGTGCAGCACGCTTTTGAGACCGATGCGCCGACCATCGAGGGCGCGTCGGTCTTTGTGAGCGGGGCGCCGGTGATGATGGAAATTGTGATCAAAAAAATGCTTCGCTTGGGAGTTTCGCCCGAGCATATTCACGTCAATATTTAATCTTGATTACGCTGGAGTGCGGCAAAAATGCTTTATATCAGTCCCAGAATTCGCAGCCTCATCGATATGGCGCTTGATGAAGATGAGGTCGGCTTTGATGTCGCGTCGGCGGTGTTTTTTGCCGGTGATTCGGCGGGCAAAGACGCCGAGCTGGTCGACGCGCGACTGGTTGCCAAGCAGGATCTGACGCTTGCCGGCGTGGCGATGGTCCAGGCGGTCTTTGAGCGCGTGGACCCGGCGGTGACCTGGACCTTTGAGTACTCGGACGGCCAGCGCGTGCGCAACGGTGAGATCATCGCGCGCGCGCGCGGGCGCGCGATCTCGATCCTTCGCGCCGAGCGTATTGCGCTGAATTTCCTGCAGCATATGTCGGCCGTTGCGACCAAAACCGCGGCGTATGTGCGGGCGCTTGGCGAGTCGCAGACGCGGATCCTGGACACGCGAAAGACGCTTCCGGGCTATCGCGAGTTGGACAAATATGCGGTGCGCTGCGGCGGTGGGATGAATCACCGCTTCAACCTCTCGGCGGGCGTCATGCTCAAAGATAACCACCTGGCCGCGGCGGGCGGCGATATTGCCGAGGCGGTGCGCCGCGTGCGCGCCCAGGCGCCGCCGACCCTCAAGATCGAGGTCGAGGTCAGCAATCTGGAGGAACTTCAGCAGGCCCTGGAGGCCGCCGCCGACATCATCATGCTCGATAATATGAGCACCGAGATGATGGCTGAGGCCGTCGTGCGGGTCGATGCATTTTGCAAGAATCTGCGCCCGGGCGCCGATTCGACGGCCCCTTTCAAGCGCCATATCGCCCTTGAGGCCAGCGGAAATATCACGCTCGAGCGCCTGCCGGAGTTGGCCACCTTGGGGCTCGATTATATCTCGTCGGGCGCGCTGACCCATTCGGTCCAGGCGGCCGATATTTCACTGAAATTCTAAGCAAGTGAGCGCCCGATGACTGCCTCTGATAATCTGAGAGCCGCTGAGAATGCCGCGCCGATCCATCTTTTCGATGAAGTCGACTCGACCAACGATCTGGCGTTATCGGCCGCCGACCGGCAGGCGCTTCATGGGACGTGCTGGGCGGCGGATCATCAGACAAAAGGTCGGGGGCGCCGCGAAGTGGGCGGCGGGCGGCGGGCGTGGTTTTCACCGCGGCGCGCGAATCTATATATGTCGGTGCTCCTTCGCCCCGCGCTCGATGCAAACCGTGCGTCGGGGCTGACGCTGGCGACTGCGGCGGGTGTATGTGGCCTGCTTCGTGAAGAATGCGAGGTCGATTTATGGGTCAAATGGCCCAATGATCTGTGGGTGGGCAATAAGAAGCTTGGCGGTATTTTGAGCGAGGCGGTGTCGGGTCCCGGCGGGCTTGAGGCGGTGGTCGTCGGCCTTGGGATCAACGTGAATCTGACGGCCGAGCAGGTGCCCGAGGAGCTTCGCCAGATCATGACGAGCCTGCAGATCGAGACGGGGCGCGAATTCGACCGCATGTGGTTGCTCCAGGCGATTCGAAGACGCGTGATTGAGTATAGCGCGCGCTATGAGCGCGGCGGGTATGCGAGCATCCTTGAGGAGCTTCGCGCATTCGATCGCACCCGGGGGCGCGTGGTCTCGGTGCTGCGCGAGGGTGCCTGGGTGGAGGCAATTTCGCGCGGTATTTCAGACGATGGCGGCTTGCGCGTGGAGGTCGCCGGCGAGTTGCAGAATATGCTCGCCGGTGAGGTTAGGTTTGTGGGTTAAGATGTTGGAGGCCCCCGCCGCAGGCTTCGACCCCCGCCGCAGGCGGCGACTCATCCTTGGGAGCGAGGCCCTCGGGGCCTCGTATAGGGCCGCTCAAGCTTCGATCCCCGCTCAAGTTTCGACCCCCGCCGCAGGCTGCGCTCCGCTAACGCTCCGCTTACCGGCGGCTACCGATTAGGTTACGCCCCTATCGGGGCTTGCGGGCCGCGCGTTTTGGGCAAATTTGCGTATCAAACGCGTTTTCGATCCGATGGGTTCATCTGCAATATCGGCGTGTTTTATACACGTTCAAAAGATGCATGGCATACGCGCGGCAAGCCTCTTTAGAGGCGGCGACCATTC
>Ga0209075_1001664_pt1 | contig 20737 bp, 20 predicted proteins | sample Stecom2011_FD_187523 | JGI IMG/M metagenome (GOLD analysis project Ga0209075, IMG submission 187523) | Agricultural soil microbial communities from Utah to study Nitrogen management - Steer compost 2011 (SPAdes) (version 2) | ecosystem: Environmental > Terrestrial > Soil > Agricultural land...
GGTGCCTGCAGCAGGGCCGTGGTGGCTTGCTGCAGGGTGTATTTTAGCTCTGGGAGGATGTGGTCTATTGGGAGCACGGCTATCAATCGTGCGGAATTGTTCTTGCGTGCCAGGCTTCAGGCCTTGGAACAAAAAACACGAAAAGTAATCCGAAAACCAGCGCCCCGACACCTATGCCGAAGGCGGATACCAGAGTGCCACCGGCGTCGAGCCACTGTTTGGTTAGCCAAGGTCCAGCCATTTGGGTGAATCCGTAGAGGGCGACCATGGCCGCAGACAGCCGGGGCCCCTGATGTGGATGCAGGGCACGCCCAAGCCGTTGGGTGAGCAGCACCGTTCCCAGAAACGTGCTCCCTACCAGGGCTGCACATAACAACAGGCCGAGGGCGCCGGGTACGATAACGGCTGCCAGCACACCCGCAAGCTGAATCAGGAAATTCAGCTTCAACGCGGGTATATCGCCCATTTTCGTGCCCAGCTTATTCCACACCCAGGCGGCAGGAATTGTGCACAGGGCTACGATTAGCCAGGCCCCATCAAGCAGCCAGTGTTCGGCGTCGAGCTCGAGTTTTGCCAGCAGTGGCAGAAAGGTCATGGGGAGGATGTAACCCAGACCTGCGCCCGCGTACGACAGAAACAGAGGAATGCTGGCGCGATCTATTAACGGGGTTTTGGCTTTCACTTTGCCATCATTGCCCGGCATTTGGTCTGGCACATCGAGCTTTATCAAGTGGCGAGCGCCCCAAATGGCCAAAGGAATGGATGCCAGAGCCACTGGCCACCAGCGTGCAGCACCTTGCAGCCAATCTGCAGTGCCGGTAACGAGACCACTGGAGAGTAGCAAGCCCAGACCCACGCCAATGTAGACCAATCCACTCATGCTCGACCGATTGCGAAGCACCAACCATTCCAGAATTAATGCCGGAGCCTGCACGAAAACGACTCCGTTAGCGACACCATTCAACCAGCGGGCCGTGGAGATGGCTGTCAGGTTGTCCGTTTGGGTAACGAAGATCGTGGTTATAACGTGAACGACGAGAAACGCGGGCAGCAATATGCGGATATGGCTAACCCTATGCCAGCGAATCGCCAGCATGGCACCCATCAGATAGCCTAAATAGTTCCAGGTGGCTATAGCTGCGCCTTCCGGCGCGGTGAGCTGACCATCTTCGATAAGATAGGGCAACAGTGGGGTGTAAACAAAGCGGCCCAGCGTGTGCACAACCATAAGCACAATGGCACCCGCAGCCAGAACGCCAAAGAGTTCTTTCAGAGTTGTGGTGTTCTGCTTGTACATACTGTCGGTTCCGGCGAGTGCATTTTCGGCCGGGCAGTTTATGCGAGTCGCGCCGCTATGTCAGTTTGACCTTAGCAGAACAGGCTGCTTATCCGCCTCAGGTGCGCGGGATTTCACTATTGGCTTTAGCCCAAAGGTAGATGCGCTCATAGGCTTCCGCCAGTTGTTCCGGATTATGGGGCGGCTGAATCAATGCCGCCAATTGGCCATCCGGATTCACCAGTGCGAAATGCCCGCTATGGTCTACAAGCAGCTCGCCATCAACCTCTCGGTGCACAAACACAGCGCTCAGGCTTTGCGCCAGTGCTCGCAATGTTTCCAGATCCCCGGTCAACCCGTGGAAATTCTCGCCGAAAAATCCAGTATAGGCTTTCAGCTTTTCAGGCGTGTCGTGTTCCGGGTCGGCTGTGACCAGTAGGTAATCCGGCTGGGGTAGCTCTTTCGAAAGTAGCTTATCAGTACGGCGCAAGTTGGCCATGGCCGCCGGGCAGATATCCGGGCAATTAGTGTAGCCCACAAACGCGAAGGTCCACTTGCCCCGAAGGCTTTGGCGGGTAACGGCTTCGCCGTTTTCGTTGGTAAGCGCGAACTCGACCAATGGCCGCGGCTGGTCATAAACATAGGTGTTCATCTCCGCCAGATCCGGAGCCGGCGTCGGCTCCCCGCTGTCCACCAGAAATACCTGCCGTCCTATGACCAGGCCAAACACGAGTACAACCAACAGCAGAAGTACAAATAACGTGACCTTTAGCGAACGATTCATTATTGCTCCAAATGGAAAACTCTACGGCAACGCAGCGACAGTGGGAGGGGTGCCTTTTGTGCAGGGAAAAAGATGTCTGAGCGCAGCGAGTTGTTTTTCCCGGAAGAAAAGGCACCCCTCCTGCTGGCGCGTCTGCACCAAGTCAGAAAAACACGTAATGGTCCACAAGAAGTACCACAAACAGCGCCATCAGGTAAGTGATGGAGTATTTGAAGGTATTTAAAGCAACCCGGCGATCGTCGCCTTTCAGCAAGCGTATTGCGTACTGGAGGAAGCGCAAGCCAAGGGCCAGAGCTCCAGCGAGGTAAATCCAGCCGGACATGCCTGTGACGAAAGGTAGCAGGCTTACCGCCAGTAGCATCAGGGTGTAGAGCAGGATGTGCAGTTCAGTAAACTTATTACCATGGGTGACCGGCAACATGGGTATGCCGGCTTTCGCATACTCTTCTTTGCGGTGAATCGCCAAGGCCCAGAAGTGCGGGGGCGTCCAGGCGAAGATGATGAGAACGAGTAACAGGGCGTGGCCTTCTACCTGACCGGTTACTGCTGTCCAGCCGAGCAATGGCGGCATGGCGCCAGCGAGTCCACCGATGGTGATATTTTGGGGCGTTGCCCGTTTCAGGAACAGGGTATAAACGCCGGCGTAACCTACCAGAGAAGCCAGGGTTAACCATGCGGTGAGATGGTTAACCTGCCACATCAATACCACCATGCCTACGCTGGCGAGCAGTGTGGCGAACACAATGGCTTCTACCGGGGAGATTTTGCCTGTGGCCACAGGGCGCTTGCGGGTTCGGGCCATCACGGTATCTATCTTCTGGTCGACCACGTGGTTGACCACGGCGGCAGCACCGGCAAGAAAGGCTATGCCCAGGTTGCCCCATATCAGCACGCTCAGACTGGGTAAGCCGGATGTCGCCAACAGCATGCCTATGGCTGAGGTCAGGATCATCAAAGCCACAACGTTGGGCTTGGTCAGCTCCAGATAGTCCCGCCAGGAAATGCTCTTTGCGGATTGGCTGGTCGTGTTCCGGGCCGGCAGTACGTCCACTTGCTCACTCATGCCGTAATCTCCTGATGCATTATTGTTGTAGGTGTTGCTCTTGCGGCTTGTGCCTGGGGCAGCAGATTGTGCTGCCAGATAAGGTATATCACCGACAGCAGCAGCCCAGCGCCCATAGCGTTGTGGGCCACTGCAATCGGCAGGGGAATATGGAAAATAATGTTGGCGAGCCCCAGGGTTATCTGGGCCACCAGCGCTGCGGAAACCAGCAGCACCGGGCGGCGCAGTTCGCGACTGGCGCTTCTGCGCCAGATCAGGGTCAGCAAAACAGCGAAATACCCCAGAACCACCAGAGCACCAACTCTGTGGGTTACGTGTATGGCTACCCGGCCATGGGCTGTGAGTTGCCCACCCAGATAGTTTGGACCCACATGCTGAGTAATATCGAAGCCATGCTGGAAGTCCATATCCTTTGGCCACCACTCACCCTGACAGGTGGGCAGGTCGGTACAGGCGACAGCCGCATAGTTGGCTGCCGTCCAGGCGCCCAAGGCAATTTGCAGGATTACCAGCAACAATCCGCCATAGAGCCAGGGACGGAATTTCGCAATGTGGGGTCTTGGCGCCGAGGGGTTCGGGTTTTCTTCGGGTACAGTGTTGGCCTGTGTTGCAGAGAATTTTCTTAGCCGCAGCACCAGCAAGGTGAGCAAGCTCAAGGTGGTAAAGCCGCCAAGAAGGTGAAGCGCGACCACTTGAGGCCAGAGCTTCAAGGTAACCGTCCACATGCCAAACGCACCCTGCAGCAGAATAAACCCTGCAATGAACAGAGGCAGTTTGAAAGGTACACCGCTGCGGCGCTTGCGCACGGCGCTTACTGCCAGCCCGAACACCACCAGCCCCAAGGTGCCAGCGGCGTACCGGTGAATCATTTCCGGCCAGCCCTTGGCCACATCCACCGGAGAATCGGGGAACCGGGCATTGGCTATGGCAATGTGTGTGTCGCTCTGAGGCACCGTCATGAAGCCATAGCATCCAGGCCAGTCGGGGCAACCCAGCCCGGCATCCACCAGCCGGGTCCAGGCGCCCAGCATGATGACGACAATGGCGAGAAGCACTGAGAAAGTCGCCCAGTTTGCCATGGCTTTGGCGTTAGGCTGGTTGCCGGTAGACAGATGCGTCAAGGTAACTCCTCCGGGCTGAGCCTCAGCCCACCTGTGACAGTTTAAGCAGGTGTTTCAGATCTTTGAGCATGTCCTTGCCGGAGTTCTCCGGGCCGTAGTGCATCATCACATTGCCAAAAGGGTCTACCAGCATGATGCGCGGCTCTTTTTCCGGGTTAATTCCAGCTGGCCAGGCCGGTGTTGTGCCGGGAACAGGCCTCAGGCGTTCCATCAAGCGGTACTCGGTTGGCCAGCGCGCCGCCAGATCGCCGGTAATACCACCCAGCACAGCAGCTCTCGATACGCGGTTAGCGTTTTTTCCCAGGGCAATATTGGCCTGCCGGGCGAGGTAGAGCAGTTCTTCACAGCGGCTGTCACATTCGCCAGCAGCAACAACCAGCAGCCACTGAGGGTCTGTTTTGCCAGAAACGAAACGGTTGGCCAGAGGTACGCCGGAAAGTGTCTCAAGGTTGAGCGCGGCCACGGGCACCGTCGGGCTGATCAGCGTGCCGTGGTTCGTATGCCCTGCGGGGTTCAGCCAGCCGGTGTAGAACATGATAGTGGCCAGAATCATTGGTCCGAAACCCAAACCAAACAGCAACATAGCTGTACGCCGACCCCGGCGGATCTGTTCCGGAGTGGGGCCTTCTGTTTCGTCTTGCTGCGGTAACCCGTTAGCTATTGTCATTGTCATTATTGGTTCCTGTCTTTCGATAACTCGCGACTACACTCAATATAGTCAGCACCAGTGCAAGCGCAAACCATTGTGTCGCATATCCATAGTGGGTTTGTGGCCCCATGAGGTCTGGTTCCCAATCCGCACGATAGGCGCCCGGCTGCTCGCCGCTCGCAAGACGGATAATAGCACCGGGCAACTCGGGGATTTCAGCTCTTGCAACCGACCCGGGTAACGCCTGCACTCTGCGGGGCCATCCTTCGTCAATTGCTGATTTTGAGGACAGTACCGGTGGCTCCGGGTAAGGGCTTATCCGTCCGGTCAAACTGAAGACGCCTTCGGGGGGAGTAACATCCGGCAATTCATTTCGCGTTCTCGGTGCCCCGACCCAACCTCTGTTTACCAGAACTGCAGGGCCCTGCAGTGGGTAGAACGCCGTCAGAACCTCATAACCTGCAATGCCGTCGCGGGTCCGGTTATCCAGCAGCCAGCTGCGCTGACCGTAGAGCCCGGTAACCGTAACTGGCCTGCCGCTATCAAGCCCGCTGGCCGCCTGTTCCGGCCAATCAAGATCCTGTGCTTCTTGCTGCCACTGCTCAAGCAAAACCTGCTTTTCTTCAGCCCGGTTCAGTTGCCATATACCCAAACCCACCAGTAGCGGAAGAAAGGCCCCGGTAAACACCATCAACCGCCAGTTCAGCTGCCATTTTCGAGTGTTTTGTTTTGCCTCAGTCATGGTCTGCTATAGTGCGTTTGGCTTCAATCAGAACAAAAACCAGAGATCTTTTTATGCTCAAAGCCCTTATTATTTTCCTCATGCTCGCCGTTATCTTCAGCCTTTTCAGTGGCCTGTTCTTTCTCATAAAAGACGGCGGCAAAACTAACCGGGTGGTAAATTCTCTTGCTGTACGGGTAACCCTTAGCGTGCTTTTGTTGGCGGTTATTCTGCTGTCACTTTGGCAAGGGAGCCTGACGCTACATCCGACTCCCTGACTGCAAACCCTTGTTGTGTCATATGACATATACGAACACGAACAAGCCCAACCAGACCACATCCACAAAGTGCCAATACCAGGATGTCGCTTCAAAACCAAAGTGGTTGTCTGCTGTGAAATGCCCTTTTTGAATTCGCATAAACATGATGATCAGCATCAGGGTACCCAGCATCACGTGAAAGCCGTGAAAGCCAGTGAGCATGAAGAAGGTGCTGCCGTAGATGCCGGATTGCAGCGTCAGGTTAAGATCCTGATAGGCGTGCATGTATTCTTCGGCCTGGAAGAAAAGAAACACCAGGGCCAGCACAATGGTTGCCCCCAGCCAGATTTTCAGTTTCTTTCTGTTATCCGCTTTAATGGCGTGGTGAGCGACCGTTATAGTGAACGATGAGGTAACAAGAAGAATGGTGTTTACCAACGGTAGACCCCAAGCGCCGATAACCGACTTTGGCGCGGGATAGGCTTCCGGATCCGGGTTGTTAATCAACGGCCAGGTAGCCTGGAAACCTTCCCAAAGCATATTGGAACTGCCGCGATCGCCCTCACCCCCGAGCCAGGGCACTGCAAACACCCGGGCGTAAAACAAGGCGCCAAAAAACGCCGCAAAAAACATGACTTCCGAGAATATGAACCAGCTCATGCCCCAGCGAAATGAGCGGTCCATCTGCGGGCTGTAAAGGCCGGAACGGCTTTCTTTGATGACGCTGCCAAACCAGCCAAACAGCATGTAAATCATAACCAATATGCCGGCCCAGAAAATCATCCAGGCACTACCGGTGCTTTCCCCCTGATTGCTGGCGACCATAATTGAGGCCGCACCATATAACATGACGCCAAGGCCCACCGTAGCAATAATGGGCCACTTGCTCTGTTCGGGAACGTAATAGCTCTGATAATCCGCCATAGCAATCTCCGATGGCTTATCCGTTATCGATTATTGTTTTGTTTTTTGTACTTGTTGTTTCTATGACGGCCGCCTGGGGCTCGCCCTGATCATAAAGCGTATAGGACAGTGTCAGTTTCGTTATGTGGCTGGGCAAATCCTGATCCACAATGAACACCAGAGGCATTTCCGTATTCTGGCCTGCGGCCAGTGGCTGCTGGTTGAAGCAGAAGCACTCGGTTTTGTGGAAATACAGCGCACCCTCCGATGGCGACAGGCTGGGCACCGCTTGCCCAACCATATCCCGGTCGGTCGGGTTCTCCGCGTAGAAGTTCACGGTGGTGGCCTCCCCGGGGTGTACCTCAACACTGCGAGCAACCGGCCGGAATATCCAGGGCATGTCCGGCCCGTTCTGGGCCAGGAACTGCACCTTGATGGTGCGGCTCATGTCTGCAACCGGGCGCTCGGTAGACTCGTAGCGGCCGCTGGTCTTTCCGTTAATGCCGGTGATTTCACAAAACACGTCATACAAAGGCACTAGCGCAAAGCCGAAGGCAAACATTCCGGCCACGCTGGCAAGACACCAACCGATAACCCGCGCATTGCTGCGCGGAGGTACGGTTTTGTTTGCCGGTTGCTCAGCCATTTTTGTCAGCCTCCTATTTCACATCGGGTGGCGTGGTGAAGGTGTGGTAAGGCGCCGGCGAGGGCACTGTCCACTCAAGCCCTTCTGCACCTTCCCAAGGCTTGGCTGGTGCTTTAACACCGCCTCTGGCGCACTTAACAACAATCAGAAGGAACAGCAACTGGGTCGCGCCGAACATGAAGGCACCAATGCTCGACACCATATTGAAGTCGGCGAACTGCAGGGCGTAATCCGGAATCCGGCGCGGCATACCGGCAAGACCCAGGAAGTGCATCGGGAAGAAGGCCAGGTTCATGCCGACAAATGACAGCCAGAAATGGGTTTTGGCCAGCGTTTCGTCATACATATAGCCAGTCCACTTGGGCAGCCAGAAATAGGCCGACGCAAAGATACCGAAGATCGCACCTGGCACCAGGACATAATGGAAGTGAGCCACTACAAAGTAGGTGTCGTGGTACTGGAAGTCGGCCGGTGCAATCGCCAGCATAAGGCCGGAGAAGCCGCCGATGGAAAACAGGATCACGAAGGCGATGGCAAACAGCATGGGGGCTTCAAATGTGAGTGAGCCCCGGAACATGGTTGCCACCCAGTTGAACACCTTCACCCCTGTGGGTACGGCAATCAGCAGGGTGGCGTACATGAAGAAGAGCTGCCCTGCCAATGGCACGCCCACGGTGAACATGTGGTGAGCCCACACCAGGAATGACAAGAGAGCGATAGCACCTGTGGCATAGACCATGGAGGCATAGCCAAACAGACGTTTGCGGGAAAATGCCGGGATGATCTGGGAGATGGCTCCGAATGCCGGGAGGATCATTATATAAACCTCCGGATGCCCGAAGAACCAGAATACGTGCTGGAACAGCACCGGGTCGCCGCCGCCCGCTGCATTAAAGAAGCTGGTGCCGAAGTTGATGTCCATCAGCATCATGGTGACCACACCCGCCAGCACCGGCATTACCGCAATCAGCAGAAACGCAGTAATCAGCCAGGTCCATACAAACATGGGCATTTTCATCAACGTCATGCCCGGCGCCCGCATGTTCAGTACCGTGGCAATCACATTGATCGCGCCCATGATCGACGACACACCCATGATGTGGATGGCGAAGATAAAGAAGGTGGTACTTGGCGGCCCGTAGGTCGTAGAAAGAGGTGCGTAGAAGGTCCAGCCGAAGTTAGGTGCGCCACCCTCCATGAACAATGTTGAAACCAGAATCAGGAAGGCGCAGGGCAGCAGCCAGAAACTCCAGTTATTCATCCTTGGCAATGCCATGTCTGGCGCGCCAATCATCAGCGGTATCATCCAGTTGGCAAGGCCGACAAACGCCGGCATAACCGCACCAAAGACCATAATCAGGCCATGCATGGTGGTCATCTGGTTAAAGAATTCCGGCTGAACAATCTGCAGCCCGGGCTGGAACAATTCTGCCCGGATAACCATGGCCATGGTTCCCCCTAAAAGGAACATGGTGAAGCTGAATATCAGGTACATGGACCCGATATCTTTGTGGTTCGTGGTCAGCAGCCAACGGCTGATGCCGCGAGCCGGGCCGTGATGATGATCCTGTGCGTGGGTACCTGCAACCGCACTCATGAAAACCCCCGTTACCGCCAATTATTGTGGCTGGTGATATCTGTTATCTGGCGTTGATTACTGTTGGTTCTTGTAATCGAAGATTTCTTTTGGCGTGACCATGTCACCCATCTTGTTACCCCAGGCATTACGCTCGTAGGTAATGATGGCCGCAAGATCTGCTTCATTAAGCTGTCCGCCGAAGGCCTGCATTGCCGTACCTGACACACCGTTGACGACAACATCGATGTGCGCGGCTATGTCTCCGGTCGCAATTGCGCTGCCTCTGAGTGCCGGGAATGCAGGGGGCACACCATTACCATTAACCTGGTGACAAGCTGCGCAAGCTGTCGCGTAAGCCTTTTCGCCACGCTCCATCAGCTCATCCATGGTCCAGTCTTTCTGGGTCAGCTCACGCTCTTTCTCGGCTGCCGCTTTCTGATCGGCAACCCAGGTGTTGTATTCCTCTTCTGGGACGGCTTTCACCACCACTGGCATAAAGCCGTGGTCTTTGCCGCACAGTTCTGTGCACTGGCCCCGATAGGTGCCTGGTTTGTCTACACGGGTCCAGGCTTCGTTGATGAAGCCGGGAATGGCATCCTTCTTTACACCGAAATCAGGCACCCACCAGGAGTGAATCACATCGTTTGCCGTCAGCAGGAAGCGAACCTTCTTGCCCACCGGAATCACCATGGGGTTATCCACTTCCAGAAGGTAGTTTTCGCCCTTGGTCTGTCGGTTTCTGATTTGATCTGACGGAGTTGTGAGATTGGAAAAGTAGCCGAAATCTTCGTTGATATATTCGTACTGCCACTTCCACTGGTAGCCGGTTACCTTGATATCAATATCCGACTCGGTGGTGTCGTACATATCAATCAGGGTGGCGGTGGCGGGAATTGCCATAATGACGAGAATGACAAGCGGTATGAGCGTCCAGAGGACCTCGACCATCGTATTCTCATGAAAATTGGCAGGTTTTGCGCCCTGGGACTTGCGATGGGCAAAGATAGACCAGAACATGATCCCGAAAACCACGGCGCCAATGGCAACGCAGATCCAGAAAATGGTCATATGAAGGTCGAATATATCGTTACTGGTACCGGTTACCCCGGGGGTCATGTTTACCGTCCAGTCCGCCATGGACAACGCGGGAAACAATAAACCGCCTGAAAGGGCACCTACCCGCTGAGCGTGCACGCGCATACTGTGTCTCCACAGAGTATTATTCTTGTCGGATTTTGCGTAATCCCTCTACTCTTTCGCCGGCGCTCGCATTCGCCGGAAATTCGCAGAGTGAAAGCCTGCTTATGGATACATCACAATCGAGTATAGACACAGATCAAAAAAACACTAAAAAGTCGCTAAACCCAAAAAGACTAAACACGCCCCTTTAAGAAGCAAATGGAATATGGCATTTAAACTGTCGGTTACAGACAGGCGTTTATGGGCACTGGCATGGCCATTGATGCTCACCAACCTCACCGTTCCATTATTGGGTCTGGTGGATACGGCTGTACTTGGGCATCTGGAAAGCCCGGAATATCTCGGTGCCGTGGCGGTTGGCGCCAACCTGTTCACCATCCTGTACTGGACCTTTGGTTTTATGCGCATGGGTACTACCGGGCTGGCCGCTCAGGCCTGGGGCAAGCGCGACAGCTTCAGCCAGGTTGCCCTGCTTTTACGCTCGGTGATGTTGGCGGTGGGTATCGGCCTGTTGCTGATTCTGTGCCATCAACCACTAATCCGGATCGGGCTGACTCTGATGAACGCCAGCCCGGAAGTCACCGACCTGGCTGCCGAGTATGCGGCAATTCGTATCTGGAGTGCCCCGGCGGTACTGTGCCAATACACGCTGGTGGGCTGGCTGATTGGTACTCAGTATGCCCGTGGGCCGATGATCATGTTGATCGTGGCCAACGGCCTGAACATTGTGCTGGATGTGTTCTTCGTGACGGTGCTGGGCTGGAACAGCCGGGGTGTAGCCATTGCTACTGTGATCGCAGAGTACGGTGCCGCCATCATCGGTTTCGTTATCGTGCTGCAGCGTATGCCTGACGGGCAAAGACTTACCCGGGCCCTATTCGGCACTCTTTCAGACTACCTGGCCATCCTGCAAGTGAACCGCTACATCATGGTTCGCACCATTGCGCTCTTATTGGTGCTGGCATTTTTCACGGCCCAAGGTGCTCGTCAGGGCGACACCATTCTGGCAGCCAACGCGGTGCTGATCACCTTCCTGCTGTTGATTTCCAATGCCCTGGACGGCTTTGCCAATGCGGCTGAGGCCCTGATCGGTGAGGCTGTTGGCCGAAACAGCAGGCGCCGCTTTATGGTGGTGTTTCGCTGTGCCTTGCGTTGGTCTCTCTGGGGGTCTCTGCTACTGACAATTCTGTTCATAGCCGGAGGTCGCAGCTTGATCGCGCTGCTGACCGGTATTGAGGAAGTTCGCACCATAGCCTGGCAATACTTGCCCTGGCTCTGGTTGCTACCTTTTGCGTCTGTTTGGGGGTTTCTGTTTGACGGGGTGTTCATCGGCGCAACACGCACCCGGGATATGCAAAACACCATGTTATTTTCAGCACTGGGGGTGTTTGCCCCCATCTGATGGCTTACCACCGGTTGGGGAAATCACGGCCTGTGGTTTTCTCTGATCTGCCTGATGCTTGCCCGCGCAGCCAGTATGGGTTTGCTCTGCTGGTCACACACCCGCAACGATCGGTGGTTCAGCATCCGGTAGCCGATGTGCAAATGTTAACAATATCTGACACTCCAGAAATCGCAGCACGCCAAATCTCGTCTACACTTGTCAGAAAAGAAGGGCGCCTCGTGCCGGTATTTGGTGGCAACCCGCCGCAGCACAGTTGCCCGGTTACCCACTGCCCGATACGGGAGGCGCCTTGCGACCTCAACTTGTTCAGACACTGGCATGTCCTCAAATGACTCCACAGGCAGTTCTGGAAATCATTGACCACGCGCGGCGCAAGGAAGCGCGCACTGGAACCTTTCTGAAGCAGTTGCATAAAAAGGCAGCAGCATTGCCCTCGGCCGTCACCATTGAGGGCTACCAGCCTGCCGCCTGCCTGTTTCAGTTCGCCATTGAATACATAGAAATGGCACCGCGGCTGATAGAGTGTGTGGCTTCCTGTGCACAGGAAGCCGGCACCGCCCAGCTGTTTGACCCTTTTGTGAAAGCTGCCATCGGCTACTTCACAGAGCCCTCGGTACTGCTTTTACACTACGATGGCCTGGACGGCCTTCTGATACGCGCCTACCTCTGCCACCGCCTGATGGAAGAGATGCACGAAAACAACCACTCCATACGAACCGGCGGGCTTGTCGATATTGAAGCAACTCGTGCTAACCTGCTGGTTCACGAGCTTATTGGCGAACCCTTCGCAAACGAACTGGACGACTCAATAACCGTGACCGTGCTGCAGATTGCCGGTACGCCGGATTACTATGAACTCAATCTGGACCCCTTCGTTGAACAGGTAAACAACGACGCCTGGAGCTGGATGCGACGCTACTGGGAGAACCTCCTGACCCGCAATCATATCCGCTTTTCGCTGGGCTCCAGCCTGACCTGACCCGGGCAGCAAACTCCGGGCAATTGAAAGGTTTTTATCAACATGACAAAGCAAACCGTTTTGCTGCTGGCAGGGTGCCTGCTGTTCACCCCTGCGCTGGCAGAAGAATTAACGGTACGAATTCAGATCACCGACGGCACGGGCCCGGTAACAGGTGCGCTGGTATTCACGCAAGATAGCAGCCGCGCGGCCCCCATTCAGACAGAAGTGGTTCAGAAAGATCGCATGTTTCACCCCCACGTGCTGATCATACCCACCGGTTCCAAAGTAGACTTCCCGAACCGGGACAACACTCAGCACCATGTGTATTCCTTCTCGCCGGCAAAGCCCTTTAATCTTGAACTCTACGCGGGCAAGCCTGAGGCCCCGGTTGTATTTGACCAGCCAGGCATTGTCGAGCTGGGCTGCAATATTCACGACCATATGCAGGCGTTCATTGTGGTGGCAGACACCCGCGCCATCGGGCAAACCAACGAGCAGGGCGAGGTAAGCCTCCTACTCGATTTTGGCTCCGCTCCGGCACCCGGCGCACTTGACCTGAATATCTGGCACCCCCGTTTGCCAGACAACACAAAGCCGGTGATCCGGGAAATCGATGTCACCAGTCTGGCGGGCGTTTCCGCAACATCGATCCCCATTGAGCTAGACCCGGAGCCACGGCATGATGGCCCTCTGGATCACCTTCAGAAACGCTTTCAGGAGCTTTGATGGGCCGCTTGGCTAACCGCATCGGATTCCGCGGCCGCCTGGTTACAGCCATGGTCGCGTTGGTGGCTCTGGTCAGTCTGTTGATCGGTGCACTCTTGATGGTGTACCTGTTCGAAGATGAAAAAAGCAGAGCTCTGGAACAGCTCACCATAGCCGAGCGTTTGACCAACGAAGTAATCGCCCGTCGCACCGATCTGGAACTCTCCCGGTTGAACGTGGTTGTGCGTGATTTCGGCTTTCGCTCTGCCATCGCCAGCCGCGACCCGGCCACACTCAGCAGCGCTCTGGAAAACCATAGTGGCCGCGCCGGGGCAGATTTCGCATTATTACTGGACCAACGAGGCGAGCTTCTGGCATCCACCCTGCGCCGGGATCTGCCGGACATTGCCCCCTCACAACTCACCAATGCCCGCCAAAACGGCTCTGGCCGCTCACTCCTGGCCATTGACCAGCGTGGCTATGAAGTACTGACTGTTCCGGTTGAGGCGCCTGGGCTGCGGGCATGGTTGGTGGCGGGGTTCGAGCTTGATCAGGACTTGGCAGACATCATTGCCAGGCTCAGTGGCAGCTCCATCATTTTCCGCACAAGCGCAGACAGCCCAAGTGGCTTCACCAGTTTTGCGGCATCATCGGATATCAACAGCGCCATGGACCCTGCATTACTCCAATCGGCAGGTGGTCACAATTTCATCGAAAGCGCTCGCTATTTTACACGCACACTCAATCTCGGTGCCTCCGGACAAGGTGCCTTTGAGGCTATCCTGATGATCAGCCGGGAAGCCAGCCTGCAGAATTACTACAGCCGGGCTCTTGAAATAGCTCTGCTGGTGGCGGCGATTATGGTGTTTGCCACCGTTCTTGCACTGCTGGTGGCACGCTATCTGGGCAGGCCGGTGTTGCAGCTTGCCCAGTACGCCCGCGCCGTGGGGCAGGGGCTAAACCCGCACGCGCCAAACATCCGAACCGGCGGTGAACTCCTCCAGCTACGGGATACCTTGAGGGATACCCTGGCCCAGCTCAGCCGGCGCGAAGCCGAAATCCGCCATGCTGCAACCCATGATGAAGTAACCGGGCTCGGGAACCGTAATGCCTTGATGCACATGGCGACGGAAGGCTTCCGGACAGGACAACCTTGTAGTCTGATAGGGCTGCGTGTGAACGATCTTTCAGACATCAACGATACCCTCGGCATTGAATTCGGCGACAAAGTGCTGCTTGGCCTGTCGCAACGGCTGCGGGACGAACTCTCCGATGCCCACCATATCGCACGAACCGGTGGCGGTGAATTTCTGGCATTGCTGCCAGCGTGCAGCCCGGAGGCTTTGGATCAAAGAGCGAAGGACCTGCACGCCAGCGCGGAATCACCTCTGAATGTTGATAGCACGCCGTTTTCACTACGTACCACCCTGATATCCATGCGACTGCCCAACGACGCGTCTAATACAAATGAGCTGAGGCGCCGTGTGAACCTGACATTCGAGCAAGCCGTGCAACAGGGCAGCGCGATCACACTTTACGAACCAGGCCAGGACGAAAACCACCTGCGCGAGCTCAAATTGATTTCCGACCTGCACAGCGCCATCCGCAACAATGGCCTGCACATGAACTACCAGCCCAAGCTGGACAACCACACAGGCAAGTTGCTTCAGCTGGAAGCACTGGTGCGCTGGATACATCCGGAGCTGGGCTTTATCTCACCGGAAGAGTTCATCTTTCTGGCTGAACAGTCAGGCCAGATCCACGAGCTGACGGATCATATTTTGCAACGGGTTGCCGATGATGCCCGCGCCTGGTTCCACGAGGGTCTGGATGTTGGTGTGGCCATTAATCTTTCCGCAATGGATCTGACCAGGCCGGGGCTGGCCGAACGCGTAGCCCGAACCTTCGCAGGCTGGCACCACAGCATGGATCGCATCACGCTTGAAGTCACAGAAAGCGCACTGATGGACGACCCGGTAGAAGCCATGGCAACGTTAAATCGCCTGCGGGATCTGGGCGTTACGCTGTCCGTTGACGATTTTGGCACCGGCTACTCTTCGCTGTCCCAGCTGCGCAAACTGCCGGTTCAGGAGCTGAAAATCGACAAATCCTTTGTTTTGAAGTTGAACGCTGAACCTCAGGACCAGTTGATTGTGAAATCCACCATCGACATGGCCCACGGCCTTGGCTTGAAGGTGGTCGCAGAAGGTATCGAGAACCTGGAAACCTGGAAGCTGCTGCAGTCCTGGGGCTGCAACGTAGGCCAGGGCTTTTTCCTTAGCCGCCCGGTTTCCAGGGCTGACCTTATGCAGACAGCCGCTAGTCTTTTGGAGCGCCAGCACGAGCTGGCCGATATGTCTCAGGAGCATTCTTAATGACGCGCCTTGTTGCACAACCTATTAAAAAACTGTGGACCGGAACGCTTGTGCCGTTGATGGCTCTTGGGCTTCTGGTTTCTCCCGCGGTTATGGCCGATGTGGGTAGCCGCATCTGGGCAACCGGCGGCGTCACAACCATAGAAGGCAGCGCGGGCGGCGGCCTGGTGCCCTGGGCCATGCTTGGAAGCTACGCCAGTGACGAAGAGTGGGGCGGCACTCTTGCCCTCAGCCGCGCCGAGGTCGACGACTACAGCCTGTCTGTTACTGGTGCTGGCTTGAACTGGAACAATCGGGTTGAAGTAACCATCGCGCGCCAGACTCTGGATCTGGACAGCCTGGTATTCACCCTGAAAAACGGCTTCGGGCTGGAACAGGATGAACTAAACCAGGATATTTTTGGTGTGAAGGTGCGGTTGGCTGGCGATGTTCTCTACAGCCCCTGGGGGCAGTGGTCAGCGGGTGTACAACACAAGCGACAACGGGATTTCACCGTGCCAAACGCCATCGGCGCCCGGGACGACAACGGCACCGATGTGTACTTCTCTGGCTCCAAAGTATTTTTTGCCGCTGTATTTGGCCGTAACCTTCTGGTGAACGGCACTTTACGGGGCACCCGAGCCAATCAGGGCGGGTTGCTGGGTTTTGGCGGCGACTTGAACAACGGCTATGAAGTAATGGTAGAAGCCGGTGTTGGCGTATTTATTAACCGACAATGGCTGGTGGGAGCCGAGTACCGACAAAAGCCCGACAACCTGAGCTTTGCCCGCGAAGACGACTGGTGGGATTTGTTTATTGCCTGGGTGCCGGATCGCCGCCTGGCGGTCACAGCTGCATTTGTGAACCTTGGCGATATCGCCACCCTGGCAGACCAGCAGGGTATTTATCTGTCTTTGCAGGGGAGTTTCTGATCATGGGCCTGCGCATAACGAAGACAACCATTGCCGCACTTTTAATCACAACAGGGCTTGTTCTGGGCGGCTGCCAGAGCCTTCAGCATGAACCGGATAACCGCCTTTATATGCAACTCGGTGAACGCTCCGGGATTGCCGATGTGGTAGAAGATTTGCTCTACCTGATTGTGGCTGACGAACGCATTAACCATCAGTTCAAAGGCATGAACGTTGCCCAGTTCCATCGCAACCTGACTGACCAGCTGTGTGAGCTTAGTGGCGGTCCTTGCACCTATACCGGGCGGGAAATGCGAGAGCTGCATGCGGATATGGGGATCACAGCGACTCAGTTTAATGCGCTGGCAGAAAACCTTATTCTGGCTATGGAAAAAAACCGGATACCCACTGCTGCTCAAAATCAGCTGATTAAACGGCTTTTGCCAATGTACCCGGACATCAGGCATCTTTAACAACCACCAAGAGCCACTGCCACCATAGGGAAGAGCACAGAATGACTGAAAAAAAGATCGAGATCCGGCCTGGCCGCTACCGCCACTATAAAGGCATGGATTACGAAGTAATCGATATTGCCCGTCACAGCGAAACCGAAGAGAAGCTGGTGGTTTATCGCTGCCTGTATGGCGACTACAGCCTGTGGGTGCGCCCGCTCAGCATGTTCCGGGAAACGGTAAACGTGGCGGGCGAGCAGGTTCCGCGTTTTGCCCGGATTGATAAGGACTGACGGTTACACAAGTCTTTTGACTCAGCTGGCCAATTACTGCACATTACCGCGTTTTCATAATGCCAGCCTTCGCGAGAGGGCCGGATAATCCACCACGCGTACTCGGAGTTTTCCCATGAATGCCGTCGTTGCCGCGGTGCTGATCATGCTCGTGCTGAGTTTGGCCCGCATCCACGTTGTTGTTGCCCTTATCGTAGGTGCCGTATCTGGCGGCCTGATTGCGGGACTGTCCCTTGAAGCCACCATTGCGGCCTTTAATAACGGGTTGGGCGGCGGTGCCACAGTTGCTCTTTCGTACGCCACCCTCGGTGCTTTTGCCGTTGCCATAGGCAAATCCGGCCTGGCCCACGCGCTGGCAGACAAAACCCTGGCCATGGTCGGCCAGCAGGAAAACAGCGCTGCGGCTAAAAGCGTGCGTTACATGATTATTGGTGTGCTGGTGCTGATTGCCCTGTCGTCACAGAACATATTGCCGATCCACATCGCGTTCATTCCGCTGGTTGTACCACCCATGCTGTACGTGATGGCCAAACTCAAAATGGACCGTCGGCTTGTGGCCTGTGCGCTCACCTTCGGTTTGATCACGCCTTACATGTTCCTGCCCATCGGCTTCGGCGGCATTTACCTGAATGACATTCTGATGGCCAAAATCAGCACCAACGGCGGTGAAACTGAAGGCCTTAGCGTTATGCACGCCATGGCTCTACCTGCCCTGGGCATGCTCTGCGGCCTGCTGGTTGCGGTATTCTTCACCTACCGCGGCGACCGTGAATACGATCTGGAAGCTATCACTCGCACCGAACGCGTAAACGTATCCTACAGCTCCGGCACATTGTTCATGGCCGTTGTCGCCATTGTGGCGGCCTTCGTGGTTCAGCTTTGGCTGGAATCCATGATCCTCGGTGCTCTGGCAGGCTTCCTGCTGTTCAACCTTTCCGGCGTGGTTAAGTGGAAAGAAGCTGACGACCTGTTTACCGAAGGCATGAAAATGCTGGCCATGATCGGCTTTATCATGATCGCTGCGTCTGGTTTTGCGGAAGTAATGCGGGAAACCGGCGAAATCGCCACGCTGGTACAAAGCTCTGTAGACATCATCGGCAACAACAAGCCCATGGCCGCTCTGCTGATGCTGCTGGTAGGCCTGATGATCACCATGGGCATCGGTTCATCCTTCTCCACCATCCCCATCATCGCCGCTCTCTACGTGCCTCTGGCTCTGGAAATGGGCTTCAGCTCCCTAGCCATCGTTGCCCTCGTCGGCACTGCCGGCGCCCTGGGTGATGCCGGCTCCCCAGCCTCTGACTCAACCTTGGGGCCCACTGCCGGCCTGAACGTAGACGGCCAGCACAACCATATCTGGGATTCTGTAGTGCCCACGTTCTTGCACTATAACCTGCCACTGCTTGGGTTTGGGTGGTTGGCGGCTATGGTTCTTTGACTTTGGAGTTGGCCTGCTTTTCGTAGCCTGCTGGTTTGGGGGCTACGAGGTCACGGTGGGTCTTTTCTTCTGGAAAAAAGGAACTCGCTTCGCTCAGACATCTTTTTTCCGCCAGAAAAGACCCACCGCACCCTCCAGGCACACAGGACAGATATCGCTAGGGAAAAATGGAGAGAGGGGAAGCATTCCTGTCAGTATTTCTAGTGTTGCCAGCTCCGAATATGAGAAACCATAGTCTGGAATTTGAAATCTAGAATCTGAAATCCAAACCGTACCGAACGATTTGAACGTCTTTAGTTTTTAACCCGAGTTGCCCTCGTAGTATGAACAAGAGGACGTGGGGAGATGTTTTTCTGCCGGGAAAAAAATGTCTGAGCGAAGCGAGTTCTTTTTTCCCAGAAGAAAAATATATCGCCGCGGCCTCGATCCCCGCTAAGCCAGCAAGCTACAAGTCTTAATCCTTAATCCCTAGTCCTCAGACCCAGCCTTAAAGAAAACAACCTGCTTAACCGTATGATCATCAGTGTTATCACGCTGATTAACCCGAGTCTCCAGTTCAGGATTTTCAGGCTGTTCAGCATCCGATATCGCATCGGTAAAACCACAAGCCACACACTCGCGAATCTGCTCACCGGCATCGTCGGTAAACATCTTGATCTTGTCCATCTTCGCACAGCGGGGACACACTGCACCGGCTATAAAACGCTTTGGGGTCGCCATAACGTAACTCCAGAATAGGTCTCCGGTGGCTGTAACAACCACCGGAGAGGATTGGATCAGGCCGCTTCGTCTGTAATGCCGGTCTGCTTCAACAAGGCATCCACCTGCGGCTCACGGCCACGGAAGGCTTTGAACAGCTCCATTGGTTCCTGTGACCCGCCTTTTTCCAGAATGTTCTGCAAGAAAGCCCGTCCGGTTTCAGGATCGAAAATGCCGTTTTCCTCAAACAATGAGAAAGCATCGGCTGCCAGCACTTCCGCCCACTTGTAGCTGTAGTAACCCGCAGCATACCCGCCAGCGAAGATGTGGGAGAAGGCATTCGGGAAGCGGTTGAACTCTGGTGCTTCCACTACCGCAATTTCATCACGCACAGTACGGTGCATGTGCAGCGGGTTGGTGGGCGCCTCTTCTGTGAATTCCGCATGCAAGCGGAAATCAAACAGGGAGAACTCCAACTGCCGCACCATAGCCATGCCGGACTGGAAGTTTTTGGCCGCCAACAGCTTCTGCAGCAAGTCTTCCGGTAAAGGTTCGCCGGTTTCGTGGTGGCTGGCAATCAAGGCCAGAGACTCAGGGCTCCAGCACCAGTTTTCCAGGAACTGGCTGGGAAGCTCTACCGCATCCCAGGCGACACCGTTGATGCCGGATACGTCCATGACTTCCACCTGCGTAAGCATGTGGTGCAGCCCATGGCCGAATTCGTGGAACAGGGTGGTTACTTCGTCGTGGGTGAGCAACGACGGTTTGCCGTTCACCGGTGGCGTGAAGTTGCAGGTGAGGAAAGCCACCGGCAATTGCAGTGCGCCGCGCTGATCGCGCCAGCGTACCCGGCAGTCCGCCATCCAGGCGCCACCACGCTTGCCCTGGCGGGCAAACAGGTCAAAGTAGAACCAGGCGATGGGCTCACCGTTGCGGCTGATGCAGTAGGCGGTGGCATCTTCGTGCCAGGTTTCTACGTCTGGCTTGGCTTCAATCTGTATATCAAACAGCTTCTCCGCAACCCGGAACAAGCCTGGTACCACTTTATCCACAGGAAACCAGGGGCGAAGGGTTTCGGGGGAGATGTCGTAGCGCTGCTGGCGAAGCTTCTCGCTGTAGTAGCCAACATCCCAGGCCTTGAGGTCATCCAGGCCGTGTTCGTTTTTGGCAAAGGCTTTCAGCTCGGCATACTCTTTCTCAGCGACCGGCTTTGATTTGGCCGCCAGCTCATTGAGAAAACCCAGTACCTCATCGGTATCCCGGGCCATTTTTTTGGCCAGGGAGCGTTCGGCGTAGTTGTTGAAGCCCAGCAGCTTG
>Ga0209075_1001665_pt1 | contig 20732 bp, 19 predicted proteins | sample Stecom2011_FD_187523 | JGI IMG/M metagenome (GOLD analysis project Ga0209075, IMG submission 187523) | Agricultural soil microbial communities from Utah to study Nitrogen management - Steer compost 2011 (SPAdes) (version 2) | ecosystem: Environmental > Terrestrial > Soil > Agricultural land...
ACCCCCTGAGCCCACCGCCACGCCGAGCGTTCCCATTCCAGAGCGACAGGGGACGCTCGGCCGGAAGACCGCCATGCCCCATCCCGAATTTAACCGGCCACGGCTGCCCGTGGCCGGCCTCACCCCCATGACCACCCTGGACTACCCGGACCACCTGGCCTGCGTGGTGTTTCTGCAGGGCTGCCCGCTACGCTGCGGCTACTGCCACAACCCCGGGATGCTCGAGCCTCGCCGCGCCGCGCCCGGCGAGTGGGCCGAGGTCGAGGCCTTCCTGACCAGGCGCCGGGGGTTGCTGGAGGGCATCGTCTTCAGCGGCGGCGAGCCCACCCTGCACGCAGACCTGCCCGCGGCTGCCGCCCGGGCGCAGGCCCTCGGCTTCAAGGCGGGGCTGCATACCGCCGGGGTCTACCCGCGCCGCCTGGCCGAGGCGCTGCCGCACCTTAAGTGGGTGGGGCTCGATGTGAAGGGCCCGGCGGCGCGCTTCGACGCCATCGTCGGCCGCCCCGGCCTGGCTGCCGCCCACGCCGAGAGCCTCGAGCTGCTCTTGAGAAGCGGCATCGCCTTCGAGTGCCGTACCACCGTTCACTGGCGCGATTTCGACCTCGAGAGCCTGCGCCGCCTGGCCCTCGACCTCGCCGCACAGGGTGTGACCCGCTACGCCCTGCAGGTGGCCCGCTCCGGCCGCTGCCTCGATCCCGCCTACGCCCGCCCGGTGCCCGGCGCCCCGACCCTCGGCGAACTGGACGCGCTGGCGGAGAGCCTGGCGCCGGCCTTCGAGCGCATTGAACTGAGGACGTAAGCCAAAGACGACACTGCCTTGTAAGCCATTGCCCACTGGTGCTCAGGCGGCTTAGGTGTCAGGCTGTTTAGTTACAAAATGTTGCCAGCGCGCCGCCATGCAAGGTACGGCAGGCCAGAGCAGCCAGTGAGAGACACGCAGGGAACCACCGATGATCCTCAAGGAAAAGGATGCCTACAGCGGCACCGATGAGCGAGGCTACTACGGCCACAAGCAGGAGCAGGATGTGGCCTTTCACCTGCGCCGAGAGTTCGGCGACAGCCAGCAGGTTCGCATCATCCACGATCTGGTGATCGAGCACGGCGGCGAGCGCGCCCAGATCGACCACCTGGTGATTCACCCCTACGGCTTCATCATTATTGAGTCCAAGAGCATCGTTGGCGAGGTGCAGGTCAACGCCGAAGGGGAGTGGTCCCGCAGCTACAAGGGCAACTGGAGCGGTATGCCATCGCCGATTCGCCAGGCCGAGCTGCAGCAGGACCTGCTCAAGGCCCTGCTACGTGACCATGTGGGACGACTGCTGGGCAAGCTGCTGGGCATCCAGACGCAGATTGGCGGCCGTGAGTGGCGCACGCTTTGCGCGATTTCCAGCACCGCCATCCTGCATCGTAAGAAAATGCCGAAGGACGTGGCCGACAAGGTGGTCAAGACCGAGTTCGTGGCCAAGAAAGCGAAGGAACTCATCGGTAGTCTGAGAGGTGGCCTGCTCAAGGGGCGGCCGTGGTTCTCGATGCAAGAGCTCGAGAATATCGGCACCTTCCTCCTGACGCATACCGCAACGGTGCAGACGGAACCCGAGAAGCCGGCGGAGGTGACAGCGCTTAACGAGCCGATTCCCAGTGCCGCCCCCGTCAGCGAGCCGGCTCCGAGGAGCTATGTGGTGACTGATGCCGAGCGTCTTGCCGCAGAGTCACCTGCAGACACTGCCGTTCCCACCGAAAAGCTGCTGACCTGCAAGCAATGCGGCGAAGCCGACAACCTGGTGGGCATGTATGGCCAGTACGGCTATTACGTCAGGTGCGCCAGCTGCAATACCAATACCTCGATGAAGCAGCCCTCATGCCCTGCCTGCGGCTGGAAGGCCGTTAGAGTCTCGAAGGATGGCCCGAGCTACACGGCGACATGCCGAAAATGCGATCATCAGTATCTGGTCTATCGGCAAAGTGTAGAGAGCTGATGATGGCTGCTATCTAGCCGGATTGAGAGCGATGAGTGCAATGAATGAGAAAGGATCTGACATCAAGCTGGAGTCCTGGCTCGTGTCGGCTGGCCGCCACTCCGAGCCTGGTGCACCGCTGAACGTGCCGATGGTGCCCGCATCGAATTTCATCATGGGTGCTGGAGCCGTGTATTCGAGAGGCGACGGTACGCCGAGCTGGAAGGCGCTTGAAGATGTCATTGGTGGGCTCGAGTCTGGCAAGGCGGTGCTGTTCTCTTCCGGCATGGCTGCGGTTGCCGCCGTGTTTGATCAGCTGGTGACGGGAGCTGTGGTCGCCATACCGGACGACTGCTATCAGGGCGTTGCCGGCCTGGCAGCTGCAGGGGAGGAGAAAGGGCGCTGGTCGGTGCAGCGGATCCCCGTTGATGATACGGCGGGCTGGGTTCAGGCTTGCTCCAGCGCCGATCTGATCTGGCTCGAATCACCCTCCAACCCCCTGCTCACGGTGGCTGACCTCGAGGCCGTCTGCAAGGCACCGCGCAAGCAAGGGGCGATCGTTGCCGTGGACAACACCTTTGCCACTCCGATCAATCAGCAGCCGCTTGAGCTTGGGGCCACGGTGTCCCTGCAGTCTGCAACAAAGTTTATCGGTGGCCACTCCGACCTTCTGGCTGGCGTCGCCACGACAAGAGACGTTGCGCTTTGGGAGGCCCTGAGGGCATGCCGCGAACTGACCGGAGCCACGCCGGGAACGCTGGAGGCCTTCCTGGCCCTCCGCGGCGTCAGGACGCTTGCGCTTCGGCTGCAGAGGGCCCAGCAAACGGCAATGGTTCTCGCGGAGTGGCTCGAGAAGCACCCGCTGGTCGAGCGCGTCCGCTACCCTGGCCTGCCGTCACATCCGACCCATGCCGTTGCCAGGCGTGTGCTCAAGGGGTACGGAACCATCATCTCCTTCGATGTGCGGGGAGGCGCCGAGGTTGCTGATGCCGTCTGCCGAAGCACTCGGCTCATCCACCACGCCACAAGCCTCGGTGCGGTTGAATCAACCATGGAGCGAAGAGCGGCGACGCCGGGTCAGGAGCATCTTCCGCCCTCGCTCCTGAGAATGAGTGTCGGCATCGAGGACGTGGACGACCTTGCCGCGGATCTCGACTCGGCGATGCGTGCCGCTGCACCGCGAGCCTGATGGCGTTACCCGTGCGGTGGCGTCAGAGTTGCGGGGCGTCGTAGTCCACCGGTTCATCGGTGTAGACGCAGACATTGGCATCGGCGATATGGCCATCGGGATCTTCCAGGTGCGTCGCGAAGAACTCGCGGATCTCGCGGCGCTGGCAGTGGGCCTCGAAGGCCTCGCGGTTGGCCCAGATCTCGTGGAAGACGATGGGGTAGCTGTCGCCCTGGGCGAAGGGGTTGTCGATCCTGCGGGTCACCGTATAGAGCAGGCAGGCGTCTTCCCGGTGGGCGTTGGGCTCCAGCGCCTGCAGGGCGCGGAAGAGAGCCTCCTCGCGGCCGGGTTTGGGCTTGAAGCTGGCAGTGCAGTAGATCTTCTGGGACATGACGGCCTTCCTGGAGAGTGAGCGCGTGGCCGACAATACCACCACATGACGGTGAGGACGAACCGCAGGGTAGGGAAGCGCCATGCCCACCCTTCTTCCCTTCGGCTTTCCGGCGGGCCGCCCGGCACGCTGCGCATGCGAGTGCGCAAGCGGCCACGCCAGCCCCTCGAGGTAGCCGCCATGCCCGGTCTGCGGCTATCTTGGGTCTGACCCACCGTCCCTCATCGATTGGCTGAACAAGGATCCCACCGTGAATAAGACCGTCCTGATCACTGGCGCAACATCCGGCATGGGCAAGGCAACGGCTCTGCTGCTGGCCGAGCATGGGTATACCGTCTATGCCGGTACCCGAGACAGCAGTGAGGAGCTGATGAAGGAGGCCGAGCAGCGCGGTGTCGGCATCAATACCGTGACGCTCGATGTCCAGGATACGGCATCCATCCGGAAGGCCGTCCAGCATGTCATGGAAAAGGAGGGAAGAATCGACGCCCTGGTGAACAATGCCGGCTTCGGTCTTCTTGCGACACTGGAGGAGGGGACCGATGAGGAGATATTCAAGCAGTTCGATGTGAATGTCTTTGGCCTGATCAAGATGACCAGGGAGGTCCTTCCGCACATGCGGGAGGCGGGCAGCGGCGTCATTATCAACATCTCCTCCTTCCTGGGGAGGATGGGGCTTCCCTTGCTCTCCCACTACAATGCCAGCAAATATGCAGTCGAAGGTATTACCGATTCGCTGAGGTTTGAGGTTGCTCCCTTTGGCATCAGGGTGCACTCGGTCCTTGCCGGACTGTTCGGGACCAACTTCGTGAAAAAAGGGCTTGTCGCCAACAGCAGCACCACCGGTGACAGCTCCCCCTACAGGGAGCTGGTGTCCCATTTCGTACCGATCGTGGCCAAGGCGATCAATGAGGGCCCTGATCCCCTGCCCATCGCGCAGGCGGTGAAGAGCATCATCGAGAATGCCGATAGCGAGATCGCCATCGAGGTCGGCAAGGAGGCGGAGCTGTTCGTGCCATTGCGCAGGCGCATGGATGACAAGGCGTTCGAGGAGAAGGTAAAGGAAACCTTTGGTCTATAGGCTGGGTCGGGCAAGGGAGGGTGCCACCCGGCCCGTCGAAGTACGACGAGAGGCCGAGGCCGCCGGGGGGCCCAGGCCTCAGAGGCGGCGGAAGCCGGCGCGGAACTGCTGCCGGGCATGCTCCCAGCGGGTGTCGGGCGGAGTGGCGGGGGCCTGGGGCAGGGCATCGATGGCGCGCTGCAGGGCGTCGAGGATGGCATCCAGGTGACGGTGACAGAGGGGGGCGTCCAGGCCACCCGGGCAGCGCTTCAGCAGGGCATCGCACTCCTCGCTGGCCAGGGCCAGGGCCCGTTCGGCCTCCTCGCCGTCGCTGGCCAGCGACTGGGCCTCCTTCAGCTCGCGGGCGAGCATCGACAGCATCCGGGTGTCGAGCCAGCAGGGCATGCTGTCGCTGGCCTTGCCGGCCATGGAGTTCTTGATGGCCCGGAAGGAGACCTGCAGGAAGACCGCCGTGTAGTAGGCCTGGGGCTTGTCTGCGCGCATGGGTGACTCCTTCCTGAAAACAAGAATTATTATCAATTGTGAGCCATGCCGCCTGCTCGGTCAACACCTCGGACCGCTCGGGCGCTGACCAGTTTCTCCTCTATGTAAGGCCATAGCTTCGGCAACATGGCCGGCCCCTGCTGCCAGGGGGACTCCGCGAAGCACTCGACCAGGTAGTCGATCATGGCCCGGACCTTCACCGGCTGGCGGCGGTCGGCGGGAAACAGCACGTGCAGCCCGCCCAGGTCGAGGGGCGGCTGGTCGAGGTCGAGGGCCACCAGGGCGCCGCTGGCCAGGGCGTCGCCGACGATGAAATTGGGCTGGTAGACCACCCCCTGGCCCCCCAGGGCCGCGGCCAGCAGTGCCTCGCCGTTGTTGGCGGTGAGGTTGCCCCGCACCGGCACCTCGAACTCCCCCTCGCGACCGAAGTGCCAGACGCCGCGCCCCTGGAGGGGTGAGAGGCTGTAGCTCAGGCAGTTGTGCTGCGAGAGCTCGGCGATTCGCTGAGGCGTGCCCCGGCGCGCCAGGTAGTCGGGGGAGGCACAGAGCCGCATGGGGCAGTTGCCCAGCCGCCGCGCCTTCAGGGCGCTGTCGGCGAGGTGCCCGACGCGGATGATCAGGTCCCAGCCTTCACTCAGCAGGTCGTGCTGGGCATCGCTCAGCCCCAGCTCCACCTCGACCCGGGGGTAGCGGCGACTGAAGCCTGGTAGCAGGGGAGCGATAAAGCGTGCGCCGAAGGAGTGCGGCACGTTCATGCGCAGCCGCCCGGCGGCCTCGAGGCCCTGGGCCCTCACGTTGGTCTCGGCCTCTTCCAGCTCCTGGAGCAGGCGGCGGCACGCCTCGAGATGCTCGCTGCCGGCGTCCGTCAGCGACAGGCGCCGGGTGGTGCGATGGAGCAGCTTGATGCCCAGGCGGGCCTCCATGGCGTCCATGTGCTTGGTGGCCATGGCCGGCGACATCGCAAGCCCCCGCGCCGCCGCCGAGAGGCTGCCGCGGGTCGCGGCCTCAACGAAGACACGCATGCCGGTGAAGCGGTCCAGCATTGATTTAACACTCCGAGTAAAAAGTGTTGGGAAATAGTAGCAGGTTCTCCTATTAATGGCGTGAAGCTATAGTGATTCTCACTCCCTGACACTGGCCGAAGGCCCTGGAGCAAGATCATGCAAGACGTGCGCGCGTCTACCGCCCAGCCGGTCCTCTTCATTCCCCATGGCGCGGGGCCCTGCTTCTTCATGGAGTGGAACCCACCCGGTACCTGGAACGGCATGGCCGACTTCCTCAAGGGCGTGGCGGCCACCCTGCCGAGCCGTCCGAAGGCGATCCTGATGGTCTCGGCCCACTGGCTCGCCGAGGACTTCAGTATCACCGCCGGCGAGCAGCCGGAGCTCATCTACGACTACTACGGCTTTCCCGATCACACCTATCGGCTCGACTATCCCGCCCCCGGCTCGCCCTTGCTGGCCGAGCGGGTCGAGTCGCTGCTCTCCGCCGCCGGGTTGGCGAGCCATCGGGAGCCGACGCGGGGCTTCGACCACGGCATGTTCATCCCGCTCAAGCTGATGTTCCCCGAAGCGGACATTCCGGTGGTACAGCTGTCGCTGCGCCAGGACCTCGACCCTGTCGCCCACCTGGCCGCCGGCGAGGCGCTCGCGGCGCTGCGAGATGAGGGCGTGCTGATCGTCGGCAGCGGCATGAGCTTCCACAACATGCGCGGCTATGGCGACCCCAACTTCACCGGCCCTTCGGAAGCCTTCGATGGCTGGCTGACCGAAGCGGTGGAGACCACGCCGGCCAAGCGCCGGGCGGCGCTGGGGGACTGGGCCCAGGGGCCCCAGGCACACCGCTGCCACCCGCCCGGCCACGAGGAGCATTTGATTCCGCTGATGGTGGCCGCCGGCGCCGCGGGGGAGACGCGCGGGCGCAAGATCTATTCTGAGCGGGTGCTCGAGACTCAGCTGTCGGCCTTCCGCTTTGGGTGATTACGTCAACCCGAGCGTGGCCCTGGCGGAGAGCTGCCGGCGTCTCCGGCACCAGGGTGGGCTATGGTGAGGCCATGAGCCCGTTGACCGCTGAGGAGCACCCCATGAGCAACCAGATCAAGGACGCCGCGGCGTCGTCATCCCTGGACTGCCCGGTGGTGGAGGGCCGGCGCCAGGTGCAGCATGTGCCCGCGCGAAAGGCCGAAGTGGGCGGCATTCCCATCCATCGGGTGCTGCCCTCGCGGCAGCGGCGCCTGGTGGGGGCCTGGTGCTTCCTAGACCATGCCGGGCCTGCGGTGTTCAAGGGCGACAGCCGCGGCATGCAGGTGGGGCCGCACCCCCATATCGGGTTGCAGACCTTCACCTGGATGATCGCCGGCGAGGTGCTGCACCGCGACAGCCTGGGCAGCGAGCAGGTGATCCGCCCGGGCCAGGTCAACCTGATGACCGCCGGCCGCGGCATCAGCCACACCGAGCAGTCGCTGCCGGAGGACCCGCAGCTCCACGCGGCCCAGCTGTGGATCGCCCTGCCGAGCGCCCATCGCGATACCGCGCCGCGCTTCGACCACTACCCGGAGCTGCCGACCTGGCAGGAGGAGGGTGTCACCCTGACGCTGCTGGTGGGCGACCTTGCCGGCCGTGAGGCGCCCACGCTCACCTTCTCGCCTCTGGTGGGAGTGGACCTCGCCGCCGAGCGCGAGGCAACGCTGACCCTGCCGCTGCGGCCCGAGTTCGAGTACGCCCTGCTGCCCCTGGAGGGCGCGCCGAGCCTGGAAGGGGAGACGCTCGCCGTGGACGAACTGGCCTACCTGGGCCGCGGGCGCAACGCGATGGCGCTGGCCCTGCCCGCAGGCGCCCGGGTACTGCTGATCGGCGGCGAGCCGCTGGGCGAGGAGGTGCTGATCTGGTGGAACTTCGTCGGCCACAGCAAGGCGGAGATCGTCGAGGCTCAGCGCGAATGGGAAGCCGGCAGCGAGCGCTTCGGCCGCGTTGCCGGCTTCAGCGACGAGGAGCGGCTGATGCCGCCGCCGCTGCCCTGGAAGGGGTAGGCCGCTCATGCGGAGTGCTATGATAGGTCTCGATATCGAGTGCTGGGCCGTCCGCGTCCGTGGAGGAAGTGATGGGCAATAGACAGGAGACCATGCAACTGCTGCAGCGGCACCTCCCCGAGATGGTGCGAGAGTTCGGGGTTCATGACTTGGCTCTTTTCGGCTCCGTGGCGCGGGATGAGGCCGAAGAGACCAGCGATATCGATATCCTGGTGACCTTCGACGGTCCGGCGACGGCAGATCGCTATTTCGGGCTTCAGTTCTACCTCGAAGACCTTCTGGGACGCCCCGTGGATCTGGTGACCGACAAGGCGCTTCGCCCCGAGCTCCGCCCCTATATCGAGCGTGAGGCCATGCATGTCTGAGCATCGACCCCGTCGTGAATGGCGTTTCTACATCGATGACATGATCGGTTTTGCCGAGAAGGTGCTGGCCTACACCGAAGGGCTGACTCAGGAAGATTTCATCGAGCACGACCTGACCTACGATGCCACCTTGCGAAATCTCGAGCTGATCGGGGAGGCCGCGACCCGAATCCCCGAAGAGGTCCGGGTGGCGAATCCCGAGATTCCCTGGCGCATGATCATCGCTACCCGTAATCGTCTCGCTCATGCCTATCTCGGCATCGACGACGACACCGTCTGGAGTATTATTCACTCCCATATCCCCGAGCTTCTCGAAAGGCTCGAGTCCCTCAACCGCTGACGATGCGCGCGCGGCTGGTGCCGTTGCCCTGCGGTTCCACCCGGATCTGCACCGGGATGCGCTCGTGCATCTCCTGCACGTGGGAGATCACCCCTACCCGGCGTCCCAGCGCCTGCAGGCCGTCCAGGGCCTCCATGGCCAGCGCCAGCGACTGCGGGTCGAGGCTGCCGAACCCCTCGTCGATAAACAGCGACTCGATGGTGAGCTCGCCGGAGGCCATGGAGGCGAGCCCCAGGGCCAGCGCCAGGGAGACCAGGAAGGTCTCGCCGCCGGAGAGGGAGTGCACCGAGCGCCTCTCGTCGGCCATGTCCTGATCCACCACCAGCAGGCCCAGCGGCGAGCCGCCCCGCGCCAGGCGATAGCGGCGGCTGAGCCCCGCCAGGTGGGCGTTGGCGTGCTCCAGCAGCTGCTCCAGGTTGTAGGCCTGGGCGATGCGCCGGAACACCTTGCCATCCGCGGAGCCGATCAGCTCGCTGATGCGGCCCCAGCGGCGGTACTCGGCCCGGGCGGCCGCAAGCTCGTCCTGGCCGGCCCGTTGGCGCTCGCGCCGGCGGTCGTCGTCGCGCAGGGCGTGGAGCGCCTCGTCGCGGGACCGCTGGGCCGCTTCCAGGCGCGGGCCGAGCTCGGCCTGGGCCTCGACCAGGGCGGCCAGGCGGTGCTCGAGGGCCTCGGCCATGGTCTCGCCGAGCAGGGCCGCGTCGTTCCTCTCCCCGTCATCGCTCTCCTGCTGCCCATCGATCAGCCCCTGGCCGCGGCGGTGGCGCAGCAGGGCGGTGCGGCGCTCGGCCAGGGTGGCGGCGGCGTGCTGGCGAGCCTGGTCGGCCGCCTCCAGGCGTCGCTCTTCCTCGCGGGCCTCGTCATCGCCCTGGGCCAGCAGGCGGGCGAGGGTGGCGTCGTCCAGGTCCGGGTGCTGCGCGCGCCATTCGGTCAGGGAGCGGGCTAGCTGCTCCCGTTCCTGCTGCAGGGCGGCGAGCTGCTCCTCCCGGTGGGCGAGCTGCTGGGCCAGGCGCTGCTGCTCGCGTTCGGCGTCATGGCGGCGGGCCAGGGCGGTCTCCCGGGCCTGGCGAGCCTGGGCCTCGGCGGTGTCCAGCCGCTGCTGCCAGGCCTCCGCGCTAGCGTGGTCGCCGAGCAGGGCGCGCAGCGAACGCTCGGTGTCGTCATGCTGGCGCTGCAGCTCGGGGAGGCGTTGTTCCAGTTCCGCCAGGTCGCGGTCGGCCCTGGCCTTATCCCCCTCCAGGCGAGTGAGGGCCAGCTCACCCTGGCGCAGCGACTCCTCCAGAGGCGCGAGCTCGGCCTCGGCTCGCGCCAGTGCTTCGAGGTTCTGCTGGGCCTGCCGTCGGCTCGCTTCGCTCTCGTGGCGCCGGGCCTGCAGCCAAGCCTCCCGGGCCGGCGCTTCCACGGCATCGAGCTCGTCGTGGAGCGGGTGCTCCCTCAGGGCCATGCGGGCCTCCGCCAGGCGGGCTTCGGCGCCTGCCAGCGTCCGCTCGCCCTGGGCAAGGGCGGCCTCCAGAGCGCGGTACTCGCCCAGCAGGGTGTCGCGCCGGGCCTGGGCCTCGTCGCGGGCCTGCCGGGCGGCCTCGAGCTGGTGCCCCTCCTCGGCCTCCTGGGCGGCGAGCTGGGCCGCCTCGGGGGTGGCCGGCGGCTGATGGCGCCAGGGGTGGTCCTCCCCGCCGCAGACGGGGCAGGGCTCGCCTTCCCGCAGGCCCTCGCGCAGCCGGGCCACGCTCTCGCTGCGCACGGCGCGGCTGCGCTCGATCAGGCCGGTGACGCTCTCCAGGTGGCCCTGGGCCCGGTCGAGGGCCTGACGGGCCGTCTGCCCCTCGGCCAGCAGGCGCTCGCGCCGCTCGCGGTCGGTCGTTTGCTGGTGGGCCTGGTGGCGGCAGGCCGCCTCGGCACGCTGGTATTCCTGCCAGCGGCTGGCCAGCGCCTCCAGGGCGAGGGTGCGAGCGGCGGCCCGGTCGTGGGCCTGCTGGCCGGCCTGGCGGGCGGCCGCCAGGTGTGAGTGCTTACCCACCAGCTCGGCCAGGGCCGCCTGCCAGCGGCACTGCTGCTCATGGCGCTTCTGCTGGGCGGCCTGCTCGCGCCGGTGGTCGTCATCCAGCTTGGCGGCCTGCGCCCGGGCGCGGGTGAGCTGGGTCTCGCACTCGGCCAGCTCGCGCTGGCGCTGGCTGAGGGCGTGCTGGTGCTCCCGGGCCTCGCGCAGCCTCGGTTCGGCCTCGCGGCGTGCCTCGCTGGCCGCCTCCAGGCACTTGCCGGCGCGGTCGTGGTCGGCGGCGGCATCCCGTGCCGCCTGCTGCGCCCTGGCCAGCGCCTGGCGGGTGGCGCCTCGGGAGCCTTCGGCCTCATGGAGGTGCCCCGGCAGGCTGGCCTGGCGGGCGAGTTCCTGGCGGCGGGGGGCGATCAGCCGGCGGCGGTCGCGGTCGGCGCGCCGGTCCGCGAGGGCCTGCCAGTCGACCTCGGCGGCCTGCTGCCGGGCCATGCCCTCGTCGTAGTCCGCTTGCAGGCGGGCATCGTCGTCATGCCAGCGGCGTCGCGTCTTGAGCGACTCCGCCTGGGCCTGCAGGTGAGTGAGGGCTTGCTGGGTTGCCTCGGCGACGCGCTCGAGGTCGGTGCGGGCCTCGGGCTCGGCGGGCAGATCGTCGGCGAGCTTCGCCTCCAGGGCCTCCACCGTCTTTCGCGCCTCGCTGGCGCGGCGGTAGGCGGCCATGGAGATCTCGGAGTACTCGGTGGTGCCGGTGAGGCGCTCCAGCAGGTCGCTTCGGGCGTTGTCGTCGGCTTGGAGGAAGGCGGCGAACTCGCTCTGGGCGAGCAGCACGGCGCGAGTGAACTGGTCGAAGCTGAGTCCCAGGCGCTCCGGCAGCAGGCGCTCGAACTCACGTTTCTGGGTGGTCAGCAGGCGCTCGTCGTCGAGGTCGGTGAGCGATTGCTCCGCCGCCTGCAGGCGACCTGTGGCCTTCTCCCGGGCGCGGCGCACCGCCCAGCGGGCGCGGTAGCGGCGCCCGTCGCGGCCCAGGAAGTCCACCTCGGCGTAGCCGCTGGCGGTGCCGCGGCGCAGCAGGGTGCGGGCATCGCTGGTGGTGAGGCGGGAGTCCGGGGTGTCGTCGATCTGGCTGTCGCGGGCCGGCGCCTGGCGCAGCCGCGGGGTGCTGCCGTAGAGCGCGAGGCAGAGGGCGTCGAGCAGGGTGCTCTTGCCGGCGCCGGTGGGGCCGGTGATGGCGAAGAGGCCGGCGTCGCTGAGCGGCGAGGCGGTGAAGTCGAGCTCGAGGGGCCCCGGCAGCGAGGCCAGGTTCTCCAGGCGCAGGGCGAGGATCTTCATGGGCGCGCCTCCCGGCCACTCGTCTCGGTGTCATCGGCGTCCAGCACCTCCTGGCGCAGGCGGTCGAAGTCGGCCAGCACGTCATCGTCCGGTGGCTCGCCCCAGCGCTCCTCCCAAGTGCGCGCGAAGAGCTTGCGCGGGCCCAGGCTCTCCAGGTCGACCCGGGCCGCGCTGGCGTCTCCCTCTACGGTGGGCAGGCGGCGCTCCAGGCGCAGCAGGCGCACCGCCTTGTCCTTGAGTGCGGCATCCACCCGGGCGCGCAGGTCGGGGATGGGGGCCTCGAGCTCGACCCGCACCTCCAGCCAGGGCCACTGCTCCTTCGGCGGCGCCGGGTCGCTCTCCAGGGCCTCGAGCTCGGCCAGCACCGCCTCGAGGGGGGCGGGGCCGATGCGGTGCATGGCCACGGGGCGCGGCACGGGAATGGCCTCTGTCGCGGCCAGCGCCTCGCCGTCCAGCGTCACCTCTACCACCTGGTGGGGATAGGCCACCTCGCTGAAGTCCAGCGGCAGGGGGCTGCCGCTGTAGCGGATGCGCGCCTCGCCCACCTGCTGGGCGCGGTGCAGGTGGCCCAGGGCCACATAGGCGATCTCGGCGGGGAAGAGGGCGGCGGAGATCGACTCCTCGCCGCCGATCACGATGGGCCGCTCGCTGGCCTCGGAGACCGCCGCGCCGTGGAGGTGGGCGTGGCTCATGGCCACCAGGGCCTGGCCGGGCTCCCGGCGCTGGAGCGCCGCCTCGACCAGCTGGCGGTGCACCCGGCTGATGCCGGCCACATAGTCGTTGGGAGCCTGGTCGCCTGGCGGCGTGTCGCCGGGCTCGTTCTCGGCGTCATGGGCTACCAGCGCCGCGCCGGTCACCTCGGCGGGGCGCAGGAAGGGCAGCGCCAGGCACCAGGCGCGGGTCTCGCCGGCGGCGTCGGTGAGGGGCACCAGCAGGCGCTCGGCGTCCAGGCGGCCATCGTCCAGCCAGCTCACCCGGCCCAGGGCGTGGGTGCGCAGGCGGCGCATCAGCGGCGCCGGCAGTTCCACCCGGTTGCCGCTGTCGTGGTTGCCGGCGATCAGCACCATGTCGAGGGTCGGTAGCCGCTCGTGGGCGGCGACGATGAAGTCGTAGAGCAGCTCCTGGGCGGCAAGCGAGGGGTTCACCACGTCGAAGATGTCACCGGCCACCAGCAGGGCGTCGGCCCGGCGCGCCACCAGGGTGTCGAGCAGCCAGGCGAGGAAGGCGCGGTGCTCGGCGTGGCGCTCCTGGCCGTGGAAGCTCTGGCCCAGGTGCCAGTCGGCGGTGTGGATCAGCTTCATGGTGGTCTCCCTTCCTGCCGGTATCCGGAAGGCGATAGTCTACGCCACTCGACAGCGGCTGTTCAGGAGCGCTCATGCCATACGCCCCCCTTCACGACTGGAACCTGGCGCCTCGCGAGGCCATCGCCCTGCAGAAGCGCCTGGCCGGGTGCGTGGAGCGCGAGGATCGCCTGGGCGAGGTGCGGCGCATCGCCGGGGTGGATATCGGCTTCGAGCAGAAGGGTGCGATTACCCGGGCGGCGGTGGTGGTGCTGGCCTGGCCGCCGCGGTCGCCTGGCGCGCTCGACGTGGTGGAGCAGGTGGTGCACCGGGAGCCGACGCGGATGCCCTATATCCCCGGGCTGCTCTCCTTTCGGGAGGTGCCGGCGGCGCTGGCGGCCTTCGAGGGGCTGGCTGCACTTCCCGATCTCGTCATGGTGGACGGCCAGGGCATCGCCCATCCGCGCCGGCTCGGCGTGGCCAGCCATCTGGGGCTCTGGCTCGACCTGCCGACCATCGGGGTGGCGAAGTCGCGGCTCTGCGGGCGCCATGGGGAGCCGGGCCCGGAGCGGGGCGACTGGACGCCGCTCATCGACGGCCCCGACGACGAGCTGATCGGCGCCGTGCTGCGCTCCCGGGTCGGGGTCAAGCCGCTCTTCGTCTCGCCGGGGCATCGGGTCTCGTTGCCCACGGCGCTGGCGTGGGTCGTGGCGTGCCTCGGGCGCACCAGGCTGCCGGAGCCGACGAAACTGGCCGACCGCCTGGCCTCCCGAAAATCCTAGACGATATCCAGGGGCGTCTTGCGGCCGGGGGCGGGGAAGGCTTCGTCGAGGCGGGCCAGGGCCTCGTCGGTCAGGGTAATCTCCAGGGCCCTGGCGTTCTGCTCCACGTGCTCGAGGCCGGTGGCCTTGGGAATGGCGATCACGTCGCGGCGCCGCTCGCCGCCTGAACCGGCGACCGGGCGGATCGCCCAGGCCAGTAGCAGCTGGGTGGGCGTGATGCCGAGCCCGGAGGCGACCTCCAGCAGCGTCGGGTGAGTGAGCAGCTCCCGGCGCAGCTGGCCCGCCTGGGCCAGGGGGCAGTAGGCCATGGTGGGAATGCCGCGGGCACGCTGCCAGGGCAGCAGCGCGTGCTCGATGCCCCGGGAGCCCAGGTGGTAGAGCACCTGGTTGACCGCACTCGCCTTGCCGCCGGGCAGGGCGTGGAGGGCGTCCATCTCGTCCACGTCGAAGTTGGAGACCCCGAAGCGGCGGATCTTGCCCGCCTCGCGCAGCCGCTCGAAGGCCTCCAGGGTCTCCTCCAGCGGAATATCGCCGGGCCAGTGCAGCAGGTAGAGATCCAGATGATCGGTGCCCAGGCGCTCGAGGCTCGCCTCGCAGGCGGCGATGGCCGAGTCGCGCCCGGCGTTCCAGGGGTAGACCTTGGAGACCAGGAAGGCTGCGTCGCGACGGCCCACCAGGGCCTCGCCCACCACCGCCTCGGCCTCGCCATCGGCGTACATCTCGGCGGTATCGATCAGGGTGAGCCCCAGGCTCAGGCCGTGCTGGAGGGCGCGCACCTCGTCCCGGCGCGGCGCGAGACCCTCGCCCATGTACCAGGTGCCCTGGCCGATGGCGGGAAGCGCCACGGCGGACTCGTGGGCGGTGGCGGGCAGGGTGACGCTGGGCGGCAGGTGAGCGGGCATGCTGACTCCTCGAGGGGTGGACAGGGCGCGTTTCTGCCACAATAGCAGCTTGTTCCTGCCGCCGTGAGAGCCTCCATGCCCGCCGCCAATGCCGCTTCCCCCGTCCTCGAGGCCACCCGCGCCTGGGTCGAGACCTTCGTGGTCGCCCGCAACGTCTGCCCCTTCGCCGGCCGCGAGGTGGCCCGGGACAGCATCCGCTATGTGGCGGTGGAGGCCGGCGACCGGGAGCGCGCCCTGCACCGCCTGGTGGCGGAGTGCGAGCGCCTGGACGACCACCCGGAGGTCGAGACCACCCTGCTGGTGCTCACCCCGGGTCTCGAGGCGTTCGACGACTATCTCGACTTCCTGGGCCTGGCCGAGGCGCTGCTGGAGGCCCAGGGCTACGAAGGCACCTACCAGCTGGCCAGCTTCCACCCGGACTACTGCTTCGAGGGCGCCGAGGAGGAGGATTCCGCCAACTACACCAACCGCTCGCCCTGGCCGATGCTGCACCTGCTGCGCGAGGCGGGCCTCGAGCGGGCCCTCGAGCACTATCCGGATCCGGAGGCGATCCCCGAGCGCAACGTGGCGGCGATGCGGGCGCTGGGCGAGCCGGCCCTGGCCGCGGCCCTGGCCAGGCTGCGTGACGGCAAGCGTTGAGTCGTGGCTGGCCGTTCGCGGCCGGAGAGGCTAGGCTCGAGTCTTCCCCAGACGACAGAGGAGTAGTGCCATGAGCCAGGTGAAACTCGGCGGCGAGCCGGTGGACGTTGCGGGCAGCTTTCCCGCGGTGGGCGATACGGCGCCCGCGCTGACCCTGACCAATGCCGAGCTGGCGGATGTGACCCTTGCCGACCACGCCGGCAAGCGCAAGGTGCTCAATATTATTCCCAGCGTCGATACGCCGACCTGCGCTACCTCCACCCGCCGCTTCAACGAGCTGGCGTCGCAGCTGGATAACACCGTGGTGCTGGTGGTGTCCGCCGACCTGCCCTTTGCCGCCCAGCGCTTCTGCGGTGCCGAGGGGCTGGAGAAGGTGGCGACCCTTTCTACCTTCCGCCATCCGGAATTCCGGCGCGACTGGGGCGTCGATATCAGCAGCGGACCGCTGGCCGGCCTCTGCGCGAGGGGCGTGGTGGTGCTCGACGAGAACGATCGCGTGATCCACAGCCAGCTGGTCGACGAGATCAAGGACGAGCCGGACTACGAGGCGGCGCTCGCGTCCCTCGGCTAGCGGGTGAGGGAACCGGATCGCCCGATCCATGCAGACGGCCACCCTCGGGTGGCCGTCTTCGTGCCGGGGGGGCCTCAGCCCGCCTGCCGCTGGCGGGCGGCCTCGACCAGGGCGCGGATCAGGCGCTGCTGGGGGCGGTTGAAGATCAGCCACTCCGGGTGCCACTGCACGCCGATCAGGAAGTCGTGGTCCCGGGACTCGATGCCCTGTACCAGCCCCTCCCGATCCCGGGCGACGATCTCGATGCCCTCGCCGGTCTCCTGTACTGCCTGGTGGTGCAGGCTGTTGATCCGGCACCAGCTCACCCCGAGGATGCGCTGCAGCTGGCTGGCACCGACGATGTCCACCGTCTTGCGCGGCAGCACGGTGCGCCGGCGCTTGAGCCCCTCGTGGGTGGTGTAGATGTCCGGGTCCAGGGTGCCGCCGCGATAGACGTTGATCAGCTGGGCGCCGCGGCAGATGCCGAGCACCGGCACGCGGCGGGGGATGAAGGTCTCCAGCAGCTCCAGCTCGAGCTCGTCGCGCTGGGGATCGACCCGCACGTCGAGCTGTACCTCGGCGTTGTAGAGGTGGGCCTGGATGTCGTCGCCGCCGCCGATGATCAGGCCGTCGAGCCGTTCCGGCCAGGGCCGCGAGGGGGAGAGACGCAGTGGGCGGCCGCCGTGGCGCCACACCGCGAACCAGTCGAACAGCCAGGCGATCTGGCTCTTGCGGTCGGAGGTGGTGATGCCGATCAGGGGGCGGAAGTCGCTCACGAGGCCCCTGCCCAGCCGCGCATGCGCAGCCACAGCCGGGCCAGCGGCGAGCGGGTATGCTTGGCCACGTAGCCCGACCCGCGCCGGGTGAGCAGCTCCTTGTCGGCGGCCAGCTTCTCCACGGCAAGCCAGCGGTTCCACTCCGTCACCGAGCCCCAGCCGGGCTCCGAGAGCCGCGCATCGGGCAGCCGGTAGTGGAAGGTGGGGCGTGGCTTGACCAGCCGGTTGCGGAACAGCTCGTGGGGATAGCCGGGACGCAGGTGGGCGAACAGCGGGGTCATGTCCAGCTCGCGGTTGCGGGTCGGGTTGTCCGCCAGGTAGTCGGCGATCAGGGTGTCCAGGTCCGGCGCATAGCGGGGGTCGAGCACCTTGAGGGCGTAGAGCCTGGGGAAGGGGTTGGCGTGGGGCAGCACCTCCCGGGTGATGTCCACGTCGATCTGCTCGCGCAGCCACTCGGCGGTGAGCAGGTAGGCGCGCAGGTGGTCCAGCACGCTCTCCACCTCGAGGCTCGGCACCTCGGGGTTGAGGTGCAGGCCGAAACCGTAGAGCAGGCTGGCATCGGTGCCCTTGGCGCCGCGCTGGCGCAGGGCATCGAAGAGGGCATCGAGATCGTCGAGCTCGTCCCAGGGCACCGGCGGGCAGACGATCTCGGTGGGCACCAATCCCGTGACCACGTCGCCGATCAGCTCCCGGGTGCGGGTATGAAAATCCAGGCGCATCTGGTGGCGCTGGCGCTCCCACTCGGTGTCGTCCTTTGGCCGGGCATCGAGCACCTCGGCGTCGGGATGGGCATACTGGGTGTCGAGCTCGATCACGAACTCGCCCCAGCGGGTCTCCTGCACCTTGAGGCGGTGGGGGCTGACGGTCACGATCCGGCCGCCGAACAGGTCGCGTACCAGCTCGGCGGTGTCCCGGGGCGGCAGCCCGGCGAACTCGATCTCGACCCCGACGCGGCGAATCTCGCCATCGGGATTGCGGGGTTCGGGTGGCGGGAGGGGCGTCATGGCGGCATCCTGTGCGTGACCGATGGGCTCCGGTCGAGCCTAACATAATGTTGCTGTTGCGCATCGTTACCTGAACGGAGAGAAGATGTCCCCACCACTGCGCCGATGCCTGTTCCTCTGCCTGCTGTGGCTGCTGCTGCCCCTGCTGGCGCTGCCCGCCCAGGCCCAGCAGCTGGGCCTGCCGGGGCTCGCCGGCGGCGGTGAAGAGGCCGCCGAGCATGATCCCCAGGCCTTCCAGGCCTCCCTCGAGCAGGTGATCGCCACCCTGGAGGATGCCGAGCGGCGGGGCCAGCTGCTGGAGAGCCTGCGCGACCTGCAGGTGGCCCATGGCGAGGCGGCGGAGGAGGCCGCCCTGGCGCCGCGACAGGGGCTGCTCGGCGCCCTGGCCGAGACCCTGAGCGACCTCGGGGAGCAGGCCGAGTCGGGACACTCGCCGGTGGACCAGTGGCATGACCAGCTCGACCAGGGCTGGCGGGACCTCAGCGGGCTGGTGGGGGCCACCGAGAACGCCGATCTGGTGCGCTTCATGGTGGAGGGTGCCGTGCTGCTCGGCATCTGGGTCGGCCTGCTGGTGATCCTCATCGCCTTGGGCCGGCTGCTGGCCCGGCGCCGGGGCTGGCCTCTGGACCTGCCTCGGGACCCGCGGGCCTGGCTGCTCACCGTGCACTTCCTGCGCCGCATGCTGCCCTGGGTGCTGGCCTTCGCCCTGGTGCTGGGGATCGCCCAGCTGGTACCCGAGAGCTCCGGTCGCACCACGGCCCTGGTGGTGGCCTATATCGCCCTGTGCGGGCGCACCCTCTCGGTGGTGGTGGAGACCTTCATCTCGGTCTTCACCCGCGGCCATCGCTACCCCGCCGTGCAGCTGCTGCAGAACCATGGCCTGCGCCCGTTGTTCGTGATCGGGGCGCTGATCGCCCTGGGCGACGCCTTCAATTCCGGGCGGCTGACCGAGCTGATCGGCGGCGAACTCGCCGGCCTGCTCTCGGTGCTCGCCAACATGCTGGCGGCGCTGCTCAGCGTGCGCTTCATCCTGCGCTTCAAGCGCCCCATCCAGCACATCATCCGCAATCGCCCCTGGCGCGAGCGCCGCGAGAGCAGCGGCAGCGCCGGTGTGGTCAGCGTGGTCGGCAGCCTCTGGCACGTGCCGGCGCTGCTGCTGGTGGGCGGCTCCCTGGTGGCCATCTTCGTCACCGGCGGCGACGTGGGCACGGCGCTGGCGCGCTCGATCATCTCGGCCTCGCTGCTGGTGCTGGCGCTGGTCATCACCGGCCTGCTGCGTCGCCACGGCGAGCGGCGCAACAGGCGCAACAAGCGCCGCCGGATCAGCCAGTATCGCCAGCGGCTGGAGCGCTTCGGCTATGTGCTGGCCCACGTGGCGACCTGGCTGGCCTTCGCCGAGGCCTCCACCCAGGTGTGGGGCGGCTCACTGATCGGGATCGGCCAGCAGGGGGTGGCCAGCGCGCGCATCGGCCAGGCGCTGCTGGCCATCGGCTTCACTGTGCTGCTGGCCTGGCTGGCCTGGATCTTCGCCGATACTGCTATCCAGCGTGCCCTGACCAGCTCGGCCCGCTCCCGGGGGCGGCGGGTCAACCAGGCTCGTGCCCAGACCATCACCCCGATGATCCGCAACGTCATCTTCACCACCATCGTGATCATCGCCGCCATCGTCGGGCTCGCCAACCTGGGCGTGAACGTCACCCCGCTGCTGGCCGGTGCCGGTGTGATCGGCCTGGCCATCGGCTTCGGTGCCCAGACCCTGGTGCAGGACCTGATCACCGGCATCTTCATCCTCATCGAGGACTCGCTCGCAGTGGACGACTTCGTCGAGATCAACGGCCACATGGGCACGGTAGAGGGGCTGACCCTGCGCACCGTGCGCCTGCGTGACCTGGACGGCATCGTGCACATCATCACCTTCAGCCGCATCGCCTCCATCCACAACATGTCGCGGCAGTTCGGCATCGCCCTGATGCGCATCCGCATTCCCCACGACATGAAGATCGACGACGCCATCACCCTGATGCAGGAGACCGCCCAGGCGCTGCGTCAGGACCCGATGATGCGCCACTACATCTGGTCGCCCCTGGAGATGCAGGGCATCCAGGCCTTCGAGGAGGGCTGCCCGGTGCTGCGCATGCGCTTCCGCACCGCGCCGGAGATGCAGTGGGACGTCTCCCGCGCCTTCAACCTGCTGCTCAAGCAGCGCATGGAGGAGGCGGGTCTCGACCTGGCCATGCCGCGCCTCAACGTCAGCATGGAGGGCCGCGGCGGCGGCCGCCTTGACGGCACCGCTGAGTACGCCGACCAGCGCGATGCCGCGGGCCGCGCTCCCGGCCAGGCCGGTGCGGCCGACCCGGCGCGTGATACCAGCGCCAGCGGCGGCTCGCCGGATCCGGGCCAATGATCAGCGTCCACCGCCAGGACAGCTTTCACCTGCGGATCACCCGGGTGCTGCAGGAGGAGACCGCCCACAAGCTGGACCTTTTCCTCTTCGTGCCCGGGGAGCTGGGGCTCGGGCCCCAGGTGCTCTCCGAGGAGGATTTCTACCACGCGGCGATCCACGTCAAGCGCACCTACTTCAGCGACCGCTATCGCCTCCCGCTGGTGCTCAGCCGCCTGGCCAAGCGGGGGCGGCTCGCGCCGGAGCACTACCGCCTGAGCATGAGCCTCTA
>Ga0209075_1001667_pt1 | contig 20723 bp, 15 predicted proteins | sample Stecom2011_FD_187523 | JGI IMG/M metagenome (GOLD analysis project Ga0209075, IMG submission 187523) | Agricultural soil microbial communities from Utah to study Nitrogen management - Steer compost 2011 (SPAdes) (version 2) | ecosystem: Environmental > Terrestrial > Soil > Agricultural land...
TATAATCTGTGATTGCAAATTATTATTTATATTAGTGTGACATCTAATTGATCAATCTCATTTTTTAAGAGGATGAAATACAAAATTTTGATTGTAGAGGGCGGGGAGTTTCGGAAAAACGATTTAAAAGAAACCCTTGAGTCATGCGGATATCAGGTGGTTGGTCTGCATGATAATGCGACATCTGTGTATGAATTATTACGGGTCAACCCGAATGTTGATCTGGTGCTTATTGACATTTCTGTTAAGGGGGAGCAGAGCGGGATTGATTTTGCCAAGTGGGTCAGAAAGGAATTTGACATTCCTATTGTTTTCAATGCCCGATATTTTGATGATGATACCGTTCTACAGTCTTTTGACATCCAGCCGGATGGGTATATTGTCCAGCCATATTCGAGGGTAGGCCTAAGTCTTACCCTAAAACTTGCCCTTCTCAGGTTCGAGAGAAAATCGAAGGTGCCAAACAATAATATCAGCATACAGATCCGGGACAAAGGGTATTCCGTACTTCTGGAGTCTAAAGATATCGTAATGGCGCAGGCAGATGGATTGTATACCAAGATCACCACCACCAAAAAGTCTTATATGATCCGGGACATTCTTAAAAATTTTGAGGGCAAATTGCCCGCTGAAGAGTTTATCAGGATCCACAAATCCTATGTGGTCAACAAGAACTTCATTGAGTCTTTTAATTCCAAAAAGCTCTTGATCAACAACCAGTACCTTCCCATCCGGAGAGGGTTATATACGCCTTTAAAGGAAATTTTGAACAGGAATTTGAAGGAGTGAATTTTTAGAGAGACCACAAGGTACTAAGGCAGAAAGAGATGGTGGGTGCGGAGTGTCATTGGTAGAAGCAGGAAGCTGATTGCAAGGGCAGGCGTTATCCCGGTTTTTACGCTTTAACATCCCCCGGCTTTTTAGCTTTAAATGTTCGACCCCAAGGTATTGGCGTAATCTGCGGGATGCAAACGTCATATTCATTTGACAAAGTACTAGTTACCTGTCCATCGCATGCTTTGCCAGCCCTATCTGCCCATGACCTTCCTCCATATCGGCCTTCCCTACCAAAATCTTCCCATTTCCACAAAACTTTTTTCATTTCAATTTGTTAACCAATTCCATAGCAGAGCAAAAGCAGGTTTTTCCTAAATTGCGTGCATAAACAAAATCCATCCCAGCAGATATTTTGGAGAAGAGCAAATTTCTATCGCTTTACGAACACGATCCCTTTGTAAAGACCATCGCCACTGAGATTAAAACAAACCCTGGGAAAAATTTCCACCTTAAAGGATTGTCGGGAAGTCTCGATATGATACTGGTGACTTCCGTGGCAAAAATCAACCATGGCTACCATTTGGTCATTGCCCATGATAAGGAAGAGGCAGCCTATTTGGCCGGAGATTTACAGGAATTTCAACAAAAGCAAAAAGAGGAAACGCTTTTGTTTCCCTCCTCTTACAAGGTTCCCTATCAACTCGATGAAGTTGAAAATGCCAACGTGCTTCAGCGAACCGAGATCCTTAACCGGATACAGGCCAAGGAAAAAGACACAGAAATTATAGTCACCTACCCTGACGCGCTTTACGAGAAGGTGGTCAACAAGCGTTCCTTAAAGGAAAATACCTTTACGGCACAGGTGGGGGAAAAGGTGGATGTGGAATTTGTGGCCGAGCTGCTGTCTACCTATGATTTTGAAAAAACGGACTTTGTCTACGAGCCCGGCCAGTTTGCCATCCGTGGAGGGATTATCGATGTATTTTCCTATGCCAACGAGCTCCCATTTAGAATTGAACTTTTTGGAAGAGAGATAGAAAGTATCCGATCCTTTGACCCCGAAAGCCAACTGTCGGTAGCTCCTATTGAGAGAATCAACATAGTACCCAACATCCAAACCAAGATGATTCGTGAGGAAAGGCAGTCCTTCCTCAATTTTTTGCCGGAAGGGACTACCCTTTGGGTCAAGGATTACCAGCTTACCCTCGACCAGATAGACAATTCCTTCAATAAGGCTTTAGACAAATTTCATCTGATCCAACAAAAATCCGATGTGACCAACAAGCTGTTGGTGAAGCCGGAGGATTTATTTGACGATGCCGGCCATTTCAGCCAGTCCATAGCGGGATTGACAAAAGTTGAGTGTGGAAATAAATTTTACCTCGAGCCAAAGAATACCTTCCAGCTGGATGTCAAGCCCCAGCCTTCCTTCAATAAGAATTTTGATTTATTGGTCGCCAACCTTCTCGAAAACGAAAGGAACGGCATCCTGAATATCATCTGTTCAGAAAGCGGAAAGCAGATGGAACGGCTTAGGAATATTTTTGACGAACTGGATCCCACGTTAAAGATGCAGCCCCTAAGTATCGGTATCCGGGGTGGCTTTATTGACAAATCCCTGCAGATAGCTTGTTATACGGACCATCAGATCTTCGACAGGTTCCACCGGTTCAAGACCAAAAACAAGATCAGCAAGTCGAAAGCCCTCACCTTGAAAGAACTGAAGACCCTTCAGCCGGGGGATTTTGTGGTTCATGTGGATTATGGGGTTGGGCGGTTTGCAGGTTTGGAAAAAGTAGATGTAAACGGAAATCTCCAAGAAGCTATACGGCTGGTCTTTCGCGATGACGATCTCCTGTACATCAACATCCACGCACTGCATAAGATCTCCAAATATTCTGGTCAGGAAGGCACAATGCCCTCCATGTCCAAATTGGGCTCACCCGAATGGGACAATAAAAAGAAAAAAGTCAAGAGCAAGGTCAAGGATATTGCCAAAGACCTTATTGCTTTATATTCAAAAAGGAAAACAGCACCAGGATTCCAATTTTCCAAAGACAGCGTGCTTCAGGTGGAGTTGGAAAGCTCCTTTATCTACGAGGACACTCCTGACCAGGCCCTGGCTACGACGGATGTCAAGGATGACATGGAAAAGGCTTATCCTATGGACAGGCTGGTGTGCGGTGATGTGGGTTTTGGAAAGACTGAGGTTGCTATCCGTGCTGCTTTCAAAGCCGTTAACGACCGCAAGCAGGTAGCCGTGCTGGTGCCTACCACCATTTTGGCCATGCAGCATTATCAGACCTTCAAGGAGCGGCTGGGAAGTTTTCCGGTCAAGGTGGATTATATCAACCGCTTTAGGACGGCCAAGGAAATCAAAGAGATCACCAAACAGGTAACCTCTGGCGAAATTGACATACTAGTCGGAACCCATAGAATTGTCAATAAGGACGTTAAATTTAGGGATTTGGGATTGCTGGTAATCGATGAGGAGCAAAAATTCGGTGTAAAAGTCAAGGACCAGCTAAAGGAAATGCGGGTCAACGTGGATGTACTGACCCTTACCGCTACCCCGATCCCGAGGACCTTGCATTTTTCACTGATGGGTGCCCGGGACTTATCCGTCATCGCTACCCCGCCACCTAACCGCCAACCCATCACTACCGAAATTTATACCTTTGAGGAAGAAGTGATCAGGGATGCCATTGCCTATGAAATTAAGCGGGGCGGCCAGGTCTTTTTTGTTCATAACCGGGTGGGTGAAATTGATTCCATCTCCAACCTGATCATGAAGTTGGTGCCCGATGCCAAGGTCATCGGAGCGCATGGCCAGATGGACGGCAAAAAGCTGGAAAAGATCATGGTCCAGTTTATCGAAGGGGAATACGATGTGCTGGTTTCGACCAATATTATTGAATCCGGCCTAGATATCCCCAACGCCAACACCATCATCATCAATAGGGCCCATATGTTTGGGTTGAGTGATTTGCATCAGATGCGGGGTAGGGTGGGAAGAAGTAACAAAAAGGCATTCTGTTATCTTCTGACTACTCCTTCTTCTGGGCTTACTTCAGAGGCAAGAAAGCGCCTCCAGACCTTGGAGGAGTTTTCGGATTTAGGAGATGGCATAAAAGTTGCGATGCGTGATTTGGACATCCGCGGAGCGGGAAATCTTCTGGGAGCGGAGCAAAGTGGCTTCATCACGGATCTTGGGTTTGAGATGTATCATAAGATTTTGGACGAAGCGGTACAGGAGCTGAAGGAAAATGAATTTGCGGCGTTGTTTGAGGATGATCTGAAGGAGAAAGTGGCCATATTGGTGCAGGATTGCGTGATCGAGACGGATATGGAACTCCTGATTCCAGAGTCCTATGTGAGTAATATATCAGAAAGGCTAAGCTTATACTCCAACTTGGACCGGCTTAAGACAGAAGAGGAACTGGATCAGTTCAGGCGGTCTGTGATCGATAGGTTTGGGCCTGCACCGAAGGAAGTGAAGGCTTTGTTTGAAACCGTTCAGCTTCGGTGGATGGCGGAAAGACTAGGCTTTGAGAAAATTGTGCTTAAAAAAGGCCAGATGAAATGCTATTTTGTTCCCCCTACCAACGAACGTTATTTTAGGTCGGAAGTGTTTGGCAACATCATGAAATTTATCCAGACGCAGGGGAGTAAGTGCAAAATAAAAGAGCATAAAAATCGTTTGATTCTTACCATTGGTGACGTGGATTCTATTGTGAAGGGGAAGAAATGGCTCGCAAGTATGAAGGAACATGAAATCTCGGTACCTTTAAGATAAATGGGGAAAGGGAGGTCAGCTATAAAAATTATTGTTAAAAAATATAATTGCTTATATATTAGCGTTTAATTAGGGAGAAAAATAAATTAGGTCTGATGATACTTAACAATAAAAACTTAGGATGGGCTTTCACGGCGTTTTGGATTGTATCCGTATCCATCATCCTATCTTCTTGTAACCAATCTTCAAGGAGGACGGCAAGCAATCCTGGAAGGACAAGTGCCTCCACAGGGGCGCAATTTAGTTTCGACGAGGCCGATTCCACAAAATTCCAAGTATTCAGACTTCCTAAGGAAGTAGTAGGCCCGAGGTTGAAATATATTCAGGGCGGCCGTGCCGTATTGGGTTCCCAGGAGACGGACATTATGGGTTTCAGGGATAATGCAGAAAGGACGGTGACCATAGCTTCATTTTATATGGATGAAACAGAGGTGACCAATGTGGATTACAAGGAGTTCCTTTTCAATATGGCCACGCGGGTAAGTGCCGATTCTATTCAGAGACTCGAGCCGAATGAAAACGTTTGGGCAGGGCAAATGTCCTATAACGACGTTTATTCTACCTATTACTTTAGATACCCAGGTTTCAACTTCTATCCTGTTGCCGGTGTAAGTTGGATCCAGGCAAATGCTTATTCTCAGTGGAGGACGATTTATGTGAATGAGTTAAGTAGGGAAAGAAATGAATTGGATTCCACCTTGTCGCAGAATCAACTGGTAGAAAGAGGCGTAGTATTCCCGGAATACAGGCTTCCCAATGAGGCTGAGTGGGAGTTTGCTGCAAAGGCGATGATCGGCACCCAATATTTGGATGAAAACCAAGAGAATGGCAGGATCTATCCTTGGGACGGAAGAGGCCCAAGAAATCCCTACAATATCAAAAGGCAATCCAGACAAGGTGATTTCTTAGCCAACTTTAAAAGAGGGCGTGGTGACTATGCAGGTATCTCAGGCAGTGCCTCTAACGATGGTGAAATTATCCCGACCAACGTTTACGAATTCCCTCCCAATGATTTCGGACTATATAACATGGCTGGGAATATGAATGAATGGGTTTACGATGTGTATCGACCCCTATCATTTCAGGATTTCGACGATCTTAACCCTGTAAGACACGACGGTATATTCGATGAGCAGGAGAGTTATTCCACCTCGTTAATCGATGATAACTTCAGGGTGTATAAAGGAGGATCATGGAAAGATGTAGCGTATTGGTTGGCACCCGGTACCCGTCGGTTTATGCATCAGGATTCTGCGACAAACCATATCGGGTTTAGATGCGCCATGATTTCTGTAGGTGCGCAAGACAGGTAGTAGCAGGTATAACAAATATCATTATATTTAGGGAGCCATTTGATGGCTCCTTTTTTTTTCTCATAAAATAAAAGATCGTTCCTAATGGAAAAAAGATTACGAAAAATTGAAAAAACGGTGCTAAAAAACATTTCACCTCTGCTCTACACCTTGTTTTTAGTGCTTTTGAATGTACAAACTCCTGTTATTGCACAGGAAATTTCTGGCTATCAACTCCCTCCCAAAGCCATATTAGAACTGGTTAATGCGCCTGTCACTCCGTCGGTAAGCTTTAGCAGAACCGGGGACTTAATGCTTGTATTGGAACGGCGTGGATATGCATCCATTGAGGATCTATCCCACCCGGAACTGAAAATTGGAGGAATAAGAATCAATCCCGCGACGAGCGGTCCCAGCCGATCGGGGAGCTTTGAAAACATCAAAGTTAAAAATACTAAAACCGGAGTCGAACAGCAAGTAAAGGGTCTTCCTTCCAATCCCAAGTTGAGTAATGTCACGTTATCGGATGATGAGAAATATTTGGCTTTCTCCCATACTTCCCCCACAGGTATCAGTCTATGGGTGGTGGAAATAGCTTCGATGGAAGCACGGCGCATTACTGAAGAAGTAGTCAATCAAGCTTACGGGACATCAGTAGCTTGGCTTCCGGACAACCAGCTTCTTGTAAAGGAAGTTAATCCGTCACGCGGTGAGCTGCCACAAGCTTCTTCAATTCCGGAAGGGCCGATCATTCAGGAAACTTCAGGTAACGCTGCCCCCTCAAGGACTTATCAGGATTTGCTTCAAAATGCCCATGATGAAGCACTTCTTGCTTTTTTTATGGATAGCCAATTGTATAAGATCGATCTTGAAGGCAACAAAGCCGCTGTAGGAGATCCAGGATGGTTCAAATCTTTTGATGTATCCCCTGACGGGAAATATATTGTCGTCGAACTGGTCAAGAAGCCGTTTTCCTACCTTGTGCCAGTAAGTCGGTTCCCATATGATGTCGAAATATGGAACATTGAGGGCCAGAAAGTGAAGACCTTGGCACAAATCCCATTGGATGAAGTTAGGCCTACAGGTTTTGATGCCACCGTGCAGGGGCCAAGGTCCATCAATTGGCGGGCAGATGAGCCAGCCACCCTCTATTGGGCGGAAGCACAGGACGGAGGAGATCCAAAGGTTGAGATGGAAGAAAGGGACATTGTATTTATGCTCAAAGCACCTTTTGATGGAGAAAAACAAAAGCTTGCCGCCACTTCACTAAGGTATGGCAGTATCCACTGGGCTGACAAGGAATTCGCAATCCTGAATGAAAGATGGTTTGCATTGCGGCAGGAAAAGAGGACAGTAATCAATCCCTCCAAGCCGGAGCAGGCAGGACAAGTGATCATTGACCGGTCCTCCGATGATATCTACAATGATCCGGGAGACCCCATTTTTAAGAATAATGAATATGGAGAAAGCGTTCTTGTAAAAAAGGGAAATAACATCTATCTGACCAGCGAAGGAGGCTCTCCGGAAGGGAGCATGCCTTTTCTTTCTGCCTTCAATGTCAAAACAGAATCACAGGAGATACTTTGGAGAAGTCAGGCACCATATTATGAACGGGTGGTAAAAGTACTGGACGACAATGTAACTGAGTTTATCACCTTAAAGGAGAGTACAGAAATCCAACCTAACTATTGGATAGTGAATACCAGAAAAAGGATCGCACCCCAGCCCATTACTGATTTTGCACATCCTTATGAATCTATAAAGGGAATTAACAAACAACTGGTAACCTACACCAGGGAAGATGGGCTGAATCTTTCCGCCACTGTCTATACTCCAGAAGGTTATTCTCCCGAAAAAGATGGAAGATTGCCGGTGTTGATGTGGGCTTATCCCAGAGAATATAAATCTGCAGAAGTGGCAGCGCAGGTACGCGGTTCAAAGTATGAATTTACCCGCTTAAGCTGGGGAACCCCCTTATATTGGGTAACCCAGGGCTATGCAATCATGGATCGCACCGAGATGCCTATAGTTGGGGAGGGCGAGGATGAGCCGAACGACCAGTTTTTGGAACAGTTGGTCACCAATGCCGAGGCCGCTATTGATTATATTGTAGATTCCGGTATTGGTGATAGGGAGCGTATCGCAGTAGGCGGCCATTCCTATGGGGCTTTCATGACTGCCAATCTGCTTTCACATTCGGATTTATTTGCTGCAGGAATTGCCCGAAGCGGCGCCTATAACCGGACCCTGACCCCTTTTGGATTTCAGTATGAGCAAAGATCCTATTGGGAAGCTCCGGAGGTTTACAATAACATGTCGCCATTTATGCATGCAGACAAGGTAAAAACCCCAATACTCCTCCTCCATGGTGCAGCCGATAATAATTCGGGTACTTTTCCTATGCAAAGTGAAAGATATTACAACGCATTAAAGGGACATGGTGCTACTACACGTTTGGTCTTTTTACCACTTGAAAGCCATGGTTATGCCGCCAAGGAATCCATTCTCCATACGCTGTATGAGATGAATACCTGGCTGGAGAAATATGTGAAAAACAAAGGCAAATAAAGGGACCGAAAAGTCCTCTTATCCACAGCAATTCTTAAAAGAAGAAGCCTTTTCTCTGAACACCATTGAAGTCGATGATACCCTTTACCCTTTGCCTCTGATAGGACATATGAAGAAATTTCTATTGTTTACCTTTCTTTTTCTGCTGGGCTATGGAATTACGCATTCCCAGTCCTGGCGACGCGTAGGGAATTGGGGAAACCAGTTTACGGACATCAAATGGGTGAATGAAGAGGTGGGATTTATCGCCGGGGAAAACATTCTGCTAAAGACCATTGATGGGGGCTTGAGTTGGGTAGAACAAGAGGCGCCGACAGACCACCTGATGCTTTCCTTGGATTTCTATGATGAGGAACTTGGTTTGGTGGTCGGTCAGGAAGGAATGGTCTATCGGACAGCCAATGGTGGAGAGAGCTGGGAGATTCTAAATCTTGGAGTTACCTCAAGCTTCAAGGATGTTTATTTTGTCACCCGGGAGAAAGTCTATATTACTGGAAATCAAGGCATGCTCTACAAGTCGGAGGACGGCGGACAAAATTGGTCCCGAGAAGTTCTCAACAGCAATGCGGATTTTAACTCCCTATATTTTGTAAATTCAGATTCAGGATATATTGCCACGTCCAACAGCGAGATCTTGAAGACGGTAGATGGAGGAAGCAATTGGCAGATCCTTCAGACCGATTTTGGATCTTCATTGAACGATATCCATTTCCTTAATGACACCTTGGGCTATGCGGTAGGAAACAGGGGGACCATTATCAAAACGGCGGATGCCGGACAGTCGTGGGGATACATCAATAGCGGGATGGATACTGATTTCAATAAAGTGGCTTTTAATAAAACGAATCCTCTATTGGGATTGGTGACTGGAAAGAACGGCACCATTTTAAGAACAGCGAACGGAGGGCTGACCTTTGCCACCGTCACGAGCAGGACAACGCAATCGATCACGGGAGTTAGTTTTAGACAAAGTTCCAATGTTGTCTACGCCGTTGCCGCCAGTGGCGTGGTCATTTCTTCCACCAATTCAGGCGGAAGTTGGACTTTGAGGCATTCAGGAAGGGCTAATGATTTTACTGGAGTCCAATTTACCACCGATCTTCGGGGCTACATTATCGGAGAAGATGGGCTTATTCTCTTGACCACCAACGGGGGGACATCTTTTACCGTAAGATCCCGACCGCTGTCCCTTCCCTTTAATGCTTTGTATTTTGTCAGCAATACTGCCGGATTTATTTCGGGCAACAATGGCAACATTATCAGCACAACCAATTCCGGGGGAGCCTGGACCGCACTTAACCCTGGGACCAACAGAAATGTCTATGGAATGCATTTTTTTTCCGTGAATGTAGGATACGTGGTTGGAAGCAGGGGTTATATAGCTAAGACAGTCAATAGAGGCGTCAATTGGTCTACCATATCCCCCGGAAACGGGACAACTGATTACCGTGATATTGCGTTCTTTGATGACATCAACGGGATCATCGTTGGAGACGAAGGTTGGATATCAAGATCTGAAGGAGGACAGGATTGGTCGAAGATAGACATATCCTCTACCGAAAATTTGTCGGCACTAGAGATACTAGATGAGACCACAGCTATCGTGGTCGGTGATAAAGGCACAATCTTTAAAACCGTGGACCAAGGACGAACTTGGAGGAAGATATCGGTGGATTATGTACGCAACTTCAACGATATCGAATTTCTTGATGAATCGGTCGGATTTGTGGTGGGAGACAAGGGGCTCATACTCAAAACTTCCGATGGAGGCGAGACCTTTGAACGCATGAGCACCGGTACTTTCCAGAATTTGACCGGCGTCAGCTTCGGAGACCTTAGTACCGGATATGCCGTGGGCGAAAACGGAGCTTTGTTCAACTATAGCTGTATGGTTCCGGAGACCCTCACCACGATATTTGGTGAGGACGATATCTGTCTTAGCCATCAGGTGTATACCGTGCAGGAAAGTTCTGAACCGGGGATTTTCTATGAGTGGAGAGTAGACGGTGGAACAGTCATTGAAGGACAGGGAACTACACGGGCAGTCATCCGCTGGGATTCTACGGGAAGAAATGCCATCATGGTCAGGGGCCAGAACAATTGTGGAAACGGGATTCCTGCTGCCTTAGAAGTTTTGGTATCGACCGAGCCGGAGCAGGTGACCGCCATAGATGGAAATGGGGCAGTGTGCCTCAATACCTTGGAAGAGTATACTGTGGATTCTGTCCCCGGCACCCAATATGTATGGGAGACCAGAGGAGGCATCGTGAGAGGGGGCCAGGGATCACCAAACGTTACAATCGAGTGGACCGACCTAGGCGAGCAATCTATAAAAGTCATTCCTACGAATGCTTGCGGAGAGGGTGCCTTTTTTGAAAAAAGCATTATGGTTTCCACGGTGCCTGCAAAACCTTCCGCTATAGAAGGTTCTGCTAAGGTAGGAATGGAAGAAGCCGATTATTCTGTCACCACTCTACCTAATATTAACTACCAATGGTCCACTGGTGGAGGCGGGCGTATTGTCAGCGGACAAGGCTCGGGTTCCGTTAGGGTACTATGGGAGAAGGAGGGGGACTTTTCTTTGACAGTCACGCCGATGAATGCCTGTGACGAGGGGGAAAGCCAATCTGTGGCCGTCAATGTCAACCTCATCACCAGCATTGGAGGGGAAAGTTATGAGCCTATCCTTAGGGTATTTCCCAATCCCTCGGCCGGAGCCTTTAACATCACGGCACGAGGAATTACAGATATTCAAGAAATCGCTATTTACAATGCATTAGGTCAGGTGGTACATCAGCAGACTCCTCCTTCGGAAAAGCATGAATTTCAGCTATTCAACCTTCCCAGCGGCGTCCATACAGTGGTTTTGAAAAGCAAATCCAAGATTTACACCGAAATGATCATTGTCCGATAGGCGGACGGAGGTGGCGAAGTTATGGAGATCAGAAAATTATTTAAGCAGTATAACGGCCAACTTCGAGACCTTTATCCCCCTCAGGAATCAGAAAGCCTGGTTTTATGGCTTTTTGAGCATTTTCTCGGGATAAAACGCATGGCGATCCTTGATGGAATAGAAGTTGAAATTCCCCCCTCACTCAAAGATGCGATGGTGGCTTTGAAGCAGGGTATGCCTATCCAATATATAACTCAGTCGGCGCCGTTTTACGGTAGGATGTTCAAGGTAAATCCTGCTGTCTTAATTCCGAGGAATGAGACCGAAGAACTAGTTCATTTAATCATCAGGGAGAATAAAGGCGCTGGATTAAAGATACTGGACGTGGGAACTGGCTCCGGGTGCATTCCCATTACCCTTGCCTTGGAGATGGATACTCCTGAAATTACTGCTATTGACGTGAGTGAAGATGCCTTGCGTATAGCTAGAGAAAACTCGGCTGCGCTGGTGGTGGATAAGACGATAAGGTTTCTAAAGATAGACGTGCTCCAAGAAGAATTTCCTATCACTGGGCTTGACATCCTGGTAAGCAATCCGCCTTATGTAAGGGAATCGGAAAAAGATGCCATGCATGTCAATGTCTTGGACTACGAGCCGCACTTGGCGCTTTTTGTCCGGGATGAGGATCCCCTTATTTTTTATTTAAAAATTGCTGAAAAGGGCATAGCTGCCTTGAAGTCGGGAGGCAAGATCTATTTTGAAATTAACGAGGCCTTGGGAGAGCAGGTCGTCGAGTTACTTTCCCGATTGGGCTATCAAAACGCACAGATCCATAAGGATCTGAATGATAGAAATAGAATAGTATCCGCGGTGAGATAAACGGCTGGAGGGAGGCAGAGAGCTTCGGTGCTCAGGACAAAATTCTACTTTTTCTTCCACCTGATCGAAAAAATCCCATAAATTTGAAAACCGTTTATCCCCTTAAGTACTAATCTTTCAAAATATGTCACTTTCAAACCCGATCAATTTTGCCAGCTGGATTGAAGAAAACCGTCACCTGCTCAAACCACCTATTGGAAACCAGCAGGTCTTCAAGGATAATAAAGACTTTATCGTTATGGTGGTTGGTGGTCCCAATTCCCGAAAGGATTATCATTTTAACGAAGGGGAAGAAGTTTTTTATCAACTCGAAGGTGACATTGTCCTTAAGGTAATTGACGAAGGTAAGCCCAGGGACATCCATATTAAGGCCGGCGACATGTTCCTCTTACCGCCTAGAGTACCACATAGCCCCAGACGGCCAGCCAATACTTTGGGAGTGGTGTTTGAAAGATATAGAAGAGAAGGTGAGATAGATGGCTTTATCTGGCATTGCGAGAACTGCGGAAACAAGCTTTATGAGGAATACGCAGAGGTCACCGACATCGTCCAACAACTTCCGCCGATTATGGATAGGTTTTGGAACAGTCCGGAAAACACCACCTGCTCAGAATGCGGTACAAAAATGGAAAAGTAAGGAAGAATAACTCCTTCTTCCTATAGTATAATCACCCGTTACGATGAAATTTGAATTCTCAGAGCAGTTTGCCCGGAAAATGGACGAAGATGATCCCCTTAAGGACTTTTCGGACCATTTTTTTTATCCAAAGATAGACGGGGGAAAAGCCATTTATTTCTGCGGCAATTCTTTGGGTCTTCAGCCCAAGTCGGTACAACGTTATCTTCAGATGGAGTTGGATGCTTGGGCGGAAAAGGGTGTCGAGGGCCACTTCGCAGGGAAGAGCCCTTGGTTAGATGCGCGATTAAGGTCCAAGCCCATCTTAGCGGCAATATTAGGCGCCAAAGAGCAGGAAGTAGTGGCTATGGGCAGTCTCACCGCCAATCTCCATCTGTTGATGGTATCATTTTATCAGCCTACCCCAAAACGTTTCAAAATCATCACCGAAGCCGATGCATTTCCATCGGATCAATACCTACTTGAATCCCAGGTGAGATTTCACGGCTTTGATCCCAAGGAAGCCATTGTCGAGATCAAGCCCCGCTCAGGAGAACATGTACTGAGGAACGAGGACATTCTACTTGCCATTAAGGAAAACAGCGAAGAGCTGGCTCTGGTATTTATGTCAGGAGTACAGTATTATACGGGACAGTTTTTCAGTCTCCAAGCCATTGCGGAAGCGGGGATTAAAGCAGGTGCAAAGGTAGGCTTTGATCTTGCCCATGCGGCTGGAAATGTTCCTTTGAGGCTCCATGATTGGGGGGTGGATTTTGCTGCTTGGTGCAGCTACAAGTATCTCAATTCCGGCCCAGGTAACGTCGGAGGCATCTTTGTACATGAGAAACATGCCCATCAATCCAATCTACAGCGGTTTGCCGGATGGTGGGGCCATGACGAAAAGGAGAGATTTAAAATGGAGGGTAATTTTAAGCCGATGACAGGAGTGGACGGGTGGCAGGTTTCCAACAACAATGTACTGGCATTGGCGGCCCATCAGGCTTCCTTGGAGCTCTTCGAAAAAGCAGGGATGGCCAGAATACGTCACAAGAGTGAACTATTAACGGGTTATTTAGAGTTTTTAGTACAGGAAATTGCGGGAGGCAATAGGCTTGTCGAGATCATCTCGCCAAAAGATCCCAAGGAAAGGGGATGTCAGCTATCACTCTTGATTCCTAAAGGCGGAAGAGAGGTGTTTGATGCGCTCTCTCGCCAAGGCGTGGTCAGCGATTGGAGAAATCCGAATGTAGTCCGCTTGGCACCTACGCCGTTATACAATACTTTTGCAGAAGTATTCAGGTTTGCGGGACTATTTGAACAAGCCCTGCAGAGAATTGGACTTAAAGAAAGAACAGATGAAAAATAACAATATAAGTATTTTGGGAGCGGGGCTTATCGGTTCGCTTCTTGGGATTTACCTGAAAAGATGCGGTCTGGATGTTACCATTTACGAAAAAAGGCCTGACTCCAGAAAAATAGAAACGCAGGGTGCCGGGAGATCCATCAATATGGCCTTGAGCGATAGAGGATGGAAGGCGATAGATAAACTTGGGTTGCGGGAGAAAGTCCAGCCCCTGACCATTCCCATGGCGGGAAGGAGAATCCATGATGAACATGGAAATACTACCTTGATTCCCTATGGCAAATCTGATCAAGCTATCTATTCCATTTCCCGGCAAAAATTTAACGAACTGTTGATGGATGAGGCGGAAAAATCAGGAGCAAAATTTCAATTTGACCATCAGTGTGAGGATATTGATATCAACAGCCATGTTATCCGGTTTTCTTTGCCGGGCAACCAAATGAAAATGGAAAATGCTGGGGTGATTATTGGCGCTGACGGTGCCTATTCGGCTTTAAGAAATGCACTCCAAAGACAAACCCGATTTAATTTCAAGCAACAATACATTTCCCACGGTTATAAAGAGCTTACCATTCCCCCTACTGCGGAGGGCGACTTCGCCATGGATCCGAACGCCCTGCATATATGGCCGAGGGGCCGGTTTATGCTGATTGCCTTGCCAAATCTGGATAAGTCCTTTACCTGCACCTTATTCCTGCCTTTTGAAGGAAGCAAGGTATGTTTCGATAAAATTGTAGATGCACGGGACGTGGCAGGTATCTTCAAAACCTATTTTGATGATGCCTATCGCATGATGCCCAATTTGGTGGAGGAATATTTTAAGAATCCGGTTTCTGCCTTAATCAACGTGGATTGTTATCCCTGGACTAAGAACAAGAACCTGTTGATCGGCGATGCATGTCATGCTATGGTGCCTTTTTTTGGCCAGGGAATGAACTGCGGGTTTGAGGACTGTTTTATCCTGAACGAGCTCATCGAGAAATACGGAACAACCTCCTGGGAGCTGATCTTCAGTAAATTCCAAAAAGCTAGAAAACCGGATACCGATGCCATTTCACAAATGGCTATGGCGAATTTTACTGAAATGCGCGACAGCGTAGCCGATCCTAAATTTATCATTAGGAAGAAGATTGAAGCAAAACTGCATAGCTTATATCCTGAGGAATGGATCCCTCTTTATACAATGGTAACGTTTTCCGATATGAAGTATTCTGATGCATTTGCCCAAGGAAAGCTTCAGGAAAGTGTGATGGATAAGGTCATGGAGGATCCTTTGATCACGCAGACCTGGCAAAATTTGGATTTTGACCGTATTATAGAAAAGGTAGAGACTTCAAAAGCCTTTTAAATCTACGGGGGTAACGAAAATACACTTTGTTACCCCGTTGTTTGTCTTAACCCCCCAAGAGAAGCGATTGAGGGCGAGGCTGGCGGGAAGTACAATGCTTTAGGAGCCGTTAACATCAGTTTTTTCCAAGGTAATTTACTCGAACTTTACCGGCCCAAGGTTATTCATATTACGCAGTATCCAGCTTTGTCTTTGATAGTTGTATCCCGTAGGCTTTGTAGGAGACCATCTTCGTGGATTCGGGAGTACCGCAGCGATCATTGCCGCTTCGCTCTTGCTTAGTTCGGCAGCGGGCTTTTTGTAGAAAGTCTGCGATGCGGCCTCTACCCCATAGATGCCGTCACCCATCTCGATTACGTTGAGATAAACTTCCATTATCCTCTCCTTAGACCAAAAGACCTCAATTAATAAGGTGAAGTAGGCTTCCAGTCCTTTCCTTAAGTAATTTCTCCCCGGCCACAAAAATACGTTCTTGGCTGTTTGGTTGCTGATGGTGCTCCCGCCTTTTACGTTCTTTCCGGCTTTGTTACCTTCCAGTGCCTTTTTGATGGCTTCGGTGTCAAACCCAAAATGATCAAGGAATTTTTGGTCTTCAGCAGCCACTACAGCTTGAACCATGTGGGGGGAAATCCGGTCGAACGACACCCAATCCTTCGCCAAGTGCGCTTCTTTGTCTTTATCCCAAAGCTGTTCCACAAGCCGGATACCCATAAGAGGAGTAACCCATACCGGGACCATACGATAAATTAACACCAAGCCAACAGAGTAAATGAAAAAGACTAGGAGCATCCTGCCGATCCATCTCCATGCTGTTTTTACGGATTTCATCGGTTGTTAAAAATACTTTCGTTCAATTAGATAAGCGGCTATGATTTGAAGCTTGATAGAAAACAAATTCAGATCTCCCACCTATCAAGATCCAACAAATCTTTTAGCAACGAGATATTATCATTCTTCGAGGTTGTCAAATTTGGACATATCAAAGGTCTCGTCCTGCAGGTAGTGAGGGTATAGCTGTAAATGGCGTTTTTTAACGGCAGCAAGTAAAGTTGATCTCAGTTCTTCTATGTTCCTGCCGGATTCAGCGGCCATAAAGACCGGAGTGATGGCGGACTTTTTGTCATAGTTGTTCTTAAGCATTTCAAAGTCAATGAAATTTGCCTCCTCCACTTCGAGTTCGGTCATGTTCATTAAGGCCTCTTCTGAAGGCAGTTCGGGAACCAAATCTATCTTATTAAAGACCAACAAGGTCGGCTTCTCGCCCGCCCCGAGCTCGGAGAGCGTCTGGTTCACTATGGAGATTTGATCTTCGAAATTCGGATGTGATAGATCCACCACGTGAACCAATATATCAGCTTCTTGAATCTCGGCTAAGGTCGACTTGAACGATTCAATCAAATGCGTAGGCAGTTTTCTGATGAATCCCACCGTGTCTGAAAGCAGAAAAGGGATATTGTCACCCAGCACGACCTTACGTACAGTAGAGTCCACGGTAGCAAAAAGCTTGTTTTCCGCCAGCACGTCTGCTTTAGTAAGAAGGCGCATCAAGGTGCTTTTGCCCACGTTGGTGTAACCTACCAGGGCTACCCTCACAATTCCTTCGCGGCCTTTTCTTTGGGTCATCCCCTGCTTCTCGATTTTTTTGAGCTTGTCTTTTAGAAGGGTGATCTGGTTCCGGATATTCCGTTTATCGGTTTCAATTTCCTTTTCCCCGGCACCTCCCCTGGTGGCTGTCCCACCTCTCTGCCGTTCCAAGTGAGTCCATAAGTTGGTAAGCCGCGGCAATAGATACTGATACCTCGCCAGCTCCACCTGGGTTTTTGCTTGGGCGGTTTGGGCCCGATTGAGGAAGATGTCCAGAATCAGGAGAGAACGATCATAGACTTTTACTTTAAGTTCATTTTCCACGTTTCTCATCTGTGACGGCGATAGATCGTCATCGAAGACCACCATGTCCACCTCGAAATGCGTCACGTAGTTTTTTATCTCCTCCAGTTTCCCTGTTCCAACAAAGAATTTCACGTCTGGCCTTTCAAGCCGTTGGGTAAACCGATGGATGGTTTCTGCCCCTAAGGTTTCCGTTAGGAACGCCAGTTCGTCCAAATACTCCTGAACCTGGCGGTCGGTTTGGTGTTGATGGATCAAGGCCACCAACACTGCCGTTTCCTTTCGGGGAGCGGTATCAAATAAGTTGTTTAATTTTCTTGAATATTTACTCATTAATTATAATTTCAATCTAAAATAAGCAAATGGCATCTTTACACAATTCACAAGTGCCTTAGAAACAATAAAAGTACCATAATTTGGGCAGTTAACACTTAATTTGCCTCAATTTACTAAATTACAACAGCCGTGATAGTTTAGGGAACCAAAAAACTAGAAATTTGGTCTTTTTATCAGCTAAAACCAGAAGAATGGAAATAAGAGAAACACCGATTAAGGATGTATATGAAATTTACCCTGCAGTTTTCAAGGATGCCAGAGGGTATTTTTTAGAGACGTACAGGAAAGACCTGTTCGAAAAGCATGGCCTCCCCACTGAATGGCTTCAGGATAATCAATCTTTCTCTATGGCAGGGATTTTGAGAGGTCTTCATTTCCAGCAGGGTGCTTTTGCTCAGGCCAAATTGGCGAGGGTAATATTAGGCAAGGTACTGGACGTGTGTGTAGACCTTCGCAAGGGATCACCCACTTTTGGAAGATATCACTCGGTTATTTTGGATAGCGTACAACACAATATGTTATATATACCGAAGGGATTTGCACATGGTTTTGCGGTATTGGAGGATGCTGTATTCTCTTATAAGTGTTCCAACCTTTATGATAAGGCGAGTGAGGGAGGAATTATTTGGGATGATCCCGAGTTAGGTATAGACTGGCAGGTAGCCAATCCAATTTTGTCTGAAAAAGATGAGTTGTGGCCTACTGTTCAGGAATTTAAGGAAATAAGTGGAGGTGGACTTTAATGGCATTATTAGATATATTTAGAAGTAATAGGGCAGGAGAGGTAAAATCGCTGGATCTGAGCTGGATGGTTTCAGACATGCACAGTCATTTGATTCCTGGCATTGACGACGGATCCCAAAGCCTTGAGGAATCCGTGGCTTTGGTCAGGAGGCTAGAAGGCTACGGCTTAAAAAAGCTGATCATTACGCCTCATGTAATGACGGAATTTTATAAAAATACGCCGGAAATTATCAGCTCAGGCCTTCAAACGTTGAAAGCAGAACTTCTAAAGGAAAATATAGCCATCGAATTGGACGTTGCGGCAGAATACTATCTCGACGAGATTTTTTTGGAAAAAGTTACCTCCGGCCAACCCTTAATGACTTTCGGAAATAATCATGTGCTTGTAGAAACTGGGTTTATGAGCAAACCCAGCATGCTGCTGGAAAGCTTTTTCCAGTTGGAAATGGCAGGATATCAGCCCGTATTCGCACATCCAGAAAGGTATCTTTACCTTCACCAGGATCTGGCGCTGTTGGAATCTTTAAGCGACAGGAATATCAGTTTTCAGTTGAACCTTCTTTCCATCACAGGCTATTATTCAAAGCCTGTTAAAAAATTTGCTGAAAAGCTTATCGATGAAGGCCTTATTAAATTGGTCGGCACCGATTGCCACAATGAACGGTATTTGAACTTTATGGAAAGACTTCCTGATGAGAAATACTTCCATAAGTTAAAATCGATGGACCTGCTCAATACCTCTTTATGAAAATCCTTCTTACTGGTATAACCGGTTTATTGGGAAGTTATCTTGCGCGGGAATTCTCAACCTTGGGGGAGCTTCATGGGTTGAAGCGCAAAGAGAGCAACCCGAAACTCCTTGGTGAACTCGCCGAGAGCGTTATCTGGCATGAAGGAGACCTCAATGACTATCAATCTTTAGAGGAAGCTTTTTCCGGTATGGATTTGGTCGTGCATGCTGCCGGGCTGGTGAGCTACGATCCCAAGGACAAGGATAAACTCATCACCGTTAATGTGGAAGGTACCGCCAATGTGGTCAATGTAATGCTCCAAAAAGACACTAAAAAGCTGATTTACATCAGCTCGGTAGCAGCGCTAGGGCGGGTCGCAGGGGTTTCCTATGTTGATGAGCATATCAAATGGACGCCTTCTCCCCTAAATACTCCCTACGGCATCTCTAAATATTTGGGAGAGCTGGAAGCTTGGAGAGGAGCGCAGGAAGGATTGGATGTGATGATTTTTAATCCTTCGGTCCTGCTAGGGAAGGTTTCGGACCAAAGAAGCAGTACAGCAATCTACGATTATGTGCTCGCTGAGAACCGGTTTTACCCGCAAGGAAGTCTTAATTATATTGATGTCAGGGATGCTGCAAGTATGGTGCTGCAACTCTATCATTACGGCCAGTGGAACCAGCGCTATATTTTGAGTAAGGAAAGCATTTCCTATCGACTATTTTTTGAACAAATGGCTGCTGCTTTTAACAGGAAGCCGCCGACGAGGCAGGTTTCCGGATGGATGCTGGAAGCCGCACTTCTATGGATGCGGGCAATCAGCGTTTTTAAGGTTCAGAAATCCCCGCTCAATGAGCAGACCGCCCGGCTGTCCCAACAGTCAATAACCTTTGGCAACCTAAAAGCCACCCAAGCAGCGCAGTTTGAATATAATGCTTTGAAAGATACATTGGAGTGGGCGAAAGGGAACTCAATATAATTTTAGATAGTTTCTGCTGAAATACTTGTTTATCTTTTATTGAAGAAGTAACTAGTGTTAAGTTAGTCGATAGACGGTGGAGACCTCACGCTGTCCTGTCGGTAAGCAGGCAGCGCAATGTGGGAAAGCCAAACGACACGACTGAAGTAATTGCTTTAGGTATCAAAAGTTGATACCTTAATTGACTTAAATAATGAATCCGATGATTGGAGATTTCGAAAATAATTGGGAGGAGGAAAAAGAGTTGGTCCAGAGATTTGAAAATTCCCTTAAATCCAATCTCGATCTTTACTTTGAAGAAGAAGAACTGGAGGACATTATCAGGTTTTACTTCGAAGGACAGAAGTTCAAAAAAGCCTATAAAGCCAGTAAGATTGCCCTGGAGAAATTTCCCTTTTCGATAGAGATAAAATTATTGATGGCGCAGTCCCTGATCTTTAATGATGAGCTTGAAGAGGGGCTTGATCTTTTAGAAAACATCAACAACCTTTCGCCCAACAATGAGGAGATCATT
>Ga0209075_1001668_pt1 | contig 20719 bp, 17 predicted proteins | sample Stecom2011_FD_187523 | JGI IMG/M metagenome (GOLD analysis project Ga0209075, IMG submission 187523) | Agricultural soil microbial communities from Utah to study Nitrogen management - Steer compost 2011 (SPAdes) (version 2) | ecosystem: Environmental > Terrestrial > Soil > Agricultural land...
GTGCGAAACCGGTGACTTCCTCGGCAAGGAGCGACCTCTGAACCTGCTGCCCGGCGACTTACTGGTAGTGCGTTCCGCGGGTGCCTATGGTTTTGTCATGAGCTCCAACTACAACTCTCGGCCCCGAGTGGCGGAAATCATGGTGGACGGCGATCAGGCTCACGTGGTGCGCCAGCGGGAAACCATCGCCGACCTCTTTGCCCATGAGCGTCTCCTGCCGTAAGGAAGGATCCGATGTATATCAAGTTCACCAAGATGCACGGCCTGGGCAACGATTTTATGGTGGTTGACCTGATCAGCCAGCGGGCCCACCTGCGTCCGGACCAGATCAAGCGGCTTGCGGACCGCCACTTCGGTGTCGGCTTCGACCAGCTCCTGCTGATCGAGCCCCCGGGTCGGCCGGATGTGGACTTCCGTTATCGCATCTTCAACGCCGACGGCAGTGAAGTGGAGCAGTGCGGCAACGGCGCCCGCTGCTTTGCCCGCTTTATCTACGACAACCGCATGACGCCCAAGTCCCGGATCAAAGTCGAGACCAAGAAAGGTATCATTGAACTGATCATCGAGGACAATGGCCTGATTACCGTCGACATGGGCGCCCCGCGCCTGGACCCGGAAGAGATTCCTTTCCAGGCAGAATCCCGCGCCAGCGTCTATCCTATTGAAGTCGACGGCAAGACCTACGAGATCAGTGCGGTATCCATGGGCAATCCCCATGGCGTGCTGGTGGTACCCGATGTCAGCCGGGCGCCGGTCCAGGCCCTGGGCCGGAGGCTGGAAACCCATCCGCGGTTTCCGGAACGGGCCAACATCGGTTTCATGCAGGTGATCAATCCCCGCCTCATCAAGCTCCGGGTGTTCGAGCGAGGTGTGGGCGAAACCCTGGCCTGCGGCACCGGCGCCTGTGCTGCGGTTGTCGCCGGCCGCCTGCAAGGGCTGTTGGAAGAACGCGTGGAAGTGCGGTTGCCCGGAGGTAGCCTGCAGATCCACTGGCCCGGCGAGGGCCAATCCGTACGGATGACCGGTCCGGCCACCCGGGTCTTTGAAGGTGAGGTGCGGGTCTGATCATCTCCGCCCGCGCCTTGCGGCCAGCGTGCCGTCATTGTTTTTTGTACCATTGTTAACTTGAGCAACATTTTCAGGAGCCGGCATTTTATGTCCGACCAGCCAATCCCCACGGACACACAGGAAGAAGTCAGCGCGGAAGCGGTCGCCCGCTATTTGTTGGCTCACCCAGAATTTTTTATTGAGCATGAAGAGCTGGTGGACCAGCTGCGGATTCCTCATCGCAGCGGCGCTGCCATCTCCCTGGTCGCCCACCAGGTCACCCTGTTCCGGGCTCAGCGGGACGAGTTCAAGCGCCAGCTCAGCGAACTGATCGAAACCGCCCGCCAGAACGACCGCTTTTTCGAGAAGAGCAAACGCTTGCTGATCAGCCTGCTGGAGGCCCAAAGCCTGGAAGATGTAGTGATCGTGCTGGAAGACAGCTTCCGCAACGATTTCCAGGTGGAGTTCTGCAGTCTGACCCTGTTTGGCGAACCCAGCCGTTATCCGGCCAGTGGCGCCCACATCATTCCCTTCGAGGATGCCCAGGCCAAACTGGGCAGCCTGTTGGACAGCCGCAAAGCCGTCTGCGGCCATTTCCAGGAAGAACAGCTGGCCGTCCTGTTCCCCCAGCACTACGCCCAGATCGGCTCGGCCGCCGTCATTCCGCTGCGCTACAACGACACCCTGGGCATGCTCGCTATTGGCAGTGACGATGTGGACTATTTCGACAGCAGCATGGGCTCCCTGTTCCTGTCCTATATCAGCGACTCCCTGAGCCGCCTGCTGCCGCCCCTGCTGGCCCAGGAACGCCAGGACGAACCCAATGTCGCTCTGGCGACCCGCTAACGGTCACCATGCAGGCTCAACTGGACGCTTTTGCTGAACACCTGCGCTCAGAGCGGCATTACTCCCCCCATACCCTGGAAAACTATCTGCGTGATCTGGGCAAATTGCAGGCCTACTGCGAGGCCCAGGGTATTGCCCAGTGGCAGTCCCTCACCGCCAACGACCTGCGCCATTTCGCCGCCACCCAGCACCGCAAGGGCCTGGGTGGGCGCAGTATCCAACGCATCCTGTCCAGCACCCGCAGTTTTTACTATTTCCTGATGCGAGAAGGGAAAGCCAAGGACAATCCGGCAGTCGGCATCAGCGCCCCGAAAACCGGCAAGCGCCTGCCCAAGGCCCTGGACGCCGACCAGATGAAACAGCTCCTGGACCCGACGGACAATGACTGGTGCGGCGTGCGGGACAAGGCCATTGCCGAGCTCTTCTACGCCTGCGGGCTGCGGCTGGCGGAACTGGTGAGCCTGGACCTCAACGATCTCGACCTCAGTGCCGCCCAATTGCGGGTCACCGGTAAAGGGCGCAAACAACGTCAGCTCCCCATTGGCCGCCACGCCCTGGCGGCAGTGCGCGACTGGCTGGGCATTCGCAACCAGCATGCGGCCCCTGACGAGACCGCCCTGTTCATCAGCCAGCGGGGCCGGCGCATTTCCTCCCGCAATGTCCAACTGCGCCTTAAGCAGCTCTCCCTGCTGCGGGGCCAGTCCGATGGCCTGCATCCCCATATGCTACGCCACTCCTTTGCCAGCCACCTGCTGGAATCCAGCGGAGACCTGCGGGCGGTCCAGGAATTGCTGGGCCATGCGGATATTGCCACCACCCAGGTTTATACCCACTTGAACTTCCAGCATCTGGCAGAGGTCTACGATAAGGCCCATCCCCGTGCCAAAAGCAAAAAGCCCAAGACAACGGATACCCAAACCAACCATGCCGATTCGACTGATCACCTTTGACCTGGACGATACCCTTTGGGAATCGCGCCCGGTTCTGCTCAATGCCGAACGAGCCATGCTTGGCTGGCTGTCCGAGCAGCGGCCACGCCTGCTGCAACGCTTCTCCCCGGAACAGCTCCGGCTCTTCAAAAACCAGATTGCCGAACAAAACCCTGAGCTCCTCCACCGGGTCAGCGCCTTGCGCCGGGAGGCTCTACGGCTGGCGCAGCTGGAAGCCGGCTATTCCCCACAGGAAGCGGAAGTCGGCGCCCAGGAGGCTTTTGCGGTCTTTTATCAGGCCCGCCAGCAGGTCAGCTTCTACGATTCGGTGATCCCGACCTTGCTGGCCCTGCAAGGCCACTATCGCCTGGGCGCCATCACCAACGGCAATGCTGACCTGCAGCAGATCGGCCTGATGCATTATTTTGACTTTGCCCTCTGTGCCGAAGACCTGGGCTCACGCAAGCCCGCCCCGGACCTGTTCCAGGCGGCGCTGACCCGGACCGGCTGCCAGGCGGAGCAGGCCGTGCACGTGGGAGACCATCCCATTGACGATATGGAAGGGGCGCACGCCTGCGGCTTTCGCACGGTCTGGGCCAACTTCCAGGATCTGGAATGGACGGCGGACTGGCGTCCCGATGCGGAAATACGCCACTGGCGGGAACTGCTCGACGTCCTGCGCGGCCTGGCGTAGGCTCCGCTGGAGGGGGCTGTGGCAGCTCTTTACTTCCGCCCCCTAAAAGCCTCAGCATGTAACTGTTATCCAATGAAATCAGGCTCAAGGTTTGTGCAGTTGAGTTCCCCAATCATGATTCAACCTTCCCTATCGCGCCGGTGCCTCAAGGCACTTTGCTGGCTGCCGTTGTTGCTGTTGCTACTTGGCGTGTGGGGTGAGGCCCTGGCTGTCGAGACCACGGAACAGGTGTTGCGGCCCACCCGCCCCTCCAACGATATCCTCACCCCCTACGAGCGCTTCTGGTTACGGGAGCACCCCCAGTTGCGCCTTGCCGCCAATACCCATTGGCCGCCCTTTGAGTCCGTCGATGAAGCGGGCCGCTACCAGGGCATGGTGATGGACTACCTGGAGTTGATCCAGCAGCGCATTGGCTACCAGTTCCAGTTGGTGTTCCGGGATACCTGGAGTGAGACCCTGCAGGCCTTGGAAGAACGGGAGGTCGATGCCATTCCGGCCATTGCCATCACCCCGGTGCGGGAAGAGCAGATGCTGTTCTCGGAGCAGTACATCTCCTTCCCCATCGTGCTGGCCGTGCGTGAGGATATGCCCTTTATTGGCGGGCTGGATGAGCTGGATAACGAACGGGTTGGCGTAGTGCGGGATTACGCTTCCCAGGATTTCCTGCTGATGAGCCACCCTCACCTTAACCTGGTGCTGGTGGACACCCTGGAAGAAGGCTTGCTGAAAGTCTCCAATGGCGAATTGGAGGTATTGGTCAGCAACATTCCCAGTATCAGCCATCTGGTCAACCGGCTGGGGATCGGCAATATCAAAATCACCGGCATCACCCCCTACACCGACGAGGTACATTTCGGCATCCGCCCGGACATGCCGGAGCTGCGCTCCATCATCAACAAGGCCTTAGCCACCATCACCCAGGAAGAGCACGAGGCCATCTACAAGAAGTGGATCAGCCGCAGCACCGTCACCGACACCGATTACTCCCTGGTGTGGCGGGTGGTGGCAGTGGCCGCCGTGGTGGTGGTGATCTTTCTGTACTGGAACCGCAAACTCTCCCGGGAAGTGACCGAGCGGATGCGCTCCGAGGAAGCCCTGCGCCAAAGTGAAGAAAAGCTACGGGCGGCCATGCTTGAGGCCGAACATCTGGCCCAGGCGGCAGAAGCGGCCAACAAGGCCAAAAGTGAATTCCTGGCCAATATGTCCCACGAGATCCGCACCCCCATGAACGCGGTGCTCGGCTACACCGAGCTGCTGGAGGTGATGATCACCGACGAGAAGCAGAAGTCCTACCTGGAATCCATCAAGAAAGGCGGGCGCGCCCTGCTCACCATCATCAACGATATTCTCGACCTGTCCCGGATCGAGTCCGGCAAGCTGAAGATGGAATACGCCCCGGTGGATCCCCGGCGGCTGTTACGGGATGTAGAGCAAATCTTCTCCGCCCGGGCGGCCCAAAAGAAACTGGATTTCCGCCTTATCATCCCGGATGACTTGCCCCGTGCCCTGGTTCTGGACGAAATCCGGCTGCGCCAGGTGCTGTTCAACCTGGTGGGCAACGCCATCAAGTTCACCCACCAGGGCTATATCAGCCTCAGCGCCCGGGCCCTGCCGCCCCGCCAGAATGTGTCGGGCCGGATTGACCTGGTACTCAGCGTCGAGGACACCGGTATTGGCATTCCCCGCGACCAGCAGGCCCGGATTTTCCATGCCTTTGAGCAACAGGAAGGCCAGAGCAACCGCCAGTACGGCGGCACCGGCCTGGGCCTGGCCATCAGCAAGAAGCTGATCGAAATGATGAACGGCGAGATCCGCCTGCAAAGTGAGGCCGGCGAAGGTTCCCGCTTCGATGTTCACCTGTTTGATGTGGCCCTGGGCAAAACGGTCGATGAACCGGCCGAACCGGCTCCCAAAAAACGCCAGTACCGGTTCAAACCCGCCCGTATCCTGGTGGTGGACGACACCGAAGTGAATCGGGACCTGCTGCGGGAAAACTTCGCCAACCTGCCGTTCGAGCTGATGCTGGCGGAAAACGGGCAGCAAGCCCTGCAAAAAGCCCAGGAAGACCTGCCGGACCTGATCCTGCTGGATATCCGGATGCCGGTCATGGACGGCTTTGCCACCATCCAGCGGTTACGGACACAACCCGAAACCCAGGCCATCCCGGTCATTGCCCTCACCGCTTCCAATCTGGCCCAGGATATCGACAAGATTCGCCAGGCCGGCTTTGACGCCTATCTCCATAAGCCGGTAAGCCGTCCTGAACTGCTGGCCACCCTTGCCCTGTTCCTGCCCCAGGAACCCAAGGCCAAAGCCAAGGCCAAAACCAAACCGGCCGCCACCAAGGCCAAGGAAGCTCCAGCCCCGGAACCGGAAACCAACGGGGAAAGCTGGCAACAGGTGCTGGGCCTGCTCCAGGGCGAAATGCACGAGGAATGGGCAGAGCTACAAGACAGTGGCGACCTGGAACGGATCCAGTCCTTTGCCCAAAAGCTCAGCCAGCTGGCCGAACAGGCCCGGGCCGACGAGCTGGCCGGCTATGCCACCTTGCTGGAGCAGCAGGTCAGCCAGTTCGATCTCTCGGGCTTGCAGGAGAACCTGACCCAATATCCCGCATTGGTGCAGCAGTGGGGAGAAAAGGTGGCTGCGGCGCAGACCTAGACTCCTCGCCCCATTGGAGGGAGCGGGAAGAGTTCAGTGCCGGATGGGCGACTCGGATTCTCTTCCCTCCCCCAACTGGGGGGAGGGCCCGAAGTCGCAGACCAGCATGGAACCTCTAACGGGCCTGATAGCTCGCGCCCTCTCCCTACGCGGGCCGCCCTAACCCTCTCCCCAGGTGGGAGAGGGAATTGGTCAGGGGAAGAAAACGGAAATCAGAGACAGTCGTACTGGCTTTTGGCATCGAAGGACACGGAAACCATGTCATAGCCGGCGGCCGCCAGGTTACGGATCAGGGGCTGGTTGCGGATCAGTGACATGCAAATGGAGTGAACCTTGGCCTGGGCTTCGCTTTCCGTAATTTTCTGGCGACTGAAGAAATCCAGCACCATATATTTTTGTACGCCATAGGCATCGGCCTGGGGGTATTCCACACTGTCATAGCCCAGGTAGTGCAAGTCTGTCTCGGACTGGTACAGAGTTGCCAGGACTTGGTCGAGGTGATCCGCAGCGGCTGCGGAGAAGGACAAAGACAAGAGCAGAAGGAGGCTTGTGAATCTTTTCATGGAGAGCGCCCTGTAACAATGTTCGTAGTACTAACGTTCGCCACACGCAGTCATACGTAACTAAATGTTACAAGATCTAACAGACAATACAAAAGCTGCCGGCGGGATTTTACAAACTTTTGCAAAGCCAGAGAGGAAGGTCACACCTCACTGGTGACGGTATCCGCCTCCACTTCCAGTGACAGCAGCTCTCCCCCATAGCTGCAGGTAATACTGACCGCCATCGGGCGAGAACAGCCCCAGCATTCCTTGTGATAGTACTGGACCTCGCTGGAGCAATCGATGGTCAGCGCCTGCCGCTCCCCGCAATAGGGACACTCGATCTGGGTATAACGCCACATAGCTCAGGTCTCCCGCAAGCCGTTCTTGGAGTCGTCCTCCTCATTAAAGAGTAACTATTCCGTTTCCGGCCAGTCCGGGACACTTGCCTGGCATTGTCTGGTAGTCTTCAGCGACCGCCACTCCAGTCCAGATCAACCGGCACCTACCTCCTCGTCGGTTGCCAAGCTTTGGCGAGCCACCCGAGCCATTTCCACCAGCACACTGCGGGCATCGGCGGGCGTATCCACCGGGCGGCTCAGGGGAATGGCCAGCAGGCAGTCCACGCCATCGCCCTGGACCTGAATCCGCATTTCATGGCGGGTCAGGGCACGCAGCTGGGCACGGCGCACCTCGGGAATACCGCCGTAATAGCTGACATAGATCCGCAGACTATCCTCATGGTCCTGGTTCATGTGCTCCAGGATCGATTGCATTTCCTGTTCGGTCAGTGCCATAGCCATTCCCTTCCCGTCATGATGAAGACATCGTGTCCACTCTCTGCAGAGCCGCAGCCCCTGCACTACCAGCCTCGATTACCGGCGCGGAAACAGCCAGACGATGGCTGACAACACCAGGCTCACCAGAACCATGGTGGTAATAGGTATATACATTTTAAAGCCGGGCCGCTCGATCAGGATATCACCCGGCAATCGCCCCAACGGCAGCTTGCCCAGCCAGGGCCACAACAGCCCCAAAACGACTATGCCGATGCCAATGATAATTAAGGTCTTTTGCATAGATTCCTCACCCTCCTCGGCATCCAGAGATTAAACACTCAAGCCCGCCAGACCCAATAGGAGCCGGCGAATCGGCGTCGTACGCAGGCCCCTGAAGCCAAGCGGCACTAGCTATATGCGGCTATAATGGTGGCATGGAAAAATAATGGCTGGGATAGACAGCAGCATAAAGACCCTAGCGGCCAGGACAACAGTGCTCTTCACGCTAGGGGCTAAACCCCTTAATAGTGCCTGGTTTCGCCAGGTGGCTACGGGCCAATGGCGGGCCAAGGCGAATGCGGTTGCGCCCGAAATGGGAGAGAGTATAACATCTCGTCTCCCGGGCAAGGGACAAGGTGGACCATGACAAACACCCTCTATGAAGTCATCTTTCAGGGCAAACTGGCCGAGGGCTTTTCTGCCGCCGACGTCAAGGCGAATGTCGCTCGCTTGTTCAAGGCCAGCCCCCAGCAGATCGAACAGATGTTCAGCGGCCGACGGGTGGTGATCCGTAACCAACTAGACCGGGAAACCGCCCAGAAATACCAGATCCTGCTACGCAAGCACGGGGCACTCTGCAACATTGAACCCATGCAGGGCCAGGCTCCGGCACCAACGCCCAAGCCTCAGCCGTCCTCAGCCACACCCAGCCCGGCACCCAAGCCTGCCGCAGCAAGCACGCCGCAAGCAGCAGCTCCGGCCTCGGAGACCAAACGCCCGGCCTCCGAAACCGGTCGGTTGAATCTGGCGGGAAGCAAGGCGGATAAGATCCTGCAAAATGTCCAGATCGACCTGGCCCCCGTCGGGGCACTCATGTCCGAGGGGAACGAGCAACCACCGGTTTCAATGCCGGATACCAGTCATCTGAGCCTGGCCCCGGTAGGTGCCACCTTAGTGGAACAGTCGGAGACTCCCCCGCCCATGGTTCCTGATGTCAGCCACTTGAGCATCGCGCCCCCCGGAGCACGGCTTTCCGACCCCACTCCAGACGAATGAGATCACGCGCCTCCGCCCTGGTTATCCTGCTCCATTGTCTCTTTGGCTTGGCAGCTCCTGCTCTGGCCCAGGCGCCCGCGGAAACTCCGGCAGCAAAGCGCCCGGTGATTGCCCTGGCCCTCAGTGGTGGCGGCGCCCGGGGTATTGCCCATGTGGGTGTGCTCAAAGTTCTGGAAGAGCTGCGGATTCCCATCGACCTGATCGTGGCCACCAGTGCCGGAGCCGGCACCGGCGGCCTCTATGCCATGGGTTATCGCGCCCAGGAAATTGAGCAACTGTTTCTGACCACGGATTTCGGGGCCGGCTTCGAAGACCAGCCACCACGGGCTGAGCAGTCATTCCGGCGCAAGCAGGATCAGCGCGCCTATATGATCCAGTTCGACGTGGGCTTCAATGATGGCCGCTTGCAACTGCCCCGCGGACTCGTCCAGGGCCAGCGACTGCTGTTGCTGCTCAACGAGCTGACCCGGGCCTTGCCGGCCATGGATTTCGATAATCTGCCCATCCGCTATCGCGCCCTTGCCACGGATCTCATCACCGGTGAGGAAGTAGCCCTCAGCCAGGGCCATCTGGCCCGGGCGATGCACGCCAGCATGGCGATTCCGGGCGTCTTCGAGCCCGTCGAGCTGGAGGGACGCCTGCTGGTGGATGGGGGCATTGCCAACAACCTGCCCATCTCCCTGGCCCGGGAGCTGGGGGCCGACGTTGTCATTGCCGTGGACATCAGCGCGCCGATGCGCAGCGACGATCAGTTGGAATCGGTGCTGGATGTCATGGACCAGCTGACCAATATCCTCACGCGCCGCAATGTGGATACCCAGATCGCCACCCTCGGCGAAGACGATATCCTGATCCGTCCGGAGCTGTCCGCCTACTCCAGTGCCGCCTTCGAGGCCCTGCCGGAAATACTGGCCATCGGTGAGGAAGCCGCCCGCGCCCAGGCCGAAGACCTGGCACGCTACAGCCTCACGCCGGAAGAGTACGAAGCCTACCAAAGCAAGCTCAAGCCGGTGTGGCAGGAAAACATGGTGATCGACCGCATCCTGATCGACAACCACTCTCACATTTCCGATGAGTTCATCCGTTCCCACGTACGACAGCGCATCGGCCGGCCCCTGAACCTGAAGACCCTGGACGAAGACGTACGGCGTATCCACGGCCTGGGCTATTTTGGCAAGGTCAGCTACTTCATCAACCAGACTCCCAATGGCAATGAGCTGGTCATCAATGCCCGGGAAAAGAGCTGGGGGCCAAACTACCTGCGCTTTGGCCTGAATATCGAAGAAAACTTCGATGGCGAGAGCAACTACAACATCGCCACCAACTACACCTTCACCGCCCTCAACCGGCTGGGAGCGGAATGGGTCAACCACCTGGCCATCGGCAGCGAGCCACTGGTCTACACGGAGTTCTACCAGCCCCTATCCTTCCAATCCAGCTACTATGTGACGGCCCGTGCCAGCTATCGCCGCCTGATCGTCAACGATTACGATGACGGCAAAACCACCGCCCAATATCGGGTGAACCGCTACAGCGGGTCGCTTGGATTTGGCAAGGAATTCAGCAACTTCGGGCGGGCCGAGTTCCGGGTGGAGACTGGCCGGGGTGACACCGAGGTACAGGTCGGCCCGGACGATCTGGACGGCGGGGACTTCAAGATCGGCGAATACCAGTTCGATCTGAGCTACGACACCCTGGATAACCTCAACTTTCCATCCCGCGGGGTCTACGCCAACCTCAACTATGCCATGTCACGGCCCGCAGCCGGCGCCGACAAGGTATACGACCGTCTCAACTCCAGCCTGACCCTGGCCTTCGGCATCCGCCGCTACACTGTCAGCCTGCGGGCCAACACATCCCTGCTGTTACGCCGCGACGGGGGCGTGGAAAACGCGGCCCGACTCGGCGGCTTCCTGAACCTGTCTGGCTATAACCAGAATGAACTGACCGGCGAGGACGCCGCCCTGGTTTCCGTGGTGGCCTATCGCCGCTTTGGCCGGACCATGCCCTACTATCTGGGAGCATCCTATGAGATGGGGAATGTGTGGCTGGTGGAAAATCACTTCAGTGATGTGAATCCTATCCATGCCGGCAGCCTGTTCGTGGGCATCGACTCCTTTGTGGGCCCCATTATTCTGGCCTTCGGCTATGCAGGCCAAAACAACACCAGCCTGTACCTGAACATTGGCCAAACCTTCTAGGCCGTATAAAAGCTTTCCGCAGACTCTTAGTAGAGCCCTAACACCAGGCCCGAGTATCAACCGGTCTGACGTTCGCTCTCAATGCACTTTAAGACCTGTTCACACTGCTGGGTTGCATAGTCTTCCAGGATACGCAGCAGCGCCCCTTCATCCCGGGCCTGAATGGCATCCAGCGAGCGGCGCATGTGATCCAGGTTATCCTTGATGACTGACACGCCCTGGCGTAAGGCCAAGAAACTGCATCGCTTGGCCGAAGGCCACAGGTCGTGAATCATGGTGGTGAGAAAGAAATTGTCGGCATAGGCCAGGGAGGCCTGGGTGTATTCGATCCCCAGGTCGAGAAAGCCCAGCAGGTTGCCCTGCTCGTAGAATCCTTTCATGCGCTCGTAGAGGCGCTCCAGCCGTTCCATGTCCTCGGGCTGCCAATTACGCACCAGCTTGCGCCCTGTATTGCCCAGCACCAGCAGCAGGGTTTCATACAAGCCGCGCACAAACTGTTCGTTGAGTTCCGTGACGAAGGTTCCCTTGCGGGATATATTGACCACCAGGTAGCGTTTTTCCAGGACCAGCAGCGCCTCGCGGATGGAGCCGTGGCTGACTTCCAGCTCCTTGGCCATGGCATTTTCATAAATACGCTGGCCGGACTGCAATTGCCCGGTGATGATCATATTTTCCAGGTGCAAGGCCACCTGTTCGGTCAGAGTTTCTTTGGGACGAAAGCTCATCGGACACCCTTGTTGTTATTATTCAAGGCTCCCCATTCTTACAGACAGCGGGGCGCACTGGCAAACATCTCCCAGGAGGCAAGCGTGAATCATTCCTTATTCCAGCAACCGGTTCCCCCGGCCCTGCAACACTGGCTGGAGCAACAGGGCCTGGGCCGGATTGAGCAAGCTGAACCGCTAGCCGGTGGCAGCATTAACCAGGTCTTTTTGATCACCACCACAACCGACGAGCGCTTTGTACTCAAGCGGAATCCGTCATGCCCCGATGACTTTTTCCTGGCCGAGGCCCGCTCCCTGCAACTGCTGGGACGAACCGGCTGCGTGGCCGTACCGGAGGTCTATCACGCCGGCCCGGATTTTCTGTTGATGGAGTACCTACCCTCCCAGACGCCCTCGAGCACCTACTGGGAGCAACTGGGGGAGAGCCTGGCCCAGCTCCACCAGCAGCCGGCTGACCAGTTCGGCTTTCCCTTCGACACCTATTGCGGCAGCAACCTGCAACCCAACGCCCCGCTGGCGGATGGCTACCAGTTCTTCAGCGAGCGACGCCTGATCCACCAAGCCCGCATGGCCCGAGACCAAGGTCTTCTGGAACGGGGTGATACCTGGGCCCTGGAACACCTTTGTGAACGCCTGCCCGAACTGATCCCGGCCCAGGCGCCTGCGCCGCTGCATGGTGACCTATGGTCCGGCAACGTTCACTGTGGCCCGGAGGGGCGCCCCTACCTGATCGACCCGGCGGCCTATCATGGCTGGCCCGAGGCAGACCTTGCCATGACCCAGCTATTCGGCGGTTTTGGCGCCGGCTTCCTGCAGGCTTATCAAGAAGTACGACGGCTGGAGCCGGGTTTTGCGCAACGGTTCCCCATCTACAACCTCTACCACCTGCTCAACCATCTGAACCTGTTCGGCGAGGCCTACCTGCGCCAGGTACGGCAGATTCTGGAACCCTTTCGTCGCTAACGGGCGCCAGGGTAAGGAAGGGCTAAACCGTTAAGGGAGGTCTGCGTCGGACACCAAGGCCTTTTCATGGAAGGCAACATATTCCGGCGGCATGCGCCGGGGCCTGCCGCTTTTGAGGTCGATGCAGGCATAGAACACCTTGGCCCTCAGCATGGTCCGGCCATCGCGAACCCGAATCAGCTGGAAACGGCGGTCGCTGCACAGACGCCCGTCACACCCGGTGATCCAGGTGCCGATCACCAGCTCATCGCCGGCGTAACAGGCACTCAGGTAATCCACCTCCATGCGCCGAATGGCCATGGCACAGCCGAAATGTTCGTAGGCCTCCCAGCCAAAGCCCAGCTGTTCCACATGGCGCCAGCTGACATCTTCCAGCCAGCGCAGATAAACCTGGTTGTTGGTGTGACCGAGGCGGTCGATATCATCCGGCATGACCCGGATCGAAGCGGTGAAGGGATTAGGCAGATCCCAGGCGAAGTCAGTCATAATGGATGGGTGCCCACTCTCTAGAAAAGTACCCGATCAATAAAAGTACCTGCTCAATTCACAGTACCCTGGCTACAAGCCAGAACCCTGATCCTACTATGACGGCAGCCGGATAGGGAACCCTGACAAAGCTAGCCGGCCCGTCAGAAAACCTGCGTGAACCCAAAACTTACCGGCAATCGCCCGGATTCTCTGGGCTGGACGCCGATAAGGAAAACTTGTGCTTGCCAATGTAAGTCCTTAGACTGAATTTCATGCGGTGATCGACTTGCCAGTCCTGTCGTGCAGTGACAACGGCCTCGATTGGCGCTTACCGACCGACAGTGGTCCACGGCTGGCTACTGCCATCACCCACATTGAATCAAGGTAATGATCTATGTCCCAAGCTACACAACGCGTTGTTTCCATCCACTATACCCTGACGAATGATCAAGGAGAGGTGTTGGACAGCTCCCAGGGTCGCGAGCCCCTGAACTATCTGGAAGGTGCCCACAATATCATTCCCGGACTGGAAAACGCCCTGACCAGCCTGCAGGCCGGCGACAGCCTGAAGGTGTCAGTCGAGCCGGAAGAGGCCTACGGCCAACGCCATGATCACTTGATTCAGGATGTACCGCGCGCCGCCTTCGAAGGTGTCGACGAAATTCTGCCGGGCATGCAGTTCCACGCGGAAACCCCAACTGGTGTTCAGGTAATCCAGGTCGTCGAAGTGAACGGTGACCAGGTCAAGATCGACGCCAACCACCCGCTGGCTGGTGAGCGCCTGCACTTCGACGTGGAAATTGTGTCCACCCGCGAAGCCTCTGAAGAAGAAGTGGCCCATGGCCACGTGCATGATGGCAGCCACAGCCACTAAGCACTGATTCTGCTCCGCCGCGGCTGGTACCGACTAGCGCGGCGGGCTCCCCCACAAGGCTGGCCCGGGCCAACGCCCGCAGAATCCAGCCTTGTCCCTTTTCCTTAAACCTTCTTTTTCATCAGCTCTTCGTTCATCCGGCTTTTCAGCTGAACCGGCTCGCGAGCCTCCACGCGCTTCTTGCGTATGCGCAGGTTGAGGAGCTCCACCACCACCGAGAAGGCCATGGCAAAGTAGATGTAGCCCTTCGGAATGTGGAAATCCAGGCCTTCGCCGACCAGGGCAAAACCCACCAGGATCAGAAAGCTCAACGCCAGCATCTTGATGGTGGGATGGTTATCCACAAAGTCGCCGATCGCCTTGGCGGCAAACATCATAACCCCCACGGCAATGACGATGGCAATCACCATGACCGGCACGTGGTCGGCCATACCCACGGCCGTGATCACCGAGTCGAGACTGAAGACGATGTCGATAATGGCGATCTGGATCAAGATGCCGATAAAGTTGGCAGTCACCGGCGCCTTCTGTTCTTCCTCGCCGGCCCCTTCCAGGCTGTTATGGATTTCATGGGTACTCTTGGCCAGCAAAAAGAGGCCGCCGCCCAGCAATATGATGTCACGCCCCGAAATTTCTTCGCCAAAGACCGTAAACAGGGGGTCGGTCAGCCCCATGACCCAGGCGAGGGACAGCAGCAGCAGGATCCGCGTAAACATGGCCAGCCCCAGTCCAATGACGCGGGCCCGTTGCCGCTGATGCTCCGGCAGCCGCGACACCAGGATCGAGATAAAGATGATGTTGTCGATCCCCAGAACAATTTCCAGAGCAGTCAACGTTGCCAGGGCTACCCAGGCTTGTGGATCACTTAACCATTCCATTTATAACACCTGTTTAATGAGTTTCTCCCGAATCACCCCGGGAGCTTGTGCGGGCTAAGGTACGGTTAACCGCGGTTTCCGGTCAAGAGTGGTTTTTGCCATTCACAACACCTGTTGCTCCATTGTTTTGTCCGTTTTTTCCCCTGCTGATATGACGGCTTGGTCAGCATTACAAAACGTTGTATAACATGCTGATGCCATTGCATTTGAAGATGCCTCTTCAAACTGCCACAAAAAATAATGATAAGGGACACTAATGGCGGCATGGAGCAAGGGAATCCGGCGACGAGGTCGTCGCTGGTCTATTTTACTCTTCCTAACCGGTACACTGTTTTCTGCCGCCGGTTCCCTGTGGCTCTTCCAAAATGAACGAGCCCACCTGATACAGCTTACTCTCCTGCAACTCGGCCAGTTCAGCGCCGCTGTCGAAAGCCAACTGCAAACCCACAGCCAGGCCCTGGAACGCATGGTGGTGCGCTGGAGCAGCGAAGGCGGAACCCCCGAAGACCTCTGGCGCCAGGATGCGAGGGCTTATGTCCGCTATCTACAAGGTATTGAACTGGTCGCTTACCTGGATCTCAACTTTGATATCCAGTGGATCATGGCGGATCAGAATTCCTCATACCAAAAGGACCTGGGCCTTCTCCTCAACCCCAGTGCAACCACCTCGTTAGAGGGAGGCAGTACTCCCAGCATTCGCAGCATTTACGAAAGCACCCTCGAAAATAGCCGGCTCATGTTGCGCTATCCCCTGACCCCCAACGGCAGTCCCGGGGGATTTGTCCTAGCAGTGCTCGACCCGGGCACCATCCTGGAGCAGGTGGCCCGCCATCTGATCGGCGTGAACATCAATCTCACCGTCAGCCAGGACAACCAAGCCATCTATCGCCTACTGACCGACAGTAGCCGCCGCTGGCTGGATTATCGGCAGACCGATACCCTGGATTTCTATGATATGAGCTGGCAACTCACCGCCTGGCCAAGTGCCCAAACCGCGGCCCAGGCCTTCAGTGTGTTACCGGGGGTTATCCTCCTGGGGGGCATTGTCCTTTCCGGGCTGGCGAGCTGGCTTATGTGGGAAATGCAGACCGCCAGGCTTCGGGCCCGCCTGCTGCATCGGCTGGCCGAACGCCTGCAGCGCCAGAATCGGAGGCGGCAAGAGGCGGAAAACCGGTTCCGGGAAGTCATCCAGAGTGCGCCCTTTGCCATTCTCCTGGCCGGAGAGGACAAAAAGATCCAACTGGCCAACGAAATCGCCTGCTCCCTCTTTGGCTATGAAGCCCAGGAACTGATCGGGCAGCCCATCGATATCCTGCTCCCTCCTGCCCTGCGCGGCCCCCATGAGCATCGGCGGAACCTGTACTTCCAGGAGCTCCAAAGCGCCACACCCCAGCCTCTGCAGTACCGGGGCCTACGTAAGGACGGCACGGAGTTCCCGATCGAGCTGGAAATCCGGCCCGCGAAGATCAACAACCAGGTTCTGCTGTTGACCGCCATCATCGATATCAGCGAGCGCCAGAAGGCCCAGGACCGGATTCGCCGACTCAACGAGGAGCTTCAGGAAATCAACCGGCGCCTGCAGTCGGAAAACGAGCACCGCCGCCAGGCCGAAGCCGAACTGCGGCGGGTGAACGACGTGCTGGCCCACCAGGCCAGCCACGACGCCCTGACCAACCTGATCAACCGCCAGGAGTTTAACAACCGGTTGGCACGGGCCATTCAACGGGCCCAAGACGACCACCTGTACGCGTTTCTGTACCTGGACCTGGATAACTTCAAGACCGTCAACGACACCTGCGGCCATAATGCGGGAGACCGCTTGTTGCAAAGCATCAGCGCCCTTTTCTCGGAACATATGCGCAGCCGGGACTGCCTGGCCCGCTTGGGCGGCGACGAATTCGGCATCCTCCTGGAAAACTGTACCCTGGCCGACGCCAAAGAAGTGGCCACCAAGATCCTCCACAGCATGCAAGGCTTCCACTTCGTTTGTGACGGCCACCATATTCCAGTGGGCGTGAGCATTGGGATCGCCCCCGTCACCAGGGATTTCTCCCATCAGGAGGAAGTGCTGAAAGCCGCAGACATGGCCTGCTACCTGGCCAAGAACAATGGCCGCAATCGCTATGAAGTCTTTATGCCGGAGCAGCGCCAGCGCCTGGAACAGGCTCGGGACAAATCCCTGACCAGCTTGATCAGCCAAAGCTTGCGTACGGGTAACCTGGTGTTGTTCGAACAGCCCATTCTGCCACTCAAAGAGCCCGGTCCGCCCCACATTGAACTGACCGTCAGCCTGCGTGATGAACAAGGCAACCTGCGCCCGGCCAGCAGTTTCATTCCCACCGCCGAGCGCCACCAGCTGGGCCCCGACATCGACCGCTGGGTGATGATCCATGCCCTGCAGTTGCTGCCATCCCTGAATACCGAACAGAGCCCGAACTTTCGCCTGTTCGTGAACCTCTCCGCCAACTCCATTGCCGATCCGGACTTCCTGCGTTTCCTGGAAAGGGCTCTCGGTAGCCAACCCCAACTGGCCCAGCAAATGGCCTTTGACCTGAAAGAGAGTGCCGTGACTTCCAACCTGCCACTGGCTCGCCAGTTCATGGAGCGTTTCACCCAACTGGGCTGTGAGTTCGCCATCGACAGCTTTGGCTCGACCCTGGCAATTGCCAGCTATCTGCGCTCTCTGCCCGTGCACTACCTCAAGATCGACGAGATCTACCTGCGCAATCTCCAGCAAGAAGGGCTGGAAAGCGTGCTGTTCTCTGCCATGGTGGAGGCCGGCCATACGTTGGGGCTCCGGGTGATGGCCAAACAGGTGGAGGAGCAGGAAACTGTCACCATGCTCCGCAAATTCGGGGTGGACTACGTAGGCGGGCACCTCACCGGCAAGCCACAGCCCATCCTGGAGACAACCCCGTAGGCCCCTGTCACGGGCAGCGGCGAAGGATCACCACGACCGCCTAGAACTCAAAGGTGTACAGCAGGTCCAGAATGTTTTCGATACCGTTTACCGCCTCCAGAAACAGCCTGGGCCGCAGTTGGTAACGCAAGGTGAGGGTATTGACCGGCGAGAACACACCTATCCCATATTGCACAAACAGACGAGGCGACAGGTAACCACTCAGGTTGACGGCCGTCGAGTCCCCCTGGCCACTGGTTGTGACGTCGAACTCCTCCACGCCAAAGGTTTCCGCCATCTGTTCCGCCAAGGGCGTTCCCCCATACAGGCCAAGCCCCAGCAAAGCCCGGTTGGCCAGCGCCTGCTCATCCCCGACACCGGAACCCGGCGCGTTACCGGTCAACAGGTAATACATGATGGTATCCTCCGGCAGGGACGGCTCCGAGAAAAGGCTGATATCGGGCTGGTCGATGGGACCGCTGATGCGCATTCCGGCAATCACCTCTTCCGTCTCCCGTACCGCCTCCAGGCTAAGGAAAGGGCGCTCCACCGGGCCGTTGAAGATAATCTGGCCGGAGCGCACCTTAAGGCGCTGGCCAAACTTTTCATAGCGCCCTTCCACCACGTTCAGGGTCCCGCGCCCGATCAGGACAGCCTTCTCATCCTGGATCAGGTTCAGGCCCCCATCCAGGCGTACCTGGGCGCCGAATCCCCTCAGCAACACCCGGTCACTGATCCGCAACCGGAGGTTGGCCCCGAAGCTCCAGGGTTGTTCCTGTTCCTCCTGAACCTGTTCGCGTTGGTCTATAAACACCACATCCGAGGAAGTTTCCACGGCCCCCGGCGGTAGGGGCTGGAGTTCAAACAGCCCTTCCGTCGCCGCCAGGCTGCCGCCCAGGAAAATATGCCCCTGGCGCAGTTTCAGGTTCAAATCCGGCTGCACAACCAAGTCCAGATCCGGGCGGCGAACCACGGGGATATCCTCTCCCTGCAGGCGGATCTCTGCATACCAGTCCTTGCTCAAAAGCCCTTCGCCACTGAGCCGGCCCTGGCCATCCCGGCTGCGGAAAGTACCATCGAGGCTGGCCCGGTTGTCCTGGATTGCCAGGTTCAGGTCCAGGTCATCAATAAGAATCGGCAGACTGGCATCCGCCAGGTGACCTTCGGTGAGATGCAGCTGTCCGTTAACCTGAGGGTTTTCCAAGGGTCCTGCCATGCTTCCCTGCACCTGCAACTGCCCGCTCAGCTCGGCAATCTGGGGAAAAAACGGCTGGATCAAGGCCAGTTGTATCCCCCTGATATCCCACTGTGCCGCGACGGTCTCGTGGGCTCCCAAGGCCAGCTCAAGGCTTGCACTGCCACGGCCGATGCTGGAAGAGTCCAGCCCAAGCTCACCACGGACCTGCTGGTCGACCGCCTCGGCCTGTAATCTCAACTGTTCAATAGGCAGTGTGAGGGCGGTGCCGTCCTCCCGGCTCAGTTGCACCTCAGCATCATCCAAGGCGCCATTGAGCTGCAAACGCATGGACTCCCCCACCGGCTGGGCCACCTGGGCCGTCAGGTGCACAGCCCCAAGCAAAGCCAGGCCCTCGGGCAACAAGGGAGCCAAGGCGGTGTGGGTTTCAGCATCCAGCTCTAGCCCGGCGTCCAGTCCGCCCGTGGTGCTCCAGCGCCCTTGCAGGCACAGCTGGGAGCCTTCCGCTCGCCAGCAACTGCGATTGAAATCAAATTGCTCCAGCCCCTGCCAGCGGATCTGAGCAGGCGCCTGGGGGCGCCAGTGCAAGTGCTCAGGGGCAATCAACCCCAGTTCCAGCTCGGCTGTACTGCCCAGAAAGCGGGCCTGTAAATCCAGCTCCCGAAACCAAGGCTCAGCCCCTTCTTCACTGCTCTGAAGAGCCAGCCCCTGCAGTTGGACATCGCCCTGCACATCGGGGGCTTGCAAGGAACCCTGTAAGCGCAGGTCCGCATCCGCCACCCCGCTCACCTGTAGCTCCTGGCCCGCCAGTTGCAGCAAGGGGTTGAGCCGGGCCAGGGCCAGCCGGTCGATCTGTGTTGCCAATTCCAACTGCTGGTCCTGACCCTGGAAGTCGAGCGCCACACACAGCTTTGACTCCTGATACGCCAGGCACAGCGGCTCCAGGGTCAGGTGCTGCCCAGCATTGTGCCAGGCCAGGCCGGTCGCTTGGGGCTGGGTCATGGTCCAGGCCGATCCATGGGCCAGCTCCAACCCCTGTAACCGGCCCTGCCAGTCCAGGGTCTCTGCATCAAAGGCACCTTGAGCGCCCATTTGGATCCGAAAGTCCCGGGAATGCAGTTGCAGCCGCAACTGGTGATGGGCCGCATTGCCCTGGGTCTGCACGGCGATTTGCGAGAGGGGCTGGCCGGCAACCTGCCCCCGGGCGGCATGGAGCCGCACATCCACTTCTGCCAGAGTCCTGGGTGCCACCCGGGCCTGCACATCCACGGCTTCGATCCTGTGCTCACCAAAGGCCAGCAGGGGGCTGCGGGCAGAGAGCTGCAGCCGTGGGTCTTCTGCGTTACCGCTTAATTGCCACTGCCCTTCCAGGGCCCCCTCCAAGCCGGGGCCAAAGGTGGCCAAGTCCTGGATTTCCAGCTCCCCGCCCAAATCCCAGGTACTGTTGAGCTCTCCCTGGGCAAAGACCCGGTTGGCTCCCCAGAGAAGCTCCACCTCATCCACTTGCCAGCGATCATCAAGGCTGCGGCTGACTCCGCCGGTCAGCCGCAGGGGCTGCTGGCGCAGATCCCCCTGCACGGCAAGATCCTCCAGTTGCAGACTCCAGCCGGCGTCCTGCCAGGAAAACCGGGTCCGGGCCCCCCCGTTCAGTTGCCCCGGCCAGTCGGCCAGCCAGGGAGACGGGTCCACCTGATCCAGGTGTAACAACCCCTGCCACTGAATCCCTTGGCTCCAGTCCAGATT
>Ga0209075_1001669_pt1 | contig 20709 bp, 22 predicted proteins | sample Stecom2011_FD_187523 | JGI IMG/M metagenome (GOLD analysis project Ga0209075, IMG submission 187523) | Agricultural soil microbial communities from Utah to study Nitrogen management - Steer compost 2011 (SPAdes) (version 2) | ecosystem: Environmental > Terrestrial > Soil > Agricultural land...
CTTCCTATGCCCGAGCAAAACGACGCCCCCATTCTGATCGTGGACCTGGAAGCCACCTGCTGGGAAAGCTCCCGGTTGCCGAATGGCGAACGCCAGAGCATCGGGAACATGGAAATCATCGAGTTCGGGTGTGCGCTGGCGACCCGAACCGGGGAGTTACTGGATAGCCGATCGTTCCTGGTGCGGCCGGTTCGGAATCCGGATCTCAGCGCGTTTTGCCGGTCTCTGACCGGGATTTCCCAGGCCATGGTGAACGCCGCCCCGCCCTACCCGGAAGTCGTTCGCGCCCTGGATGAGTGGCTGGGTCAGCCTGCGGAATCCCTGATCTGGTGCAGTTGGGGCAACTACGACCGGCATCATATCCAGGCGGAAAGTGAGGCCCACGGTATTGCCCCGCGCTTCCTGTCCTGCCCGCATCTGAACCTGAAACGGATCTGGCGGCGATCCACCGGCCAGAAGAAAAAGACGGGGCTGGCCAGTGCGCTGGCATTCCACAACCTGGCGTTTGAAGGGCGACCGCATCGCGGTGTGGATGACGCCCGGAACATCGTGCGGCTGCTACCCTTCATGGACTGGGAGCTGGAGGCGGAATTGCTTAGGGGAAGCCTGCGAATGAGTGAGAAAGAGCACGACAACCGAGCCGAGGTTAGCCAAGCGGCTCGACTCACAGCTCAGGCCGAAACGGTTTTTGGAAACGTCGAGGCCGCAAGGCGCTGGCTCAGCAAGCCCAAGAAGCGGTTGAGCGGGCTGTCTCCGAACGAAGCCATGAAAGACGAACGTGGCGCGGAGTTGGTTGACCAGCTACTGAAACAGATCGACAGCGGGCACTTCTGACTAGGGAGCTTCGGATGTTAACCAGGCCAGCATGGCTTTCCCATGCATTAACTGGCCGGCCCGTTCCCACTCCCGAATCCAGCCCCGAATTACTTCAAAGTTCACCACATCATCCAGGTCCGACGGCTGCACATTCGGTACGGGCCGGTTGTTCTGCTTGCTTGTTCCCGAAACGGGCCATTTCCAGTGAATCTGCCACACAGCCGCCGCTTTCCTCGGCGAGACGCTGGATGTCAGGGTCTGTGTAGTAGTGCGCCACAAGCACGGCGTCCTTTTCCTTGAGGACAGCCTTGATGCGGTTTTCAAGCCGCGCCTTCTCCTCAGCACTGAGCGGCTTGGGCTCCGCTGCATGGGCCAGGTGTTCCTGAACAAGGATTCGGTCTTCCGCTTTAGTCATGTACAGCTTCTCTCAGTTACTTTCTGCGCCTGAGTATATCATTTCAGACAGCGGTAGCACTGTACGCACTATAACTTGTCCCGCAAGATTTCTTTGCGCGGCTGCGGGATCACAACTTTATCCACCAGCAGCCCCTTGCTCTTGATGAAGTCTGTCCCCGCTTCTACCGCTGCTGTCACGGCCGCGACGTCACCCGTAAGCGTCAGGAAGCCTTTGCCGCCAATCGCCATCGCCAGATGAATATCAATCAACTCAACGTTGGCGGCTTTTACGGCAGCGTCTGCCGCTTGAATGATCGTGGCAACAGAGAAGGTCTCAATAATACCCAGGGCGGCCGTTTCCTCGATCACACGGGTGCCGCTGATAGCAGAGAACACAGACGGATGAACGTTGGGAATGACCAGTTCGTCCACAATGGTTTCGCTACCCAACTCCATGCCTGCAGACATGGCAGATTCAACGGCGGCAACGTCGCCAGCGACCATCACCATGAATTTACCCGGGCAGATGGTCCGGTTGAACACGATTTCCACGTTTGCCGCCTTCAACATGGCATCGCCTACCGCGTAGCCTTTTGCGATTGAATTCATTTCAATCATTCCGATCGCGCTTTTGTTACTCATGATCAATTCCTGTCAGAACCCGGGTCAGTTAACAGCGTTAATTTCAATAAAGCCGTCCATCAATGTCACCTTGCCGCTGATACTGGCGTGGAGTGGAACGCCCATTCCAGCCCCCGGCGTTGTTGCAATCACAGCACCCTCCACAACCATGTCTCCGGTTTTTACGACCGGTTCAGGCTGCTGCCCCATGCGCTGATGCAATGGAATAACCACCCGGGAAGGCGCCACATCCATGTCTTTCCAGTGCGCGGTTTTGCTGTCGTATTTTGTCAACCCCAGCTTGCGGGTCAGCCGTTGCGAGGGTACGCCGCGGTATTCACGCATACTGTGCACCTCACGGGTCTGGCCCTGCAACTGCTGCGGGGTCAGCCACAGATCATTGGCTTTGAGATCACGTTTGGTGGAAACACAGATATCGCGCGGGTTCAACTGCTCCGGGCACGCCCACAGAGTGCAAATATTACACTCACAACAAGCCTGGGCATGAACCGACAGGGTTTCGCTGACCTCACCGGTCGTCAGCAACGATCGCATCACCAGATGCGGTTGTATCGGGTAACCCAGCAGATACCTGGGGCACATTTCGGTGCACAGGGTGCACTGATCACAACCGGATTTTCCGATACGCTTGTATTGCTGCTCGGTTTCCGACCGCCGCCTTACCAGGTTGGTATCCCGTGGCAGTACCAGCAACCCGCTACTCACCGCCGAAATCGGCGTGTCCATATCGTCAACCACCTGCCCCATCATCGCACCGCCGTCAATTACTACCGGGTCATCGCACGTGATGGCGCCTGCAAGACTGATGACATCCGCAAAGCGCATGCCTATCGGCAGCCACGCTGTGAAGGGGTGTTCGACCTCTCCATGTACGGTAATCATGGTTCGGGTCACCGGGTGGCCCTGCGCAGCCCTCGCAATGTTCACCAGCGTCTCGACGTTCTGAACCAGTACGCCGATGTCTTTAGGCAAACCACCCGCCGGGATACGATTGCCGGTTATCTCGTAAACCAGTTCGTATTCATCACCCGCCGGATAAGTGTTGCGCATCTGTTTCAGTTCGATGTTCCCGGGCAGGAGCGGCTCGATGTGCGATATGGAATCCTGATGTTTTTCCTTGATGGCGATGACCCCCCGGCTTGCACCGGTCTGTTCCATGAGCAGCGCCATGCCTTGAAGCAGTTCCGCTGAAAACCGTTGAATAACCGTCTGGTCCTTGTATAGCAAGGGCTCGCATTCAGCGCCGTTGGCAATCAGAACGTCAGCCCGCGCCTGTATTTTCACATACGACGGAAAGCCTGCACCACCAGCGCCGACGACACCTGCATTCCTGACTTTTTCAACAAGAGAGTTCATGTCAATCGAGCCACTCATATGTCAATTGGGTTTCTGGCAACCGCCAGAACTGCCTCCTCGAAGGCTTCACATGCCGCTTTACAGGCTGCCTGGGTTCCTGTCAGAAACCCACCACCGTAGTTCGTTTCAGAGGGTGGTGAAAAGAACGTGGCCACTTGAACGCTGGCTGCTTTCAGTGCTGCATCCATACCGAACATCGCTTCCAGTGGCGGCGCAATCAGATACGCCATGGAATCGCCCCGTCTCATCCCGCCCTCTTTCGAGAGGTAGCCTCCAGTCGCGGAGACCAGATGAGCAAAATACGCGATACTGCCCTCTTCATTGGCGGAGTAAAAACAGGCTTCGTTTTCGATAACCTCCTGTGCACGCTGAAGGCCGGCGATAACATCGGCTGGTCCAGGCCCGGCGATGATGCCGATCACCTCTCCGGATAACAGGCCGGATGAATGCGCAGCACCGGCATAGAATGACTTGGCGTACACCACATCAACCTGTGCCGCTTTTGTGGCTTCATCCAACGCCACGTAGGTGACGTCGTCGCTGTCGGCAGTGATCATGCCGATGCAGCGTTGCTCCTTCTTGAGATTAAACTGTTTCATCATCGCGTCATCGACCGATGCGATAACACGGGTAGCCAGTACCGTTGCTCTGATTTCGTCCCGAATTGCCATGATGGTGCTCCTTTATTATCGTGCCGGGACTCTCTTTCAAAGAATCCCGAACCCTGTGTCTGAGCCCTTGGCTTCAGCGTTTCAGGTTTAGCCCACTCGCCTTCTGTTCAAGCATTTTGCGTGTCAGATCAACGATAACAGCGGCCGCTTCAATCGGCGGCGTGCCACCTTTATGGATATTGGAAATAACCATTCGGTCTGACTCCACCGTTTTCTCGGTGGGTTTGTAAACGCAATAACAACTGAGGCTCTCAGACTGACCCAACCCGGGCCTCTCTCCAATGAGCAGAAGATTGGCATCGGCCTGAAGCAGGTTGCCGATTTCGTCCTGGGCTTTCACCCTTCCGTAACGCAAAAAGAACGGCGTACCCACGGTAAAGCCTGCGCTCTCAAGCCCCTTCATAAGCGGCGGGATGATCTCGTCAAGGTTATTGGTGACGGCGTCTGTACTTAGCCCGTCAGAAATAACCACCTGCACCTGAGGCGATTTCTTGCAACGCTCACCAATAATCTTCTTCGCTTCATCGGAAAGCTTGCGGCCAAGGTCCGGGCGCCTGAGATACTCGCTTTTGTCTGCAACCTGGGTTTGCACTTCCCAGAGGTTCTGCTTTTCAAGCCACTCTGGAGCCACTTCATTAACAACAGTGTCTTTGGAGCGCGAGTGATCCGCGAGAAAGCGCAAAAGCGATCGGGTGCGCGGCCTCGGGCCTGCGCGTCCCTGACAAACGCGTGCTGCAGTCTGCTTGACCATGTCGCTGTTTACTGCGGCATTATGTGCGTTTTCTATGCCATTCCAGTGAATGAACTTATCGAGGCTGAGATCTTCAAGACCCTCGCCCTGGTCGCTTTCCGCAGACTGCCGGCCAGCCGCTTCCGACGGCTTGTAAGCCGGCGGGTTGTTTTGCTGTGAACCACTGCTCTGGGGCTGAACACGGGTTACCTGCCCAGCCGGGAGGGACTGCTCACCCAGCTCACGCAACACCGAATTGACGATACTCTGAATTGTTTGCTCGTCCATGGTTGTCACCTCAATCAAAGAAGATGGATGGGTCGCCCGCGCGGGCGGTGAGCTTGCCGTTGTCCATCAGGCCCATCGTTTCCATCCAGGCCTCAAACTCGGGAGCGGGACGGTAGCCCAGGAGCTGACGGGCAGTCGCAATGTCGTGGAAACCGGTAGTCTGGTAATTCAGCATGATGTCGTCGCCCAGAGGTAAAGACATGGTGAAATTACAGCCCGCCGCGGCTAACAACACGATCAGATTCTCGTTGGAGTTCTGATCGGTTTCCGCATGGTTGGTATAGCAAGCATCACAACCCATGGAGATACCCGTCAGCTTGCCCATGAAATGGTCTTCCAGCGCTGCTCGCGTGATTTGCTGATGGTTGAACAGGTACTCAGGCCCTATAAAGCCGACCACAGTATTCACCATGTGCGGTTTGTAGCGGCGCGCCAGGCCATAGTTGCGAGCTTCTATGGTTAACTGGTCTGCCCCATGGTGAGCGTTCGCCGATAGCGCCGTGCCTTGGCCGGTTTCGAAATACATCATGTTGGAGCCGGCAAGCTTGCAGTAATGCTTGCCCATCTCATAGGCCTCATCCAGCAGCTCTACGGTGACACCAAATTCGTTAAGACCCTTTTCAGTACCCGACAGGCTTTGGAAAAGCAGGCCACCGGGCGCACCTTTCTCAAGCGCCGCCATCTGGTTGGAGATATGGGCAAGTACGCAACCCTGTGTTGGAATATTCCATTTGTCGGTGGTTTCCTTGATGGCGTTGAGAATGCGCAGGGTGTTCTCAACCGACTCGGTAACCGGGTTCACGCCGATAACCGCATCACCGCAGCCATAGGTCAGGCCCTCGTAGACCTGAACCATGATGCTGTCGATGTCATCACGGGTATCGTTTGGCTGCAAACGGGCCGAGAAGGTTCCGGGTGTGCCAATGGTGCAGTTAGCCTTGGAAATCACATACAGCTTTTTGGCGCCGACCATGAGGTCGCCGTTCGAACATATCTTGCACACAGCCGCGACCATTTCGGCCGTCAGGCCCTTGCGCAACCGTTCATAATCTTCCCGGGTTGGCACATCAGAGAGGATGTACTCCCTCAACTCGCTGACGGTCCAATGGCGGACAGCCTCATAAGACGCCCGGTTTATTCCATCCTGAATAACCCGTGTTACCGCATCCTCCTCATAGGGTACGACGGGGTTTTCCCGCAACGTTTCGAGGCGCATCTCGCTTAATACCTGTTTCGCAGCAACCCGCTCTTGCGCCGTTTCTGCGGCCACACCCGCAAGCACATCACCCGAACGGAGTTCGTTGGCTTTCGCGAGTACATCCTTTACGTCCCGGAACTGATACACCTGTCCGAACAGTGTTGTTTTCAAGTTCATGAAAAACCTCCCCCTCTAGGCAGGAAATGCCAGAGATTTGATGGTTAATGGCACAACTTCCCCGCCAAAAAAACTTTCGCCGACATCGATGTAATCACCGGCAACGGCACGCACTTCGTCAATAACCAGTAATTTCTGGGGGTCGATCAGGGGTTGCAGTTCCATCCCCAACACCTTCCCCAGGTCGTTTTCAGTTACGATGATTGCAGGCGCCTGGCGATTGCCATGCTGCTGATAATATTCTGCAATCTCTATTGCAGTGTGATGCACCACGCGATAGCTCATGGGCATATCCCTGCCAAGCGCAATGGCGTAGCTGTCCTCCCGCAAGCGCAGATCCATACGCTTTGCGGCTTCGATAATCTGCTCGCAAACCGGCGGCAAATCGGCGGCCAGCCAGTCAATCTGCGGCTCTACCACCGGTATGTTCCGGATGGGCAGCGAATCGACATTCAGCCAGATCGAACTTCCGGAAAGTGACATGGAATAGGCACCCGCACCAATCACCGTGGCCTGCTGGGTCTGCAAAGGCACCCTGACATTCATGGCGGCGAGCGTGGGGTGCTTCAGTAACGCACCGCCGAGCAATATGCCGATGTCTTGCCAGCTGAACGGCTCAAGCTCTTCGGTTTTCAAGGTGTAGTAGCTGGTACCTACGCCCCCGCTTATGAAGACGGCGTCAAACTCACCCGGCTCTTTCAGATAAGGCGTCATCATCAGCTTTTGACACAGCTCTGAACGGTTGCCGACGATGACATCGACGATCAGCTGAGCCATACAGTTGACGATTTTTTCAAGGTGATCCGGGCTTAACCGGGTTTCCGTCAGTGCCTCGCCGAACAGAGACTCAACAACCCACTTCGCCGGCTCACGGATTTTCGTTACCGATCCTGAACGGTCCGTTTTGATCAGATTCCCACCGATATTGAGGCACGCTGTGTCCTCTACACGACCACTGTTAAACACCACGTAATTACTGGTGCCGCCGCCAATATCAATGTTCAGTACCCGGGCGTGGTTTCGTTTGGAGTAGTCTCCGGCGCCACTGCCTCTGCCTGCAATCACGGACTCCAGGTTCGGTCCCGCCGTCGCTACCACGAAATCGCCCAACCGCTCTGCAAGATCCAGGACAGTGTCTTTGGCGTTCTTCACCTTGGAGGTTTCGCCGGTGATGATGATGGCGCCAGTCTCAATATCGCTGAGAGTGATGCCGGCGGCCGAAAACTGATCATCGATGAAGCGCTGCAGCATGGGAACATTCACCGTTCCATCTTCCTGCAGGGGCGTCGGGCTGACCGGGCTCTGGAAAAAGATTTCCCGTTCCACAAACTCATACCGGGGCACCTGGGTCACAGGCGCCCGATTGACCATGGTGAGCCGTGAAAAGATCACCTGGGTTGTGGTGGTGCCGATATCAATTCCGACACTGTGTACGGTTTTTCTGTTCACAGCTGGCCTTCCGCTTCCTCAGAGGTAGACAGGTCTGCGCCTGGCTTGCCGTTCTTTTCGATAGACGCGATCATCTTGTCGGCCAGCAGCATGGCGAACAGAACGGCGGTGATGCCGCCGACCAGCTTGCCAATGATGACGGCCATAATCATGTCTGGCTTATTCGCTGCGGTGAAACCCAGGTGGTCGCCAAAGGTGAACGCCGCGCTCACGGCAAACGCGGAGCACAGAATCTTGCCGCGACTGTCCATATCCTTCATTACCTGGAACATGGGAATGTTGTTGGCCAGAGTAGCAATCAACCCGGTTGCTGCAGTCGGGTTTACGTTCAGCACGCCGCCCATCTTCAGCAGCGGCTTTTCAAACCAGCGTGTCAGCAGCAGCACCATTGGATAAGCGCCCAACAGAATGATGGCGATCGAGCCGATAACTTCGATGGCTCGCATATCAATACCCGGCTCATCACCTGGCGACATGAAAATCGGGTCCATTCCCGGAATGATGGTAATTCCCAGAGTCGCTTTCAGCACCGCAGCCGCTAAACCAATGGTGATGAACGCCACCAGAAATTTTGCAAACACCGAGAAGCCTCGAATCATTCCGTCTGGCATAAACCACAGACCGGCAGCAATCAGAGCCGATACAAGAATGACTGGAATAAGGTTCATGAAAATCAGAGGGAAATTAAACTGTATGGCTTCTTCCGTACCGGGTATCAATACCGTGGAAGCCATGGCTGCCAACCCGCCGGCAATACAGCCAATTGGAATGGTCACGATTCCTGCCAGCACACCTGAGGCGAGATAGGGGCGATCCTGTTCCTTGATGATGCCCACGGCAACGGGAATGGTGAACACAATGGTGGGGCCCATCATGGCACCCAGAATCAGGCCGGCGTACATCCAGGCTCCATAGTTAATGGTGCCGTCTACGGCTGTGGCCATTTCCTTCGCCAGAAAGTAACCGCCCATGTCGTTAGCCAGCAGCGTGGTGGCAAACATGGCGGGATCAGCCCCCAGGAATGTGTAGATGGGGACAACAATCGGCGACAGTATCTTGGCCAGCACTGGCGCCATGGCGATAATAGCGACCATCGCCAACGCGAGCGCTCCCATGGCCTGGAAGCCTTCTTCAAACTCGTTGCCGGCACCGGAGATGGATTTTCCAACGCGGCCAAGCCCCACTTTGCCAAGAACGAGTCCGGAACCGCCAAACTGCGTGAATATGCGGTCCAGTGCGCCGATGACCATGAAGGTCATCATGATATAAAGAATGATCTGGTTTAACATTTCCATAACCGGCTCTCCGCCTTCTAGCAAAGGGTTTAATCACACGTTCTATTTAGTACTGCATACCTCTTCGAGTAATTGCACGATGTCCGCTTCGGTAACGTCTCTTGGGTTGTCCCGGATACACACATCCTCCAGTGCGTCCGCCGCAATGGCGGCAAAGTCATCACGGTGGATGTTTGTCCCGGCAAGGCTTCCGGGCAGTCCGACATCCGAAAGCAGTTGCCGCACGGCATCAATGGACGCCATACACTGCTCTCTCTGTGTCATTCCGGTGCGGGTCACGCCCAGCATGTGCGCAATGGCTGCGTACTCCTGCTGACACACCAGGGCATTGAATCGCATCACGTAAGGAAGAAGGATCCCGTTGGCGATGCCGTGGGCCAGACGATAGCGGGCACCAATCTGATGTGAGATGGCGTGGACCAGGCCAAGCCCCGAGTTGCTGAAAGCCAGGCCCGCTTTATAGGCCGCCGTTGCCATGGTGAGACGAGCTGCAACATCACCGCCGTTGCCCACGACAACAGGTAACGCCTCAGCAATGCTCTGCACGGCGCAGATAGCCAATGCCTTAGCCAGCGGATGGGAGCTGCGTGCTGCGTATGCTTCGATAGCATGCGTGAGCGCATCAATCCCGGTAGCTGCTGTTACCAGAGGCGGCAAGTTCAGCATCAGGCCCGGGTCGACGATGGCGAGATCCGGCATCAGGTCGACCTGTTTGATCACGTACTTATGCTTCCGGTCAGCGCGCATGATCACGCTGATATCGGTAACTTCCGAGCCGGTACCGGCGGTTGTAGGAACAGCACCTAAACCGATAACACGGCGACCGCCGAATCCCGGCTCTGCCAGTTGCTGCAAGCTGCTCTGGCAACTTCCCGCCAGGGCGATGACCTTGGCTGCATCGAGAGCAGATCCTCCACCAAAACCCAGTACAAAATCTGCCTGGTTGCGAGTCAGCAACTCTGTAGCAGAAGTGACCACCGATTCATCAGGCTCTTGGGTGATAGCCGGATAAATCGTGAACTCAATGCCTGCCCGCTCCAGGCTTCTCTCCATACTCCGCATCAGGCCTTTTTCATAAACCACGCGATCAGCGACCACCAGCACATGCGTTACGCCAAGATGACCGAGCATCTCGCCAATTTTGAGAATCGCACCTTCGCCCATCAATGTCTGACGCGGCGCGTTGAAGTTGAACAGGCCACGGGGCGCCAGCTCGTCTACCGTGTGGGTGACGATGCTTTCGATCAGCGCGTTATCGGGCGACTGCCCAGGTGTTGTCATATCATCCGACCCTCTGTTCCCTGGTCTGAAGCACATCCGAATACGTGGCTATGGCAAGGGGCGTGAGATACAAGGGGTGCGATGGCATCACAATCTCAATACCGGGAAACTCTGCGGCGAAAACCTCCAGAAACCCGGGTAGCGCGCACGAACCGCCTGTCAGATAAATGGCCGGTACCTTGTGGCCCGCAATGTGGCCATGAACGATGTCCGCCATTTTCGCGATCACCGGCGCGGCCAGCCGACACAGTGCGAGGTCTTTGCTGGTGCGCTTCATCTCTTCGGCTTCCTCGTAAGGCAAACCGAAATGTCCTGCAAGCGTCAGTGTGATATGCCGGCCGCCCGTGGCGTCATCCATGGACCGGACCACCCGGCCCTCCTCGATGATGGCCGTACCTGTGGTTCCGCCACCAATATCCACCACAGCGGCATGATCAAGCTGCAGAAGCTGCGCAACGCTGCTGGGCTCATCAATAACACCCGCCACTTCCAGACCGGCAGCTTCAATAACGTTGGTCGATATGCGTGAGTCGGTACCGGGAGGGAAAGACGTCGTGACCTGTTCGATCTGGATGCCCAGCTTTGCGCTCGCGCGCCGGACCTGTTCCCGGACAATCTGGCTGGCACCAAAGAAATCCACAACCACGCCGTCGCGGACAACGTTAGCCCAATCCATGAAGCCGGCCAGAGGGTTACCGTCTGCATCCAGCACAATCGTCTGAATGTCTGCGGTACCCAGGTCAACACCAACCCTGAACTCACCCTGAAAAGGGCTTTCGGTGTCCTTGTTGATCAGGCCAGCGGTCTTCTTCAGTAATCGGTTGACCTCGGCCATTGTCCTGCTCATTACGCTCTCCTTGTCAGGCTATCCTCAAACTATCCGGAACGAATCCACCATGGTGCAGCGCCGTTTGCGCACAAACGTGCTGGCGTTGGTAACACCTTCGCCGGTGGGCGTTGAAATCGTCATGGACGTCCAGCCTTCTCCACCCGCGCCCAGCCCGGCAAGGCAAGGCCCGTTTTTCACGAACAGGCTGCAGTTGATTTCCAGACCCATGCGGGAGAGGTTGTCGATATTGCGGGAATGCATGGCTGCCGTGTGGCGATTGCCGGCTTCCAGTTCCACGGCCCAATCAATCGCCTGGTCTGCGTCACGGGCGCGTATCAGCGAAATCACGGGGAGCATCATCTCTGTTGTGGCAAACGCATGATCCCGCTCGGTTTCCGTAACGAGTAAGCGAGTGCCTGCCGGAACGCTAAAACCTGCGGCGGCTGCGATTTTTTCAGCATCGCGCCCTACCCATTCCGGCTTCGGGTGCGGGTTGGGGCCGGGATATCCCGCCAGAACAAGCCTCGCCACAGCGTCTGCCTGATCCGCGTTGATCTCCGCAGCACCGTGGCGGCACATAGCCGTTTTCAACTCCGTTGCAATCGACTCTACGGCAATGATTTCTTTCTCATCAACGCAGATGATGTTGTTATCGAACGACGCCCCTTGAACGATACTGATGGCCGCCCGTTCTATATCCGCGGTCTCATCCACCACCACCGGGGGATTACCGGGCCCTGCGGCAATCAACCGCTTGTCGGTGACTTTGCGAGCAGCATTGACCACCCCCTCACCGCCGGTAATGGTGAGGAGCTGGATGCCAGGGAAACTGAACAACCGGGTGGCTGCTTCAATCGTGGGTTCTTCAACACAGGTTACGAGGTTTGCAGGCCCCCCCGCACTTACAGAGGCACGGTTGATCAGCTGAATCGTGCGCTGTGAAACGGCTCTGGCTGCAGGGTGCGGAGAAAACACAACCGAGTTGCCGGCCGCAATCATGCTGATCGCATTATTCAGAATGGTTGCAGACGGATTGGTTGACGGCGTAACAGACGCTATGACACCCCAGGGTGCGTTTTCGATAAGTGACAGCCCGTGATCACCGGTCACAGCCATCGGCACGATCGCTTCGATCCCCGGCGTTTTGTCGAGAACCAACCGGTGCTTGCGGATTTTATCCTCAACCCGGCCAAACCCCGTCTCCTGAACGGCAAGTTCAGACAGCGCCTGCACATTCTCGCTTCCAGTACGTCGGATGGCCGCGATGATGGCTTCTCGCTGTGCCATCGTCCTTATCTTTTTATAAGCACCCTGAGCCCCGGCTACGGCATCATCGAGCGTTCTGAACACGCCGTAACTTTCACCATCACGCTGCGGAGAGTGCAACTGCTCAATAACGCGGCGTACGATGGACTCAATCTGCTGTGCATCCGTTTGCATCTTCCATCTCCCCCATGGCTGCCCTGAAACTGATGACAGCCCGATAACGGTGGCCTAATAGTTTCGCTGGTATTTCTTGAACCAGGTTTCAGTACCCCCGGTAACTTCGTCGATAATACCCACGATACTCAGGTCAACCGGTGTCTGACCGGTGCCATCTACAGACATCCGGGCAGAGCTGCCACTGACCACCAGCACCCACTCACCTTCCCCTGCGCCCAGCCTGTCAGCTGCCACCATGACTGAGCTCTCTTCATTACCGTCCTGATCGATAAACTTGATCAACGCCAGCTTATCCATCCCCAAACGCTCGCTGCGGACAGTAGCAACGACTTGACCGATAACCTTTGCAAGTCTCATGGGATATCTTCCAGATCAGTTAGCCTTGGCCCTATGCTTTCTTACCCTGGTTGGGTTTTCCCGGCTCTGCCGCTTTTCTCGGCACAATCGGGAAAATGGCTTCCAGATCCGCGTGTGGCCGTGGAATAACATGGACTGCTATCAGCTCACCGAGCCTTTGTGCCGCCGCCGCTCCTGCGTCCGTAGCGGCTTTACAGGCAGCTACATCACCTCTGACCAGAGCGGTGACATAGCCATGGCCAATTTGCTCATAGCCCACCAGTTCGACCCTGGCGGCTTTTACCATGGCATCCGAGGCTTCAATAAGGGCCGTCAGCCCCCTGGTTTCAATAATGCCTAATGCTTCCATCATGCTAGTATCCTCGCGCCTTACGGCTTGTTCTGAAGCCTGCTTCCAGACTGCGTTCATCTGAATAAACCTATGTCAGTGCTTCCTGACTTCCTCAGGAACCGGAAGGCTTAACCGCAGGATTGATCGGGAAGATAGCTTCCAGATCTCCGTGCGGCCGTGGGATCACGTGTACCGCCACCAGTTCACCCAATCTCTGCGCTGCAGCAGCACCGGCGTCTGTTGCCGCCTTACAGGCCGCCACATCACCTCGAACCATCGCAGTCACCAGACCACTGCCAATCTGCTTGTAACCAACAAGTTCAACTCGGGCGGCCTTGACCATCGCGTCAGAGGCTTCGATCAGAGCTGTCAGGCCTTTTGTTTCAATAATTCCAAGTGCTTCGTTCATGGGTAGTTCTCCTCAGGGTGTTACTACGCTTTGTTTACCAGGCATGACGCCACAATGGCGACGTCGACAATATCGTCGGCCGTGCATCCACGTGACAGGTCATGCATAGGTTTTGCCAAACCTTCCAACATCGGCCCCAGCGCCATGTAATTACACAGGCGCTGGGCAACCTTGTAAGCGATATTTCCGGCATCCAGTGACGGAAATATCAGAACATTCGAGTTTCCTTTCAGCGGGCTTTCGGGTGCCTTTTTCAGTGCAACCGCTGGCACCACCGCCGCATCAAACTGCAACTCACCATCAATGATCAGTGAAGGCGCGCGCGTACGCGCCAAATCAAAGGCCTCCTTGACCCGCTTTGCTGCAGGATGTTGGGAACTGCCTTTGGTCGAAAATGACAGGAGCGCGACACGCGCTTGCTCGCCGGTAAGCGTCTCGAAGCTGCGAGCTGAATCGATGGCGATATCCGCAAGCTGCTCTACAGTGGGTTCGGGAATTACACCAGCGTCTGCAAACAGACGGAAATCCGTGCCATCGGCGGAAGCCATCAGAAAAAACGAGGACACCGTCTTATGCCCGCCTTCAACGCCAATAACGTTGATCGCAGCACGGATAACGTCACCACTGGTGGACACGTTTCCAGCGATGCAGATGTCTGCATGTGCGCGCTTCACCATCATGGCGCCAAAATACAGGGGGTGGCTCAGGAGCTTGCGGGCTTCGTCGCTGTCCACTCCCTCATTTTCATCAAGATACGCACTGATAAAAGAGTCCATCCAGGGCGAACGCAGCGGGTCCACAATTGAAAAACAGGGTACGGCTACGCCTGCGTCATGGGCATAATCACGAAGTTCAAACGGATTACACAGGAAAATGGGTTCAGCCAGCCCTCGCTGTTGCAGTTCGTTTGCCGCGTGCAGAACACGTGCATCAAGCGCATCGGGAAAAACAATGCGTTTGGGTGCTTCGCGACAAGCGTTCCGACACTGTTCCATCATCCGGATCATGAAATCCCTCCGAGGTCGGGAAGAGATCCGGTTGTTTCCACCACCAGAGTCATCAGCATCAGAACGTAAATAGCGCTACTCAGCCGGTTCAGACCCTGAACGATATCCGGACGCGTGAGATCAAAACTGTCCGTCTGGAAGGTCCGGCAAGCCTCAAGTTCGGCTTCCCGGGCCATGGCCCTGAGCACGTTCAACAACGATACATTCGCACCGTGCTTCAACTCTGGAACGATGTGATCGTGCCCAAGATATTTCAGGGGATTATGGGAAATGCGGTGAATGGTTTCGTCAGCCAGATCACCCATGCTGATTTCTTCCTGAGGTTCGCCGGTCACTTCGCTGCGCAGGAGATTGCCCATGAACGAACGCAGGTCTGCCAGCGCATGGCGCAACACCGGATACTTCTCAAAACTCACAGCGAACTGGGTCTGCACCCAAACGGCCTGGGAAATAAGTGTGTCGAGCTTGCCGCGCAGGGCAATTCTGGGGTGTGTCTTGGGAACCAGCCGCTCGCCATCCAGCAGCGTCAGCAGCTCGGTTTTCTTTTCAACCTGGCTGTGACAAACAGAACAAAGATTGCCCGGGCGCTTGTTCGCACTTGTGAGCGGATGAACAGACGCTTTCTGGTTAACGCCAGCCTCGGCTTCATCGGGAAGAAAAACCCGACCGTCATCACCGATATACTTGATGCGAATTTTGCGCTCGGCGAGAAGCTGACTTGCAGACGGGGTCAGCCTGACTCCTGCAGGCAGGTGCACCTCACTGCCATGGGCCAGACCGTGCTCGGCTCGCAAACTGGTTTCTGTAATCCAGGATGGCATTGATACAACCCCTTCTATTGCGCTGACCAGTCCGCCGGGTAAGTCACATACACAAAACGCACTTTCCCGGGCGATCCAAATTCGATAGCCGCACCCTTGGGTATGAAGAACACATCGCCTGGTTTACCTATGTGGGTCTTGTTGCCACAGGTAATGTGCAGTTCGCCTTCCAGAACGACGTCAATCTCGTCGTAGTTCAGGGTCCATGGAAAACTGCAGTTCTCCCACTGCATATAACCGGCCGCGATGGAGCTGTTATCGGCGGCACCAATTACATCGGTGAGCCCGATAGGCTTGCCGCCTGCACCGTCGAATTTCCCGGGTTTAACCGAGCTGCCGCGCACAAGAACAACGCCATTGGGCGCTTTCTCGCGCTCGCAGGAGGGACCCGCCTCATCCTGATGCTGCAACTCCTTCAGAGCTTTTTCGATCAACTGGTCAAGCAGGCTGGAATTCTGATGCGCAGCCGGGAGCTTGTCCCTGACAGCCTTTTTAATAGCCTTCAGGCTATCCGGGCGGTTGCCCGCAGATGATAAGCGGCCCTTGTGATGGCGCTCGCTACCAACCGGAACATCGACGATTTTCAGACCCAGTTTTTTGGCGACATCACGTGCTTCAGGCGTAATGATGGTTCGCTGCGGCGTAATCTCCACCGATGTCTGTCCGTTCCTGTGAAGTTCCTTGATTGTCTCAGCCGTTAACAGAGATTTCATATTCCGGCCCCTATCAGATTCGAATCAAAACTCGTTTTCGCCAACGCCCGCGCACTCAGCGCGCTTTTCGTTGGCACCTGTACTGGCATCTGGTGCTTGCAAACTGATCAGAAAGGACCTCAGGGCAGCAACACCTTCACCCGTTGCTGTAGAGGTCAGAAAATACGGCGGCAAAATATTGTGCTCTGCCATTATTCGACAGGCGGTTTCTGTATCGGCATCCGGTAGGTCAGTCTTGCTAACGACACCAACAACCCGCTTGCCGGGATAAACGTGCAACAGGCCAGGAGGTAAGGAAAAGGCCCTGCTGTTGGCGGGCTGCAAATACACAATCGTGCTGATGTCGGCGATAGTGGACAGCAGCGCGCCGTAGTATGCAGGGCGACTGGTGAACTCCCCCGGCGTGTCTACAACGTGGCTGGGATGAAACACAACAGCCTGAGTTTTCAGAACCTGATCGCTGGATTCGAGCAATGCCAGAGTGAGGGCTGTTTTCCCGCTTCCAACATCACCCACCAGCACAAAATCGGCCAGATCTGGATGCAGTGGCTGCTTATTCACGTCCGGGTTGCCTGACATACTCTGTATCCCAGTGACGACTCCAGCGTGGAAAGAATGGCGCTCAGTGCTTCCTCTACCGACCCTATGCTGCCGGTAAGGACGAGCGCACCCGAAAAGCGATCCAGAAAGCCTATTTTTACCGATGCAAACTTGGTTGCTACGTCGCCCGCTATGATGGCTGTTTCGCCAGGCGTGAGTGTAAGAATGCCTATGGCCTCGGCGTGTTCGACTCCGACCTTGTGACACAGATCCTCGGTAGGGTTAGCGAGCAAATGTGCCAGCGTTACCTGCTTACCCGGAACATACTCCTGGATAATGCGTTCAATATTGGCTGACTCACCAGAACTGCTCGCAAACACGATAAAAGGCCCCGCTTTTCAGAGTATTAAACGGACTTTTCGCCCAGAATAGAATCTGAACACATGTTCAACGTAGACCACTAGTATTTAATTGCCAGCCAGCCTGCAACCAATATGCGCAGGAATTGATACTGGTCAATATACGGTTGCAGGCTGCAAGGGCTTTACACGCGGAGGGGCGGGTGACCCAAACGGTCAGAAGGAGGGATTTTGTGGATAAACAGACGTCCAAAAAAAAGGACCGCATCTCTGCAGCCCTTTAAGCTTTAAACGTTTCAAGCTTCAAAAAATGGTGGGTCGTGATGGATTCGAACCATCGACCAATTGGTTAAAAGCCAACTGCTCTACCAACTGAGCTAACGACCCAAGCGAGGCCAAGCAGCGCCTTACCAGCGTTTGCGTGCCGGATTAGCGCAATATCGTCACCTGGAGCGGCAAGGTGGCTGGCCACAGTTACCAAACCGCCAGCAGTCGCTCAGGCCTGGCGATGTCCATGAAGAGGTGGCCCTGTTGCGGAAACGGCTGCTTGTCACCGGCGAACTGGCTATCACTCATGTGGATGAGTTAGCGGGTCAGTCAATTGTCAGTAGCCACCCTGAAACCTATGAATATGACGAACATCTTGTCGATGCGGTACGGCGTTTCCAGCAACATCATCTTCTGGAGGAAGATGGGATTGTTGGCAGACAAACCCGGGCGGCGATGAATGTGCCGGTTAGTGTGCGCATCGATCAGATTCGGGTAAACCTGGAGCGCGCCCGCTGGATGCTGCACGGCGAAGCTGAGGAGTTTGTACTGGTCGACATCGCGGGTTATCGCATCAGCTATTTCCGCCCGAATGGCGAAATATGGCGTTCCCGCATCGTCGTGGGCCAACCCTACAGGCGCACACCATCGCTACGCTCGATGATTACACACCTGACAGTCAATCCAACCTGGACAGTACCGCCTACCATATTCAGTGAAGACATGCTGCCCAGAATACGTCGCGACATCACCTATCTGGACCGACAAAACTTGAGCGTGCTCAACTTCTACGGACAGTGGTTGGACCCAAACTCAATTGACTGGTGGAACCCGGGCGGCATCATGTTGCGCCAGGATCCGGGCCCAACAAACGCGCTGGGACAAGTGGTGCTACGCTTTCCCAACAATCACTTGGTATATCTGCACGATACGCCCAGCCAGGGCTTGTTTTCGCGGCAACTGCGCGCGTTCAGCTCTGGCTGCATTCGTGTCCAGGGTGTGCTCGAACTCGCGCAACTGCTTCTGGAGGACACCGATACCGCGGCCGATATTAATTCTGTGATTGCAGAAGGCGAAACCCGGAATATTCATCTGAAACGGTCGGTGCCGGTCATTCTGCACTACTGGACCGTCCACCCCGGAATGGACGGCGAGCTGGTTTTCCGTCCGGATGTCTATCAGCACGACGCCAGTTTACTGAGGGCACTTGATCGGCCCTTGGCGCTCAGTAAATAAGCGGAACAAATCGAAAGCCGGAGAACTCGCTCTGCTCGATGCTGCCGTCCTTACGCTTGAAGATCACAACCATATCGTTCTGGACAGGGATCACCATGGTGCCGCCAGGCTTGAGTTGATCGACCAGTTCAGAAGGCAGCTCTTCTGCTGCGGCGGATACCAGGATTTTGTCGAACGTCTGTCCAGGAATACCCAGAGCCTCGCCGGCTAACTCCAGCCTGATATTGGTAAGTGGGTATTTTTCGAGATTATCTCGTGCCAGCTCCAGAAGCTCGGGAACCAGCTCAACCCCCGTCACAAAACCCGACTTGGCCGTTTGCGCCAAAAGCGCGGTGCTCCAGCCCGAACCACAGCCGACGTCCAGAATGCGGTCGCTTTCTTCAAGCTGCAAAAGCTCCAGCATGAAAGCCACGGTGTAGGGTTGGGAGATCGTTTGCCCTGCTCCGATGGCAAGAGGGTGATCCTCATAAGCCTCATCCTGTAAACCCGGGCTCACAAAATCTTTACGATCAATCGCATTGAAACTCTCGATAAGCATCGCAGACTTGAGCACTCCGCGCTGCTGCAGATAACGAGAGAGTTCGTGGTGGCTATTCATCTTTTTCTCCTGTCGCTCGCCCTTGGTGATCAGGCGACTTTAAAGATTAATCCTCGCACCCCCTCTTAAATCCAGCCATCCCATCGGTCTTGTTTTTGATGTGGGTCAAACAGGCCACCCGCAGTCCGTGCATGGTTGTATGGGCAGTACTTGATATTGGCAGTTTTGACCGTCAAAGGAGAAAGTGTCATGAAAGCATTGGTGTTTCACGGGCCTGGTAAGCGTAGTTGGGAAGATAAACCTAAGCCGATACTCGAAAACCCCACGGATGCGGTGGTTCGCATCACTCATACCACCATTTGCGGCACCGACCTGCACATATTGAAGGGCGATGTGCCCGCCGTAGAAGCCGGCCGCATTTTGGGCCACGAAGGCTTGGGTGTGGTGGAACAAGTTGGCAGCGGCTTAAGTAACATCAAGGTTGGCGACAAGGTGCTTATATCCTGCGTCACATCCTGCGGTCGCTGCGACTACTGCAAACGCGGCGTATATGCCCATTGCCGGGACGGCGGTTGGATTCTCGGCCATCTGATCGATGGAACCCAGGCCGAGTATGTACGCATCCCCCATGCGGATAACAGCCTGTATGTTCTACCGGACGACATGGATCGCGCTGCGGCCGTCATGCTTAGCGACATTCTGCCCACCGGTCATGAGATTGGTGCCCTGAACGGCGAGGTAAAGCTCGGTGACACCGTGGCTATCGTCGGCGCGGGTCCCATAGGACTGGCGGCACTGATGACATCGCGCTTCTACTCACCTGCGCGAATCATCATGATCGATCCGGACGAAAACCGTCTGGCCATGGCCAAGATGCTCGGCGCCACCGACACCATAGCCCGGGACCCGATTGAGGCCATCAAAAAGCTGACCAATGATGAGGGCGTAGACGTAGCCATGGAGGCCGTCGGTATTCCCGAAACCTTCGACATCTGCCAAAGTATTGTGCGCGCGGGCGGTCATATCGCCAACATAGGCGTGCATGGCAAGAGCGTTGAGTTCAAGCTGCAGGACTTGTGGATCAAGAACATCACCCTGCGCACCGGCCTGGTGAATACCGACACCATCCCGGTACTGATGAAGGTGGTTGAGAGTGGCGGCGTGAAGCCCGAGGACCTCGTCACGCACCGCTTCAAGCTGGGCGAGATCGAAAAGGCCTACGATATCTTCAGCGAAGCGGCGAAGGAGAAAGCTATCAAGATGCTGCTGACGGCTGAGTGATTGCAAGACGTATTTTCTCCGGGCCACTCGGTGGCCCGGATCAACTGACTAAGAACGCAGATCGGTATTTCAATGACCCGATTCAACCATTCAGCATTCGTTAAGGGCTTTCTGTGTACTTAAAACTGATCAGCTCTTTTGCCGATATGGGTTTACTAAAATAAAAACCTTGCGCGATGTCACACCCAAGTTCCTCTAATAAATCAAGTTGCTCGCGGGTTTCAACGCCTTCAGCAACAACACTTAATCCCAGACTATGGGCCATCGCTATGGTTGCAG